>Ga0172379_10009136_pt1 | contig 12286 bp, 12 predicted proteins | sample GrowelOW334metaG_FD_119756 | JGI IMG/M metagenome (GOLD analysis project Ga0172379, IMG submission 119756) | Groundwater microbial communities from an aquifer near a municipal landfill in Southern Ontario, Canada - Groundwater well OW334 metaG | ecosystem: Environmental > Aquatic > Deep... | reverse complement strand
CGCGGCTACCGGTATGGCCGATGTTGTCATTACCGCCGTCGGTAAACAAAATTTTATTACCGGAAGTATGGTTAAAGAGGGGAGTATTATAATCGATATCGGCCTAAGCCAGGATCCTCAAACCGGTAAACTTGTTGGCGATGTTGATTTTGACTCCGTTGCTCCCAAATGTTCCTATATCACCCCTGTTCCCGGCGGCATCGGCCCCATGACTATCGCCTGCCTTTTGAATAATGTGTATAATATCTCACATAAATAATGCCTACTCATTTAGAATTGGCTTTACAGAAAATCCACGAAGCCGCGACTTCTTCTCTCCGGCCTGAAGTCGCCTTAGGGGCTGTCATGAAGATGCGAGCCTCTATTTTACCAAAAGGTAGCTCGCCAGAGCAAGCTCAAACAATATTAGCTGCACTCAACCTAGCCCAGCAAAGACTAAGAGAAGCTATCGTTGGCGAGGCAGGCCAGACACCGCCACAACGATAAAAACACCAATCAGAATACTCTAACACATCTTCGTTTTGCAGTCTGGTAAACAAATTTACAATCCCTTATATTTGCCCCTAGTGTCAATCTGTAAACAAGAAAACTGTACTGCTTGCCAGGCTTGGTTCAAATGGTGCCAACGACTTCGGTCTAACAATCTTAATGCTAACGGGAATCCTGTGCCTGGAAGTATACCTGCCTCGGAGGTCCATAATAACAAATATCGGGTTTATCTTGGATCACTTTATGTAGAGCAAAGGCCGCCTGTTCCGGCAGAACCTTGTCAAACTATGGTACCCGTCTTTGAAGATCTTCGTCGACGGGGAATAATCTGATAGAATTAAATTGTGCGTATAAAACTTTTTGATCGGGGCTCGCCTCAAGGCAAGCAGCTTTTTGCCAATATCGAAACTTTATGTAAGCGCCTTCAAATCGACTACGACCCTGAGTATATTAAAGACATGAGCAGAGTATATTCTATGGGTATTCAGGGCAAAACAGTCCTTATGGTCGACAACGAAGTTGCTTTTGTCGACCGCTATCCTTCTATCCGCGAGCTAGAAACAATTCTACAGGACTATATTAAATAAGTTAGCTGCATTCTTGTCAATAATTTCTTCCGTTTCTTCAAATCCCATCGTCCAAATTTTAGCTATCTTTTTATAAATAAATTCCACATATTCCGGTTTATTAGTCTGCCCTCGGTAGGGCAGGGGAGCCAGAAAAGGGCTGTCGGTTTCGGCCAATAATCTATCTTTCGGTATCGCCGCTACTACTTCACTTAGTCCAACTTCATAAGTCAAATTCCCGTCAATGCCAAAATACCAACCCTGTCCCAAATCCAGCACCTTTTTTATCCTTTTCTTACCGCCGGCATAGCAGTGGAACACACCTTTTAAGTGCTTATATTCGGCCAATATTTTTATCACCTCATCTGCCGCTTTTCGGGCATGGATGATTAAGGGTAGGTTATTTTTTTGAGCTAATTCAACTTGCCCCCTAAATAGCCTTTCCTGCTCTACCGGGCTTCTCTCGCTTTCATCCGGTGGGGGAGGGCTAAAATCTAAACCCGTTTCCCCTATTGCCACCACATTTTTATTTTTATCCCCATCGATCAATATTCTTAACTCTTCCAACTGCTTTTCGATTGGAGTTGTATTTTCTGGATCAGTGCATTGGGGGTGCACCCCCACACTTGCCCAAAACTGGCCAATATTTTGCTTCGCCAGTTCAACGTTCTCTCTCGAATCCGCCAGATTGCTCGCAGCTAAAATTATTTTTACACCTTGAGCCAAAGACAGCCCCGCCGCTGCGGGGCAAAATCTTTTTGATAAATGGGCATGAGTATCGATCATAACGATTTATCATTTTAACTTATTTTTTCTATAATCTACTATGCCTTTAGCCATCTATACCTTTAGAACTTTTCCGATGGTTAAAGACCTAAAAAAGCAATTTGCTGGTCTCTTTGTTTTTAGCCATCTCAAGTCCGATATCGAATCTTTTTCCGCTCCAACTGGTAACCTAAATCTAACTGTTCCGTTTCCTGTCGACTATTTTGATATGTCGAGTAATCGTTTCCCTCTTATTATCTTTGGATTCCAAATGCCCAACTTTTCAATATTCTTATTAGTGTTTTCGAGCTTGACGTTCTTAGTGCCACCACCACGCTCTTACGCATTTGGTGACATCGGTGGGCTTACCCCTTTTATTAAGTCAATGCAAAAAGACTTTATGGAAGTAGAATTGCGGGGGATGATTTATTCACGTAGCGACCACGACACCTAACACGGCGCATACGCCGAAACGTTGAGAAAGATTTTCTTTTAGCTTATACTTTTTTACAAGTGAAAAAGAAGAACATACTTTTCGTCATCCTTATTCTCGTAGTACTCGTAGCTCCTTTATATTATATTTTTAATAAAAGCACTCCTTGTTCAACAAACTCAGATTGTCAAAGAGATCAGACATGCACTGATAAAAAATGTGTTAAAGTAGGTTGCCTTGGGGAAGGAGAAGCACCTCTCGCCGCCTCAGCAAACCCCGAAGCATCCGCTCATCGCCCCAACAAATGTTGTTCTGGATATTCAAAGGTAACACCCGCCAGGCAATATGACGAAAATTGCCGTTACCAAATCATGCCAGGAGCCATAAGTTTTTTTTGTAGTAAAAAATGCGGCAATGGGTCATGTGATGATGGCGAAACAAAATGTAACTGTCCCCAGGATTGCAAAAGCTAAAGAAAACTTCTTCGTCGCTTCGCTCCTTCGATCCCGTTGCACTCGTTCTCTCATATTGCTCGCGAGATGGGGGGTATAATCAATTCTATCTGGCGGCAACATTAGATACTCGCAAACATTAGGCGAAATTTATTTTAAATACCTTTAAAATATTTATGAAAAAATATAAGAATATTTGGAATCTGGCGGTAAAATATTTAGAGAAAGGCATCAATAAAGATTTTGTGATTCATACCGAAGGAGTAGTTAAGGCTATGAAATTGATTCTTAAAAAGGAAAAAGGTAATCCGGATATTTTGATACCGGCCGCTATGCTTCACGATGTAGGCTGGGCAAAAGTTCCAAAAAAATATCAATGTACCACCAACAAAACAGACAAGTTGCAGGGAATGAAACTTCATATTAAATTTGCCCCAGAAATTATTAGAGAAATTCTAAAGTCGTTAAATTATAATGTTTTTCAGATTAATGAAATAATTGATATTGTCAAAGCCCATAAGTTTAAAAACCCCAAAAAACTTAGTAAGCAAATATTGATTGATGCCGATCAACTTTCCGACGCATTCAAGAAACAATTCTACAGTGATGCAAAAGCTTACAAAATGACACCAGAAAATAATTATTATATTAGAATAAAGGATAATAATTTCTACACCAAAGTTGCGAAAGATATATTTTTGGAACAGATGGGGCAAAGAAGGAAAGAATTCGTGTGAAAATATTTCTCATCGGTCCGGGTGGTGTTGGCAAATCAACTTCTGGGCAGATATTAGCAGGTTTGCTTGGTTACAATTTCATCGATCTAGACACGGAATTCTGCCAACGTCTTGAAAATGTTGGTGACTACATAAAAAGGCATGGCTACGAAAAATACTGCTACGAAAATTCAAAACTATTTTATGAAATCATAAGCCAGCATTTAGAAAATTTTGTTTTCTCTCTATCGTCTGGATTTTTGGTTCACGAAAATATGGATAATTTAACCATGAAGCACAAACGTACTTTGAAAGATCTGGGAATTTCCATTTTGTTACTTCCGTCTAGGTCTTTAGCCACCAGTACCAGAATTGTGGTTAGCAGGCAACTTTTAAGGGGTTTTGGTCTAAAGGAAGACAGAGAAAAAACAAAAATTATTCAACGCTATCCAAAATATAAGAAGATGGGCGATATAAAAATCTTTTCGCATGCTAAGCCCGAAGCCATCGCCAGCCAAATGAAAGAAAAAGTCGCATTTTATATCGAAAAAAACAAAAACATCATTACAAAAGGTGGTCATAAAATCTTAACACTGTTGGTAGGTTAGAATAGGAAAATTTGCAGTACCTTGCATTTGTTATAATCATCCTAACTATGGACTGGTCAGAATTCGATAGAGGAGTTTTTTTACTTAACGTACTCGCAATTGTTTACAACCCCCAAACACGACAAATTTTGATTGGTTTGCGACAAAACGATCCGTATTTAAAGGAGTTATCCTGGTGCTTCCCCGGTGGTCGGCCGGCTTATTAAAACGATCTGGAGTATTATTTGAAGCTTGAGGTCAAAAAAAAGACTAATTTGGATATCGAAGTAAAAAATATAATTTTCGCCAAAACTTATCCCGAAAAAAGAGAGTTTTTATCAATTTACTACCATTGTGAAGTCGTTGGTGGCCAGGAAAAAGTCGGAGAAAAATTTGTTGACTTAAAGTGGACTAAACCCTCCGAAGTTCAAAGTTACTTCACCACCTCATTGCATCCGATTATCCTAAACTACTTAAAAACTCTCGACTAACTGCTATTTAATCCTTGGAAACAGTGGTTTTTCCAGCCCCTTCCCGTTAGTTAAGGTCTCTTTGATCTTCTTGGCTGTTTCCGGCATTACCGGCTCCAAATACTCGGCCGCTACTAATAGATTTTCTCCTGCCAACTTTAGTACTTCCAATCTATTTGGATCATCCGTTGCCAATTTCCACGGGGCCACTTCGTTCAGCCTGACGTTAGTATTATCAACGTAATTGGCAAACACCCATCCAATCGCCTCATCAAATCTCAAGTTGTTTACATGATCAATATAGTTTTGATTTATTCTTGAATCATGAATCATGAATCTTGTTTCAGAACTTAGTTTTGCCACTCTTGACACCAAGTTTCCCAGATTATTGGCCAGATCGGCGTTATATCTTTCTTTGAATCTCTCAATTCCAATATCGCTATCATTTTCCGTCGGGATTGATCTGGCTATCAGGTACCTGGATCCGTCAACTCCGAACAAGTCAATCAACTGCTGAGGCGAGATGACATTACCCAAAGATTTCGACATTTTTTGGCCATCAATAATATAAAAACTATGGGTGTAGGTCTTTACTGGTAAAGGTAGCTCGGCCGACAAAAGCATTGCTTGCCAGATGACCGTATGAAACCAGAGGATTTCTTTTCCCAAAAGGTGCAGTGATGCCGGCCAATACTCATTTTTGCCCTCAACAAACTGGCAAGCGCTGTAATAATTCAACAACGCATCAAACCACACATACACCGTTTGTGATGGGTCCCAGGGGGTGGGAATTCCCCACTTAACATTTTCCCGGCTTATTGAAACATCCTTTACTCCTGCCTTTAGTTTTGCCAATACCTCCGATCTCTTGCCTTCGGGGAATATATAATTAGTTCCGGAATCTTCGATTAACTTAATAATTACCGGGACGTATTTACTTAATTTAAAAAACCAATGATCTTCACTTTTCCAGACCGTCTTTTCCGGCGGGTGAAGCAGGCAATGCTTATCCACCATGTCCGTCTCGGTCAAAAACTTTTCACAGCCAATGCAGTAATAACCCTCATATTTACCCCGGTAAACATCACCGTTATCGTATATCTTTTGAAGAATTTGGTTTACGACTTGCTTGTGTCTTGGGTCGGTAGTTCTGATAAAAAAATCATGGCTGATATTCATCGCCTTCCAGGCTTCTTCAAAACGGGGGGCAATTTTGTCGCAATAATCCTGTGGTTCCAGGCCTTCTTTAGCGGCTGATTCGGCAACTTTTTGACCGTGCTCATCCGTTCCGGTCAAAAAAAAGACTTCTTCGCCTAATTTACGGTGTAATCTGGCGATAACGTCAGCCGCTACCGTCGTGCTGGCGTGGCCAATGTGGGGAACGTCATTAATATAGTAAATCGGGGTGGTTACAAAAAACTTTTTCATCGCTGCCTAAAAAACAATAACTCTATTCTACCTGAACAGCTTAAACTACGCCATTTTTTTAGCTGGTTTGGCCGGCTTTAGGCTCTCCACTTTTCTTGAAAAACGGGCTTTTAGTCTCTTGGCCTTATTCAGGTGAAAGATATTGTTTTTTACCGCTTTGTCTACTACCGAAAAAACCAGACTCAAACCTTCCTGGCTCGGCTTAGCCAAAAACTTCTTAATCTCTATTTTTGTTTTTCTGGTTAAATTATCATTCCGTTTCCGGTTTTTAATTGATTTCCTCAATGATTTTTTGGCTGATAAACTTATTGGCATGGTCAGTATTTTAGACTAAGACGCCCTGTTTTACAATTGTCAGGGTTTGCTCGTAGCTTTTTTACCTTTTCTCTACTATAAAATATAGCGTAATGACCATTCAGGACCGGATCAAACAAATTACTACCCAAAAGCAGAGCACCATTATTTCGGCGTCAATTGTATTGGGCTTGACATTCGGTCTTTCAGCCATATTAGGTTTTCTACGAAGTCGCTTTCTTTACTCCCGGTTCTTTTCTTGTTGTGTCAGTCAGCTGGACGCCTATAACGCTGCTTTCCGTTTGCCCGACTTACTTTTTAAATTGCTGGTTACCGGAGCCTTATCGGCTTCGTTTATCCCGGTGTTTTCAAGCTACCTTCACCAGGACGAAAAACGAGCCAACAAGATGGCTTCGGTAATTATTAACCTCTTGCTCTTGATTTTTATATCTGCCGGAGTATTAGCCTTAATCTTCACCCGACCGATTTCCGAGCTAATCGCCACCGGTTTTTCCCCCGCCCAAATCGACCTTATGGTCGGCTTAAGCCGGATACTTCTGATAGCCCAACTATTTTTCCTTATCAGTAATTTTATTACCGGAATACTTCAGGTTCACCAGGCCTTCCTTATACCGGCGTTTTCTCCCATAATTTACAATATCTTTATTATCCTTGGAATTTTTGCCCTTAGCCCGACCTTTGGTATTTATGGAGTGGCTTATGGTGTTGTTGTTGGCGCCTTTTTCCATTTGGCGATCCAAATACCGGTGGTCCGAAAATTCGGCTTTCACTATTCATTTACTCTTGACACCAAAAGCCATGGTGTCCGTGAAGTGTTCCGGTTAATGTTACCCCGAAGCTTATCGCTGGGCTTGGGCGAAATCGAAAACACCGTCACCCTCTTTTTTGCCAGCACCCTGGCCGTTGGTTCGATCTCTCTTTTAAACTTAGCTCTTCAATTAATTTTTTTACCCAGCCGGATTTTTGGTACCACCGTTGGCCAGGCCTCCCTGCCGATTCTTTCCAAAAACATTGCCCACAACGAGCTCGATCAGTTCAAATCCACTGTCGATAAAGCCATATTCCAAAGTCTTTTTATATCTCTGCCCGTCGGCATCTTAATGCTGGTTCTAAGGTTACCTATAGTTAGGATTGTCTTCGGCGCCAGGCAGTTTCCTTGGTCTGCTACTCTCCAAACTGCCAGGATTTTAGCCTTTTTGTTTCCGGTAATCGTCTGCCAGGCTGTCATCCAAATTTTGATCCGCTCGTTTTATGCCCTTCACAACACCAAGACACCTTTATATGTATCGGCTGTTTCTCTTACCGTCAACGTCCTGATTAATTTTTTATTAATTAATTTTACTTCACTCGGAGTTGTGGGTTTGGCCATCAGTACTTCTGTCGGTAATCTCATCCAGATGACTGGCTTGTTCTACCTCTTTTGCCAAATAGTTCCCAATTTTGTTGGTTATACCACTTTCCTGCGGGTTGGCAAAATATTTCTGGCCTCAGCCAGCCTTGGTCTCTCGTCTTGGCTTGCCCTAAGGCTCTTTGACTCCCCAACTTTGCTTGATACTTCCAAAACTGTCAATCTGATTTTCCTTTCGGCCATCTCCTTTATCATTGGAGGAGCCACCTACTTGTTTGTTTCCCGGCTTCTTCGGGTTAGCGAGCTGGAAGATTACAAAAACATTTGGCTTAAGTTCAAGGCCATAATTCGTAATTTTAAACTCGCCAAAGCTGTAGGCTAAGACCAGCATAGTAAAATATTTTTTTTGGCAACGGGAAACAGGTACTTAATATCCTCGACGGTTTATTTCCCAACTTCAGTCGTATATACTGATTTAGATATGCCTGCCAAAAAGGAAATTTCACTATTACCTGATTCCGAAAATGTTAATTCCTTTAGTTCCCGTCTACTCCGTTGGCTGACAACTGCCGGCCGGTTTGTCATCGTCTTTACCGAGTTAATTGTAATCTGCGCTTTTATCTCTCGCTTTTGGCTCGACCGCAAAAACTCCGATCTCTCCGAAATCCTACGCCAGCAGAAAGCTATTCTTGAAAGCACCCAAACTTTCGAAAAAGAATACGCTCTGCTCCAGCAGCGTCTAAAATTTATCAAAGGTTTTTACCAAAATCAGCCCAAATATTCTAAACAATTATATTCCTTAATTGAATCGACTCCTCCCGACATTGTTTTCCAAAAAATGGATCTGGCAGCCGATACCAAAACCGGCAAAATTACGGCCAATGTTGACCTTGAAGCTTTTAAGGAAGAATCTTTGGTTGATTTTGTCACCAATCTGATGGTCAACCCCAACATCGAGAGCGTAGTGGTCAACACCATTACTAAAAAGCCCAAACAGAACAACTACCAAATCAAAGTTTCTCTTCTTTTTACCAATCAACCCAAAGGTTAATGCCAATATCTTCATTTTCCCAATCAAAGCCGCTCTACGAATTCCTCCGAAAACAGCAGGATAATGAAAAATTCAACCGCGGATTGGAAATCACCGGTACCTTTATTTTAATTTCTTTTTTTCTTTTCTTCGCCATCAAGCCTACCGCCTACACCATCTCATCTCTTTTGGGTGATATAAGGTCGAAAGAGGAATTAATAAAAAAAATGAGGACCAAAATCAATACCGTTATTCAAGCCCAGGAATCCTTTTCCCTTATCCAGGGTAAGTACCGCCTGGTTGACTCCAGTCTGCCCGATTCTGCCAGGTTCAACCAAGCTTACACCCAAGTTACTGGTTCCCTTCAGTCATCCGGCTTAAATCAATCCAAAATCCCTTTTTCTCTTCCCCTAAATTCTTCTTATCCGGCTTCTTCCCATGTGTCGGTTTTCGCCTCCAATTTGGCACTGGACGCCAGTTTCTCACAAGCTGTAAATTTTATTAATAAACTCACCAACAATCGACGACTAGTTGACATCAAGTCGATTTCTTTTTTCCGTCCCAGTATTGGATCAGGCACCGATTCATCTTCTGGTACCATTAAGGTCAATTTTGGGATAGAGTATTTATATTGGGACTCAACATCAAATGAAAAAAAGTAAGCTTTCCAGCTATCTCATAACCTTTTCCGTTATCACCTTCCTTACTATCTTTTTTCTAATTGCCGAAAACAGCTATTCCAAAATGGTCGGTCCCATCAAGATTGCCCAGGCCAACAATTTAATGACTCCGGTCGATCCTAATCTCGACTCCGATGTTGTTCTCCAAATTGAAAATCGGGACGAATTTGTTTCCGATGATCAGGTAGTCATATCTTCTTTACCCGCCAATGATTAAAGAAATAAAGATTCCGACCATATTAGGCACTTTCCTGTTAATCTTTGGTCTGACCGGAGGACTATATTTGACCACTAACCCCACCGCCTTTGGCTCCAAAGCAAACGCTTCCTGCCAGCCCCAAAATCCCCAAGTTACAAACATTACTAACAATTCGTTTGATGTTTCTTTTTTAACCACATCCGCCTGTTCCTGCTCACTCCAGGTAGAAAATCTCCCCTACCTCGATGTCAAAGAAAACTCACCGGTTCATTATTTCCAAGTTACCAATCTCAAAGCTTCTACCCCCTATCAATATCAATTTATTTGTCAAGATGCCGTTTATCAAAAATCCGAATATCAAATTACCACCGCCATTTCGCCTTCTACACCCTCTTCAACCTCAACTTTAGCTTGGGGTAAAGTTCTAGTTGCCTCACAGCAACCCGCTCCAAATTCGATTGTTTATCTTAACATCCCCGGAGCTTCACCTTTATCAGCCTTGGTTACTTCGGATGGCAATTGGGCCATCCCTCACGCCATCTCTTTTAACGACCTAAGGACCGACTGGTTTAACCCTCCGGCCAATACCGCCGAGGATCTCATTATCATCTCCGCCGACGGGCCCCAAACCCAAATCCTGGGTAGCACCTCCTCGAATTCACCTGTACCGGATATCATTCTTGGCCAGGATCAGTTAAATCCGCAAGATCATCCCGTCGATTCTGCGCTGGGTGATTTACCTACCTCATCGTCCCAGCCGATAACAACACTTGAGTTGACCAACCCCAAGGACGGTGAAGTAGTCCACACTAGTCAGCCGGAATTTTTTGGGAAAGCCCCGGAAAACTCTATTCTGCAAATAACTATAGAATCCGACCAGGTAATAAATGAACAACTTGCAGTTGGTCAGGACGGTCGTTGGTCATATGCTTCGCCAACCGGCCTCGCTCCCGGTGAACACACCATTATCATAAAAGTCCAAAATCCGGTCACTCAAATTTGGCAAACTATCACCCGCCGTTTTGTTGTTAATGCTCAGTCGGGTGGTGACTCCCTGGCTTTTACCGCTTCAGCATCGGCCACCTTAGCTCCGACAGCTCTCCCTTCTCCAAGTCAACGTCCCACCCAGACCATCTCACCGACAATCTCTCAAATTACCCCCACCCACATACCGACGGTGGCACCTACCGTTATTATTGTCCAGCCTAGTGTTACCGGGCCACTGGAGAAAACCAGTAACGTTATTCCCACCTCGCTGTTATTCTTTTTTGCCGCAGCGGCCTTTGTGTCCGGCTTGTTACTTATCAGGAAAAATTAAGTTATTCATGTATTGCATCCGGCATAACAATCGTCTAAACTGGTATCAAATCAATGATCAACTTAGGTAACGGAAAAAAGTATTATCCACTATTTACTGTACTATTTTTACTGTTATCTTTGGTTGGAGCCATTGCCTTAGTCAAGACTTCCCAGGAAACCCGCAACAAAGCTGCCGGTCCTGCCGGCCAGTTAATCTGCCGTCGTGATAGTAACACCTCAATTACTTTAATCAACAACACCGGCCGCGATATTCCTTACGAGATCCTTGAATTTAGAGGTTGCGACTGTAATGTCTCCCAATGTCTCACCGGTCGGACTAAATATATGCAGCCAACTGTTAGAAACGGTGAAACCAAAACCGAGTCAATGTCTCCGGCCAGGTGCGAAGCAGCTCAACTCGATATCAAAAGTCTGGTTACCGAATTTCCTTGTATCGACCCAAACACTGGAAGAAGCTGGGATGGTGGCACCGCCTTCGCCATTGACCGTGACTGTAGCATCTGTAATAATCCCACCCCCACCACCTCCTTGCCCACAGTATCCTGTAATGGCATCACCGTCACCAATGGTTCCGGCCAAGACATGAGCTCTTCTTCTGCAGAAGACCTGAAATTAGCTTTTCCGGGCGAGACTCTAAACATATCGTCAAGCTTTAGTCCAAATGGCTTACTTTTTTTTGCCAGGGTAAATGCTTATGCTACCAGAATCGATCTTCCTGCTAACCGGGTTGGTGATCTTTTCACTTTTCCGGCCAACAAGGTACCTGCATCCAATTCCGCCTCCGGCACAATTACCCTTCCCACCCAGCCTGGCACCTATTACTACAGCCTGGCTGCAAACGCCTATGAGAGTTCATCCTGCCGCTATCTTTGCGCCACCGATGGTAATTTCCGCCAAAACGGTGCCGGCACCGGTAGTTGTGATACATCAACTCAAGGCTGGCCTTCCGTCGGTCGTTGTACTAGTAATGGTTGTACCAAAAACTTAGCCATAAAAGTTATTCCCCAAAACTTATCCTGCACCAACTTATCGATCACTAATTCCCAAGGTGTCAGTATCAGCTCCAGCAGCGCCGGTGACGTTAAAATCGTTAATCCAGGTGAGCGGTTAAATATTTCCACCAGTTTTTCCTCTTACGGTTTAGTCTATTATGCTCAGATGAAGAGTTTCGACGGTAATATTGCCGTCCAACCGGACAGAACCACCGGAATATTTACCAATATTCCTCAAAACGGCGTTCCTGCCTCCAGTAGCCCCATGTCGGATGGTTTTAACGCACCTGCTCAAGCCGGTACCTACATCTATCATTTCGCCACCAATGTTTTCGATGATCCTCAATGTCAAATTCTATGTTCGGTCGATAGTAACCTCCGGCGTAATCCCTACGGTAGCGGTCATTGCAACGATCAGGCAACATCTCCCGCCTGGCCAATCATTAAACAATCCGGTTGTACCAGCGGTTGTCTTAAAAAATTAGTTATCCAGGTT
>Ga0172379_10009135_pt1 | contig 12288 bp, 8 predicted proteins | sample GrowelOW334metaG_FD_119756 | JGI IMG/M metagenome (GOLD analysis project Ga0172379, IMG submission 119756) | Groundwater microbial communities from an aquifer near a municipal landfill in Southern Ontario, Canada - Groundwater well OW334 metaG | ecosystem: Environmental > Aquatic > Deep... | reverse complement strand
GCATTATCGTCATCAACAATCCCCAAAACTATGGTTTTGGCAAAAGTATCATGATTGGCGTAAAACGAGCGAAAGGCAACTACTTATTACTTTTAAACTCCGACGTATTATTATTCAGTGACAAATATAGAAGTGCGCTCTCCAAGTTTGAAGTCGAGAAAGCGCTATTTGCCGTTTCCTTTGCGCAAAAAGAAAAAGACAAACGTTTTGTTGGCCGAAATACGGGTGGTTTTACAAACGGTGTTTTAATCCATTCCGCCGCACAAAGCACTCAAAGCGGCCCCAATTTCTGGGCGGAAGGAGGCGCCATGCTTTGTCAAAAAGATATCTTTTTAAAGCTTGGGGGGTTTTCAAGCTTATATTCTCCTTTTTATTGGGAAGATATCGACTTAGGCTACCACGCCTGGAAAAAAGGGTATCAGATTTTTTTTGCCGCTGAGATTCAAGTGGAACACATTCATGAAACGACCATTGCCAAATATCATTCGGCTGCACACATTAAAGTAACCGATTGGAAGCATCGCTTTATTTTTCACTGGCTCAATCTTACCGAGACCAAACTTCTTCTGACTCATTTTTTTCTTGGACTACCGCTTCTATGCCTTCGTGCCATAAAAAATGGAGATTTATCTTTTTGGCAGGGTTTACTAAGTGCCATCAAGGAAATCGGCAGTATCCAAAGAGAGCGTAGAACCAGGTGGCAAAAACCATTTCTTTCCGACAACGAAGTTATACGCCTTTTACATGCTTAATCAAAAACATATTAAAATTATGTTGGCAACCCTCATGGGCTTGTCTCTTTTTATACATCTTATATTTGCCCAAAAAGCCCCTCCTTGTTTTTCCGTCGATGAAGCCGCTTATGGCTATAACGCCTACTCCATTTTAAAAACGGGTCGCGACGAATTTGGGAAATTTCTCCCATTACGACTGCAGTCTTTTAACGATCAAAAATTACCGCTTTACAGTTATCTTTCCATTCCGTTCATTCTTATTGGCGGCTTAAACGAAGTTGCGGTCAGAATTCCCACTTATCTTGCCGCCATGTTTTTGGTACCGGTAATATATTTATTAGCCAAACAGTTGTTGCAGAAAGACGCTCCGGCTTTACTTGCCGCCGGCCTAGTTGCCGTATCACCCTGGGTAAATACCATTTCCCGCCATGCCCACGAAGTGGTTTTGGCCACGCTGTTTGTAAATTTGGCCCTACTCTGTCTTTTAAAATACCGATATAAGCCCCGTGTGCGTGATGCGCTTTTTTTTCTTCTGGCAATTGGTGGGGCGCTGTACACATATCATATTGGTCGTATTTATTTCATTTTGTTGGGGTTAGTTTTTCTTGTCCAAACGTTTAGAAACCGTCTTCCCTGGCGTACTAAACTGTTACTCATGTTGGCATTTGCCGTTTTGAGCGCTCCCTTTCTCCTTGCCGAGTGGCAAAGTCCTCCCTCTCGTTTAGCCAATCTTTTTATTCTGAATAATGATGGCTTAAACCTTATTTCCAATCAGCTCAAAACCGAATTTGCCTATTCCCCTTTCAGCAGTAAAATTTTTGTACTAGTGAGTGAAATCCAAAAGAGATACTTCAGCTATTTCTCATATGAATTTTTAGTAACCAAAGGAGACGCTACTCCACGCTTTGGGATGGAGGGTATTAGCCCCATTACCACCCTTGAATACTTGTTTTTTCTCGTCGGTATTGGCGCTCTCTTTATAAAATCTCGCCCAGCTTTCTATATTTTAATAGCCCTACTTATTATTGCTCCCCTTACCGCCGCACTCTCCTGGCAGGAGTACTCGCTCACCAGAGCTTACTTTATGATTTTTCCGCTTCTCATTTTCGCCGCATACGGTTTCTATATTAGCTTTCATAATCAGACCAAATTGCAAAAATTATTCGTTGGCGCCTTAGTTGTCTTTTCATTAATGTTTACCCTCAAGTCGTGGGACTTCTTTTTTCTTCACTACCCCAAGCGCGCCACTGTAGTTAGGTCATATTTTTGCGGGTATTTAGAACTGGCCACTTACATTCAATCTACCTCCAAAACCACCAAAAAATACCACATTACCACTGAAGTTGGCCAACCCTATATTGCTTTGGCCTTCTATTTGAAATACCCGCCACAGAAGTTACAGAAAGAAATTCGTACTTCCCCTCCCGACGAATATGGTTACTCAAATGTATTAGGTTTTAATAAGTTTGTTTTCAATACCGGTGATTTTTCGCAGGCTCACAAAGGGGACGTTTTTGTGTTTTCACAATCTGAAGCGCAAAACTCTGGAATAAACTTGGAAAAATTCACTAAAATTACCAAAAACGGCGAAGACATATTCTTAATCTGTGATTACCAATGTTTCAAGAAAACAGAATAAAGAAGTAAGAAGCAAGAATTAAGAATATATGCAAAAGTCATAGTATACTTAATTCTGTATTCTGAATACTTAATTCTAGAAATTACATTCCCCCCAAGAATAAGTCGAACCAAAGAAGAATACTGGTATGAATGGCAATGGGAGCGAAAATATTTTTTCTTAAGAAAAAGGCCGTCGCAGTGATAAAGCTCAAACTGAAGTTGAGCAAGAGATTGATAAACAAGTCATATCCGGAAATACCCATGGTAAGCGCATTGGGAAGATAAAGAATAAAAAAGAGCGTTGAAGAAACAAATAAGGACAAGACAAAACTTTTGGTGTACTTGTACAGATAGTTAAACAAGAACCCGCGTCCTAAAATTTCTTCGGAAATGGAGGAAGCAAAACCCAAGGAGAGAATTGATCCTAATTTAGCCCAATTCAACGCTGTAAAAGCAGTAAGTTTAAGTTCCTTGGAGAAAAAGAGAGACAAAAAACCCATTAAAACTACAAACAGCAAAAGCAGTAGCGACAAACCCAGCTCTTTTAGTGTTTCTTTCTTGGGAAAACCGATATGAGAGAGCAAAGAACCCGAGGTTTCGTAACGCGAAACAAACCACAACACCGGCCCAATGAAAATCAAGGGCTTAGCCACAAATTCCGAAAACCATAAGGGCGGAGGGAAATTGGCTCTTAATACGCTCCATACAACCACTATTAAACCCCAAACCGTCAGTAATCGTTCAATATTTAGTTCTAGGCTTTCTTTTTTTACCATCAGAAAAATGATAGTTGATTATTGGTCCTTTTGTCAACCTCTTCCTTCACAACCGATTTTGACACGCTTAAAAGTTTCCGTAAGCTGCGCAGCGCCAGTTTTTCTAAAAATTCCGTTAATTGGGGATTGTCGGTCAACCCTCCAAAACGTGCTTTGCCCAAATCGAACTCCAAGTCCAAATCGGTCTTAATTTGCGCCAGTCGCTTTGAAATTTGTCCATTTTCTCGATTGGTTACTAATAAATTCCTTGTTCTCTCGTCTATTTTGTCCAAGTTTGCATAAATACCTTCAAAAGTTTGATATTCGGAAAGTAAAGTTGCCGCTCGCTTTGGTCCAATGCCCTTCACGCCCGGATAGTTATCGGAAGCGTCGCCCACCAACGCTTTGTAATCGATAATTTCTTGCGCCTTAACCCCCAATTTCGCCACCACCCCTTTTTCGTCAACAAAATGCAAATCCGAAACACCTTTCTTGGGCATTACCAAAGTTACGTTCTCGCCAACAAGCTGCAGCATATCTTTGTCCCCCGTGGCCACAAACGTTTGTAAGTTATGCTCTCGCGCCTTGGCCGTCAGACTGCCTATCACGTCATCGGCTTCAAAACCTTCGCGAAAATCAATCGCCACTCCCGCTAAATTCAAAAACTTTTGCACCAGTGGCACTTGGACAATGTAATCGTTATCGGCTTTTGGCCGTTGTGCTTGATACTCCTTAAAAAGTGCCTTACGAAAAGTGGGTTTCGGAGTATCAAAGGCCACAATTAAGTATTGCGGTTTAATTTGTTGCGCCAGTGAAATTAACATTTTGGCAAATCCAAAAAGCACATTTGTAGGTGTGCCATCAGGGGCGGTAAAGGGAGGTAAAGCGTGGTATGCTCGATGCATTATGGCACTGCCGTCAATAATCAGTAGTTTTTCCATTATTATTTTTCCCAAGCCGGACAAATGGCTTTAAAAGCGCACCAAGCGCACTGAAAACCTTTTTTTGGTAAAAAGGTGCTTTCGTTCATTTGGGCAATCATTAGGCCGACGTATTCTTCAACAGTCGCCAAATCGCGCTCTCCAGCCATACTACTGTAGCGCTCGTTGGCGTCCAGATAGTAATAAGTAAGTTTAATTTTATTTTGGGGTAATGCAAGCCAATTTTTATCCATCACCGCCAAAGCATATAGTCCCAGTTGCAATGATTTTTTTAACTCTCGTTCTGAGGGCATTTTACCTGTTTTGTAGTCAATAATTTCATATGTATCACCGTGCTTATCTATGCGATCTATTTTTCCTTTCAAGACAAATTCTTTTCCCCCGCTGTTTAGTTTCAGAGTAAAGGGTTGTTCCAGTTCCACTATTTCTCCATGCGCGTCATGCCAAGTGGCAAAATATTTCTCCAATAATTCTTGACCATGCTTAAACACTCGCAATTTATGTGCTTGTCCCTGAAAACCATAGGGAATAAAGTTGTCCTGATAATACTGTAAGAGCGTTTCTTCTGAGGGACTGAGCTCAGCTTTTAAATCGGTATAAAAAAGCTCCAAAGCGCGATGCACGCTCGATCCAAAGGAAAGCGCCGCCGAATCCATTTCCGGGATTTTTAACAGGTATCGGTACTTATATTGCAAAGGGCAACTTTCGAAGGTTTCCATTTGCGAAAAAGAAAAGTGTGTTTTTAAGGCTGGAATACTTACCTCTGTTTTCGTTTCCAAATTTAAGCTGGTTGTTTGTCTGTCGCTCGTTGTACTTTGCGAGAGCGGATTTTCGCTCTGTTTTTCTTTTTCCAGTTTCGCACGCGCCTCTTGAACGACATCCTCACCCAATGTTTCTATTACAAACGGGGAAATCTTTTTTGCACGCTTACTGTCGTTATAGTTTAGGGCCATTGATAAAACCAGTTTATCCTCGGCTCTTGTAAGCGCCACATAAAACAAACGTCTTTCCTCTGCCAAATGCGCGTCAACCAAAAGAGTGGCTCCTTTATCCGTTAATCCCAAAGGAAGAGGCAGTTTCTCACTGCGGTTTCGCCCGGGAAAACGATCACTGCTTAGAGAGGGGAGAAAGACAACCTTAAATTGCAAACCTTTTGAGGAGTGCACCGTTAAAATATTAATTCCTTCTCGTAAAGCACTCTCCTCGAGAACGTTGTTCACAGAAACATTCCCGAGCTCAAGTTCCAGATTAATACCATTAACCGCCTCGGCAACTGTTACTTCGCCATACTCCCCTTTCATCTGTTTCAATTTGTTAAAAAATTGCGTAATCGCCTCCAGCGTTTCCGCTTCCGCGTCCGAAGATATGTTGGTAAGTTTTTTCAAAATACCCGTGCCCTCCAAGAAAGAAAATAACAGTTCCAGAGCGCTTTTGTCATACCGTAAATGAGCTTCAACTAAGTTTTGAATGAGTTTTCCCAAATTTAACAACGCTTCTTTGCCAGGCTCTGAAACTTGCGCCAAAATGGGCAAATCGCGAGTGTCATTTAGTTGCACGATTACTTCGTATAGTGACAAGCTCGCCCGTTTGGCATAGTTTGAGAGCACCCATAAATCGTGACTGGGAACAGCAAAATTGTCCATACTCAGAAGTCGAAATAGGGAAACGGAATCATTGGCATTATTCAAGAAAAACAGTAAGGCCACCAAATCGCGCACAATTCGTTTTTCGTACAGTAAGTCGGGACCCAAAAAATGATACTTAATATCTTCCGCCTCCAGGAGTTTCAGTATTTGACGACCATGATCTTTGGCCCGAAGTAAGATCGCCATTTTGTTTAATTCGTAACCTTGTTTTCGGGCTTCATTGATTTCTTCCAGAATGCGTTGCGCTTCTTCCTGCCCTGAAGAAGCCATTATAAACCGCGGTATGCTTTTTGGCTCCGTTCCCCGAGCGGCCATAAGCCGTTTACTAATTCCCAGGCGTGTTTCCAAAGTGTCGGGATTATTGTTTTGAATTAATTGATAAGAGGTGTCGAGGATTTCCTGGAAAGAGCGGTAATTGGTTTGTAAAACAAACGTTTTCGCTTTAGGGTAGTCCTTTATGAAATTAAGAATGTTCTCCACCGTCGCTCCGCGAAAGCGATAAATGGACTGGTTGTCATCACCGATAACCGTCAAATTGGGATTTAGCGCTGGCGGATAAAGTTTCTTAATAATGGCGTACTGAATAAAATTAGTGTCTTGAAATTCATCCACCAAACAGTAGGGAAATTGGGCGCGAATTTGCGCCAAAACATTCGGCCGCGTATCCAACAATTTGTATAAATAAAACAATAAGTCGGCAAAATCCAGATAGTTATTTTGTAATTTCAAAGTTTCATAGCGCGCATAAATTTCCGAGAGTTCCAGTGTTTTTTCCGCTTCCATTTTTTCCTCGTCCGTTTGTGATTTGAGAAGCGCTTCCTTGGCAAAACGACTGTAAGTTTCGCTGGAAACATTTTCATCGCGCAAGCGCGAAAAATGTGCCAAAACATCGCCTATAAATCCACCGGGATTACCGGTACTGTAAAAGTAGCGCAGATTAAATTCCTTTAAGTGACTGGTAAAAAACCGAATCTCTTCCACTTCCGTTAAAATGCGAAAATGCCCACCAATTCCAATATGAATTCCCCAATTTTTAAGCAAGGTTTCGGCAAAAGAGTGAAAAGTGGTTATTTGCGTTTGAAAATATCCAAGCGGCAAAATCTTGTCCACCCGCTCCTCCATTTCGAGAGCCGCTTTTTCGGTGAAAGTTAATGCCAAAATATTTTCAGGCTTTATGTTGTTCTCCAAAATCAAGGCTTTGATTTTTTCCGTCAACACAAAAGTTTTCCCCGTTCCCGCACCGGCTACAACCATAGAAGGACCCGCGAGTGCCGCAATCGCCGCTTGTTGCTCCTTGTTGACATTACTTTTTCCTTGTGGAGTTTTCTTTGTGGATTTGTGAATTTGTGAATTTGTCATTTGAATTTCTCGATCACTTTCCCTCTTCCAACATCTTTGTGCTTTCCAACTTCTGCCCCAACTGTGAGAAATGTTTATTTACATTCCCGAGTTGATTAAAAGCATTGCTGAAATGCCGTTCCAGAAGGGACAGCGCTTCTTCCAACTTGGCGTAATCGTTTCGCGTTCCTTGCAAAAGTCTTAATATTTCCTTGGCTTGTTTTTGAATCACCGTCCCCTGAAAAGACATAATAATCGCTTTTAAATAAGCATAAAAACTCATCGGCGAAACGGTTAAAATGCGCATCTCGTTGGCGTAATCAAAAAGCACGTTACTATTTATCACCTCGTAATACACCGACTCCGAAGGAATATACATTAGGGCATAATCACAGGTGCCTTCGTTTTCCAAAATATATTTTTGCGAAATGGCTTTAATGTGTTTTTTAACGTCCCGTTCAAATTCGTGGGTAGCCGTTTTTTTTTCGCCCTCTGATTTGTTACTCATCATTAAGCGAAAATTTTCCATAGGAAACTTGGCATCAATGGGCACCAGCACTTTCCCCAAACGAATTATGGCGTCAACTTTATCGCCACTTTTGAAAGAGTATTGCAAAGCATACATTTCCTTGGGAAGCATTTGCGACAAAACCTGGGCTAAAACCTGCTCGCCAATGTTTCCTCGCAATTTGGGATTTTGTAAATACTCGTGCAAATCTTTCATCGCTCTCCCGAGTTCGCTCATTTCTCCCAAATTTTTTTGCACCCCGCCAATAACGGTTGCCGCTTTGTCCAAGCGCTCATTTAAATCGGAAGTATTTTTCTGCAAGGCCGAGACAAAATCTTTGTTTTGTTTGCTTAAGTTCTCAGAAATCGCCCGGCCCATTTGGTCTTGGCGCCTGTTTGTTTCACGCACCGTTTCCATCGCCTGACGCAAGTATTCCAGAATTTCATTTGAGGGCTGGGTGTTTTTCTGACTGTCGCGAATCAATTTGGCCAAAAGAAAATAAACAACCGCCAATCCCACCGCCACAAGAATAATTAGAGGGTACCAAGAATTGTCCATTGCCCCTATTTTATAATATTTGGGCGTTATTAGAGGAGGGCGCGGATAGAGTTAAAAAGCGCTTCGTTGCCTTTGTAGAGCAGTGCTGTAAAACCCGCTTCTTGAGCGGCGTTGACATTAATTATTTGGTCGTCGATAAATAAAATTTCACTGGCGTTTCTGCCAAGAACCTTGGTTATTTGTTCGTAAGTGGTTTTATCGGCTTTACTATATCCATAGTCTTCGGCGGAAATAATGTTTTCAAAAACAGAAAGTTTGCCGCGAAGCTGGGGGTCGTCTTGGACTCGCCCGGAGGTAAAAATATTTATCGACTTTCCATCGTCACGAAGCTCCGTGTAAAACTTTAACACTTCTTCGTTTAAGGTGTAATAATCGAAAAAATTATATTTTTCCTGTTGTACGATCTTGCGATACAAACCATTGAGCGTATCTTTATAATCTGCCGCCTTTGGAAAAAGCAGAACGTATGAAAAATCGGAGAGAATGGTGGTAATCATAAGTCCATGATAACAAAAAAAGTGGGTCCACTGGGACTCGAACCCAGAACCAACGGCTTAAAAGGCCGCTGCTCTACCATTGAGCTATGAACCCATTCGTCTTAAGCACGCCCACCTATTCTTGCTTCATCCCTTCTTCGTGCTATTCGCACACGGTCTGAAGGGCGAATATCGGCGGGCATTGTCCTCTCTAAGTTCGCATGCAGCTCACTAAGAGTTGACAATGTGGTCGCACCTGGACTTGAACCAGGGACCTTCGCAATGTCAATGCGACGCTCTAGCCAACTGAGCTATGCGACCAATCCACAACGGGAATTATATCACAGCTTTTACCCTCAGAACAATTACAGATATCAAATTTTCTCTTCAAAATGTTATACTCATTTTTCTATGGAAATTGTGACCGGGTTAATGGACTTTATTCTGAATATTGACGTACATTTGGGACAAATTATCGCCCAATACGGCGCTCTTTCTTACGGCATAATTTTCCTGATCATTTTTGCCGAAACCGGTTTTGTTTTTACTCCCTTTCTCCCCGGTGACTCCCTTCTCTTTGCCGGTGGCGCTTTTGCCGCCCTGGGGTCTTTTAATATTTATATCCTTTTGGCTATTTTGTGGATCGCCGCTTTTTTAGGAGACACCACCAATTACTGGATCGGCCATTTTTTCGGACAGAAGATAATCGATAATCCCAGAATTCCCATTAATCAGGAACATATTGACAAAACCCAAGCCTTTTACAAAAAACATGGTGGCAAGACCATCATCCTCGCCCGCTTTATCCCCATCATTCGCACTTTTGCCCCTTTTGTCGCCGGAGTAGGCAAAATGCACTACCAGGATTTTGTGTTTTACAACGCCCTTGGCGGTTTAATTTGGGTTTTTGGCTTTACCCTTCTCGGGTTCTTTTTCGGAAATCTCCCACAAGTGAAAGAGAACTTCACCATTGCCATTTTGGCCATTATTGTCCTTTCCGTCGTTCCCATGGTCTTTGAATTTATGAAGCACAAACTGGCCAAGCGCTCTACAAACAACTCGAAATAAAAGCCAGCGTTTTCGTAAAAAGGGTTTTGCGACATTGCTCGTCCATTACGGTTTCGGGTTTTAAAAGCGCGTGTTTGCCGCCGGGAATAAGTTCATTTAAATCTTCTTCCTCCAATAAACTCTGGTAACGCTTCTGAATTTCCTTGGAAATAACCTTGTCTTCCGAACCGTACACCACACCTTTGGCTCGTTTAAATTTCGCAAAAGCGGTAAAAGCGGGAGAGTTCTGGAAACTGTTTTCCGTGCGAATCAGTTGTGAAAATTGAGGACCGAAAGGAATGTTTTCCGCCTCCAACGCATATGCCGCCGCGGACTGCAAAATAAGCACGCTAATGGGAATAATGGTTTCCGACAACCGACAAGCAACGTGAGCACCCATGGATGATCCGATAATTGTTAAATTATTCTCGTCCACCTTTCCGCTTTCAGCAAAAAAGTTTAGGGCATTTTGCGCATCGGTCAAGCGATTGGCCAACGTCCCCTCTTCCCACTTCCCCTCACTTCCTCCAACGCCGCGGGAATGATATGAAAAAGAGGAAAAGCCGCGCTCGGCCAAATATTTCTGCCAAAGACCGTAGCGATTGTCCAAATAATTATCGCCTCCATGGATAAACAATACCCCAAAATAGGCATTTTTAGGTTTTGGGGAATACAAAAAACCCTCGAGTTTCAAACCCTCCGAAAGAAAGGAAGTTTGCTCTTCGCCATAGTCCATTCAAAAATGGTAGCAAAAAGCGGTTATTTTTTAAGGGCGATTTTCAAGACTTGGTCCAAGTTCTCCACAAATTCAAACTTTAAGCCCTTTAAAGTCTTTTGAGGGAGTTCCACCAAATCCTTTTCGTTATCCTTGGGCAAGATGACCGTTTTAATGCCGGCGCGATGCGCCGCCACCACCTTTTCTTTCACTCCGCCAATTTCCAAAACCCGCCCACGTAGGGTAATTTCCCCTGTCATAGCCACGTCCTTGCGTACCGCCCGTTTTGTGAGCGCAGAGAGCATCGCCGTAGTAATGGAAGTGCCTGCGGAAGGTCCATCCTTGGGGACCGCCCCCTCCGGAACGTGCACATGAATTTCCAACGTTTCGAAAAAGTTGGGCTTTAAACCGAATTTGTCATAACGGCTGCGAATAAAAGTTAGACCCGCTTGCGCCGATTCCTTCATGACGTCCCCCAATTGCCCGGTTAAAGTTAAGGTGCCTTTTCCCGGCATCACCGAAACCTCAATGAATAAGATTTCCCCTCCCGCCTGCGTCCAAGCCAGTCCGGTCGAAGTGCCAATATCGTCGCGTTTCTCCGCCATAAAAGAGCTGTATTTATATGGTCCTAAAAAAGCGGTCACGTTTTCGGGAGTTACCACTTTTCCCACCCAAGCTTCCTTTTCATTCTTGTCCTCCAATTTTTCCGCTACTTGACGAGCGATCTTGCGATAAATTTGGGCAATTTGTCTTTCCAACTCGCGCACGCCCGCTTCACGGGTATAACGCGTCACCACCAAACGCAACGATTCGGAAGAAATTTTCAAATTTTGGTCCATTAATCCATGCGCCCTTATTTGTTTTTGCGACAAATAGTTTTTGGCAATTTCAAATTTTTCATCCTCGGTGTAACCGGGAAAGTGAATCACTTCCAAACGGTCTAAAAGAGCGGGCGGAATAGTGTCCAAGACATTGGCCGTGGTAATAAACATCGCTTGCGAAAGATCGAAACTCACTTCCAAATAATGGTCGGAAAAAGAATGGTTTTGCTCAGGGTCCAAAGCCTCCAAAAGTGCTGCTGAAGGGTCGCCTCTGAAGTCACGTCCTAATTTATCTATTTCGTCCAACATAAACACGGGGTTTCTGGTTCCGGCTTGCTTTATCGCCTGAATGATTCGCCCCGGAAGCGCGCCAACATAAGTACGACGGTGACCACGAATTTCCGCCTCGTCCTTAATTCCGCCCAAAGAAATCTTGACAAATTTTCGACCTAAGGCCTTAGCAATGGATTTTCCCAAGGAAGTTTTACCCACACCGGGGGGGCCTACGAAACACAAAATTGTCGGAGGATGAAAATCGTCCTTTTCGTTTGACGATGCCTCACCCTCTGCTCTTTTTTCCAATTTACGCAATTTCATAACCGCCAAATATTCAATAATGCGCTCCTTGATCTTCTTTAAGCCAAAGTGGTCTTGGTCCAAAATCTTTTCCGCCTCTTTCACTTCAATGTCCAGAGAAGAAAGATTATTCCAAGGCAAATCCACCAACCAATCCAGGTAGGTGCGTAAATAGGACGCTTCGGGGTTGTACTGCGACATTTTGGCAAAGCGTTCCAATTCCTTCAGCGCTTTCTCTTCCACTTCTTTAGGCATTTTGGCCGCTTTAATTTTACGTTTGTATTCTGACGCTTCCTTGTCTTCCTTTGTCCCTCCCAACTCTTTTTCAATGGTACGCATTTTTTCGCGCAGCACGTTTTCTTTAATACCCTTTTCAAACTCTTTTTGCGTTTTGGCACTAATCTTCTTTTCAATTTCCAAAACCTTCAGTTCCTTACCTAAATACTCCATTTCCTTCTCCAGGCGCACACGAATATTACTTTCTTCAAGAAGCGCCTGCTTTTCCACCGGTTTAATATCCAGCACTCCTCCCAACTGGTAAGAAAAAGCTTGC
>Ga0172379_10009134_pt1 | contig 12290 bp, 9 predicted proteins | sample GrowelOW334metaG_FD_119756 | JGI IMG/M metagenome (GOLD analysis project Ga0172379, IMG submission 119756) | Groundwater microbial communities from an aquifer near a municipal landfill in Southern Ontario, Canada - Groundwater well OW334 metaG | ecosystem: Environmental > Aquatic > Deep... | reverse complement strand
TGGCATCGCGGCCCTCGACTTCGGGGTGCCCCTCACCCTCATTGGCGAATCGGTCTTTGCCCGCTGCCTTTCGGCCGCCAAAAGCGATCGCGTCGCGGCCTCGCGCATTCTGGGCGGGCCGACGCCGAAAGCCTTCAAGGGCGAGAGGAAGGCCTTCATCGCCGATCTCGGCGCCGCCCTCTATGCCGCGAAAGTCGTTTCCTACGCCCAGGGCTTTCTCCTTATGAAAGAAGCGGCGAAAGAATATGGCTGGACCTTGGATTTCGGCTCGATCGCCCTCATGTGGAGAGGGGGCTGTATTATCCGCTCAGCTTTTTTAGGCAAGATCAAGGAAGCCTTCGACGCCGACGAAAAACTCGGAAACCTGATGATGGCGCCCTTCTTCGCCAAAAAGCTCGCGGCTGACCAGGACAGTTGGCGCTCTATTGTCGCTGAATGCGCGATCTCCGGAATTCCCGCCCCGGCACTCTGCTCGGCGCTCTCATACTACGACGGCATGAGGACGGAAGTTCTCCCCGCCAATCTCCTGCAGGCGCAACGCGATTATTTCGGCGCCCACACCTACGAAAGGATCGACAAGCCGCGAGGCGAATTCTTCCATACAAACTGGACAGGCCACGGCGGTTCTACCGCCGCGTCCACCTACAGCGTCTGAAGGAGGCAAAGAATGGCTGCGCTTAAAATTCTGCCTAAAAAGGCCGATTCCCTCGATTTTCTCGCCCTTGGAGCGCTCGTGACGAGGCTGGATCCGGGCATCATCCCCTTCGGTTTCGCCGACATGTACCAGATTCATGTTTCGGGCGGGGAATACAATGTCGCCGCCAATCTTTCGCGCTGCTTCGGGCAAGCCACGGCCGTGGCGAGCGCGATGGTCGACTATCCTATCGGCGCAAAAATCGAAAGCGAAGTGCGGAAAATGGGCGTTCTCGGCATGTATAAACGCTTCAAGCATGATGGCGTCCGTGGCCCAAACATGGCCCAAGTCTGGTCTGACAGGGGTCAGGGCGTGCGCGCGCCGGTGGTTTTCTACAACAGAGCCAATGAGGCCGCCGCCCTTCTCGCTCCCGGCGATTTCGATTGGGACGCCATATTCTCACGCGGCGTGCGGTGGTTCCATTCGGGCGGCATCTTCTCGGCGCTTTCGACGACGACGCCCGAACTGGTCATTGCGGCGATGAAGGCCGCGAAAAAGGCTGGAACCATCGTATCCTTCGATCTCAACTATCGCGCGAAGCTTTGGGCGGCGAACGGGTCAAAAGCCTCCGCGCCCGAAATACTCGGACGCATCGTCGACGAGGTGGACGTGCTTGTCGGCAACGAGGAAGACCTCCAAATGGGCCTGGGCTTGAAAGGGCCGGACATCCACGCGGCGTCCAAACTCGATCCCGAGGCTTTCTATCGGACGATCGAGGAAGTCAAGACCAAGTGGCCTAACGTGAAAGCGGTCGCCACGACGCTTCGTGACGTCAAATCGACCAATAGGCATCTCTGGAGCGCCGTGTTGTGGCTCGAGGGAGAGCGTTATGCGGCGCCAACCACGGAACTCGATGTCTATGATCGGGTGGGAGGGGGCGATGGGTTCGCGGCCGGCCTCATCTATGGCCTTCTTGAAGGCAAGACACCGCAGGAAGCACTCAACCTGGGCTGGGCCCACGGAGCCCTCCTTACGACCTTCCCCGGCGACACGACGATGGCGACCCTCGATCAGGTAAGCGCGTTCGCGAAAGGCGGCTCGGCCAGAATCCAGCGTTGATATAATTCAGTGGGAGGTGCATCGTGAAAGCGCTTGTCCTTGAAGAGTATATGAAATTCGTGTTCAAGGAATATCCTGATCCCACATTGAGGGCCCCGGACGATGTCCTTATCCGCGTGCGCGCCGCCTCCATCTGCGGTTCGGATGTCCATGGAATGGATGGCTCGACAGGGCGGCGAATTCCTCCTCTCGTCATGGGCCATGAGGCTTCCGGCGAAATCGTCGAGGTCGGATCGGAGGTCGGCGGATTCCGCCCCGGGGACCGCGTCACCTTCGACTCGACCGAATATTGCGGCGAATGCTTCCACTGCAGACGCGGCGAGGTGAATCTCTGCGACAACAGGAAGGTGCTGGGCGTCTCCTGCGCCGACTATCGCCGCGACGGAGCCTTCGCCGAATACCTGGTGGTGCCCAAGAGGATCCTCTATAAGCTTCCGGATTCCCTCGACTTCGTCGACGCCTCCATCGCCGAACCAGCGGCGGTAGCCGCCCATGCCGCCGCCATAACTCCAATCGCGATGGGCGATTCCATGGTGGTGGTCGGCGCGGGGTTAATCGGCCTCCTTCTCATCCAGATTCTGAGAGCCCACTCCCCCGCCGCCATCCTGGCGATGGATACTGATCCCGAGCGAAGGTTGGCCGCGCTCAAGGCGGGCGCCAGCAGCGCCCTCGACCCCGCCTCGCCGGATACCGCGAAAGCCATTCTCGACTTGTCGGATGGACGGGGCTTCGACCGCGGCTTCGAGGCGGTGGGCGCCACCGCCCCAATAAAGACGGCCATAGCAGCGACCCGCAAGGGTGGTTCCGTCACCCTCATCGGCAACGTGAGCCCGAACGTGGAAATCCCCCTCCAGTCGGTGGTCACGAGGCAACTATCGCTGCTTGGGTCCTGCGCCACGGCGGGGGAGTACCCGCTTGTCCTGGACCTGCTCGCGCGCCGCAAGATCGACGCGCGTTCAATAATCAGCGCCATCGCCCCCCTTTCCGAAGGCGACTCATGGTTCGCCCGTCTCCACGCGCGCGAGAAGGGGCTTTTGAAAGTCGTGCTCGAGCCCTAAGGGCATCCAGGAAGGACCCGTGGAAATGGAAAAAAAGATAAAGTTCGGATTGTACGGCTATGGCAAGGTCGCGCAACTTCATGCCAAAGCCTTGGCGGCGAGCCGGAATGCCGAATTAGTCTCGGTATGTGGAAGGAACTCCGACAAAGCCAAGGCGTTCGCGAGCAGTTGGGGGCTCGAGGCCCGCGCCTCGGCGCAAGAAATGGCGGATCGCGATCACGTCCAGGCCGTCATCGTTACCACTCCCCACCCTATGCATGCCGAGCATGCCTTGGAATGCGTCCGCGCCGACCTCCATGTCCTGGTCGAAAAGCCCATGGCGCTCCGCGTCGCCGATGCCGACTCGATGATAAGCGAAGCGGGCTCTCGCAAGGTTCTTTTAGGCGTGATCAGCCAACGTCGCTGGTATCCCTCCGCGATCCGGATAAAGCGAGCGATCGATGAAGGCGCCCTCGGGGTGCCTCTCCTTGGCCAAGTCACGATCCTCGGCTGGCGGGACGAAGCCTACTACGATTCCGACCCATGGCGAGGCACCTGGCGCAACGAGGGCGGAGGCGTCATCGTCAACCAAGCCCCGCACCAGTTCGACCTCCTGTCGTGGTTCATGGGACCGGTCTCAGGAGTCTCAGGCAGCTGGATCAACGCCAACCATCCCTATATCGAAGTCGACGATAGCGCGGTGGCCATGGTTCATTTTAAAAATGGCGGCCTGGGTTCCATTTTCGTTTCCAATTCGCAGAAGCCGGGCATTTACGCCAAAGTATATGTCCACGGGAGTTCCGGCGCTTCGGCTGGGGTGCAGACCGATGGCGGCGCTATGTTCATAGCGGGAAGAAGCGGCATCGCGGAGCCGCCTTTCAACGACCTGTGGACGATTCCCGGCGAGGAAAAATTGCTTGCTGCCTGGAAAAAGGAAGATGAGGAATTCTTCGCTCGCATCGATGCTACCTGGTATTTCTTCGCGCTTCAGATCGATGATTTCGCCCGCTCAATCGCCACGGGAGGAAAACCCATGGTCACGGGCGAGGATGGCAGGGAAGCGGTGAAAATAATCGAAGGCATCTATCGCTCGGCCGAAACGCAGCGCAGCATTTTTTACTGAACTTCCCCATCCTTGGCGTCGCGGACGAAATTTTCCTCTATTCTCGCTGTCTTGGTATTTATTTCGTTGATCGTCTTATAGATGCTTTCCCTGTCGTCGCCTTCAAATTCCAGCTTCGGTATCAGCCGAGTGAAGAAGCTTTGCACGAAATGCTCCATCTTCGATACTTCGTCGATATAGTCCGATTCATGGTTCAGCATCATGACCGTGCATGAAAGCGGTCTGTTGTAGGTTCCGATCACCCTGAAGCCGAGCTTCTCGTACATGCGTATAAGCCTCGTCTCGTCGCTGAACACGTCCAGGAAGGTTTTGTCCACGCCCTTGCCTCGTATGTAAAGGTACGACAAGACCATGAGGCTGAAGGGAATGATTGAGCCACGCTCCTCCCTGATAATAGCCAAGCGGTCGATTTCGGCGTAGGGCGAACCATCCATGTAGGGCGAAAGATCGAAATTGCTCTGGATCGGGATCTCGCCTTCCACCTCGCTTAGATGCAGCGTCGTCGTGCCCACAGGCTGCATACCCTTGTACGCCAGCACATGAAAGGCGCTCTCGTCCTCGCTTCGATGAATCGTTTCCTCCAGGTAGCCTTTCTCGCCGACAAGAATCTTGCGCTGAAGGTAGAAACTGTCCTCAATCTGCCGAGGATCTATCGCATGGACGAAGCGGATCTTGTTTCTTTCCATGTTCGCCACGGGAAGAATGATCTGGAACATCGTGCCCTGACTCTCTTCCGAGTCAATGATGATCCTCCCCCCAAGCTTGGATACGATATGGTGAGCGATGCTCAAGCCCAGGCCCGTTCCCGCGCCCGGTTCCTTCGTCGTGAAGAATGGATTAAAGACTTTGTCGATATTCTGCTTTTTAATACCTATGCCGGTGTCCTTCACCGTCACGATGATATCGGCGTCTTCCTGCTTTGCCGCAAGCGTGAGGATTCCATCGCCGTTCATCGCCTGGACCGCGTTGACGATGAGATTCAGGAAAACCTGCTGCAGTTCCGTCGCGTTGGCTTGCACCTCGTTCGTTTGATTGTAGTTCTTGCGCACGGTGATGGATCCGAAATCGATGCCGCGCATCGCGAGCTTGAGCGAGTTTTCCACGATGGTCACCACATTGACCATGTCCGGTTGGCTCTTTGTCTTGCGAGAATAAAGCATCAGGTCGCGGATGACTTCTGCCGCGTTCTGCGCGTAGCGGATGATATCCTGCGTGTATTCCTGGAGCCTTGTGCCCTCGCTCGTCTCGGGAAGCATGAGATCGGCCGTGCCCAGGATGGCTCCCAAGGGATTGTTGATCTCATGGGCGATGCCCGACACCAAGGTACCTATCCCCGCGAGCTTTTCCGACTGTATCAGCTCGTCCTGCAAGGTCTTCTGCTTCGTTATATCCTGAAAGAATTCAAGAAAGATCGGGGCCGCGGCCTTTGGCACGGGAATGGGGTAGAAATTGAGGGAAAAGGTGAGCAACCCTTTCACGTCCTGACGCTCGGCGCTGAACGGCAACCGAGTATGGAGGCAATCCTGGGCCATGCATTCCAGACAAGGCCTGTCCCTATTGAAGAAAGCCTTGTAGCACTTGTTCCCGATGAGCTCCTCGGCTGATTTCTCGAAATAGCGCCGGGCCGCGTAATTTACCTCAATGATGTTGTAGTTGATGTCCTGGATCGAGATTGGCGTCGTTATGCCATCGAAAAAGGCTTCCAGCTTGTTGCGGCTAATTTCCAGCTGGCTGTTTATGCTCTGCAGCCTCTTCTGCTGCTGCCGCAAGCGCTCGAAGGTGATCGCGTTCTCGAGGGCCACCGAACATTGAACGCTCAGGAGCTGCAACATTTCAAGATCGAACTGATTGTAATAGTCCTTGTCGATCTGCGGTCCGAGCACGATGAATCCGTTCAGGCGTTCCTTGAATTTCAGGGGAAGCACAAGGCTGGCTTCGAGCGTCTCCGCTAGTTCCCCCTTCTCCAAGGTTATGCCGATCATCGTCTGGGGGGTGTAGAGATATTGGATCTCGCTCTTGTCGCCGCCCTGATGCATGGTAAAAGTCCTGACGAGTTCGCTTCCCCGCTTCAGGCTGATGCTTTGGTCCTGCCCCTCTATGATCCGCCCCGCGAAGGGAAGCTTCATGGCGACGTTGAGCTTGTAGTTTCTGTCATTGAAATCGTTGACCAGCATCAAGGCCCATTCGAGACCGAAGGTCGAGGTGATCTTTTCCATCGTTAGATTGCCCAAGGTTTCGAGATCCACAATCGAGGTCAGGCTCGCCGAAAAGACCCTCAGCCCCTGGTAATAGGTAAAGGTCTTCCCTCCATACATCCTCTCCAGGAAGGACAGCGTTGTCGTGCGCAGGGGCGAAAGGACGATCGATGTTATGAAACCCAGGATGATGGCGAGAAGGAGCACCCGGGGAAAGGGTATGCTGCTGTTGAGATGGAATACGGGAACGAAGAAAAACAAAAAGAGGGCGCTCGTGAGGATGGACACGAAAAAGGTGAGGAGGATGTTGAGCATCGCGGACGAATAGTGGATAAGGCGATACTTGTAGACCGCGAAAAAGATGATGGCCGCGTTTATTGTGGTGGCTAAAAGGTCAATCGGGTATTTCCCGATCGGCTTGTACAGGTTTCCAGCGACGCCGATCACGATGATGATTCCGCCGATGATGAGGAGACGAAGCGTCTTTTTCTGGAATTTATTGTCGCTTACCCTGAGCTGGCGCAGAAGGAGCAGTATCGACAAGCCGAAGAAAAAATAGGAAAGGGAATAGGCGATGATGGCGCCGCTTCCAAGCGTGTAGTGAAAACCGCTTTGATCGAAGCCGGCATCGGTGACGACCTTGCCTGACAAATTGAGATAGGCGAGATAGACGTAGATGATGTAGCCGACGTAAAGGAATACGCGGTAGCGCTTCTTCTCGGTGCCGGAAAGATAGATCATGGTGGCGAAAAAGGAAATCGGGCCGCCAAAAAGCCCCATGAGCATGATCCTGTTCCAAAGCAGTGGCGTGAAAAGCCCGGTATTCGCATGCATCATGAAGGAGCCGAAACTCCACAGGGCCATGAAGAACATGTATTGGAGAAAGGATGTGTCGACTTTTTCCTTTCGACTATAAATGCCGAACACGATGAAAACGATATAGACAATGAAGGACAATGCCGGAATCAGCGACGATGCGTCCAATATCATGTCAAAACCTCTAGAGTTGACGTAGAGCTGGAAAAACAGAGCATACTATACCATAATGCGTTTCACAATGGTAGAAAATTCGCTGTCGATGGCTGGCTTTTCGCTTCTGATCCTTGCCGATTTCCTCTGGGCCAAAGCAAGGAAAGGCGCCAAGGCGCTCCGAGGCTCCGGTTATTTTCTGGTCGGCGCCGCGGTCATTCACTTTGCCTTGGCCCCGAATCCCTGGTGGCCATTGCCTTTGCCCGCCGGCGAGGCATTGCCGCAGCAGGGGACGAGTCCCTCGGCACTTGGCGCCACCCTGCTCATCCTTGTCATCGCTGCTTCCTGCGCCCTGCTTTTCTGGTCGGTTTTTTTTGAAATCGGCATCGCCAAACGAAGGCTGGGTTTGGGCCCCGAAAGCATCGTCAGCACTGGCACGTACCGCTATTGCAGGCACCCTGGATTCTGGTGGTTTGCGCTGCTTATGGTCGCCATCGGCGCCTTCAGAGGTTTTTCGGGATATTACCTGACAATTCTGCTCTTGATTGCCCTGGACCTGCTTTTAATATTGATACAAGATCGCTACACTTTCCCCAAGGTATTCTGCGGATACGAAGCGTATAAAAAAAGCGTCCCGTTTCTGATCCCTCGCATAAGAGCGAGACGGCTACGCAGAGACTAAGATCGGACCGGCAGGTTCGCAAATCATCGCTGGAAGGAAAGTATGACCGCACCCGAGCTGCGCACTATTCTTGTCATCGACGACGATCCCTCGATCAGAAAAGTCCTCTCCCTGGGCCTGGAAAGAATGGGATATGCCATCAAGATGGCAACAAACGGCCAGGAAGGCATCGATCTTCTCGCTTCCGGCGCCACGGAACCGGACTGCGTCCTCCTCGATATCCGGATGCCGGTATTATCCGGAAAAGACGCCCTGCCGCGAATAAGGGAAATGCACCCCCTGATACCCGTGATCATGCTCACCGCCTACAACGATCTCGCCACCGGGCTGGAAGCGATGAAAAACGGGGCTTTCGATTACCTCGTGAAACCCAGCAGACTCGACCATATCGCCGAAACGATCGCCAAGGCCATCCGCTACAGGGACATCGTCAGGGAAAAATTCGAGCAAGACAAGAAGAATGAAGAATATAAGCTATCGCTCGAGCGATCCATGCAATCCAAGACCTTGGAGCTTAGCGAAACCTATGAAAAGCTGAAAGCCGCCAATATGCAGACCGTCCAAGCCCTGGCGGAAACCATTGAGGCGAAAGACCAATACACGCAGGGACATTGCGAGAGAGTCCGCAGTCTGGCCGTTCGGCTGGCCCGCGAACTCAAGCTGCCCGAGGATCAGATTGAGCCTCTGGAGTTCGCCGCCCTCCTCCATGACATAGGTAAAATCGGCATACCGGAACGCATTCTCAACAAAGTCGGCCCCCTAGATCCCGAAGAGGTCGAAGTCATCAAGATGCATCCCCTCATAGGGGCGCAAATCCTATCGATCGTGGAGTTTTTCGCGCCCGCGATAAACGGTGTGCGACATCATCATGAACGATGGGATGGAACGGGGTACCCGGATGGAGTCGCGGGCGAGAATATCGACCCCCTCGCACGCATCATCACGCTGGCCGACACCTTCGACGCGATGGCGCAATCGCGCCCTTACAGAAAGGCCCTTCCGCTCGAAGCCGTTCTCGATGAAATCCGATCGGAAAGCGGCAAGCAGTTCTCGCCCGACGTTGTGGCGGCCTTTTTCAACGCGAAATTGTACGTCGAATACTTCACCCTTTCTAGAATCGATACGTGAATCGCCCCGGCACCGTTTCGCCGGTCTTGTTCCAGAACGCCGCTCGCTTGAATCCATAGAGCACCGATTTGTCCATTTCAGGATCGCCCGAAGACTGGAGAATCTCGACGCCCCTCAATTGATTGTCTCGCGTGACGGTAAAGCCGATAACGACAGGCATGAGATTTTTGCCCTGCTTGTAATCGGCGTTCTTTTCCGCGTCGTAGCCAGCGTCCTCTAAAATTTGCCAAAGCGGTTCCCTCTGATCGAGCGGCACATCCGCTTTCAGTCGATAGGAAACTCCGTCGAATTCATAGAAGTTCGTGAAGGCTTTCCTTCTGGCCTGCGCGGTGTAGATGATCGTGTTGGGCGGCTGGACAAGGTTCGGAATGGCGTTATAGATGGATGCCGGCACGCTTCTTGGCAAAGGGAAACTATAATAGACCGGTGAATAGATATTGTGCCCAACGGTTCCCTGGGCGCCGCCGAGGGTGGTTTCGACGGAATTGCCTTTTTCGGCCTTTTTTATGGTTACGGAATTGCCTTTGGACCAGGGTATTTCGCCCTGGCCGGGCACGAGCACGGAGGAGTTGCTGGCGCTGACACGTGAGCCAGGCCCGCGCTGACCCGGAATCCAGGGTTCTATAGGCGCTGTCGCCACTGGAGGCGACGAGGCGGCACCAGGCGTGGGCGCTGTCGATGGGGTTTGTTCGGCGGGAACGGCCGAAGACGCGGCAACCGCTGGCGCCGAAGGAGCGGGCTCGGGCGAAGTGTTTTCCACCGGTTTGGCGACGCTCTTCGTCTTGGGCGTGGCGGCCTCGGCTTTTGTGTTTTCCGAGGAAGTCTTGGCGGGGGCGGGAGCGTCGGGCACGATCGATTCCTCGCCCTTGTCGGAGGGATTCACCGAGCCCAGACCCAATTGGGTCGTCTCCGGGCCGGCGAGATTGAGGACAACCGTCGTATTCGAATATACCTGTTCATTGGGATTGAGGATGCCCAATACTATGCCCACGGCGAATGCGAGGCTGTAGAGCCCTATGGTTATGCCCGCGGATATGAGCTTGCGTTTATTCTCCTGCAGCTTGGCATAGCTCACTGGTGACTTCATCGAACGGCTTTCTCCTTCCGCGTGATGAGCCCGACATTTTCAATGCCATTCATCCGGAACGCATCGAGTACGGAAACAATGAGCTGATAGGATGCTCCCGCCCTGCCTTCGAGTACTGCCCTCAGCTGGCCCGAATCCGTACCGGAAACCCTTTGTTTCAGGGCGGTGGTCAAGCCTTCGAGGTTGGTTCTGGTTTTTTCCACGTAAATTTCATTTTCCGACATGACGACAACATGGAGAACGGAGGATGAAACCGATTGCGCGGTCTTGGAGCCAGGCAGGTCGAGAGAAATGCCGGGGGCCGCCCTGAAAGTCGTGGTTATCATGAAGAAAATAATGAGCTGCAGAACGACGTCGATCAGCGGCGTCATATTTATTTCTGTTTTGGCTTGAAGGCGTCGCATGCTCATGCCTCCCCTGAGCCGCCCTTCTTCTCCGCGCCATTGGCCGCATTGATGAGGAGCACAAGCGTATTCACCTGGTTTTCGAGCTTGGTGAGGATCAAATTCACCCTCGTGACAAAGTAATTGTAGAAAATAACAACGGGGACAGCCACGACAATGCCGCCGACCGTCGTGATCAGGGCTTCCGAAACGCCCGTAGCCAGGGCGGAGGGGTCGCTGACGGCGCCGAATTTTCCGAGTACGCCGAAGGCTTTCATCGTTCCGGTAACGGTTCCGAGCAGTCCGAGCAGCGGCGCTATGCTGCTGATCGTCCCCAGCGCGGAAAGACCGCTTTCAAGCTTGGGAGCTTCGAGAGCGGCAGCGTCCTTGAGAATATCCCTCTGGACGGCTTCAGGCTGATGCCTGTTTTCGATGCCGATCTTCAGCAGGGTGGAAAATGGCGAGAGATTCTGGTCGCAGATCGCGAGCGCCTCATTGTAATGCCCTTCAAGAAGGCTGGCTTTGATTCGCACGAAAAGCTTGTCCTCATCGACCGAAATGCGTTTGAGATAGAGCAGGCGCTCGATGACTATGACGCATGCCACGACTGAGAGGACCATGATGACCCACAGAACTGGCCCGCCCTGGATGATGAACTCGATCATGACGACTCCTTGATACGGTAAAATCCCTATACTGTTTATCGGAAGTATATCGCCGCAATCAACGATTATCCACGACGAGTTTGAAATTAGCGGCCAGGGCGGCCCTACTCGCCCCGCTGATAGTTCGGGGCTTCCCTCGTGATGGTGATATTGTGCGCGTGGCTCTCGATGAGTCCAGCGTTGGTGATGCGCACGAAGCGCGTCTTGGATCGCAGCTCGTCGAGGGAAGCCGCGCCCGCGTAGCCGCAGCCCGACCTCAGGCCGCCGACAAGCTGATACACGAAATCGGCGAGCTTGCCCTTATACGGAACCATCCCTTCGACGCCTTCGGGGACGAGCTTGTCGGAGGCGCCGATGCCTGTGGCGTAGCGATCCTTGCCATAACCCTGAAGCGCGGCCAGCGAGCCCATGCCACGATAGGTCTTATATTGCCTGCCGTTATAGAGCACGAGTTCGCCGGGCGATTCCTCGAGGCCCGCGAGGAGGCTGCCAAGCATGATGGCGTGCGCTCCCGCGGCGATCGATTTCACCATGTCGCCGGAGAATTTGACGCCGCCGTCGGCGATAACGGGGATGCCGAACTTTGCCGCGGCCTGAGCGCAATGGTAGATGGCGGAAAGCTGGGGCATGCCCGCTCCTGAAATGATCCTTGTCGTGCAGATCGACCCCGCGCCGACACCAATTTTGACCGCGTCGGCGCCGGCGGCGGCAAGCGCCTCGACACCCTCGGCGGTCACGACGTTGCCCGCGATCACGGGAAGCTCCGGGGCGACAGCCTTGATCCGTTTCAGCGCTTCTATCACACCCTTGGAATGGCCATGGGCGGTATCGATGACGATGGCGTCGACTTTTTTCGAAACGAGAAGCCGTACGCGCTCCTCGATGTCGGAGCCAACACCCACGGCGGCCGCCACCCTGAGCCGCCCCGAGGAATCGAGGGAAGCGTTCGGGTAATCCGCTTTCTTGGCGATATCCTTGACGGTTATGAGTCCCTTCAATCTGCCGTTTTCATCCGTCAGCGGCAATTTTTCGATCCGGTGCTCCTGGAGAATGTTCCTGGCCTGTTCGAGCGTGGTGCCAACCTTGGCGGTTATGAGTCGTTCGCTGGTCATGAAGGCGCTCACCGGCTTGTCGTTGTCCTCGGCGGCGCAAAACCGGATGTCCCTGTTGGTGAGGATGCCCACAAGCTTCTTGTCGGGGCCGCTTGTGATGGGAATCCCCGAAATCCGGAATTTCTGCATAAGCTCGCGGGCTTCCGAAAGCGAGGC
>Ga0172379_10009133_pt1 | contig 12291 bp, 13 predicted proteins | sample GrowelOW334metaG_FD_119756 | JGI IMG/M metagenome (GOLD analysis project Ga0172379, IMG submission 119756) | Groundwater microbial communities from an aquifer near a municipal landfill in Southern Ontario, Canada - Groundwater well OW334 metaG | ecosystem: Environmental > Aquatic > Deep... | reverse complement strand
GGGTGTCTATGGTCACTATAAGAGCTTTCAAGGCGGTATGGTGTAACTTCCACTACCTTAAGTTTTTCATTCTCAGTAGTTTCGTTTACCACACCAACTGTTCCATATGAATTTTCATAAAAAGTTTTTGGGAATAGGGGAATTATTTGTTCTGGAATTGCATTTGTAGTGATGTCCCAATCCTTAGGTGTTTTGCCAAGTAAAATATCTCTCGTACATCCACCCACCAGAAAAGCTTCAAAACCTGCTTTCTCAAGAGTTTCGATTATCGACACTATTTCGGGTGGAATAGGGGAGTTTTTCATTTAATTGATTCTAACACGATATTAGCTATATTTCTAGGTCATTACATGTACATTGTTATCAAATTGTATACTTGGTATAATGTTATATGACATGATAACTAATATACAGATACTCAAAAAAGCTAGAGAAATGAGGCTTTCAGGGTTTTCACTTGCTGAAATATCAAAACAGCTTGCCGTTCATAAAAGTACACTTTCTTCTTGGCTAAAAGATATAGTTTTGACAGATTTGCAGAAGGAAGATCTAAAAAAGAGGGTAAATGCGAGAATGAGTAGAGGAAGACTAAATGCATCAATAAGTGTTCGTTCGAGAAGAATATATGAGGAAAATAGAATATTTGAAGAATCAAAGAAAGAATTCAAAGCTTTGACTAAAGACCCAATGTTTATGGTAGGACTTACCATGTACATGACAAAAGGTGTAAAGAAGGGAAGCTCCTTTCAATTTGCAAGCAATGACAATAATACAATCAATTTTATGATTATATGGGTTAAAAAATATTTAAAAATAGATGATGAAATGATAAAGATCAGGAATTATGATAAATACAACAGAATGGATATTTCAAGAATTAGTATATTGAGAAAGGTATTATCCTGGCAAAAACTCTTAGTCCAGTATATGATTGATAAATAGGTACATAAATATGCGCCCGTAGTGAAATGGATATCACGAAACGCTTCGGACGTTTTAGTGGGGGTTCGAATCCCTCCGGGCGCACTAGGGAATTGGGGTTTTGTGTAAAATGATTTTTAATATATAATGTTTTGGAATTGCGGGCATGGTTTAGTGGTAGAACACCTCCTTGCCAAGGAGGAGATTCGGGTTCGATTCCCGGTGCCCGCACAAAGTCTTATATTTGTTAGATTGTCCTGTCAATAAGTCCTTTTTATAATATGGCTTATTTGCTCACATTTTCCACAAAACTGTGGATAACTCTGTGGATTATGTTTATAAGACAGTAAAAATATGGCTTATAATCGTGTCCTTTGTCCTTTCTTATCCACATACTTAATTAACAATAATATGAATAATACTAGAGAAAAAGGCGCAATCGGTGAGGAAATAGCTTGTATTTATTTAAAAAATCATGACTACTTAATACAAGAAAGGAATTATTATAAGAAGTGGGGAGAAATAGACATCATTGCGGCCAAGGATGGTATTGTCCATTTTATAGAAGTAAAAAGCGTTATAAACAAGGGTTCAAATAACGGACACAGACCAGAGGATAATGTACATGAACTCAAGGTTAGAAAGTTGAGAAGGGTAATACAGACATATTTAAATGAACGTAAATATGCGAGTGATGCTGAATTTAAATTTCATGTTATAACAGTCGTGACAGATGAGAAAACAGGGAAATCACTAGTCAAAATGCTAGAAAACATTATTTTGTAGAGTTTTTTTGAGCACTGTGTTAGTATGATTGAATATCGGAGCGTAGTGTAACGGTTAACATTCCTGTTTTGGGAACAGGCGACTCCGGGTTCGAATCCCGGCGCTCCGACCATTATGTTTAAAATAATACTGAATTTCTTTGATAAATTCGAAGATCGTGTAAGAGGGAACCTAAGTAGATTTCCCCTTATATATACATTGATTGGTGGAATTTCAATTGTGCTGTTTTGGAGAGGTGTTTGGCATACAGCTGATATGCTACAAGCTAGAGGGGGAATACTAGGTTTTATTTTCTATGAACCTGTAAATATGGTGCTTGTTATTATTGTTCTACTTGCAACTGGACTGTTTGTTTCATACTTTATAGGAGATACGATTTTGATTTCCGGCTTGAGACAACAAAAGAAAACAACAGAGAAAACAAAGAAGGATATTGAAGATGAGGAAGCGGAATTAAAGGAGATGCGTGCTTCTATTAAGGAAATCAAGAAAGAAATGGATGAAATAAAGGAAGTTATGGTACAGGAGGATATAATGGAGAAAAAATAAACTCTAGTCTTGTTACATTGAAGGATTTTTGCTAGTATTGATTTTGTTCTTAGATAATTAAATATTTGCGGGCATGGTTTAGTGGTAGAATGACACACTTCCAATGTGTAGAGGGGAGTTCGATTCTCCCTGCCCGCACTGATATGTACCCCATAAAGTAGACACGAAATCCAGGTGTTTATGGTTTTATTTTGTTTGAAGTATTAAATCATAAATTACAAATCAAAAAACCACCAAGTGATTATGGTGGTTTTTTGATTGATAAACACCCGAGCGGGTATTTATTGAACTTAGAGCTATTTTACAGCTTCCTTCAAAGCCTTTGCAGCTCGGAACTTTGGAACTTTCATAGCTGGAACCTTTATTGCCTCACCTGTGCGAGGATTTCGAGCCTCACGTGCTGCACGTTGCTTTACTGAGAAGATTCCAAGACCTGCAATAGAAACCTCATCACCCTTCTTTAGAGAATCGATGACTGAGTTTAACATTGTGTCTACTGCTTGTTCTGCTTGAACCTTTGTTCCTCCAAGTACTGCATGTACTGCATCTACAATTCCTGCTTTATTCATAATTATTTTAATTAAAAATACTAATAATGTTTCTAACCTCCATACAATTATATAATAAGCCACATAATGCGCAATAGGGCATTTAGTAGACAATTATTATCTAGCAAAGTCAATTATTCGTGTTTCACGTATAATTGTGACTTTAATTTCTCCAGGATATTTCAAATCCTTTTCAATTTTTACGGCTATATCACGCGCCATATTCTTTGCTTCTAGATCTGTGATTTTTTCTGGAGTTACAAATATGCGTATTTCACGGCCCGCTTGAAGAGCATATGACTTTTCAACACCTGTAAAGGAATTTGCTATTGCTTCTAGATCACCAAGTCTCTTTAAATAATTTTCTATACTATCGTGTCTAGCACCAGGACGTGCACCTGATATAGCATCTGCTGTTTGAACAATACGTGATTCTACCGTTTCATATGGATACTCTTCATGATGAGCTTGCATCGCTTTTATTATTTCCTCACTAGCACCAAACTTCTGCAATATTCTTCTTCCAATTTCTACATGTGTGCCAGCTACTTCATGGTCTAGGGCCTTTCCAAGGTCATGTAATAGGGCACCAGCCTTTGCTACAGCAACATTTGCTCCTATCTCTGTAGCTATCATCCCTGCGATATGTGACATCTCTATAGAGTGTTGTAATACGTTTTGGCCATAGCTTGTACGGAAATGAAGTCTACCGAGAATACTGATGATTCTAGGATCAAGTCCAATAATTCCACATTCATATGCTGCCTGATCACCTTTTTCCTTTATCGTTTTGTTTATACTTGCATGTGCTTGTTCTACAACTTTTTCAATTTTAGCAGGCTGAATACGGCCGTCTTTTATAAGCTCTTCAAGTGCTACTTTTGCAACATGTCTTCGTACTGGGTCAAAAGATGAAATAATAATAGTTCCTGGAGTATCATCTACTATAACCTCAACACCCGTCATTCTTTCAAATGCTTTTATATTTCTACCTTCTTTTCCAATGATTTTACCCTTTATTTCATCATTTGGAATACTTACAGAAGTGGACATAACATCAGACGCAACTGAATTTGCTAATCTCTGTATAGATGTAGAAAGTATTTCCTGAGCTTTTTTCTCAAGTACTTCCTCGCCTGATTGTTCTAGTTTCTGAACACGGGCAAGCAAATCCTGCTCAGCATTTTTTTCTATTGTTTTTATAAGGGACTGACGAGCGTCTTCTGCTGTCATTTGAGCCACCTTTTCGAGCTCTTGTGCCTTATCACTTTCTAGTTTATCTGCTCGTTCCTTAATGACCTTTATTTCTGCAACTTTTGTCTTGATAAGTTCAACCTCCTTGTCTATATCACTTTGTCGTTTATCAAGTAAATCCTCCTTTCTTATTACTCTCATCTCTGACTGTTGTATTTTCTCCTCTTTTTCCTTTATTTCTACTCGAACTTCGTCTGCAAGCTTCTTTGCTTTTGATTCTGCTTCTGTGGCTATTCTCTTTGCCTCTTCTTTGGCGGTAAGTAGCATTTCCTTTATTTCTAACTCCATTGACCCCTTTTTACCTAGGGATATTATGAGTCTAAGATAATAACCGATCGCTACACCGGCCAATCCAGCAATACTCAATAGTACCGCTACTGTTTTTAATGATGTCATATGCGAATATCAACTCGCTTTTTCGTGACTGAAACTTGGTGTATATAATTGTAAGGTTTTTGTAGGGAACACGGTAGTTAAAAAGTCTCTAAAAGTGAACTGAAAAATTAATTTGTAACATTATAACTGTATCACGATTAAAGTATTTTGTCGATAATACCGTATTTCATTGCCTCATCAGAATCCATAAAGAAATTCCTATCTACGTCTTTTTCTATTTTAGAAATTGTTTGACCTGTGTTTTTTGATAGCATTTTGTTCAATTTCTCTCTAGTTCGGATAATATGCTTTGCACTTATCTCAATATCTGATGCTTGACCTTCTGCTCCACCAAGTGGTTGATGAATCATCACTTCAGAATTGGGTAATCCACACCTTTTCCCCTTTTTACCGCTTCACAGGATAAGAGCGCCCATTGAAGCCGCAACACCCACACAAACTGTAGACACATCGTTCTTTATGTTGTTCATTGTGTCAATAATCGCTAGTCCAGCGGTGATTACTCCACCTGGAGAGTTTATATAGAGTATTATGTCCTTCTTTGGATCTTCTGCTTGAAGGAACAATAATTGAGCGATAACTATGTTTGCTACATGGTCATCTATAGCACCACCAAGAAAGATGATGTTTTCTTTGAGTAAACGTGAGTATATATCATAAGCTCTTTCACCAAAACTTGTCTTTTCTATTACGGTTGGTATTAACATATAATGTTTAAATTAAAATAGGTAATAAATTTATCATACCTGATGTTTCATATTTGGCAAATATATAATTCAGGTATACACTTATCGAATGAGAATACATAGATTTTACGTTACGGAGCAAAATTTAAATACAAAGGCACCTGTAGTCATTACCAATGAACCCTTGGTCAACCAATTAAAAAATGTTTTTCGGTTTGTTAAGGATGATAGAATAATTCTTTTCAATAATTCCGGTTTTGATTTCTTGTTTTCCATCGATGTATTCAATAATGATTCTGTTTCATTAAATTTAGTTGAAGCACGTGAAAATGTAGTGTTGCCAACTCGCGAAACTTATTTATTTGCATCTATTGTTAAGAAAGACAATTTTGAATGGATAGCACAGAAGGCTACTGAGCTAGGTGTTTCACATATTATTCCTATTGCATCTGAGAGAAGCGAAAAGAAAGACTTGAACACTGATAGAATAAATAAAATAATTATCGAGGCAGCAGAACAATCAGGTAGAGGTACTCTCCCAATACTTTATGCAGTTACAGATTTGAAAACTGCAATTACAAATTACGGACATGTAAAATCGATCGCATGGGATCCTACAGTAGTAAAATTTGTTCCACGAGATGTGATGGATTGTAATGGAGCATACATTGGTCCAGAGGGTGGGTGGTCAGCACAAGAGTTTGATTTGTTTAAGGAACATGGTATACACGTAAGATCTCTTGGTCCACAAATTCTCCGCTCAGAGACAGCAGTGATCGCTGTTATTTCACAACTAGTGTTCTAGTGGTATCTGTTCTACACACTTAAATTTTCTCTCTATACTTTTCTAAATTTATTAACTAATTTTTTATATAGTATCCTTTTGACTCTCTAGAAAATTGTAAACCTTTTCGTTTGTCAAAACTGTTTCTGCATATGTGTAAGCAAGATCATGATTTGCATCCTTGTAATGTGCTAGGATATGTTTGACTTCATTTTCAATTTCTTTTGGATCAACATTTAATTTTTCTATTTTAAATATTTCATTTAGAATAAGCTGGAGTTTTGCTTTTTTCTCTGCATGTGGACGCCACTCTTTTCTGAGGTCCTCTATTGTCTTCTTCGCATGTTTGAGATAGTCCTCGATTGTTACACCCATACGTTTCACATCATCAGTAAACTGAGCTTCGATTCTACGTGTTTCACTATCTACGAGTAACTCAGGAATTTCTGCATTTGTTGCTTCAATTATCTCATCTGAAATTACAATGCGTTTTTTTTCTTGCGCTCTGATTTTCTTTTCTTCAAAAATAGCTTGTTTTACTTTTTCTTTAAACTCAGCTGATTCATGATCATGACCTGTATGATCTGAGTGTGACTGAGTAATTTTTGTGATCGCATCTTCGATTTCTTTTTCTGCAACTTCTATTTTTTCTTCGAGCTTTATCATTTCTTTCTTTGCGATATTTTTGTAATCACCAATTTTTATTTCAGGAATTACTGTAGTAACGATTTTGAATTCTAGAGGATTATCACGAGCAATTTTTAGAATACTAATTTCGGGAGTACCTATTGCATCTATTTTTTCATTGATAATTATCTCTGGATAAACCTTTGATAGTGCGAGCTCTGCCATCTCTTCCATGATCGCCATATCACCAACTTTTGTTACAAGAATATTTTCTGGAACATTTCCTTTTCTGAAACCGTCTATAGCGATTTCGTTATTTATATTTTTTAAGGCCTTGCTTTTAAAAGTAGAAAAATATTCTGCTGTTATAGAAGCGGTAATCTCTACTCGCGACTTGTCTAATTTCACAACCTTTATATTTTCTATCGCACTTTTTACTGAGTCTGTTTTATTGTTATTATTCATGATTTTCAAAGTCTACATTATATGAGTTTTTTCGCAAGTATTTAAAAACGACTCCTTATATAGAGAGCCGTTTTTAAAATAACTATTTTGTTTTGATAATTAGAAGCTCGAATCAATATCCTTTAGTTGTGCATCGAGATCTGCCTCTAGAACTGCACTGTCTGTCGATGCGGAAAGTGCTTCATCATTTCTTGCTGGCACTACGTCGTCAACAGCAGTGTAATCTTCTACTGATCTGGTATTGAGATTCTTACCAAAATAAAACAATGAGGCAATTATAAGAACAAGCACAATAATCAGAACAGCGATTATTGGACCCATTTTTCTTTCTTGATTTATTGATGGTGGCATCCCGTTCATCATGCCACTTGATTCTTGTGTATTTATTTCCATATTATTTATAATTTATAACTATTAATTTACTGAGGTTGTACTACTTGCATTTACTGATGCTTGGATCTTTGGAATAGAATTCAAAGTTTTTCTAAGTGCATCGCGAGCATCCTTCACTGCTTTTATTGCATCGTTACCAATTTTTCTTGGATTATCAAGATTGACCTCAGCTTCTCCAGTTGCAGGACTTGGAGATGTTGTAGGTGTAGATACTACTGGTGTAACATTTGTTGATGCAAATAAATCTACAGCAACTCGTGCCTTTGCAAGTTTGTCGTCAGCAACTAATAAATTTGCTTTTGCTTCTGTAACGTTCATTCCCTGGGTTTCGATCATTGTAATACGATCAGAGATTCTTGCTCTGATGTTTACTAGATTCTTTAATGAAAGATTGAGTTCTGCTACCAATGCATTTTTTCGCATCTCAAACTCTCTCGTTTTCATTTTTCTGATGAGTTCACCTCTTTCGTCCTTTAATGCCTTGAATGCAAGAGTTGTAGAAGCTCTCACTTCCTGCCTTCTGGCTGTTGTAGAAGCCCTAAAGTCTTTTCTATCATCATTTAATTCTTTGATTCTAGCTGTAGTTGATGCTCGTATATCCCTTCTATCATCATTTATTTCCTTTCTTACATCTTTAATATCATTTCTAGCATCCCTTATATCACTTCTAACTTCGTCACGTTCCTCAACCCTAACTCTCACATCATCCTTATCGTCATTTATTCTGACGCGAGTCTCAGTTTGAGCATTTACACCCCCAACGTTAATTTCTGAGTTAAGATTTGCCCTTGTGGGATCCACTGCAGGCCTAGTTTGTGCTTTTACGGTAGTGCCTATAGCAAAGACGAGAGCTAAGGCAGAAACCATAAAAGTGAATTGTTTGTTAATTTTCATTTTTATTTTGTTATACGAATAAATACTAAATAAGTTTTTACTTAGTGACATAATTATACATCAAAAAGACCTCATATAATAGAGGTCTTTTTGATATTTTGTGTAAAACTAGGCAAACAACATTATTCTACGTTTTTATCAGTTATTTCTTCATCTTTTGGCGTAATTGTTGATTTTATGTCGATTTTCCAACCAGTTAGTTTTGCTGCAAGTCTTACGTTTTGACCCCCTTTACCTATAGCTAATGATTGTTGATCTTCGGAAACCTGAACTACAGCTCTTTTTTCTGCTTCATCCAAGTCGATTTTTAGGATTTTTGCTGGAGAAAGGGACTCCTCAATAAATTGAGAAGGATTTTCACTCCATTGAATAATATCAATCTTTTCTCCACCAAGTTCGCTCATAACAGTAGAAACACGAACTCCACGCTGTCCTACAAGTGAGCCAATAGGGTCAATGTGTGAGTCTTTTGATGAAACAGCTATCTTTGATCTTGCACCTGCTTCACGAGCAATTGCTTTGATTTCTACTACTCCTTGAGCGATTTCTGGTGTTTCTATTTCAAATAGCTTTGAAATGAACTTTGGGTGTGATCTAGATAGCTTCAAAAGTATTCCTTTTGGCGCTTCTTCAACTGCATAAAGGTATGCTCTGATTCTCTCACCTTGCTTGTAATGTTCACCTGGGATTTGGTCTTCATAGGGAATTACACCCATAGCACGTCCCATATCTACGAAAATCGAACCTCTTTCGACTCTTTGCACTGTTCCGGACACGATTTCACCTTCCTTTTGACCATATTCACTAAGAACTGATACCTTTTCTGCTTCTCTAATCTTCTGAATAATGACTTGTTTTGCGGTTTGAGCAGCAATACGGCCATAATTCTCCTTTTGTTCAAGTGGAAATATGATTTCGTCGTCGATTTGTGCGTCCTTCTTTATCTTTTTTGCATCAGAATGAAGAATATGATGCTCGGGGTTAAATCTAACTCGGATATTTTCTTCGGCTATATTCTTTAAATCCTGCTCATCTTCCTCACCTTCCATCATTACCTTTGTCTCGTCTACTACTATTTTTGCCTGATAGAACTCAACTTTTCCGGTATTGTTGTCAAAAACAGCACGAATAATCTGGCCTTTTTTGCCATATTCCTTTTTGTATGCCGTTGCAAGAGCCATTTCTATAGCTTCAAGCATCTTTTCCTTTGGGATTCCTCTTTCATCTTCCAATTGTTGAAGAACAGAGTGTATTACTTTTAGATCAAACATATTATTAATTTAATGTATTAAAATTTTTATAAAAAATAGCTCGCTTTCGAGCGAACTTACCATGTATACATATTACTGCTAATTTAATTATAAGTCAATAGTATATATTTGATCTTATGCATTGTTATTTACGATTATTATATTCATTATCCCCAATCTTTGTTAATGATTCTCTGATATAATATAGAGGAAGAGATAATACTATGCACATCGAAGATTCACAGCTAAATAAATTTATTCTTGATTCTAATCTTGTGTCAAAAACAGACTTAGAAAGTGCTCAAGAAGAGGCTGAAAAAGAAAGTTCACACTTAGGAGATATACTTGTAAAGAATGGAAAAATAACAAAGGATAATTTACGTAGAATGCAAGCCTATGTCCTAGGTATACCATTTGTCGATTTAAAGACTAGAAAAATCCCTTTCGAGACATTGTCAATGATACCTGAGCCTGTTGCTAGAAATCACAACATTGTCGCTTTTAAAAAGGATGACAAGGTTCTAGAAGTAGCGATGCTAGATGTTGACGATTTATCTGCCATTGATTTTGTAAAGAAAAAGGTAAATTTAAAAATAGTACCAAGACTTACTGATTCTGAATCAGTAAAAAATGTAATTATTCAATATCAAAAAAGTCTCAAGGCAGAATTTGGAGATATTATTCAGAAAGAATCTGGAACATTGAAGGCTATTATAGAAGAAGCGGGGGAGACTGCAACAGAAGCAGATTTAAAGAAAATAGCTGAAGATTTGCCAGTTATTAGAATCGTTGACACTTTATTAAAACATGCGATTTTACAAAATGCTTCTGATATTCATATCGAACCCATGGAAGATCAGCTACTTGTTAGATATAGAATAGACGGCCTTCTACATGATGCTATGGTTTTGCCAAAAAATGCCGAGGCTTCCATTACTGCCCGTATAAAGGTACTTTCAAATCTAAAATTAGACGAAAAGCGACTCCCGCAAGACGGTCGATTCAAAATTGATATGAATAATGAGAAGGTTTCTTTTCGAGTATCGATGTTACCCACACATTATGGTGAAAAAACAGTTATGCGTCTGTTGAGAGAGAATGTCTCTGGTTTTACATTAGAATATTTAGGTTTTCATGGAGAGGCTTTAGAAAGAATACATCACGCTTCAACTCTAACAACAGGTATGATACTTACAACTGGTCCTACTGGGTCAGGAAAAACTACTACTCTATATACAATTTTAGATATTTTAAATCAGCCTGATGTAAATATTTCGACTATCGAAGATCCTATTGAATATCAGATGAAAAGAATAAATCAGACACAGGTAAAGCCTGAGATAGGATTTACATTTGCATCTGGACTTAGGTCTTTGGTACGTCAGGACCCCGATATAATAATGGTTGGTGAGATCCGTGATAACGAAACTGCATCATTAGCAGTTAATGCCGCACTTACAGGTCACCTTGTACTTTCTACCTTACACACAAATAGCGCAGCTGGTGCTATTCCTCGTCTTATCGATATGAAAATCGAACCTTTTCTTTTGATTTCAACTATTGATGTGATAGTGGCTCAGAGACTAGTAAGAAGACTGTCAGAAAACAAGAAAAAATATACCTTGACTGATGATGAGATTGCTTCATTAGGAAAAACAGTAGATTTGGACAAGGTACTAGAAGCATTAAAGGCTGAAAAAGTTGTAAAGTCTGGTGATAACTGGGATAAAATTCCTTTTTGGAAAGCAGTTGAGTCGAAGGATGATGATGGATACAAGGGTCGAGTCGGCATTCATGAAGTATTAAAAGTTTCTCAAAGTATAAAAGAACTAATAATAAAGGGCTCAACTACAGCAGATATAGAAGCACAAGCAAAAAAGGAAGGAATGCTTACAATGATCGAAGACGGAATATTTAATGCTGTTCAAGGAACCACAACAATAGAAGAAGTTTTGAGAGTTATTTCTGAATAAAAACATGTCACATTTTACATATAAAGCAAAAAAAGCTAGTGGAGAAATATACAAAGGCGAACGTGATGCAAACGATCGTTATGAACTGTACAAAATTCTGAGAGAATCTGGAGAAGAACCAATCGACGTAAAAGAAAAGAAGGGTTTTGGATTTATGAAAAATGGATTCTCACTCTCCATGTCATTTTTTGGATCAATAAAAGCACAAGAGAAAATAAATTTTGCCCGTAACTTGGGGTCAATGATAGAGGCTGGTCTATCTATGTCACGAGCTTTGTCTGTAATGGAAAGACAGTCAAGCAATAAGACCTTAAAAAAGATTTTGGTTTCATTGCAAAATGATATAAATAAAGGAAAAACTTTGAGTGATGCAATGAAGACTTATAAAAAGATATTTTCTCAATTATTTATTTCCATTGTTGCATCTGGTGAGAAAAGTGGAACTTTAAATGAGTCGCTCAAAGTTGTGGCACTACAATTAGACAGAAATTATACTCTACAAAGGAAAGTGAGGGGGGCAATGATGTATCCAGGTATTATTCTTATTGCAATGGTTTTGATTGCAATATTGATGCTTACTTATATTGTTCCAACCTTGATGAAAACATTTACTGAATTGAAGCTTGATTTGCCCGCATCAACAAAATTCATCTTGTATATAAGTAGTTTAATAAGAGAACAGGGATTGTTGGTACTTAGTGTAACTATTGTTGTAGGTGCTTCTCTTGTTTGGTGGGCAAAAAGGGAAAGTGGAAAAAAGGTTAT
>Ga0172379_10009132_pt1 | contig 12291 bp, 17 predicted proteins | sample GrowelOW334metaG_FD_119756 | JGI IMG/M metagenome (GOLD analysis project Ga0172379, IMG submission 119756) | Groundwater microbial communities from an aquifer near a municipal landfill in Southern Ontario, Canada - Groundwater well OW334 metaG | ecosystem: Environmental > Aquatic > Deep... | reverse complement strand
GGAGCAGCTACTGAATGAACGGTTGCTGTTTTTCTTTTTGGTCTGCGTCTAAGTAGTGGCACTTCTACGCTCCAAAATTTGAATCTGGGATATTGTGCGCCGTAAGCACAACATCGGCGTGTCTTGGGCTTAAGCTTAATGTATCGGAACCTGCTTCATAACCCATGTATTTGCTTAGTTCTCGCGTATAATCTTGCAATAGGGTATTTGTATCAAAGCCTTTAATTTCAAAGAATTTAAGCTTTGTTCCTAATATCAGCAAGCTATCTGGAAATACACTGGTATCATCATCGGCTGTGAACTTTTGTTTATGAACACCTGCCGAGCTTGTAACCCAGCCATTAGAGACATATTCCAATCCCATAATAACTTTAGATGCTGGCATGGGCCAAAGGACAAATTTATTATCCTGCATCCGGTAACGCATTCTCGGGCCAGTCGTGACAAATGATGCTTTAAGCCATTGCCATTCCTGAGAGTTTTTAGGGCCTATGTTAGACCAGCGGTTAGTCTTGTTATACTCTGTTTTATCTACTAAGCGACCAAAATCGGACGGCATGGCATATTGAGCCTGACCAAAGGTTATCGTAGCACCAGTAGTGGTTAATGTGGCTGGAATTGACAGGACAGCACTATTAACACCAACTGACTTTATAAAACTGTCTTGTTGAATGCCTGAACCTGTAGCCATAAAATCTGACGTTAGCCCAGCAGTAGAGGATAGGTTAGTTATCGTGTCTGAGCCAGCGGTAATATCTCCGGTATATTGGACATATACCGTTTCAAATCGCCAATCTTTTAGAAGTACTTGCCATTCTCGCTCAGTAGACAGAATATTCCCTGAGCGATTCATTAGCGCAAGCAATTGAAGCGTTGTGGTATCTGATGAAGATACCACGGCATTAGGTATTGGCAGACCTAGTTCTAGGCATACGTCTTGTATATTTGAAAGTAGGCTTGCCATTGTTGTTCCTATTCTGTAATGGTTTGTTCTTCTGGTTCTTCTACCAATTCAATATCTTTTGTCTTACGTCCACGCTTTACTGGATTACCAAGTATTTCTTTCATTTGCTCTTGAAGCAACTTGATTTGCTCAGATTGATTCTTGATAATCTCTGACTCATTGACCTTGCTTTTATTAAGGAAAGATTGAGCCTTTGTACGCCATTGTACACCACCCATGATACGCGTAAAAGCACTATCTGGTGATCCTGCAACCTGTTCAACAAATCTGAATCCTTGGTAAGCAAATTCATTTCTTAATGGTTCTGGTATGTCTGTCCATTCATGGATTGGAGTTCCATTTAATGATTGCAATCCTACATAAGCCTGCCATTTACGTGCGAATCTGCGCTTATGCGTTTCATCTGCAACGGTGTCAATGGTGACTGACTTATCTCCAGGAATGCCAATACGGATAAAGTCTACTTCTTCATCCATGTAAATATTCTTGTAAAAAAGCACGTCCAAGAATTCGTCGCCTGAGTTATCACCGACGTGTAGTATTTCGCTCATTTTAAACCCTCAAATAAAAAAGCGGGGAAGGATTTCCCCGCTATATTATACCAAAATTAGACTACCTGCCCTTGATGGAATGGACGGTTAATTTGAATTAACGCCAAACCAGCAGAAGGAGTTCCGGTTGTAGTGCTAAATTTAGCATTTAGAACCTGTTCACCATTCACGGCAGCATCATCAACGCTACCAGGCGTAGCAGCAAGCATAAACACTTCTGCGCCAACTACGGCTGCATTAGGTGCTTTTACTGCGGCTGTACCTTCAATTTGATACCATCCGTATTTATTGGCAACAATAGCACCCATAGCAACGGCAACCATACCAATGCCGCCAGTAGCTGGAGCAAGGGCTGTCGTGCCTAAGTATGCATCATAATCAACTAAAGAACCGGTAACAGTATTGACAATGCCTTTAAGGTAAGTAAACTCGCCTTCACCATAAGTCGGGTCAACCGCTGTTACAATAGTTCCCAAATCATGCTGTTTAGTATCGCTTACTACGTGAATACCTTGAAACCCAATTAATGGGGTTGTAATAACATAAGCCATGATAACCCCCTTAAGTAGTTAGTAAAGAAGCGTTGAATTGAGCGCCTGAGCAGGTTAAAGCACCTGACCAGCCCATTAAACGAACAATTGCATCTTGGTTCACTGATCTGCGATCATCACCGATAGCAACAAAGTTTCTATCTTTATGCGGACGCCAATGTACAAAGTTAGTATTAATGAAATACATCTGCGTAGCAGTTGCATTACCACCAATACCACCACCGAGAACAACATCAGCCGTACCAGCACCGCCATAAAACTTCAATGAGCTAAAGCCAGCAGCTGCCATTTTGTCATCGGTAACACGCTGGATGGCTTGCAAAGATGAAAGATAAAGCGAATAGGCTGTAATACCCGCATAAATGAAGTCCGTATGGTCTTTACCACGAACGCGTGACAAAGCAACGGTATTCATTGCATTTTGGATGGTTGCCGAAGTAGCAGCTGCGCCATTGATGCCAGTAGAGGTATAAGCGCCATTCTGCCAAAATGACCATGTAGCTCGGTCAATACCGCCATAGGTTCCGGTTGTTGGCGTAGTTGAAATCATAGCCGCTAAACCGACTAGGTTTTTACCGCCATTACCGGTACCGTCACCATGAATATCAAGGTCGATCTTGTTACGTAAACGAGCATCAGCTACTTCAACACGAGTGGCAAGCAACTCAATAAACTGCTCTGTCCCGCTGTTAGCCAAAATCTCAGGGCCACTGATTGACACCGCATCGGCGTAATGCTTAATTTGAAACTGTGCCGCACTGATAGGTGAATCAGGTGAAATGTTAATGACTTCATAACCACTATACGAATTTGCATAGTTGGTGTTAGGGTCATTGTAGAAAATTTCCTGATTGATGATAGAGCCACCTGACACGGTTTTTACATTTCCGCGTTCTTGTAGCTTCAACAATAAGGGGTTGTTATTGGTTAAGTTGTCTTGTGCTTTTTTTGTCCGTGACTCAATCGTTGTTGCGATAATGTCACTGACAGCACTGTTAGCAAATGCCATAGTAATTAATCCTTAAATAAGCCCATGTAGCTTCATAGCTTCACGAACTGCATCTTCAGTTGTAGCAGGTGTTACATTGCGCGTTACGCCTGTAGGCGCACCACGAACCGAAACAGCCGCCGCCTTTGCCGCTTTTGCGGCCTGATTTGCTTTAAGATTATTTTGTTGTCTGTAAGAGTCTTGCTGTTTAGCCTGATAGCTTTCAAAGACATTATCATTTAATCTGATAGCTTTCACATAAGCATCATCCAAGTCCTGAGCAAAACCCCTGTCTAAAAGGTCAGCCATAGTGGCTTGAACATCATTAAAAAACTCATGTGTTTGAGCGAACTCATCAATATCTTGTTGAATTCGTTCATCCTCTTGGCTTTGTTGAAAGCCTTGAGTTTCTTGCAAACGGTTTTGTAACCATTCGTTTTGTTGCTTCAATTGGTGGGCGTGTGCATCGAAAGGCAGTTGCGCTATCTGCTCTAGGTCGATACCGTAATCATGAGCCAATTGTTGAAATAAACTTACTTTTGTTTCTATATCGCCTGTTCTTAATTTGCGCTCTGTGTCGATAAGTGTCGCAAATGCAAGTTCTGGCCTTATGTTTAATGATTGCATATATTCGGCATGTGGCGCAATAGCTTTATTTATTGCTCTTGCAAATTGCGCCTCACCCTTGTATTGTTCCAAACCTTTATGAAACTGTGATTCACGCTCAGAAATCATTGAGCGAACAGTATCAGGTAGTTTCGCCAGTTCTTCTTGCGCTTCTTTCTTCCATGAACTAAACTCGTTTCTAACCTTTTCTACTACTTCTGGGGCTGGTTCTTTTTCTTCTTGATCTGACTCTTCCTCAAGCTTTTTAACTTCACGTTCTATAATATCGCGTGTTTCAAGCGATTCTTCTTCAACTGCCGAGGTATCCTCGGTTGTTTGATCTTCTTCAACTTGGGTTTCCAAGTCTTTATTTTCTTCTGGCATGTTGTCTCCCGACAATAAAATTTATGTTCTTGCAGCGTCAAGTTTTTGCGCTATTTCACGCCTAAGTTCGTACTTTTCTTTATTTGATGGTACGTAAGTCTTAGGCTCTGGCATCTTTTCATTTCCTACTTCAATCAATCCATGAGTTTTAAGGTGCTTGCGGTGCTTGTCGCGGCTTGTAATCATTTCACCTGTAACTTGGCTTCTGTAACAGGTATTATCAGGCTGTATGTTAACAGGTGATAGCTTAATCGCCATCACTTCGCCACAACAAACAGGACGATCAGCAAAATCAGCTAATCGCCTGAATATTTCATCCTCTTTACTGCATTTTTTACAGATAATGTCGTATGTTGGCATTTATAAACCCAGCTTTGCTCTTTCTGCATTACCCCATGCTCTAATGCCTTCAACAAATACTCCAAAATCAGCAATTTCTTGTAGCTCTGCTGCTGTAGGCGTATATAAACCTTGTTGTTGTCCTACCCCAATACGCGCCAAATACAATTCATGATCTACAGTATATTGCTCGCGTATCTTTTCAATAATGCGCTCACTGATTAGTTTTGCATGTGGACTAGCTTCTTTTATTGCCGTTCTTAACTCAGGTGTTAGTGTAACCAATTGAATGCTAGCTTTTATTTCATCATGCTGAACCGTTGGCAATACCGCATCATCAGGCAAACTGACATAAGTAACATCACCTATAGTCGCAAGCTCAGTACCTAGCTCATATGGAAGAACTAATGTGCGAGTGATCTGTGTATCAACGTATTTTATGTAACTGTAAATTTTAGCCATTTTTTATTAATCCTGATTAAATATACAAGGCCGCGCGGAAACCAACTGTGTTCGTTGAACTTGTTCGTATAGTATTCAAATAATAGGTCCATATTCCTGCCAACGATCCAACACTCCAATTTCCCCCTGTAATCGGGCACATAAGATCTGGGCGATAATCATAGAGAATATCGTTTCCGAACATATTAGTCCCACCAGTGCCGCCAACTAATGGTATCCCCGCCCCAGTCGCAGCCCATGAGGTACCTGTTACCGCATCGGAAAATACCTGACCCGCGTTGCCGATTGCTTTTGCGGAAGATGATGCTGTTAGCGACTCATAAGTCGCGCCAAGATTAGTATAATTAGTAACGATTCCTTTAGCGCCCCAAACATCAGTTGTTAGTGTTGCTCCGGCTGTTAGTGCTACAACATCAACCGATGTATTAAGTAGATAAAAACTTGCTGGCACGACTGTAACCGCTGTTGCTGCTGCGGGGATAGCTACCTTTAATCCAGGTGATATAACAATCGTTCCGGGGGCTGCTATTCCTGTAGTTACTGCATATTGATTAGTATCACCAGCAAAAGTAACCATGTCACCAGCAACAACAGTACCAGAACCAGTTATTAGCGCTATCGAAGTAGAGCCTAAAACATAGCCAGTTGCATCTGTAGTGTATAAAGTACCTGTTGAAGTAGGAACTTGTGATGTTAGTCCCAATGAAATTTCATACATATTTCCATTTAGATCGGCGATACCATTAGCCTGACCGTTGTGCGTTGTTTTTGCTAAATTATTAGCTGATCCAGTTTTTGCACAATTAGGAAATCCGTCTGATACAAAAGTAAGTGTTGCATCGTTAGTATCACCCAAGGCATTATTGTTGTTGCCTTTTGGGTAATTTTTAACGCCAGTGGAGTCATACCAAGCGCACTCTGTTGTGCTAGTTGCCGCTTGTCCATGAGAAAGTGACAGCATGGCTAACATGTGATAGATGAAAGCAGTCGGCGTAAAAAACTCAGAGCCTCGTGTCTTTACTGCTGCAATAGCTCCGTAGTAAAAATTTGCAGGCGTTCCGTTAAGTACTGAAAACGGATTATGTGTGGCAGCTGATGAAAGCGGCAAACCAAGCTTAATACTTGATGCAATTCCGCCATTGTTTGAACATCCGTATTTATCAACAAAAACACCTTGCCGTACTGTGCCAGCATTGTAAAAAGCGCGGGGGATGAAATAACCAGCGGCGTTTGCTGCGGCTACATCGAAAAAATATCCAAAAGGTTTTATATCTACGATATTTACCGCAAGTCCGTTTGAACCTGTTCCGTATTTACAATAATGCAAAGGGATATAGACCATAACAGAACCATCAGTATAGGTATAATTACCATAATTATCTGATTGAATATCAGTCGAGCCAAGCATCTCAGAAAAACCTGTTGGTAAGGCGGAAGGAACGCCAACACCAAAGCCAAAAGATCCTGCTTCACCTATATTATCAGTGATTGTGTTTTTTATATCAAACCATGAAAAACCGTCACATCCTATAATTTTATTAGTACTTTCATTAAAAGCAATACCAATACCAAAATCAGCAGCAGGAGGAAGGTTTAGCGTTGTAAATTTTGTTAAATTATTGACTGCATTACTCATGATAAGAACCTTAATTTATAAATTGTTGATAAATATTCTTCAATGATTCCATCAATCAAGTTTTGGAGTGGCGTATCATCTTTAGAGCATATCTGATAACGTCCTTTCTTTATCTCTTCCATGTGGTCTGTAAGGACTTCGGCTGATTTAGCATTCTTTTTAGCGTTCTGCAATGGGATAGCCCCAATTAACCCATATTCACCCTGATAAGCTTCGGCAAATCCGTCAGCTAGACTAATAATATCAATATAGAATGATCCCAAAGCAACATGCTCTGCATAGTTTCGCGTGTTTAAATGCTGTACATGGGCATAGTCTCTAGATAAAAACAACAGCCCTATAAATTCGCCTACTTTCATTTTTGTTCCTCAACTTGGAAATATATAAACTGATGCTGCGTGTATAGCCACATAATCATTTGCAGTGTTGCATTGCAAACTAAATATACAAGCAACATCAACTGCTGTATTTTGAGTTCCTACGGAAACATTCCCTCCAAAACTGTATACTTGCTTTGCTTCATTACCTCTATTTGATATTAAATTATGAGCAGAGGGCAATACTGTCGTTGTTGTGTTATCAAACGATAATTGATCTATTCCAAACCAAAATAAAACGGATTTAACTCCTGCACTGTTATTATTGCTTGATGTAAAAGAAAAGTCAGTAACACCATTTGATCGTAACACACCACCGATTACAGTTGATGATAATTCATTTACTGGAGTTATAGATATATTTGTATTAACAGTGCCTGTTCCTGTTTGAGATACAGTAGAAACGCATGTAAATGTATCTGCGCTTGTACGCTGAAAATTAGAAAACCAACCTGGAGGAATAGTTGCTCCGGTTGCTGCGGTTCCAATATTCAGGTAAACGTCTTTAGTATCATAATTTGTCGCAGGTATATTATGACCTGTTGATGTAACAGTTATAGTTGTTCCGCTTTGACTGTAGGTAGCTGCATTAGCTGCGGCTAAAGAAGGACAAATCCACCCCTTTGCTCGCTGCATTATCTCTATACCACCATGATTTATCCACGAAGTTCCATTACTTACAAATTCTGCTCCATATTCACCGACATTCTGGACATAAAGTCTAGTACCTATTGGATAATTTGAAGCTACAGGATTATTACTAAATGCTGCGGACACTAATGTATTTTGAGGTATATATAAAGGCATATTACCAACTCCTTCCAGTAAAAGCTTGTCCAGTCGTTGCGCCAATTATTGTTATAAATCCTGACTCATAAGCGCCACCTCCAAAATCTCCTGATTGTGGAGTTTCATATAATGCGCCTGGTGGTATTCTAATTGATGGTTGCCCCATTACTGCCGCCACAGTTACGCTATTATTTACCCATAAATCGCCTGTGCTATGGTTCTGGATAAAAAAACCTCTTCTCATTGGTCGGATATTTGAGTCAATATATTGAGCAACACCACCCGTTGTAATTGTTCCGCTAATGTCAAACATTAATCTTCCTCGCCATTATTATTTAATTCATTATCCATACACATCATGTGAGCATCATGCATATTTTCAGTGGCACTAACAATTAAGTCATTAGCGGATTGCCGTTCTATTTTCCATTGTTCAAACTCCATTTGTTTTTGAAGTTTGAACATTTCAAATTCTTGATCTTTGGCCTTTTCAACCTCTGCCGCCTGCAAGCCTGCGATATAACGCTTATTGTCATTTTCCATTCGCATTTGCTCAAGTTGTAGTTCATGAGATAGGCGCATTTGCTCTAGTTGTGCTTCTTGCTCCATCTGCGCTTGTTCTTGCTGCTGCTCGGCTTGTGCTTTTAATTGCTCTGGATCTGGCTTAGGTGGTTGTTGTGCTTTTTGTTGTTGCGCTTGTTTCATCTTTTCAAGCGTGGATTCAAAGGTTGCTTCAAGTGAGCGTCCTACTTTAAACCCTCTTATTCCGAACATGAGTAAATCGCCTAACAGCGGGACTAATTCAGGTGATTGCTGCCCTGCCGTTACGGCCTTTTCCAAAAACTGACTTGCTGCTCCTAAGAACTCGATACGGTCTTTCTTGTCTTGATCTTCATCAATCTGAACTAGCGTATCGTTCTCGATGTCAATAGAGAAGTTGCGGGCTGTCTCGTTCTGCAATAATTGGATGGCTTGCTCGGCAAATTCAGCATCAGGTGTGTACATAATACCGGATGCATCTAACAGCGTTTGAGGCTGATAGCGAGAGCACATAATCTCTGATTTCATGCGTAACAAATCACGAGCAAAGCGAGCCACATCGTCCTTCATGTCATTAAGGCGCAGTGAAGCGAACTGGCTCTTAATTTGTTGAGCTGTGGCTGTTTCTTGTGCTGCGCTTGCTCCGCGAATAATATCGCTTATTCCTGTTACTTCATAAATTATCTGCTTGCAGGCTTCTCGGTTCTTATATAGTTCTGCCAATGCTGAGATAATATCGCCCAATGGCATAAACTCAACAGCACCGCGTAAACCGCCTTTTTCCATAAACAAAGGCCAGTTCTTTACGGGAATTAATATCCCGTCTTTTCCTTCCTTCAATAAACGGCCTAAAGCTGCTTCGTCTGCCGCGTAGATCCCCATTACCTTCATGCAAGATGTTAAGTGCTTAATGCGAGCTGTAATCTCGTCTATTTCTTGAGCCTGATCTTGATACAGTATGTAATCGGCTACAGGGCAAAGACTTCCTGTCGTTACTGTGGCATAGATAGGCTTAGGGCATGGGAAGAAATCAGACAATTGAAGTGGATCGTCTTTTTCATCTAGGATATATTCGTAATTAGCCGCCACCCAATGAACTTTGGCTGTAGGCTTACACCATATTTCCCAAACCTCGGCCTTTTTTAGTGCGGCTGTGCTGTCTTTCTCTTTATCTTGTGCGTCAGGTGAGTGTGTGAGTGGAACTAGCTTAAAATCATCTCCAAAACGCTCTACACCTTCATCTTTTGATAGGTAAACGCGTCGTGCAACCCACGTTACCTCCTCCCATGTGCGAGCAGGGAGATGAGCGAAATCCTTCCAATAGACATAATCAATTGGTGTCGTTTCGCTGGTAATGCGCTCCATTGGTTCAGGTGTTTCGCCAGCCAATGAGTTTTCGTCTGAGCTTTGAGCGGCTTCGCTATACTCATCTTCGTCACCTGCTTCGACATCTTCACTAATCTGCGGTTCTTCTATTGTTTCTGTCTTTGGTTCGTAGCGAATCCACGCCACGCCACGACCAGGTAGTAGTCTATCTTCTACCGCATTGGAAAGCGCGCTATGGTAATCGCTGAACTGCTTTAATTCATAATCAATAGCGCGCTCAAGGATTATTGATGCAACACGTGCGATTTGGTTGTCGTCTTTAAATCGGCGGGATACTTCGGGTTTAGGAGGGCGTGAGTAAATAGCTGGTTTTAATGTGCGAACATTAGACCATAAAATATTAAATTTTGAATCTTCGTCTAGCGAATCTTTACGTTCGTCACGAAAACGCTGGATAATCTTTTCACCCTTTCCGGTGAATTTAGAAAAGTCCTCTTTATAGCGTTTTAGTTCGTCATGCCATGATTGCGCTGACTTTCTTTCATTCGTAACTTGCAAGTTAAAGCTCCATCAATGGGAACAAGGCATCTCACGACGCATAGTATATTATATATCATACTTCAATATAAAATCAAATTCTATATTTCTGCCCTTGTGGATTAGACTTCCATAATTCCTCAAGTGTTTGTTGTTCCCAGAACTTAGGAGTAATGTCTTGCTTCTTTTCTGAGTATTCTTCTTTCCATGCTATAGCAAGCATCCTTATAGCATCAGCGGCATGAGAAGTCCAATCATGCCTTGGTCTATCCATAAAAGCCTTGCGCTTATCATCCCATAATCGTTGGTACTGAGCAAGTGCTTCTATGCCATCTTCTGTTAAGTCTTTATCAAACCAAGCGCGAGGCAACATCGCCCTAACTGCTTGTATCCCGTCTTGTAAGGATAATGATGGAACAATACGAACATTTGATGTCCCAAAGGCGTGCCATGCCATTTCCTGTATAGACTTGCCACCACTCGCCAACGTCTTTGCCCTTGCGTCATGTGGTAGCCAGTGCGTTCCGTATCGGTACCCCTGAGACTTAACATAGTCTATGTAATCATCCATGGTCCTACCATTAGCTCCATAGTATTTCAGTATATGAATCTCGCCAGCAATGACTTGATAAAACCATATTGATGTATCATCGCTATATCCTAAATCCCATGCAGTGTGGACAGGCTTGCTAGGATCATACTCAACACGGCAAATGCGTCCTTCCTGTTCTGCTGATCGTATTTGTGAGCCATAATATGCCCCCATGATAGCAGCATCAAAAGAGCATAAATACTCTTGCTCGAACATAGCCTGACCATAGTCATCACCAAATTCAGCAATATAAGAGCGTTTTTCCTCTTCTAATCTTTCAGGCGTTAATACTTTGGTATCAATAACACTAAGCTTTTGTGCGAATGCACCTAGTGTCTTTTCGGCTGCTTTGAATGTGGTATAAGCGTGGTTACGTCCACGGGGTGTAGTAATGAATATTTGCCATCCATTGTTCTCTGCAATTATTGGTCTTAGATAAGCGCGGGCTGAAGGGTTAGCAAGCGCCCATTCTGAATATACTATCCCTGCTGGGGCTGAACCTACAAGTGAATTATAATTGTCTGAGCCTACAACCTGCCATGAACTACCATTAACAAATGTGATTGCCATTTCTTGCTCTCTGGTACGAGAGCGTATCTCATGGGGGAATGCTTCGTCAATGCGGCGTTTGCCTGTGTGTGGGTTCGTTGATTCCCAAATAGCTTTGCGAGCTTGAGAATATTCAGGCAACATATGCCAGTAATTAGCGACTCTCTCAAACGCTGCAACTGCACCACGATGTAAAGCAATTTCGTCTTTACCAGCTCTTCGGTGATAGATAAGTTCAGCGTGTTTACCGCCTGCTTCTAGATAATCCCAAGCTGGTCTTTGATACCATCTAGGCTGCCAGTTATTCGGTAGGCTTATTATCGCCAAAGCGCACCAACTGAACTACTAATTTATCGCCACCTGCACCTGACAGGCTAACGTCTTTAGGTAAAACCTTCCCAATCAAGCCCATAAAAGCCGAAGGGTTTTCTTCTGCCTGCCTTGCAAGGTAAGATTGCCCTCCAACGTCATCAAGAGCGCCTAAAATCATCTCTTTAAGCTCTTTTGTTACTTTGTTTGGAGTACCTTTCGCTCTACCTGTTTTTGTACGATCTATGACGTTATTTTTTCTATTGTCATCTACTTCAGGATTTTTAATGGTCATTTACCTTTATACCATTCTGGCCTTAAAATTATATCAATTGCTACTAAAAGCAACCCGTATATAACTGCTAAAAGTATGTTATCGACGTCCATTTATTTGCTTTCTCCAATTATTATAAGCTACAACAGGATCAAACCCGGCCCCATAAATGCCACGACCAAAGCAAAACCAATAGCCATGTTCTTTTCTAATGTTTGGTTTAATGCTCATCATGTTCATAAATAACTTCCAATTCCTTATGACACGCTTCAATAATGTCTAATAAATGTTGTCTTTTATTCATTTCACCGACGCGAAAGCAACCAACTCTTGTTTCAGCATAACCAACTTCTTCACTAAAAGTCAATAGTACTTTCTTACCACTATCTAATTTTATTTCTATCGCTTCCATATTCTTCTCAAAAAAAAGGCCACCTTCGATTTTTTATGTCTAAGCGGCCTAAAACGCATCATAACACTGGGAGAGAGTGAAGGTTTGGTATATTAAATCATACTT
>Ga0172379_10009131_pt1 | contig 12292 bp, 20 predicted proteins | sample GrowelOW334metaG_FD_119756 | JGI IMG/M metagenome (GOLD analysis project Ga0172379, IMG submission 119756) | Groundwater microbial communities from an aquifer near a municipal landfill in Southern Ontario, Canada - Groundwater well OW334 metaG | ecosystem: Environmental > Aquatic > Deep... | reverse complement strand
AGAAAATGCTTATCAACACTTATGTTTCGCATGTAAAGAACATGATTGCAGGCGTGCAGAACCAGTATCAGTACAAGATGAAAGTCTGCTCAAGTCACTTCCCAATCTCAGTTGGATTGGAAGGAAGCACTTTGGTAATAAAAAATCTGTTTGGAGAAAAACAGCCAAGAAGGGCAAAGATAGTTCCCGGTGTTAAGGTTGAAGCAAAGGGAGATTTGGTTACAATCACAGGCGCTGACATTGAGTCAGTCGGCCAGACATGCACAAACATAGAGCTTGCAGTAAGAATCACAAACAGGGACAGGCGTGTTTTCCAGGACGGAGTTTGGCTGTTTGAGAGAGGGAGAGTGGATTAACAATGGAAAAAATGCTCATAATCAAGAAGAAAATCAACAAGAGAAGGCCCAAGTTTGTAAGACAGGAAGGGCACAGCAAGAAGATGCTTACTAAAACATGGAGAAAGCCAAAGGGCTATCATTCAAAAATCAGGAGAAAGTTCGCAGGGCACAGAAAAATGCCTGAATCAGGATACAGGAGCCCAAGAATAGTCAGAGGGCTTACACTGCAGGGATTTAATCCTGTCTTGGTAAGAAATGTGGCAGAAGCAGCAGCGCTTGTCGCTAAAACCGACGGCGCAATAATTGCCAAGGTTGGAAGAAAGGCAAAAGTGGAAATAGTCAAGAAATTATTGGCTGCAAAAGTCAAAATACTCAATGAGCTCAACCCGGAAAAGTTTATTTCTGACATTGAAGCGGAAATAAAGAAAAGGCAGGAAGAGAAAAAGGCAAAGGAAGAGAAGAAAAAGAAATCAAAGGAAGAAAGCCTTAAGAAAGCTGCCGAGAAAAAGAAAGAAGAAGAAGTAAAATCCGAGGAAGACAAGAAGAAAGACCAGATTGAAGAGCACAAGAAATTGTTGGAGACACCTCAGTGATAAAAAATGAATCTCTCAAATAAAAAACGGATTGCAGCAACGCTGCTTAAATCAGGGGAAACCAGAGTATGGTTTGACCCGGACAGGCTTCAGGAAATCAAGGAAGCAATCACAAAAGCAGACATAAGAAAGCTCATAAATGATTTGGCAATACAGGCAAAGCCAAAGACAGGCGTTTCAAGATTCAGGGCAAGAAAAATTGCAGTCCAGAAAAGAAAAGGCAGACTGGCAGGCGAAGGTTCAAAGAAAGGAACATTGTATGCAAGGCTGCCAAGAAAAGAAGCATGGATGGCAAAGATAAGGTCACAGAGAAATTTCCTGACAGAATTGAAAGAGAAAGGGCTTGTTTTGCCCTCAAATTACAGGCAGATTTATCTTATGTGCAAGGGCGGTTATTTCAGGAGCGTCAGGCACATAAAAATGTACATGGATGAGCATACCATGTTTATCAAGAAGGAGAAACAATGAGAAGGCATAAAAGATTCGTACCATTCAAGAGAAAACTGCAGGGAAAGACAGACTACAGGAAAAGGCTTGTTCTGCTTAAGTCAGGAAAGCCAAGGCTTGTTGTAAGAAAATCCCTGAACAACATTTCAACACAGATAATTGCCTATGAAACAGCAGGCGACAAGGTTCTTGCGGCAGCAACAAGCAGGGAACTTTTGAAGCTCGGCTGGACAGGAAAAAGAAAAAACATGCCTGCAGCATACCTTACAGGATACCTCTGCGGAATACACGCAAAGAAAGCAGGCGTTACTGAAGCAATATTTGACGCAGGTTTTTACACATCTGTAAACGGCTCTGTTGTTTACGCAGTGCTGAAAGGGGCCATTGATTCAGGATTGAAAATACCTCATAATGAAGTTGTATTTCCACCTGAAGACAGGATAAAGGGAAAACATATTAAAGGAAAGGATGTTGAATCAGAGTTTGAGGCTGTCAAAAAGAAGATTGGAGTTAAAAAATGATGAAAAAGCGCAGGGACAAGTCAAGAGAAGACATAACAGGAATATCAAAGGAAAAGGTATTTGACATAAGCGCATGGACTCCAATAACAGAAATAGGAAGAAAAGTCAAAGCAGGCGAAATAACAAGCCTTGATCCAATACTTGATGCAGGAAAAAGAATACTGGAGCCACAAATTGTTGATGCTTTGCTGAAAGACCTGCAGACAAATTTCCTTGAAATAGGGCAGTCAAAAGGAAAGTTCGGCGGCGGAAAAAGAACAATTTGGAGAACAACCCAGAAAAAGACAAAGGAAGGAAACAAATCTTCATTCACTGCAATGGCAATCGTCGGAAACAAGGACGGCTACATTGGAATAGGAACAGGAAAGGCAAAAGAGACAATGCCTGCGAGAGAGAAGGCAGTAAGGCAGGCAAAGCTTAACATAATCAAGATAAAGAGGGGCTGCGGCTCATGGGCATGCAACTGCAGGGAGCCACATTCACTTCCGTTTGCAGTTGAGGGAAAGAACGGCTCTTCAAAAATAAAGATAATGCCTGCTCCAAAGGGAACAGGGCTTTGCGCTGAAAGCGAATGCAGAAAAATGCTCGCAATCGCAGGCGTAAAAGATGTTTATTCAGTTACAAGAGGGCAGACAGTTACAAGAATGAATCTGCTGATGGCATGCTACAAGGCATTGCAGAACAGCTCAAACATGAAAGTCCAGCATGATTACATAGCAAAAGCAGGAATTGTTTCAGGAAAGAAGGAGAACGCACAATGAAAAGAATCGCAATTATAAGGGTGCACGGCAATTCAAAGCTCAGGCACGATGTTGTAAAAACATTTGACATGTTCAGGCTTTACAAAAAGCACACGTGCGTTGTAATTCCAAACACTGCTTCATACGTAGGCATGATTGCAATCATAAAAGACTTCATAACATGGGGCGAATTAAAGCCAGAAGTATTCAGGAAAATGCTAGAGAAAAGAGGCAAGCTGCCGGGCAACAAGCAGCTTACTGAAGCTTATTTGAAGGAAAAGCTGAATATGGGCTTTGACGAATTCACAAAGCAGTACTTTGACGGCAAGAAAGAATTAAAGGATGTTCCGGGATTAAAGCCGTTCTTTAAATTATCACCACCTCTTAAGGGATTTGAAAGAAAGGGAATAAAGACACCTTTCAGCCTTGGCGGAGCATTGGGATACAGAAAAGATCATATAAATGAATTAGTGGAGAGAATGTTATGACAGTCAACAAGAGAAGAAAAAACTCAAGGTATCGTGGAAGTAAAACACACGGCTGCGGCTCAATGAAGAAACGCAGAGGTTCCGGCAATAAGGGCGGTACAGGAATGGCCGGCTCAGGTAAGAGGGCTCAGTCAAAGAAGCCGACAATCTTAAAATTGTACGGAAACGAGTACTTTGGAAAGCACGGATTCAAGAGGCCGCTTGTTGAGAAGATAGTTCCAATCAATATCATGTTCTTGGAAGAGAAATTTGATACATTGCTTGCAAAAGGCGCTATCAAGAGTATCAGTGGCATGTTTGAAGTTGACCTTGGCGCAATGGGAATCAATAAATTACTTGCTTCAGGCAAGCCTTCAAGAAAATACAGAATAAAGGTAACATATGCTTCTGAGAATGCTGCTGAAAAGATAAAAGCAGCAGGCGGCGAAGTCGTTGCTGAAGCTGTTGAAGAGAAAGAAGATTCTAAAGAAGAAAAGCAGTAGGGGGTAAATAAAATGAAATCAAAGACATTAGCAATTGGTGCAGCCATAGTTGGTCTTGTGGGTTTAGTGGGATGCGGGAACAAAGAGCCCAGTGTTCCGCGTTTTGACAGAGTGGACTGGCCGGACAGCAATGGAAGTTATACTGTAACTGAAAGGGGATATTTGCGAATATTCCATCATAACTGCTTTGATACTTCTTGCTATGATGAGCTCATTGATAATCTTAATGGCAGATGGTACATTGATAGCGATCTTGATAATGATGTGGATATATTGGAGTTTTACTCACGCCCGGGCATATATAGGAGAGAAAACCAGCAAGTGTGGGGAGAAGAATTCTTTTTACAGGCTGACAAGAATTTTTTACAATCCAAAAAAGAAATGGGCGTGCAATAAACCGCCTGCATTTTATTTCTTCTTATTAAATTAATTTCTTATTTGCGGTATTTAAGGCTTAAAGCCAGCAATAATACAATTGCGCAGCCAATAAAACCCAAGCCTGACACTATTATAAATAACAAATCAGGAAGAATAAATATGCTGTATAAGAAAGCCACTGCTGCGCAAAAAGTCCATATTGCATATGAGAATATATTTGCGCTCATTTTCTTCCGATGGTATAAATCTTTTATTGTGGGCATATACCCCAAAAGCGTGATTATTCCGACGCTTGCATAAGCTATTACCAGTATTTGCAATAGGATTTCTTTCATGAGAATATTGTGCGCAGCAGAGTATTTAAAGATGCTTTTTATTAAAACAATCTATTGTTTTGAATTCATGCGGCAGCTTGGCTTTTCTATCAGCTGTCCACTAGAAAGGTTTAAATAGAATAGTTTGCTTCTTTCCTTCATTATTAACGGTGATTATAAGTGAACTTTAACAGCATACTACAGAATCTTCCGGAAGTAAAGTCTCCTTTACAAAAACATCTTCCTTTCAAGGAGAAATTAAAGTGGACAGGCATTACCCTTGTATTATTTTTCTTATTGGGATTGGTTCCGTTATACGGATTAGGAGTTAACGCTCTTCAGCAGTTTGAACAATTATCAATTATCCTTGGCGCGAGCTTTGGCTCTCTTGCAACACTTGGAATCGGGCCTTTGGTTACTGCTTCAATCGTTCTTCAATTATTGAACGGCTCAGGAATAATGAAGTTTGACATGTCTTCTCAGGAAGGCAAGAAAAGGTTTCACGCACTGCAGAAATTATTGGGAGTGTTTTTTATATTATTTGAAGGAGCGATTTATGTATTCTTGGGCGGACTGCTACCGAATGCTACGCTGGATCCCGCGACTTACAGACTAATGGAATTTTTGCTTGTTGGGCAGATTGCGCTTGGCGGCCTGATGATTATGTTTATGGATGAGGTTGTTACAAAGTGGGGATTTGGCTCGGGAATCAGCCTGTTTATCGCGGCAGGAGTTTCGCAGGAAATAATCACAAGGGCATTCAGCCCATTGACTACATCAGGGATATGGGCATTCGGAAGCTCGCAGCCCCCAATCGGGAAAGTATGGGTATTCTTCATGTCATTGATGAGCAGGAATCCGGTGGGAGCTGCTCTTGCATTGTCTGCAATACTTGCGACAGTGATTGTGTTTGCATTGTCTGTTTACGGGCAGTCCATGAAAGTTGAAATTCCCCTGTCTTTCGGAAGAATAAGGGGGCACGGAATAAGATGGCCTTTGAATTTCATTTACACTTCAAACATTCCTGTAATATTGGTTGCCGCGCTGATGGCTAACATGCAGCTGTGGGCAAGACTGCTGCAAAACTGGGGGCATCCAATATTGGGAACATTCTCAGGCAACACGCCTGTTACAGGATTGATTGCATGGATAAATCCCCCAAATCTTGTTGAGGCAATAATAACAGGCAGCTTTGCGCCGATACAGCTTGGGCATGCGGCTGTTTATATGTTTTTCATGATTATTGGCTCAATAATATTCTCGGTATTCTGGGTGCAGACAGCAGGCATGGATGCGCACAGCCAGGCAAAGCAGATTTTGTCTTCAGGCTTGCAGATTCCGGGATTCAGGAGAGATGAGAGAATACTTGAGCACATACTTTCAAGATACATTTTTCCATTGACAATAATGGGCGCTGCATTGGTTGGGTTCCTTGCATCAACAGCTGACCTGCTTGGAGCATTGTCAAGGGGAACAGGCATATTGCTTGCAGTCATGATTGTTTACAGATTGTACGAGGACATTGCAAAGCAGCACATGATGGACATGCATCCTGCCTTGAGAAAGATGATGGGCGGAAGCGAGTAAGCAGTTATTGGTTTCGGTGGTAAAAAAGGAGGGGTTGATTATGGCTGATGATTTTGACGGTGTTGTTTCTATTGTATACAGGAAAGGAAGGCCTGACAAGTTCATACTGGTCAGGAATTTGAAAACAGGGAATGTCTCTTTTCCTTCAGGAGCAAAAATTAACGCTGATGATTCTCCTGCAAGCACAATGGCTTTTGTTGTAAAACAGCAGACAGGATTAAAGCCCGAAGAGTATGAGGCAAAGCAGATTCCTTTGGGATATGATGTTGTTGTCCACAATGAGGGCAGGGCGGAAAGGACAAGGCAGCTTGTTTTTCTTGTGGAAACTTTGAATACAAACAGCAAATCTGAAGATTCGGGATTTAAAATAAAAGACTGGTACACTGCTGATGAGATTATCCAGATGCTGACTGTGAAGGAAGCAAGGCAATTGTTTGAAAAAGCAATCAAGTTTATTTTGCCTTTCTAATTTCATCTTGATTTTTGCAAGAAATATGTTTTCTAAAGCTTTTTAATCCTGCTTGTCCTATATATTGTGATGAAAAAAGTGCAATATGCCATGAAAAAACATTCAAAAATCAGGAAATTGGGCATTAATCAGGAAGATGAGACTGAAAAGCTCAAGAAAAAGAGCAGGCTTATCAGCGTGAAAGAGGGGACTGCCTATTCTGTCTCAGACGGAGCAGGAATGAGATATATCACTCCCTATGCCTTGTCCCTTGGCGCAAACAACATGCACATAGGGCTTCTTGCAGCTTTGCCGACAATGCTCGGCAATTTCTCGCAGCTAGTTACCATAAAAATGATGGAAAGGCACCGCAGGAGCCAGATTTCATTTCTTGGCGCATTGTTTCAGGCTTTCATGTGGCTGGCTTTGATTGCATTGGGAATTATTTATTATGAATTCCCCTCATTTGCATCCAAGGTGCCTGCGCTGCTTATTGTTATTTACTGCATCCTGGCTGTGTTTGGCGCATTTATTGTCCCTGCCTGGGTTTCGTGGATGGGGCAGCTCGTGCACAAGGACAGCTACGGGCATTATTTTGGCATGAGGAACAGGATTGTCGGTGTTGTAGTGATTATTTCAATGATTTTTGCGGGATTTATGCTTGATTATTTCAAGCAGACCCATGTATTCCTTGGATTTGCAATATTGTTTTTCATTGCATTCATTGCAAGAATGATTTCAGCTTATTATTTCAAGAAGCAGTATGAGCCAAAGCTTGAATTGAAAAAAGGGTATTATTTCAGCATATGGCAGTTCATGGCAAGGATGACGCATAATAATTTCGGATTGTTTGTCTTGTTTGTTTCCCTGCTTTATCTTGCAACTTATATTGCATCCCCATTTTTTTCTGTTTACATGCTCAAGCACCTGAATTTCAGCTATGTGTTTTTCACAATCGTTATGATGGCTGCGCCGATTGCAACACTCATATTTGTCCCTGCCTGGGGCAAGTTCGCGGACAGGTATGGCACAATGAGGACAATGAAGATTTGCAGTTATTTTACATTTCTTATTCCTGTCTTGTGGCTTGGCTCTATTCTATTGCTTAATGTGAATCAGCTTGTCTTACTGGCATACCTTGTTGTTATTGAGGCATTCTCAGGATTTATCTGGGCAGGGCTTAATATTTCAATAAGCAATTTTGTGTATGATGCTGTCACAGAAGACAGGGTTGCGCTTTGCACTGCCTATTTCAACATATTTACAGGCATTGGATTGTTTCTTGGGGCTGCCCTTGGGGGGCTGATATCGTCTGCAAATATTGCATTTTTCGGGATGGGAGCCATATTCATCGGATTTATTGCAAGCGCTTTTTTCAGGCTTCTTGTTCCTGTTTTAATGATGCATAAGCTGAGCGAAGTGAGGAAAGTAAAGGATTTTAATCTCCATGAAGCAAAAGAAAAGATATTCACCTTGACTCCTTCAAAGGCAGTAAGGTATCTTGACTTGAACATGTTCAGGCCCAAGCCATAAACTTTTTAAACCTCGTCATAGTCTATATCTCTATGCTTGAAGGACTAGACACATTTTTCAATGTAATAACAGGGCCGTTGTTCAGACTGCCTGAGCCATTCCCTATTTTGGTAATAAGCCTGTTTCTAACTCTTGTTACAACACTTATCTACAAGTATGTGACTGACCAGGAGCTCATGAAGACCCTTAAGGACGACATGAAGGCAATGCAGGCTGAGATGAAATCCCTGAAAGACAGCCCTGAGAAAATGATGGCTGTGCAGAAGCAGGCAATGCAGAAAAACATGAAATACATGATGCAGAGCTTCAAGCCGATGCTTATCACATTCATACCTGTTGTGTTCATCTTCGGATGGCTTAACAGGCATTATGCAGCGCTTGGAAACCCTGACGTGTTCTTTGGAATCTCCTGGCTTTGGACGTATATCCTATTCTCCTTGGTGTTCAGCATAGGATTGAGAAAGTTCCTGAAAGTGTATTAGAGAAAGCCAGCCTACGGCGCAGATTAGGGGCTTTCCCTGCGACGTCAAAAGCTTACCATAACCTTTATAAACCCCCTCAATCTTCTTCCTAGAAGTAATTTACGAGGTAAAACAATATGCCAGCACCAAACAAACGTTCAAGAACATTCAGAAGGGTTTTTGTAAAGACACCAGGCGGAAGCACTGTAATGCATTACAGGAAGAGAAAGCCGTCCAAGGCAATCTGCGCAGGATGCGGAGCATTATTGCACGGAGTGCCAAGGGAAAGGCCGTTCATAATGCAGAGGCTTGCAAAGACAAAGAAAAGGCCGGAAAGGAAGTTCGGCGGAACACTCTGTTCCAAATGTTCAAGAAACAAGATTAAAGAGCATGCTCGTTCTTTGTAATGGGATATGCTTCTTTATTGACAAGGAAGATGCGCTTCTGGCGACAGGGCGCTGACAAGCAATAGGGAGGAAATTAAAATGATGGATGTAGGAAGAGTCTGCATAAAAATAGCAGGCAGAGACGCGGGAGAAATTGCTGTTGTAGTTGATAAAATCGATGAAAATTTTGTTCTTGTTGACGGCAATGTAAGAAGGAAGAGATGCAACACAAAGCACCTTGAGCCGACTGAAAAGCTCGTTGCAATACAGAACGGCGCTTCAACAGAAGATGTTCATGCCGCAATGAAGGATGCAGGGCTTGAAGTGAAGAAAAAGGCAAAGCAGGAGAATTCTGAAAAAGCTGCAAAGACAAAGACAGAAAATCCAAAGGCTGCAAAAGACAAGGCTGCAAAGGCAGATAAGAAACCTGTTAAAAAGGTGAAGTAAACATGGATAACGAGCAGCAGCAGAAGTATGCAGAATACCAGATGCTTAACAACCAGTTGAGGCAGCTGGCGCAGGAAATACAGGGGCTTGAGCAGCAGGCACAAGAGCTTGAAAACCTGATTATAGGTGTTGAGGAAGTTGGAAAGTCTGCAAAAGGCACTGAGATTCTGTCTTCAATTGGCGGCGGGCTTTACGTGAAGACAAAGCTTGAGAACAATGATGAATTTCTTATTAATTCAGGCGCAAGGGTTATTGCAACAAAGACAAAGGAAGAGGCAAAAACACTTTTAACTCAGCAGCTCAGAGAACTGAGAAAGATTGTTGCCAACATGCAGGCTGAATTGCAGGGCGGAATCCAGAGAATCGTGATGCTCGAGTCTGACTTGAGAAAGAAAGCCAAGAAGTAGGCTGTAGGGAGTAGTTTGTAGAGAGTAAGGAGGCAATGAGAATGTCAAGATACACAAAAATTGAAAACGACACAAGACTAATGAAAAATGCGAAGGTTAAAGAGCAATATCTTGAACTGGAAGGGATTTGCAGAGGCGTGGTTTGCACCCAAGGAATAGGTGTGCAATATTCTTACGAGGGAATACTTCAAAGAGCCAATGGCGAATTGCTTGAATTTACAGGCGCCGGCAGAAGGCTTGAAGGTGCATTAGCAAAAGCAAGCTCTGAAATGGAAATGCCTGTAACAGTCCAGGGCTTCTTTACCAAATACCCCCTTCTCTTTTCTGTGCATGGCTTGAAATTAGGCGATATTAAGTCAGAAAGATATGAAGAATAAATGAGGAAATAAGAATGGCAGGAAAAAAGCTGGAAGACAGGGTATTCTTTGGGGACAGATTTATTGGAGAAACTCATCATCCTAATTGTGTATACGGGAAATTGGGGCCTGAGGAAAAGATGAAGAAAGTTGAAGCAGTAATAGCTAACTTTCATTATTCTCCGACAGATATATACCAATTATATGCAAATGGCTGCCGTTCCAATCAGTTTCAGACAATTCTAGAGATTAAATTTACATGTGCTGATGGAATTGAATGCTATCTAAGCTATACAGACTATTTTGAAAAGCAGCGTATTAGTGGTGCTTTCGGTCGTTTCTCAAATATACACCAAGGAGCAAAGGTTTTCGTATATAGAGAGAAGGATAAAGCACTAGGATTTGCTGTTAGCAAAGAGGAGGTAGAGGCTTAAAATGAAAGCAATATACACAATCTTGGTTTTAGCACTGCTTTTATTAAGCGGATGCGCAAAGAATAACATCACAGGAGAGGATACTATGAACACAAAGGTAATGCTTGAGACAAGCATGGGAAACATCAAGATACAATTGTTTAACGACAAGGTTCCTGTAACAGCAGGCAACTTCCAAAAGCTGGTTACTGAGGGCTTTTACAACGGCGTAATATTCCACAGGGTTATACCTGACTTCATGATACAGGGCGGAGACCCGACAGGAACAGGCATGGGCGGTCCGGGCTATAAGATAAAGGATGAATTTGTTTCAAGCCTAAGGCACACAAAGGCAGGAATTTTGTCAATGGCAAACTCAGGCCCAAACACGGGCGGCTCGCAGTTCTTCATCACATTGGCAGCAACCCCGTGGCTTGATGGCAAGCACGCAATATTCGGAGAAGTAATTGAAGGCATGGATGTTGTTGAGGAAATAGGCGCTGTAGCAAGAGATGCCCAGGACAGGCCGAGAACAGACATAGTGATTAACAAGGCGTATGTTGTGAAGTAAGGAGGAAAATAAAATGGCAAATGAAAACGTAGCAGGAAGAGTTATGGTTGCTTTTAAACCAGAAATTGGAAAATCTGAAATTGAAAAAGTGTTAGAAGGATACACTTATGAGCAAGTGTTTAAAAACGGAGAATTTGATAGCGCAACGGATATAACCGGGCAGATGCTGGCGCGCATATATTCTCTTTCTGTGCCTGTTGGGAATGAGGCAAGGGTATTGGAAGAATTGAATCAAAAATACGGGCAAAAGATTGAGATGGCATATCAGCCTCCAGTAAGGAAAAAGTGAAATGACAGACATGCAGGACTTGTTTGCTCCTAAGAAAATAAAAGCAAAGAAGGGGCTTTTTGAGATTGTTCAGGCAGTTGCGACGCAGCTTGGCGATTACAGCTATTTTCTGCCCAAAGGGCTGCAGCTTTCTTATTATCCTGGCACGGGATTCTCAAAAAATGACGTAGGCGTAGACAGGAAATATATTTTTCAAAGCAAAGGTCTAAAGGCAGCTGTTGAGTTTAGCTGCAAGGTTGATGATGACAGGAAGTATTATGCTCCGGCAAGCGCAATTGTGGAAGTTAATGGAAAAGAAGTATTCCATGAATTGAAATGCTTAGGCAGGAATATTGATTTCTGGTTGAAGCCTGTTGTGCAAGCTTATGAGCCCGGCTCGTGGGAAAAGCAGCTTTGGAATTTCTATGAGCAGGCAATTCATATGAAGGCTGCAAGGCAAGCAAGAAGAGACATATTAAGGCAGAAGATTAAAGCAGCCGGAATAAGAAGAAGCGCGAGCATCTGGTAATCAGATTGTCGTAGGAACGTCTATAAACTCAACATCTGCCTTGAATTTTTCTTTTATTGGCTTCATCAGGGCCTTTACTCCCCAGACTTCTGACTCATAGTGCCCGTTGAATATCACATTTATCTTGCCTTCTTTTGCATAATGATAAACATAATGAACAGCTTCGCCGATAACAAGAAGGTCTGCTTTTTCGCTGATTGCCTCGCGGATTCCAGCAGAGCCGCCTCCTGAGCAAATGGCTACTGTTTTTATCTGCTTATTGCCGAAAGGCAGCGTTAATGCAGGCATGTTATTCTTTTTCAATTTATTCTGCATTTCTTCAAGCGTTGCGTTTGTTTCTCCAATGACGCCTACTTTCACACCATCATATTCAAAAAAGTCTTTTGTAACCTTAACACCTAATAATTTTGCAAGTTGGACATTATTGCCATATTCTTTGTGCATGTCCAATGGCAGGTGCGCTGCATAAAGAGCCATGTTGTTCTCAAACAGGTATTTTATCTGCCTGTATTCAATGCCTGTAATTGTCTTGAGAGAATGCCATATGATTCCGTGATGGGCAATTAATAAGTCGCAGCCTGCTTT
>Ga0172379_10009130_pt1 | contig 12292 bp, 5 predicted proteins | sample GrowelOW334metaG_FD_119756 | JGI IMG/M metagenome (GOLD analysis project Ga0172379, IMG submission 119756) | Groundwater microbial communities from an aquifer near a municipal landfill in Southern Ontario, Canada - Groundwater well OW334 metaG | ecosystem: Environmental > Aquatic > Deep... | reverse complement strand
GTTATTGCTTCAAACGCTTCAACTTCAACTTTTTTATTTGCTTCAGTAGTAAAATGATTAACAACTGCAGAAGCTAAAGGATGTTCCGACTTACTCTCAATTGAATAGAGAATATTTTCAAGATCATTTTTATTTAGCGTTCCTTTTTTCCAAACCACTTCAACAACTTTAGGATTTCCTTCGGTGATCGTTCCCGTTTTATCAAGAATAAGCGCATTCATTTTGTGCGCTTTTTCTAAACTTTCGGCATCCTTAATAAGGATTCCGTTTTCTGCCCCTTTGCCGATTCCAACCATTAATGCTGTTGGCGTTGCCAAGCCAAGCGCACACGGGCAAGCAATGATGAGCACGGTTATCATCCCCGTTACACCTTGTATAAAATATCCCGTTCCGCCTATGATGATCCATAAAAAAAATGTCAGCACTGCCGTAGCTACAACAACCGGAACAAATACAGAAGCAATTTTATCAACTAATTTTTGCACCGGCGCTTTACTGCTTTGCGCTTGCTGTACTTGCTGAATTATTTGTGCAAGCAAAGTTTCTTCACCTATCTGCAGCGCTTCAATCTGTAAACTTCCTTTTTGATTCAGCGTTCCGGCGAAAACTTTTTCTCCCGATTTTTTCAACACCGGAAGAGATTCACCAGTTAACATACTTTCATCTAAATAAGATTCGCCGCTTTGCACTTTTCCATCAACAGCAATGCGTTCGCCCGGTTTTACGATTATCGTTTCGCTTTTCAGAATTTCTTTAATAGAAATGATAACTTCTTTTCCGTTACGAATTACAGTCACAGTATTCGGCTGAAGGTTCATCAATTTTTTTATTGCTTCGGCAGAACGATGTTTTGCCTTTTCTTCAAGAAACTTTCCGAGTAAAATGAACGAAACAATTACCGCTGCCGATTCAAAATAAAGATGCGGTTCAAAGCCGCGTGAGATGAGAAACGAAGGATAAATCACGTTGAACAGACTAAACAGAAAAGCGATTCCCGTGCTTAACGCAACCAGTGTATCCATATTGGTTTGTAAATGCTTTCCTTTTTGATACGCTTGAATAAAAAAATCTCTTCCGAAATAAAACAAAATCACTCCGGTAAGCAGCATTAAAATCCATTGTGTGCTTTCCGCCGGATGATGAAAAAACATTGCAAGCACGACAACCGGAGCGGTTAAAATCAAAGAGAAGATTACGTTTGATTTTGCTTTTGCAAGTTTCAGTTTTCTTTCTTCATCTAATTGCTGTGGTGTTTTGATTTCGTCAATTTGTAAATCATAACCGATGGTTTGCACAGCTTCTTTCATTTGCTTCGGGGAAACAAGTTTCTGATTAAACTCCACCATTACGGTGTTGTCCGCATAATTAACTGACGCAGAAAAAATTCCGTTTTGCGATTTTAACATTGATTCCACGCTGACTGCGCACGCAGAACAGGTCATCCCGATTACGGGAAATATTTTTTTTTCATTTTTCATTTTTTGCCGTAAATCCATAATCTAACAAAGCCAGAATCAAATAATTTGAAATGAATGGCTGAATGTTTGCATGATTGAATGGAAAACAGCAATTAATTCTAAATTAAAACCATTCATCCATTCATCCATTCTGTCATTTTTTTGTACAAAAATAAATATTTGTAGATGAAGTTCGTTATAAAATTTTAGACTTGGTTTGTAAGATTGTTAATGAGGACTGAGTTTGTCGAGCGGTTTTCGCTGTGGGAGTTTTAGATTTTTAAATTGTGTGGGAGTTAATCCCGTAACTTGTTTAAACTGATTGGAAAGATGCGCAACACTGCTGTAACCAAGTTTGAAAGACATCTCACTCAACGTAAAATCATTATAAACGAGCCACTCTTTTACGCGTTCTACTTTTTGAAGAATGAAAAACTTCTCAATAGTTATACCCGTCATCGAAGAGAAAAGGGAAGTGAGATAATGATAATCTTTTCCAAGTTTTTCGGAAAGGTAATCCGAAAAATTGATGTTCATCGCCTCAAGTTTGTCTTGATAGATCAACTCGATAATGGTTGTCTTGATCGTATCAACAAGCTGCGCTTTTTTGTCTTCGATCAATTCAAAACCGTTTTCCTCAAGAATCATTTTAATCGGCTCAAGAGTTTTTTCTTCCGGAAACGAAACCACTGCTTTGCCAAGTTCAACGGAATGAACCGTGCAGCCGAGTTTTTCTAATTCATCATGTACAACCTTTACGCAGCGGTTGCAAACCATGTTTTTAATATGTAATTCTTGTTTAGTCATTGGTCAATGGGTCATTTGTCAATAGGTCATCGGTCATTGGTCAGAAGTCATTTTCAATTATAAATGACCGTTGACCAATGACTATTGACTATTCTCACTCCATCACGAGTACTTCGGCAACTTTTTCCATTGCCCAGTCAATTTCTTCTTTAGTTATTACCAACGGAGGAGCGAACCGGATAACGTTGGTATGTGTTTCTTTGCAAAGTAAACCGCGGTCTTTTAGGGCTTCGCAGAATCTTCTTGCGCCGCCTGCTTCGGGAAACAGTTCAACACCGATGAACAAACCTTTGCCGCGTATCTCTTTTATGTGTTTTGATTTTATTCCATTTAATTTTTCTCTGAAATAATTTCCCATTTCAAAAGAATTTTCAACTAACTTTTCTTCAATGAGAACTTTAATGCTTTCGCGCGCAATTGCAGCGCCGAGAGGATTTCCACCAAAGGTTGATCCGTGATCTCCCGGATTAAATACGCCAAGTAGTTGTCTATCAGCTAAAACTGCCGACACCGGATAACAACCGCCTGAAAGGGCTTTCCCAATAATTACAGCATCGGGACGGATTTTTTCATACTCGAATGCAAAAAGTTTTCCACTTCTTCCTAAACCTGATTGAATTTCATCCGCAATAAACAACACGTTATTTTTTCTGCAAATCTCAAAAGCTTTCTGCAAATATCCTTCCGGAGGAACAATAACGCCCCCTTCGCCTTGTATCGGTTCGACTAAAAAGGCAACCGTGTTTTTGCTTATCATTTGTTCGAGCAATTCAACATCACCGTAAGGAATAATTTTGTAACCCGGAGTAAATGGACCGAATCCGTCTTTATACTGTTCTTCTGTAGAAAAAGAAATTATCGAGATCGTTCTGCCGGAAAAATTATTTGTGCAGCAGATAATTTCGGCTTTATTTTCTTCAACGCCTTTAACTTTGTAACCCCATTTGCGTGCGGCTTTCAAAGCGGTCTCAACCGCTTCGGCTCCTGAGTTCATCGGAAGCATCATTTCATATCCGGTAAGTTCGCACAACTCTTTGCAGAGGAACGGAAGCTGGTCGTTTCTAAATGCGCGAGAAGTGAGTGTAACTTTTTCCAATTGTTCTTTTGCTTTATTAACAATGCGCGGATGGCAATGTCCTTGATTAACTGCCGAATAAGCGGCAAGGCAGTCGAGATATTTGTTCCCATCAACATCCCAAACCCAAACACCTTTAGCTTTTTCGATTACAACATCTAGCGGATGATAATTGTGCGCGCCGTATTGGTCTTCAATATTTATAATTTCTTTAGAGGTCATAAAGTTTCCTTGATTTTTATTTCTTCATTTATAATTTAATAAATTATACGCTGAAAGTCAGTAGTGCGAGAAAAAAGTACCCGATCTAATTGCCGAATTTACCTATATCCCTTTATTTTTAGCGCCTTTTAGCAATGCCTTGTTAATCCCTCTCAGTTTTTTTAATTTATACGTGAAGTTAAAAGAAATACACAATAAATTAACTTATAACTCAAGGGATCGTTTTTTGATCCAATCTATCTACGGAATAGCAAATGAATAAATTTTTTCTTTTTTTCTTAATATTAATTTTAGCAGTTCAATATAATTATGGTTGGGGAGAAAAGGGGCACAAATTAATTGTTAAACATGCAATGGAGATTTTACCAACTGAGATGAAAGATTTCCGTCAATTGTCGGAATATCTTATAGCGGAGGCAAGTCAACCTGACCGTAGAAAAAAATATATTGGGGATGAATTCCCGAAGCATTTTATCGATCTCGATTATTTCAAAGAGTTTAACCAGGCAAGAATGATCGAAGATAGGGATTCACTAAGTAAAATTTATGGCGATTCGGTTGTTACGATTAACGGAATTTTGCCATGGGTTTTGGAAGACACCTATCATCAGTTGGTTTTGGCGATGAAGCAAAAACAGAAAGTAAAAACCAAAGAAATGATGCGCGATCTTTCCCACTATTTTGCCGATGCGCATCAACCGATGCACACCATTCTCAATTATAACGGGCAATTAAGCGGACAAACCGGTATTCATGAGCGGTATGAATCGGAGATGGTAAATGCTCATCTTCCTGAATTGGAAAAAGTCTTTGTAAAAAATGTAAAAGTCAAAAAAATCGATAACCTGAAAAATGATTTCTTTCAAACAGTTTACCGTTCAAACGCTCGAAGCGCTATTTTATTTTCTGCCGATTTAGTTGCTGCGAATGAGACCTCCGGTAAATACGATTCTCTGTATTATAAAATTTTATGGTTCAAGACTAAATATGTAACTGAAGAGGCTATACAAGAAGCCGCTGAAGACATAGCCGCTGTTTATTATACTGCCTGGCTTGAAGCCGGCAAACCAAAATTTAATTCTTTCAAATAATTATCATTAAAACTATTGGAGTTTTTGTGCGAAATCAATTTATACTTTTATTGTTACTTGTTCCGTTTGTTTTGCCGGGACAAGATTCCGTTGACGTTACCTTCCGCTACAAAGCAAGCGCAAATGCGGTAAAGGTTTTTTTGCCGGGCGAATTTAATAATTGGGGACCGAACGCAAGCGGTATAATTTCTCCAACCGCTCCTTCGGCAATGACGTTGGAAAATAGCATTTATTATAAAACTGTCCGGTTGGCTGTTGGCGGTGGAACGACTATCATTAACACGCAGAAAGCGTATCAATATAAAATGCATGAGCATTATAATTCAACAGGAACTTCAAACTCATGGTTTAGTGATCCGATCAATCCCAATAAAAATGCTGCGGATAATAATAACTCATATATCATCGTAAAAAATCCGATGATCTTCCAGATTGAACCAACATCAACTAAACTTCTTCGCTACGATGAACCGGCTGTAACCGTTCAGGTTTCTGCAAAAGTTGGTGAAACGATTGACACTCAAGCTTCAAAAGTTTTTATTAACGATACGCTCGCCGGTTCGTTTGGAGATTATTTTAACCAGGCGAAACAGATTTTATTCGTCCCATCTATTTCTGTTTTCGGGAAAAAACTTTCCAGCGGCTTGAATGAGATAAAAATTGTTGCCGTTACCAATACCGGCGCTACAACAGTTGATTCACTTAACGTAAATTATGTTATTAATCCTCCTGTTGTGAATGAAAAAGTTCCAAACGGAATTGTGAACGGAATTAATTACGGCGCCGATCCGACAAAAGTAACACTTTGTCTCTATGCGCCATATAAAAAATTCGTTTATGTTATTGGAGATTTTAACGATTGGACAGTGAGTTCAAATTATTTTATGAAACGAGATTCCATCGACGCGAATAATGTACGCTGGTGGACAACGGTTGATGGATTACAAGCTGCCAAAGAATATGCCTTCCAATATTTTGTTGATGACGATGTTGTTATCGCCGATCCGTTTGCGGATAAACTACTTCATCCGGATGACAGTTACATACCGGCAATTACCTATCCGAATTTAAAAGCATATCCTTCCGGTAAAACATCCGAATATATTTCCGTTTTTCAGACGGCACAGACACAATACCAATGGCAGACAACAAATTATCAACGACCGAAAAATACCGATTTAGTTGTTTACGAATTGTTACTTCGCGATTTTGTTGCGCGCCACGATTATCAAACATTGACCGATTCGCTCCCCTATTTAAAACGATTGGGAATAAATGCAATTCAGTTAATGCCGATAATGGAATTTGAAGGAAACGAAAGCTGGGGATACAATCCCGCTTTCTTTTTTGCTCCGGACAAGTATTACGGTACAAAAAATGACCTGAAAAAATTAGTAGATAAAGCGCATGAAAACGGAATAGCGATAATTCTTGATATCGCGTTGAATCATAACTTCGGACAATCTCCGCTCGTTCGTCTTTACTGGGATGTGTCGCTCAATCGTCCATCTACAAATAATCCGTGGTTTAATCCGGTTGCAAAACATGCATATAATGTTGGATTGGATTTCAATCACGAAAGTCAGGCTACAAAAGATTTAGTCGATAGAGTTTTAAAATATTGGATGACCGAATTTAAAGTCGATGGTTTCCGTTTTGATCTGAGTAAAGGATTCACCCAAACACAAACTTGCGATAACAACGGCGGGAATTGTAATGTTGGTGCATGGGGCGCTTTTGATCAATCACGAGTAAATATTCTAAACCGTATGGCGGTTGAAGCCCGAAAAACCGATTCAACTTCATGTTTAATTTTAGAACATTTTGCCGATAACAGTGAAGAAAAAGTTCTTTCCGCAAACGGCTTTATGCTTTGGGGAAATATGAATTATGCATACAATGAAGCCACGATGGGCTGGGTCAGCACTTCAAATTTTAACGGAGTTTCTTACAAACAAAGAGGATGGGCAGCGCCGAATCTTGTCGGCTATATGGAAAGTCATGACGAAGAACGATTGATGTACAAGAATTTTATGTATGGAAATGTTAGCGGGACTTACAGTATAAAAGATTTGGCAACCGGTTTAAACAGAATGAAACTTGCAGCCGCATTTTTCTTTACGGTTCCGGGACCAAAAATGGTTTGGCAGTTTGGCGAACGTGGATATGATGTTTCGATAAATGATCCAAGCAGACTTGCAAACAAACCGCCGCGTTGGGAATATATGTCCGATGCGCGCAGATTGAATTTATTCAAAGTTTATTCATCTCTTATTAAATTAAAAGAAAATTATCCGGCTTTTGAAAGCAATAACTTTACTATGGATGTGGCAGGCGCCGTAAAGAAAATTTCTATTTCAGATCCTTCAATGGATGTTGCAATTGTTGGAAACTTTGATGTTTCTTACCAATCTGTACCGATGAATTTTACCAAGAACGGAAGATGGTACCGCTATTTTGAAAATGACAGCGTTGAAGTATCAGACGTGAATCAAAATGTTGCGCTGGCTCCGGGTGAATTTTTTATTTACACCACCGCAAAACTGCCCGATCAGGAAAAGGGAATTACAACAGATGTTGAAGAATTCCAGGATCAAATGGCTTACAGTTTTGCGCTTGAACAGAATTACCCGAACCCGTTTAACCCTACGACAAGTATTCAGTATTCAGTGAATAGTAGTCAGTATGTTAGTCTAAAAATTTATGATGTGCTAGGGAATGAGTTAGCAACTTTAGTAAATGAAATTCAACCTGCCGGAGCATATAAAGTCGGATTTGATGCTGCGCTGTTTTCTTCCGGAGTTTATTTCTATCAGTTAAGGCAAAACAATTCGGTGATAACGAAGAAGATGATCCTGGTTAAATAGTCATCCGTCAATGGTCATTTGTCATTGAAATGGTCAATAGATTTCTAACAATAAAAAAGCCCGGACATTTCTGCCGGGCTTCTTTGTGTTTATGTCATTCAAAACTACTTCATAAGAATCATTTTCTTTGTAGAAACAAAGTTACCAGCAGATAACCTGTAGAGATAAATTCCGGTAGGTAAATCATTCGCGTTAAATTCTACTGTGTAATTTCCTGTCTGATATTCTCTGTTAACCAACGTTGCAACTTTTTCTCCGGTAATGTTAAAGACTGTCAAGTTTACAAATCCGTTGTTTGCAAGTGAGAAGGAGATAGTGGTTGTCGGGTTGAACGGATTCGGATAGTTCTGTAAAAGATTGAATTCGTTTGGAACTACGTTATCATTTTCAACGCCGGTTGTACCGTTTGGATTGCTTGAAACTCTTGCCATCGATGCAGGAACGTTAATTACACTTGGCATACTTAACTGAGTTGCGCCAACGATTGTTGCAAAGTTTGCGATCGTTGTATCATTTGAAATTGTTCCGTCAAACAGACTGTTATTGAACTGCCCGGCTCCGAACATGCAGCGAACCATAACTTGTCCGCTTACTAAACCGGTTGCAAAATCTAAAACTGATTTAGGCGCTAAAATTGCCGCGGTAACATTGATGTTGTGAATTTTAACGGTATCAGCTTCAAAAAAGTTGATAAGGACTTTTTCTTTCGATGTTCCGATTACGTTACATCCGCCAACCCACTCAATATTTTTTCCGCTAACGTTTACAATTGCAGTTGAGTTATTCGGAACATCAACGGTAAAGTTGTTTGCTGAACTCAACATGGCTCCGTCAACATAAAATACGTTCTCTACATTGTTATGTCCAACAAGTTCAACATGTCCGTATTCAAATTTTACGGTATCGGTTGGAGTTAAGGCAGATAACTGATTCGATAAATTTATTAAATGAATTCGTGCACTGTTAAAATTAATTACTGAATCCTTTTCAATTCCGTTATCAGCAGAAAAAGCGGTTGTAGAAGTTATGAAGTTTCCGTAAAGAGCTTTCCCGTTATAAACTCTTCCGCTTATAAAGGTTAAATGATTTCCAACAACCAAAACGTTTCCTGAATTTGCCGGAAGTTTATCGCCAACACTGTAGTTTCTTAAATCAGCATATCCGCCAACAGCAACTTTTCCTTCTGTATCGGAAGATGGCTGTACTAACGTATCAAGTACGAATAAGTTAAATTCTGAAGCCGCGCCGAAGTCATAAGTTGGAGCGGAAGCGTTTCCAAAGTTTACTTTTACTTTAATTTCCAAGGACGCAGAATCATGTGCGTTAATAGTTCCGGCGTTCCAGATTCCGGTTGAAGGATTATAAACTCCATTTGGAACTGAAGAAACAAACTCTAAAACCGAAGCTAATTGATCGGATACTTGAACATTCTGCGCGTTTCCGTTGCCGCTGTTTTTTACGGTGATCGTATAAGTGATAATGTCGTTATTGCTTACGTTTGTTTTGTCTGCAACTTTAGTAAGAGCGAGATTGAATGAGTTGCTCCAATTAACAGTTCTTGTAATTGTTCTTGAAGCTGTGGTTGGTTTCGCAAGAATAAGTTTTTGTTTTCCATCGGGATCAGCAACATGAAAATATTTTGTGCCGGAAGGAATTCCAACAACTCCGGTTGCAGTAACTGTAGCTGTTGTTTGTCCGCTTGCAGGTGTTAAAGTTACATTCTGCGAAACTCCGTTGATGCCTGTTACTACATTAGTTTCACTTAATGATCCGCCTGTAGTAGCAAGAGAAATCTGTACGTTTGCCATTGCCAAACCGTTTTCGTTGAACGCTTGTACGGTAAAAGTTACAGGTGAACCGTTGGTAAATGATTGAACCGGAATATTAATTACAAAAGTGTTTAAATTGAAACTATGGGTATTTGCAAAAGCATCGGCTTTAATTTCTGCAACGCGGGCTAAAATATCGCTAATATCTGCGCCGTTTTGCCCGGTAAGCGTACTTAAATTTAATCCGTCGGTAATATTCCAAAGGGTAAGTTGAATAGCGGCAGCTTCTCTTTTTATATCTGAAAGCATGCCAGTGTAACTTAATTTATATGGATAATAATTATTTAAAATGTAGGCGAGTGTATCGTTCGTAGCTTCTACATCTTGATAATTTTCATTATACGCAAGGTGATGATAAAGATCGATACAATAGAGACTTGTTGCATTTCCGTCAACAATGGCTTTAAAAGTTCCGGCAAAATAATCATCGTTTATAGGCCAGGGGAGGTGAATTCCAACGCCTTTGTCTTTTCCGGTAACTTGAGCGGTGCTGTTAACTCCTGCACGAAGAAAAGAGCTCATACTGACGATTAAAAGTGCAACTACTACTGTATAATATTTTTTGTTCATTTTTTTCACCTTTGTTAAAACTTGCTATCTATTATCCAGAAATCGTACCAAAGCGAAAATAGGCAATAAAGGCTGTTTTTGGGGATTACGAGGGATTTTTCTGTTTTATTTTGAGACTGATTATCGATTTGATCTTTTTGTCGGATTACAGGCAGGTGAGAAATAATTCTCCAATCTTTGGAAGAAAAAGCCCGGTATCTGTTACCGGGCTTGGACCATTCTTGTCTCCCATTTCAGAAGGAGACTTGGTGGGGGCTCTTTCGCCGTCTTATTTCAACAGCGTCATTTTCTTTGTAATCGTGTTGCTTGGGGAAGAAATTCTATAGATATAAACTCCGCTGGTTAATTCGCTTGCATTAAAGCTAACCGAATATTTTCCAGGGGCGAGTACGTTATTTACTAATGTTTTTACTTCTTGTCCAATCAAATTGTAGACTACTAATTTTACCGCTTCTTGTGCAGCAACGGTAAATTGAATGGTTGTTGCCGGGTTAAATGGATTAGGATAGTTCTGTAAGAGATTGAATTCTTTCGGAGCTACTGTTCCATTTTCAACACCGGTCGTTCCGGTTGGGTTTGCGTTTACTCTTGCCATCGAAACAGGTACGTCAACAATACTCGGCATGCTTAATTGTGTTGCGCTTATGATAGATGCAAAATTTGCGATGGTGGTATCTCCGGTAACAGTTCCGTTGAACGGGCTGAGATTAAATTGTCCGGCGCCGAACATGCAGCGGACCATAACTTGTCCGGTGATCAATCCGTGCGGGAAATCGAGAACCGCTTTAGGAGCTAAACATGAAGCGGTAATGTTAATGTCTGAAACTTTTACCGTATCGGCTTCAAAGAAATTGATAAGTATGTTATCTATCTGGGTTCCAACTACGCTGAATCCGCCTTTCCACGTGATCGAATTTCCTTTAACATTTACGATAACAGTAGAATTGTTCGGAACATCGATAGTAAAGTTGTTTGCTGCGCTGATCAAGGAATCTTCAACAAAGAATACGTTCTGAACCGGATTTGTTCCCGTTAGTTGAACGTTTCCCCATTCAAAGCCGACGGTGTCCGTTTCAGCTAAGTTTGAAAGTTGATTGGAAAGATTTAATAAATGATTTTCTGCACCGCTGAAATCAAGTACTGTATCTTGAAAAATCCCTTCGTCTGAAGTGAATTGTGTTGTAGAAGTAATAAAGTTCTCATAAGTGGTTCTGCCGTTGTAAACGCGACCGCTGAAAAAGGTTAAATGATTTCCAACTACTAAAACATCGCCTGAGTTAGCCGGAAGTTTATCGCCAACGCTGTAATTCCTTAAATCAGCATAACCGCCAACAGCTACTTTACCTTCAGCATCTGAAGATGGTTGAATTAACGTATCAATTACAAATAAGTTGAATGCTGTTGCCGCGCCAAGATCATAAGTCGGTGCGGTGGTGTTTCCGTAATTTACTTTTACTTTAATTTCTAATGAGGCTGAATCGTTTGCGTTAACTGTTCCAACGTTCCAAATGCCTGTTGTTGGATTGTAAACGCCGTTCGGAGTAGCGGAAATAAAGTCTAAAATTGAAGCTAATTGATCGGAAACTTGAACATTTTGAGCGTTTCCGGTTCCTGTGTTTTTAACTTTTATTGTATAGGTGATAATGTCGCCGTCGGTAACAACTGTTTTATCGGCAACTTTATTAAGTACCAAATTAAACGAGTTACACCAGTTAACGGTTTTGTTGATCGTTCTTGACGCGGTTGTTGGAGTTGCAAGAATAAGTTTCTGCTTTCCGTTTGGATCAGCAACGTGATAATATTTTGTTCCTGATGGAATTCCTACAACGCCGGTTGCGGTAATGGTTGCTGTGGTCTGTCCGCTTGTTGGAGTTAAGGTGACAACGGGAGAAACGCCGGTCACATCTGTTGTAACGCTGGTTTGACTTAATGTTCCCTGAGTAGCTGAAAGAGTGATCTGAACGTTAGGCATTGCCAAGCCTTGATCGTTAAAAGCTTTTACCGTAAAAGTTACCGGGGAGCCAATTGCAAAAGATTGAGCCGGAATATTGATAACGAACGTGTTAAGATTAAAACTATGCGCATTTAGATTTGCGTCTGCTACAATTGCCAAAGCTCTGGTTTTAATATCGCTGATGCTGCTTCCCGTTACGCCGTTAATATCAAGTCCATCGGTAAGATGCCATAAAGCCAATTGTACGGCTGAAGCTTCTCTGGTGTCGGCTAACTTTCCGGCATATGAAGTTTTGAACGGGTAATAATTGTTTAAGATATAAGCGAGAGTATCGTTTGTTGCTTCAACATCTTGATATGCCTGATTATAGGGGAGTGTGTGATGAAGATCGATACAATATAAACTGGTTGCTTGACTATT
>Ga0172379_10009129_pt1 | contig 12294 bp, 6 predicted proteins | sample GrowelOW334metaG_FD_119756 | JGI IMG/M metagenome (GOLD analysis project Ga0172379, IMG submission 119756) | Groundwater microbial communities from an aquifer near a municipal landfill in Southern Ontario, Canada - Groundwater well OW334 metaG | ecosystem: Environmental > Aquatic > Deep... | reverse complement strand
GCGGCTGGCTCAGCTAACAAGGAATGCTTCCATAACACAAGGGACTTTCAGTATTTATAGTCATTTCGCGGGAAATTTGATGAATCACCTGGGGAAGATCGAAAATGCCATAATTGCGCCTATAACGATCGGATTTACATTTTTGGGCCGCAGTTTTGAGTCAAAATATAGAAAAATGGAAGCTCAATACGAATACTATGGAAAAAGGTTTGACGGGCTCAACCAAATTCATCTTTTAAGGCCCATCGAGCTGGATATTCACACATACGAAGGCCTGCTTCCGGAAGATGTTCTAAACGCAATAATTGCCTGGTTTTCATCCCAGGAAATGGCGGCGATCACAGCAACATCTATTTTTAATTTTACTAGAAGAAATGGTACATGGTTCAGTGAAGATCTTGTCGTAAATGGCATTCGGTTTAAAGCTACGATTGGAACAGAAAATAATTCCTGGTTTCACCGATTATCAATTGGAGATAAGCAAATTGCACAGGCAATTATTGAGTTTCCGGCTCGCAAAGAAGATGATTCTTCTATTGTTCTAGGATTTCTAAAACACGCAGGAGAGATCGCCAAGCTGCTTGAAGACCACATCCAACTGCATAGATTACAAAGCTAACTCTTCTCTAATCGAAAGCATTTTGACCTCATTTCCCACTAAAACGCATATATATGGCGAAATATCGTCAGTATGAGCATATTACCAAAAATCAAATATCAATGACGAAATAAATCACAATTTATAAATTCTAAAAGGATCAGGAAAACAAAGTGATATCAAGCCAATAATAGGGGAGATAAAATTGCATATTTAAGCGAATTATATATTGGAAATTCTTTCGTCATTGCTGAATTGGTCATATTATCGGTTAACATCTCATGTGGATAAGTAAACGGTGACGCAATATTTCGCATAATATCGATATAAACTAGCTATTCGTCACCCATAGGCAACTTGACATAAGATATATTATGCGACATAGTAAATATCCAAAAATGCATGTTTTTAGGGGTTCGTTTTTGTGTTTTTGGCTCCCGGAAGCTCTTCTTTTTGAGGTCGTTTTGGGGACCTAAGATAAGTATGGGCTATTTTTCCGCAAACATTTCAATACGGGAATTATAAATGGCAATAACCTTGTTGGCGTACCCATATCCGTAATTTGCGAAATTTTCTTCGGGAACCCCCTCTCTCAATTTTCGATCGACAAAGTAGGTCCCTACCGAATATGAAATAAGTGCCAAATATAGAACGTTAGTTGCAAGTCTTGCGTTTTCACCATCTCTTTGATATTTATTCAACAAAGATACAAGGTTTCTGGTACCAAGAGAAAGATTTAATTTTTTATCATATAATCGGCGCACAATAGCTCTTTTTGCAGCATTCATTCGACTTCTTAAAGCAACGGATAATTCTTTAAAGATCCTTGCCCCCGCCTCCCCTTTCTGGCATCCCCTAAGTTTTTTATCCGTTTCCCTGATCCTGCTTAGCTGCCGATAAATAGGGTCTTTCTTTGTTATTCCCAATTGAGTTAATTCGTCATCGCTCATTTTAAGCATTAGATCAAGCGCGGTTATCGGCTTTAACTGCATCAATCCGATAGCACCCTCGTCAGATTTTGCTCTAGTCTTAAACCGGCTTTCAACCTCAATGACAGATTGAATTAATGCCGCCATATGGTCAATTGGGAGAGGAAGGTCTTTATATCTGCTCAATTCATAGTATATTTGATCGGTAAGCCCGCTATTTTCAGTGGCAGGGGTTACGGTTGGCGGAGAAAGAAGAACAGGAAGACAAAAATATCTAGTTACAACGCGTTTCCTTCCTTCGACCAAAGGCTCACTTTGCGATAATGCATCCGATAACGCTAAATAGTACGGTTTTACGTTGATTGGAATTGATGATCCGCATATTACTTGCTCTGCCATGTACTATTATCGATAAAAAACGGTTAAAATTTCAGTTTTTTAAGCCTAATTATTAAAGACCACAACTTTAAAGCGGCCAAGAACCTTATTATCATCTCCGGACATGATCAATCCAACATAGATCGCATTGCCGGCATAAGTACCAGCGTCTGCCCTTCCGTTCCAAGTAATTTTATTCAACCCTACTCTACCGCCGTCCGCACCTTCCTGAAAGATCCACCGTTTTATGATCTGGCCGTCGGATGCGGTCAAGATCACTTTGCAGTTGGTATTTTTTGACAATGTATATTGGATACTGACAGGTTCCTTTATCGAACTGAAGGGGGAAGGATAGGCCAACACATCACCAATTACCCTTAGCGGGCCGCTGCTTACCTCAAAAGTTAAAACCTCGGCCACGCGCATAACTTTACCGTTTTCATTATAAGAGAAGGAAAAGCTCATTTCGTGCATTCCACTAGCCAAGGTATTTTGGGGGGTATAGCTAATATTCATATTCCCAAAATTATCATTTGCATTGGAGACAAATGCAGAAACAACATTATTTACTTTTTTATTATCCAGGCTTAGAGCCAATTTTTCCGATTTTTTCAACGAAGAAACATCCCCGGTAACAAGTACTTTTATTTTTGGCTTTTCAGAAACAATAAAAGGACCGCTCCCCTCTTTATAAACTTGATTGTCAAATATTACTTTCACTTTTACCGATGAGAGGTCTTCCCCGATTACGGAAGCTTTAACTTTATTTTCTTTTTCAACCGCTGACGGAGAAAGATCAACAGCGATGATCTTTGGGCTGCTTAAACGGGCTTTTTCCAAAAAATCAGGACTGGAGGGGTCGACATCCGTTGTATTCGTGGCGATTGCCTTAAAATAGTACTGCGTCTGGTCATTTGCAATAATTGATAATTCTTCGTGCCCTAAAGGCCCCACAGATAAGGGGACCGTCCCCATATAGTTTTCACTGGAGAAGGATTCTTCCGTTGAATAATAGATCATAACACCCTTGCAATACTCTTCCGGCGGATTATCCCACGCAAGCAAAACCTCATTTTCTTCAATGTTGCCTATTTTCCCAACAAAATTTGATACCGGCCCCGGCGCCATTCCGGTCAACTGATCAACATAGATCCCATTTGAATAATTCCTCCCCATTTCTTTCGGCGGGCCTTCAACTGCCCGATCGTAAGTGCAGATCCTATAAAAATATCGGCGTCCGTTTTGCGCCTCATAATCATCAAATACCTGTTCGATCCCCGGCCAAGCTTGCCCGACATAGACGACTTTGCCGTTATCTTTACCGCAAGGCTCGTCCCCGACATAATATTGCGGCCCGCTCATAAAAGGATGGACCGCTTTTGCCAGGCCAAGGGACCTGTCGCCTACTTGCCTCTCTTCTCTTTTTAAGATGATCACGCCATCAAGGTCCGCATTGGCAGGGTTTTTCCACTTTAGCGATATCCCATTATTAAAAGCATTGGCAGATAGAGCCAGGACATCGTCCGGAGGAGTTAGGTCCAAAGAGATCGCTTCAACAACCATTGGATCCTTTGTCTCGTTTGGCTGGGGACTGGCATTATCCACAGCCAATATTTTATATTTATAGATCGTTCCATCACTGATCCCTGCATTGCCAGGCGTTCCATCCCCTGGCCCATCCTGATATAAGTACTCTTTTCCTTCAACGTTCCCGGCAAAGGGAGCGCCTTGCGTCAGTTCAATATCCGATCTAAAAAGACGGTAATGGAGCTTTCTGTTCGGGTATTTTGTTAGGTCTTGAGCCCCATTCCCGGAATTTATCCAGTCAATTAATAGCGTATTCCCTATATCCGTTTTTCCTGTTTTGTTTGCGGAGGAAACTTTATTTATCCCATTAAATATCGGCGATGCGGAGTTAGCGAATTCTGCCATCATTAAAGGATCCGTTTCTCCGCTATCTTCTTTTTGCGCATTTTCAGAACACACCTCGAAAGATACTATCTTAAATAATGGGATCTTTCTTTTATCTTTAACAATATAATTCTGATTGAGGTGAAAATTAATTTCATACAGATCGACCGTTTTCCCAAAGCCTATCTTTATGGGGCTGTATCCTTTTGGAACGACAAAAGAAAAGTCTATCGTATTGCCGTCATTTTGATAATTATTTTCGGTTAAAGTGGAAAAGAAATCATTTTTTATTTTAAATGAAGCAATATTATCAATTATTGACGGGTCAATATTGACTTTGACGCTGCCTGACGTAATATTCAAGTCTTTACCGGATGTATTGATAAGACGAATATTGGCTGTCGGGCTTGCACCAACTTCTAATATATTTGATTCCATTCCGCCGACAATAGGATTGGAGAATTGAACATCAGCTAAAAGGGGAAGGCTCCACAAACAAAATACACTTACAATTAACAAACATTTCGTCGCAAGCCTGATCATTCTACATTACTAAAATCGGTCTCTTTGATGGTAAGATCAACGATATTGTCTTCGCCTTTGTTAATTGCAGTCGTAACCGCATTATCGCAAAGCTTAAGCGCGCGCCTTGGGTTCCCCCCCGATATTTCATATACTTTTTTTAATGCTGATTCAGTAAAAGGATGGGTCCCTACCCCATGCACGCTTTCGATCCGGGCTTTGATCAGATCTATTAATTCATGATATTCCAGGTGATCAAAGGTGATCTTAAGGACCAAGCGCTCATAAAACGGCTGGATCTCCGTTCTAAGCTTCTCCACCGTTTCCGGGAGACCGGCCAAAACAAGTTTTACGCCGTCGATGTCGCCTAAGGTTCTTAACGGCCTCTCTATTTCAACCGTAAATTCGTGCGCTTCATCAAGGAAAATAATCAGGCGCTTATTCAGTTTTTGGCGGATCATATCGAGGTTATAAAAATTGCTCTCCTTGGCATAATCCCATCCGAGCGTATTAAAAATATGCCGCGTAAGCTCGCTAAAATCTACCGGCGGCCTGGAGATGTAGATCGCATAATAATCGCTTCTTGGCAGCTGATTTGAGAGCCAGCGCAGAAGAGTTGTTTTCCCGATCCCCAAAGGACCAACAATTAAGATATGCCCGCTCTGCGCCTTGATCTTTTCCAGGATCTCTTTGACCTGTTTCTCCTTTCCGGTAAAAAGCTCTGGATGAATATCCAAAGTGAACGGATTGCTTTTCCAATTTAACTTCTTATACCACCTATTTTGTTCATTTGAGATGGCGCTCCAGATCTTTAGGCCGACCTGTACTCCGCAGTTCGGACAGACAGAAACCCTCGGAGGAAGCTTACTTTTGCAGTTAAAGCAATAGTTGTCATTGCTATTTATTAAATTCTTTTTATATAATTTCCTAACTTGATCTACTAAAAAATATAATAGGGTCAAGATCGATCCAGCCACAATAACGGTTATAAAAAACAACGCATAAAACCGCCATTTTGCTTTTTCATCCAATTTCCCTCTAACGCTTTCAAGGAAAAGCAGAGCTTCTTTTTGATTTGGATCCAGCACAAGTACTTTTCCGAAAATTTCTTCCGCTTTCGCATAAGACTCTAGATCATATAAGTTTTTCCCTTCGGAAAGATAGGCTTCTATCGAAGCTTTTTTAGTTGCCTCGGGGTCAGGGGTCTTTTTGACAATATATTTTATTCCGAGCTCCCGCATAATGCTTTTCTTGAGCTCTTTTGCACCTTTATCGTCAGGATTTAGTTTTAGAGACTTTTGAACGCTATTTAATGCCTTTTTTAGATCGCCAACGAGATATTGCGTTGTTGCCTGATTATAATAATGAATAGCAGAAGCATTGTTTGCCGCTAAAGTTTCCGTTGAAAAATTTAGACACAGACAGCAAATGACCAGGAGAAAGATCGCTCGTATATTCATTATTAATTTCCTTTTGACTTGATTATATTTTCAAGCCTGCTTAAAATTACTTTTACATCTTTGTTGTTCGGGTCGATCTTTAGCAAGGCCTTTAACTCGCTCCTGGCGCTTTTATAATCGGCTCGTGCCATATAGGATCGCGCAGACACGATCATGCGCGATTTTTTTATATTTGCATCCGGATTAGTTTTTACTGCCGATAAGGTTTTCTGCTTTTGCTTTAATTCCGCTTTATATGCCGGAGAATGTTTTAAGACCGCTTTTACTTTTTTTTCAACTACCGGGGATATTTCTTCTTCCTCCTCTACTTCAATTGGAGGCTTTTCAGCTACCACCGGAGCCTCTATAACAGGTGTTTCCGGCTCAACCGCTTGAACCTCCTGGCTTACAATTCGCCTCCCCTTCGTGGAAAAAGTCCCTTCGTATGAGGGGGTAAGACGTATCATCAGAGAAAGGACCGGTTCTCCGATATAAAAAGCGGTGCTTGCTCCTTCAAAAGCATTTCCTTCAACATCTTTTGCAAGCATCATGGCATAATAAATTCCTTTTTTTATCCCCTGTGGAACTTCCCAATAACCATACCATGAATTCGTCCGGGAATCGTAGCGCATCTCCAGTTCTTGCTTGTCCGGCATCACAGCAAGGATCGAAGAAGTATCAATAGGTGCATCTATGACCATGCGAACAATATCTCCCGGCAAATATTCGCGCATATTAGCTCCGGGTTGAGGTATCTTAGGCTTATTTTGTTGCCCATAAACAACCTGTGAACCGCAAAGAAATAAAAAGAGAATAAAAAATACCGCCAACCATCTATATCCCATTAATTACCCCGTCCCGATGACCCATCCACATCAGATGTTGGCCCTCCTTTTAGAGCAAATACCGGTTCTCCTGTATAAGAAATTGAAACATAATTTGTCGTCAATTCGGGATTATTATAATATGGGTGATAAGCATAGTCAATTCGAAGGCCTAGAGCTCCGAGAGAGAGACCAAAACTCGGACTCCAGCCGGCCCTCGATTCCAGGGAAGGGTCAACGCTTTGATCAAGGCCTGCTCTTAATTCCAACCCTTTTACGACCTTCCATTCCCCGCCCAAATGCGCCAACATGGGACGCCCGCTCGTTGAGGGGAGATCGGCATCCATGGCCAGCAGAATATTCCCATTAAAAAATATCGGTTTAATTGCTACCCCGATCTTTGTCTGTTTCACTAAGGCTTCCGATGCGCCGGTATTATATCTTATTACGCCCCCAAGCGAAGCCGGAAGGACATTTTGCTGGCATAAGCCAAAACTTAAGTATTGATTAAGAACATATTTTAGACCCAGGTCAAAATTCATTCCGGTTCCATAAAAATCAATTCCTCCGGTATATCCCCGGCTATACAATTTATAATTTAACCCCACAAAAACATTTTTTGAATATCCAAAAAATCTTGACAGAGGGGAGCTATAGCTTAGAACAAAGAGATCGTCATAATAATTCGTCAGAAGGCCGCTATCATCGTATGGAATATCATTTACGCCGGTCGTAATATATCCGATGGCAAAGGTTCCATAAATGGAAGGGAGCGCCCCGTTGTATTCGGAATAATACACATCATTTAGAATACTTGTAAACATTGTCAATGCCTGCGGTCTTTTAAGGTTGGCAATACCGGCAGGATTGATAAAAGGGGCATCTGAATCGTCCGATATCGCGACAAAAGCGCGCCCCATTCCAAGCGGCCTGGCCCCACCCCCGATAACCGCCGCGTCATCCGCTTGAGAGATCGCAAACACTTTGTATGGATCGATCAGTATGCCTATACAAACCAAAGCAATAAGAAATATTCTTTTAATCATGCGTGATCTCATTTTACCACCGCAATTTTTGTCTTACTAATAGTTTTAATGGCGCCATTTTCAATGGTTGTAACGTGTACAAAATAAACGCCAGCGCTCGCATACGCCCGGAACGCGGTAATGCCATCCCAGCTTACCTGGTTAATGCCGGCGCTTCCACCGCTTGTTCCTGCGGAGGCTTTATATTCCCAAACTTTTTCTCCTCGCATATTAAAAATAAATACGGTAACATCGGCATCCTTGCTTAATTGATATTCTAATACCGCCGGACCCGATGAATTTAAGGCAGTTGATGAGGGATTAAAAACGGTTTTTGAGCTTTTTACCGGGGAAAGAACTTCTAAATTAAGCGTTTCAATTTTAAAGCCTGAAGTTAATGTGCCGCTCTGGTTATCATCATTTAAAACAACGACATTCCACAGACCAGAGGATTTCCCTGTCAAATTAAAAAGGCAAGTAATTTTTGATGTGGATCCAACAATAATATTTTCACCTGTTATATCGAGCTCGCCGGTTTTTGTTAAACTGACCTTAATCCCATTTCTAAAATTGGTCCCGGCAAGATCGGTAATTGTTACATATTCATTATTCCGCCCCTTCACCGGCGTAATAGAAGTGACCGTTGGAGCAACATAGCCGACATTGAAAGCGCTTGGCAGAGAGCCGCTGCGTCCGTCGGAATTAAGAACTTCTACATTCCAATATCCGCTGACGGCGCCGGTCAGATCGAATTTACAGGTAATTTTAGTCCCGCTAACAACAACAACATTTGTACCTTGAATATCGGTCGCGCCGCTTTTTGTCAGCTTTACGATCGCGCCGGAAGAAAAATTCGCACCGGCCAGGTTTGTTACCTCAATCACAGCGCCGCTCGATCCGCTGCTTGGGGTGATCCCGGTTATAATAGGAGCAAAAACCGTGGCTCCAATATAATTGCTCCGATTAAAACCCTCACCAAGCGAATAGCCGCTGCTTACTCTGTATCCCAAACTCAAGTCGGTAAATAAATTAGCTAATTTATATGATGCGGAAGAAACCCCTCCTCCACCGCCGCTCAATGAGCTTGCCGATATTTTATAACTGCTGGAAGAACTGGCGGCAAAAACCGTTGTTGAACAAAAGAAAAAAAGTAAAATAATCACGAATAATATTCGATTATGAAACCTGCGACTAAACGTCGCGGTTTCATAAGGAACCGAGGCGTTTAGCCTCAGGTTCCGATCTTCTTTTATATTAATGCCCATATATTTTCTGTCTAACTCCATTAAGAATGATCTTTTGTTTCTCTCCGGCGATAATTATTTTTTTCTTTACTGCATCGAATAATACCGTGAATGTTCTTAAAACGGAATAGGCTCCCCAGTTGCCGACCTCGTCTTTGGCTTTAATTTTCCAAGTATGCTCGCCGGCTGCTAAGGCTTCTGAAGTATAGATCGTTGTGGACTCTTGCGTAAATAATACCGAATCCAAGAAAATTTCATAGCTTGCAATGTTTGTTAAAGCATCGATCGCCGCTTCCCAGGTAAAGGTTGGCGTAGCGGTTGAAGTTGTCGCACCATCGGCTAATGTTACTAAGACCGGAGCGATCGGCCCGGTTGAGTCGATCGTGAATTTTGCATTGCTTTCATCCGTTCCGGCATTTTGATTAATAGCGTTATCCTGCAATTGGATCTTAACCTTTGCTTCTGTCGTATTTATCGCACCCGAGACAGCCCAGCTGTAAGGAGAAGTTGAAGCTGCTTCGGAAGTAATTGATGTCCAAGATCCCCCATCATCAAGGGAATACCAGACTGCTAATGAATTTGTTTTAATACCGGATTCATCCGTAGCGGTAAAAGTGATACTGTAGGCTGCCCCGCCTTTAATTTTTTCTCCACCATTTGGTGCGGTTATTTCTACTGTTGGTGAAGTGATATCAGGAGCAGCAGCAAAGGCATATCTTCCAATCTCTGTTCCTTCCGGAGTTCCGGCATTTATACAAGGCGAGCCGGCTTCCAGTGTGTAGATATTCGATGTTGCATTAGCAAATAATGGATCGCCTACAATATCCCCTTCTCCCGAAGAACAGCTGGACCAACTTGTATCATTTGCATAAACATCATTATAAGTTGACGTGATCGTCCCTGATAGTCCGACCGATCCGCTATAGTCATACCCGCCAACTTCTGACGCGATAATATTATTCTTAACAATAAGATTCCCTGCTCCGTTATAGATTCCGATATTATTTTTTACAATAGTATTTTTTACAACTTCAACCGTTCCACTGGAATAGTTCGCATGATAAACCCCATAACCGTTGCCATATCCGGCGCAAAAACCTCTGATCGTATTTGATTCTACGGTTCCATAAGAACTATTAAGAGATATTCCGCCACTCCCGCTCGTCCCGCCAGGGCCAATAATAGTATTATTAATAATATTAAAATTCGTTGCGGTTGCTAGATTGATCCCATAATAGCTATCTCCCGTACACTCCAAACTATTTCCCTGGATCAAGACATTTGCGCCTGTCGCAGAGCCGTTAAAATTACCAATAGGACTTCTGCCCGTAGTAATATTATTATTTAAGATCGAAGTATTATCCGACGAGGATAAATATATACCGTAGCCTGGCCCGGTAAAAGTTATGTTATTCCCGGAAATGGTTGAATCGCTTCCGACAGAAATTCCGTAAAAATAATTCCCTCCCGATCCTGTCCCGTCATCCAGAAAAGTATTGTTAATTACTCTGCAATTCGTCCCAAGAGAGACTGCATACCCGGCTGTCGATCCCCCCATTCCGCCGCTTGCAGGGTTTTTAATGACAAGCCCTTCAACCGTATTGCTGTTTCCTCCCAAAATAATGTTCTTTATCACCCCTTCTGCATCTAGCGTGACAACTTCGCTCTGATAACGGATCAATGTTTGGCCGGTTCCCATGCCGATCGGGATCGTTTCTCCCTCGGGAGTGCTATACGTCCCTGCGCGGATATAAATTATTCCTCGTGTTTTTGATCCGGCATAGGCTAGGGTTTTCCATGGATTAGCCTCCGAGCCATTCCCGGTAGTATTGTTCCCGCTTATTATATTTACATAAGAGTTTGCCACATAACCGGAGGCTTCCGTGCTAACCCCTAAGTTCCTTCCGATGTTAGCCCCTCCCGTTCCGTCCCCGATACAAGGCGAATCGCTGCAAAGCTGATAGTTGTCGGTTGAAACATTCACAAACTTCGGATTAGTTGTAATATCATTGGTTCCCTGATCTACCGAAGTATAATTTGTCGCATTATTATGAACATCATTGTATTCGCTGGTGACGGTCCCGCTTGCTCTGTAGATCCCGACACTGCCGGAAACACATCCGTTTAATGCCGGTCCGGCGCTGATAATGTTGTCGCTTGCTGTTATCGTCCCGCTGCCAACATAAATGCCGGTCTTATTTTTGAGAATATTATTGTTATTGATCCTAATTGTTCCACCACTAATATATATTCCGTATCCACTACTTGATTTCGCGAAACTAATGATCTCATTTGACTCGATAGTTCCGGTTGCGGCAACGCTAAAATTAATTCCATACGGGCTGCTGCTCCCATAGCCCTTAATGGTATTGTTGAGAATATGCATAGAATTCAAAGCTGTTCCCTGCACATTGATCCCTGAAGCATACGACCATTGGCTGGCAACATGGGCTTCGAGGGTGTTCCCGGAAATAATTAAGTCATCCGCACCACCGATAATATTTACGCACGAAGAAGTTTCGGCCGATATAAAATTGTTTTGAATGGTCGTTGCGGTGTTAGTTCCATTCAAATATATGCCATCATCACTTACATGAATGGTATTTCCGGATATTTTCGTAGTAGTATTTCCCGAAGAAATATAAAGCCCCTTAACACTTGATCCGGTAAGAATAATATTATTATTTAGTATTTGGCTTCCATTTCCGTTTGTTTGGACGGCATATCTTGACTGTCCACTAGCAAAGATCGAGAAACCATCAACGGTTGAGCTCCCGCCCAATTTAAGAATAAAATAATTTCCCCAATCAACCCAATCGCCGGAATCAATAATTGCATTGGTCGTTGGCGAAGCAATCGATTTAAGGTTTACGCCTGTTGAAAGAATTATTGGAAAACTTTCACCCAAAGCCGCATTATAGGTCCCCTCCAGCACATTAATTGTGCACTCGCCGCTCGCATAGGCCACAGCTTTAGAAATAGTTTTCCACGGTGTACTTTGGCTCCCTGCCAGGACTGCATTTCTGCTGTCGTCTCCTCCGGAAGCCTTAACGTACACTGTTTTTCCGCCGATCGTAAATACAGCATTGCTTTCGTCCGAGGCATTATCCATTCCTGCCTTAATACCTTCGACCTTGACCTTCGCCTCGGAGGAAATAATAGCAGGAACAGTCCATGCATAAGTCCCGTCATTATCTTCGCCGGTAGCGATCGGGATCCAAGCTTCATTGGATGTGTAATATAGATTTATCGTAGTTGGAGCGCCTGTCGATTCCCAAGTGATATTTTGAGTCGATCCACCTAGCAAATTTTGGCCTGCCCCCCCATTAGGAGAACCCACCATTACCGTCATCGCTGTAACAATAACAATTGCTTTACTATTCCCCAGCGAGCCGGATGCTCCCGGGCTTGCTAGCGCCAGTGT
>Ga0172379_10009127_pt1 | contig 12295 bp, 13 predicted proteins | sample GrowelOW334metaG_FD_119756 | JGI IMG/M metagenome (GOLD analysis project Ga0172379, IMG submission 119756) | Groundwater microbial communities from an aquifer near a municipal landfill in Southern Ontario, Canada - Groundwater well OW334 metaG | ecosystem: Environmental > Aquatic > Deep... | reverse complement strand
TTTTATTTTAGGCGTAGAGGCTTTAGGCGGACTATTAGTCGGTTCAATCGTTACCGGTATTTTTGTGGCTATTTCCATGACTTCGGGCGGCGGCGCTTGGGATAACGCTAAAAAATATATTGAAGAAGGAAATTTCGGCGGCAAAGGTTCGGACGCTCATAAAGCGGCCGTTACCGGCGATACGGTCGGCGATCCATATAAGGATACGGCCGGACCGGCAATTAACCCGATGATAAAGATATTGAATATTGTGGCGCTTCTGATTGTGGGATTGTTAATATAAATTGTTTGATTAATGTTTGGCTGGGGAAAATTGTTTTTCCTGCTTAGATGAAATTTGTGCGTTTTTGAAAAATTTAATTTTTCAAAAACGCTACAATTTCATATGCGCGATAAAAACAATTTTCCCAAGCTGAGCAACCCAATTTTGTCATTCCCGCGAAAGCGGGAATCCAGGGGTCAATAGAATTAAGTATGTTAGTTAATAATAAAAAAGAAGCTCTGATTTTAATCGCTTTTACGATAAATCAGAGCTTAAGATTAATGTCTAGGGAATAATGATGATTATCTCTTTTGCTTTTTAGGACGGTTTTTTGAATTCTACAGACGTAACGCCTTTAAGCAAAAAATCACCTCTTCTTTCACCAATGTTAACGAGAGCATTTTCATCTGTTCTGTTTACACATAAAAGAGCTATTGCCTTATCGCCATTATCATGTGTAACGTCAACAATAGTATAATTGCCCAACATTTCTTTCTTTATTCTCTCAATGGTCAGATTGTGACCGCTGAGAATAACCCCTCCAGATATTTCAGTTTCTTTTCTTTTCATGTTTCCTCCTGATAGATTAGTAAACAGCAAATTATACTAAGTAATATTATATATTAATTTAATAATTAGTCAATATGAAAATAGAAAAAAAAGATTTAGGTAAATCGCAATTTGAAGTAACCGTAGAATTAACGGCTGAAGAATTTAAGCCTTATATTTTGCGCGGCGAGGAAAAAGTTTCTATGGAAGTAAAAATAGAAGGCTTTCGTCCGGGCAAAGCGCCTTATGAAGTATTAAAAAATACTATTGGCGAGATGTCTATTTTAGAAGAAGGCGCGCGCATCGCTATCGATAAAACTTTAGACAAGGTGATTAAGGAAAACGTAGTTGGACAAATCGTCGGCCAGCCGCAGGTTAATATAATTAAGTTAGCGCCGGAAAATCCCATGGAATATAAAATGGTATTAACCATGTTGCCGGAAGTTAAATTAGGCGATTACAAAGATTTAAAAATAAAACAGGCCAAGCCGGAAGTGAAAGACGAGGAAGCGGAGAAGTTAATTTCCGAACTCCGAGAAATGCGCGCCAGCGAAGTAATTTCCGAAGCGGAAATTAAAGACGGTGACCGGGTAATTACTGATATCGGAATATTTATTGATAAAGTGCCGGTCGAAGGCGGACAGGGAAAAGGCGCCGGAGTAATTATCGGCAAAAATTATGTTCTTCCGGGTTTTGATAAAAAAATAATTGGTGCGAAAAAAGGCGACGTCAGAGAATTTAGCCTGCCTTATCCGGCTGATTATCATGATAAAAATTTAGCCGGTAAAATGGCCGAATTCAAAGTGACGATTAAAGAAGTCTATAGCCGAGTACTGCCGGAAGTGAACGAAGATATGGCTAAAGGCTTCGGTTTAAAAAGTGTTGAAGAATTAAAAAGTAATATTAAAAAAAGCTTACTGGCGGAAAAAGAGCAGAAAGAAGCGCAGGCAAGTGAAGCGGCTATGCTTGATAAAATTATTAGTGCATCTAAGTTCGGCGATATTCCCGAGATTCTGATTAAACATGAAGCCGAAGTTATGATTTCCGAACTTGAATATAATGTTAAACAGCAAGGCGCGAAATTCGAAGATTATTTAATGCATCTTAAAAAAACCCGCGAACAGATTATGCTGGATTTAATGCCGGATGCAGTTAAGAGAGTAAAGGTGTCTTTAATTATCAGAGAGATAGGCAATGCGGAAAAAATTACGGTTAGCCACGAAGATGTTCATGAAGCGCTTGATGATATTTTAAAACAATATCAGGGCAATAAAGAAATCGAGGATAGAATTAACGGCCACGCTTATCATGACTACGTAGAAAATAATTTAACCGGTAAAAAGGTAGTGGAGAAGTTGAGAGAGTGGAATATAGTAAAATAAAATTACTATCAGTTATAAAATAAAAGAACGGACGCAGGTTCGTTCTTTTTGTAAAGAAAAAAAGAGCCATGTTTATAGACTATGGCTCGAGGTCTTTTTTGGCAGATGGAGTTATGGCTCCTTGTTTTTTCTCGTTCATGCTATACAACTAAGGGCGCATGATTCAATTGTGAGGGGAAGCTTCCGCCGGATACTCCCTTGCTGTTTTTAACTTATTGAAAAACAGCTTAACCTAGTTATTACTGCATAATTAATTTTTGGGCTTCAGCAACCCATTTTTCCCAATCATTCTTACCAACCGCACAATTTGCGCCAGCGACAATTCCCTCTTCTTGCAGTTGGTCCGTGCTAGAAATCATGACAATTGGAACTGCGCTGAAAGAACGTATTGACCTGATAGCATCGATCCCTTGCACTTTAGCAAGAATACGATCATCGTCATCTTCGCCGCTCAACAAAAATGTCCCATCCATAAAGACGATGTCATAGTGGCAGTTTTTAATTATTGCCACCCCAGCATCAGCCGCAGTTACAAAATCCAAAAAGATATTAGCCTCACAAAACATTTTGCGTATTGTATTGCAGAATCTGGATATTTCAACCATCGTATCATCAACCAATAGAGCTTTCTTCATTTTTTCCCCCTTTTTGTAGTTTTTGGACTATTGTTTTCAAAGAACTTTTCTCCGTTTCAAAACCACAAATCGTTTTATGATTTTAAGAAGAGGGGCAGAATTAAATTAATATTCTACCCGTTTTTTATCACCTCCTTTTTAAAGTCTGTATATTTATTTAAAGAGATTTACATTAACCGTCTTTCCGCTCTAGCTCATCATAAGGGGCAGATAGTATATTTAAAGCCTTAATGACTATATTGCCCCATCCGATTTCCAGAAGAAAGGTTTTTTTCTCTTCTTCAAAAGTGTAAATCTGACTGGCATTATATTCTGGCTCTGCCATAACTTCTCTTGCGCCTCCTGTATCCCGAGCTAAGGCAGCTATTGTTTTTTCATTTTTTACATTCCATCTTTTGCATCCCGTGAAGCCGAATACAAATTTTACCGAAGGACAAGCCAAGGTGTTTAGAAAATCCCCGTCCGACGTTTCGGTTTTGCCAAGAAGAAATGGTTCTCCATTTTCTTTGGTGCATTTACTTGTAAAATAAGTATCTCCGATAAAAATGGCTTTCTCCTCAGAATCTTTATTAATCTCATCCATTAATTTTTGGGCAGTCGCAACCACTTTAACTTTTGTAACATCCTTAAAGATCGGCATTTTTTTCCAGCTATTGTGGTCAGTGGTCTGATGAATAATCTGAAAGATCCTCTCTTCATACTTATCGTTCTCGTTTAAGTCAAAATGACTTTTTCTTAAATCCTCGCAATCATTGATAAGGATGATAACCTTTTTGATATTTTCAACACGACCGCGCAAATAATTACGATTTGAACCCTGATTATACCAGAATGAATAATTTTTCATTTTGATTCTCCTTTTTCCGCACTCTGTAGTCCGTGTTAGGTGTCTATGCGGAATTTTTTGAGGTGATAAGTTGTAAAGAGCCTTTTTGGTTTTATCAAACTATTTCTAGCTTGATTTTATAGTATAGCACTATCTAATAATCTTGTCAAGATATTCGACAGAATAATTAAAATAAGGCTCTAAAGTAAGCTAAAATTAATTATTATAATTATTAATTATTTACTAATTTAAAGGTAAATATTACTATTTATACTTGACAATTATTTTATTTATGTTATACTAAAAATGTAGTCGAAAATATCGACATTTATGTTAATAACTACATTAAAACAAATCGGTATGGAAGAAAAACAGGCTAAGATATATCTAGCCTGTTTAGAGTTAGGCAAAACTACAATTAAAGAAATAGCTAAAAAGGCAGAGATCAAGCGCACTTCCATATATGATGTGATTGACGAAATGATTAATTTTGGCTATATTAAAACGACTACTAAAGGCAAAAAGGTTAAATTTATTGCGGCCGAACCGTCGGAATTAAAAGAAATAATCAGAAAACGCGAAAGTTTATTAAATCAAATTATGCCTAGTTTGAATTTAATTAATAATGTTAGTTCGGTTAAGCCTAAGGTATGGTTTTATAATGGAATTGAAGGTATTAAGCAGGTGTATGAAGACTTATTGAATTATAGAGATACGGAAGTTTACGGTTGGGCGTCTGATGATTCTACAAATTTATTAAGCCCAGAATGGTGCAATAAATATGTTGAACGCAGAAGCCGCAGAAAAATATTATTAAAAGTCATTTATCCATTGACCGAAGTTACTAAGTATTATAAAAATAATGACAAATCGCAGAGCCGTATTTCTAAAACAGTTGATCCAAAAAAATATTTATTTAAAATGGAAATAAATATCTATAAAAATCGAGTAGCCATGATGTCGGCGCAAGATAAAATCGGAGTTATTATAGAATCAGAACCGATTGCCCAGACGCTTAAAACCATTTTTAATATTTGTTGGGATAATTTAAAATAAAATGATAAACATTATAGACGCTAATAATTTGGCCGGCAAACTTGATTTATTAGAGGAGAAGAATTTTGATGAAAAGCTAATACAATTATTAAGCCAATATAAAAAGAGCAAATACATTTTGGTTTTTGACGGCCGGGATAGCCTAGGCGATAAATATGAGCGAGATAATATTACGGTAATTTATACGCCTAAAGATAGTTTCTATAAATCAGCCGATGATAAAATAGTTGAGTTGGCAAAAAAATATTTGCATGACGGCGAAGGGACTAAAATAATAACCGATGATTTAGAAATAATCAGTAAAGTGGAAAAAATAAATATTGAGAAAGGTGGGAAGATTGTTTTTGAAAAAGCCACCCTGTTCGCGGAAAAATTAAATAATTATTTAGAGAATAAAGGGGAAGAAAAAGATATAACTAGCGAAGAGGCTGATAAAATAAATCAAGATTTACTTAAAGCTTGGAAATAATTCGAAATATTATGCCGGTTCTAGCCTATAATAAACGAGCCAATTTTGATTATGATATCCAAGAAACTTATGAAGCCGGCTTGGTCTTATTAGGCTATGAAGTTAAGTCCATTAAAACCGGACATGTAAGTTTAAAGGGGAGTTATGTTACTTTTAAAAAAGGAAAAAAGAGTTTGCCTGAAGCCTATCTGACCAACGCCCATATTCCTTTGTATAAATTCGCGGGCGACCGGCCGAATTATGACCCGACCAGATCGCGGAAATTACTGTTAAAAAAGAAGGAAATTGCTTATTTAATGGGCAAAAAAGACGAACAAGGCTTGACATTAGTTCCGGTAAAAATATATACTAAACATAGTTTTATAAAATTAGAATTCGGTGTCGGTAAGGGTAGAAAAAAGTTTGATAAACGCGAAGTAATCAAAAAACGGGAGCTTGATAGAAGTATACGAACATTAACAAAGCAAACATTTAGAAGATAAAAATTACTTGTCCTCCGTAGCTTTAGCGAAGGAGGGGAAGATAGAAAATTTATGAAAGGGGATGCTAGGCATCGATAATAAAATTTTCTTTAAACATTCAGAAGTGCTCATCAAGGACGCCACTTTAAACCGCGCTTGAAAATTATAAGTGTCAAAAACTTATTAAGCAAAGCGACATTTTCTTGGAAAATGCCGGTCTTTGCAACCGTTGCCGCTTAATAGCCGCAACCATCCGCCCGGCCGCTGCCTAGGCGCCGGATACGGGTGTTATATTTTAGGATCGGACAATCACTTGCTTTAGGTGGTTGTTTTAAAAAATTAAAGCTGGCTAGCGCCGATTTTGTTCGGTTTTTACGGTGTTAGTGAAAAAACAAATCGTTCTAATCTGTAAATATGTTTTAAGAAGTTTATTAGACAGGGGTTCAATTCCCCTCATCTCCACCTTAATGTGTTGAAACGACTGACGCGGTATACGCATAAACATATATGTTGTTATATCATTACCATTATGATATAATAGTAGATATGAAAACAAAGAGTTGGACCGAACAACAATTAAAAGAAGCAGTTAAAAAATCAACCAGCATTAGGCAAGTTTTAAAATTACTTGGGTTAAAATTAGCCGGTGGAAATTATAATCAAATAAAAAAATATTTGGTTATTTTTAAAGTAAATACAGACCACCTCAAGGGGCGCGGCTGGAACAAAGGCTTAACTGGTTTCAGCAGTCCGAGAATCGCTTTAGATAAAATATTAGTTAAAAATAGTAGTTTTCAAAGTTATAAGTTAAAGAAAAGATTATTTAAGGTAAAATTAAAATCACCCAAGTGTGAAGAATGCGGTTGGGCAAAAATTTCTCCGGACGGACGATTACCGTTAGAGCTTGATCATATAAACGGCGATAGCCGCGATAATAGGATAAAAAATTTAAGAGTTCTTTGTCCTAATTGCCATAGTTTGAAGCCAACGCATCGCGGCAGGAACCGTAAAAAATAAAATTGCCCGGGTGGCGAAACTGGTATACGCACAACACTTAAAATGTTGCGCCTTATAGGCATGCGGGTTCGATTCCCGCCCCGGGCACAGTACAATTATTAATTTGCAATTACGAATTTAAATGCATGGTATTTAATTCGTAATTGATAATTTTTAATTGAAAATTGAATAAGCGGGTATCGTATAATGGTTATTATATTACCTTGCCAAGGTAGAGATACGGGTTCGATTCCCGTTACCCGCTCCAAAATAAAAAGAACTAGCTTTTAGCTAGTTCTTTTTATTTTGAAATGATAAAACGGGAATCGAACGGGCAGAAGCGAGGCCAGCTTTGAGCCGCATTTCTGGCGGCGAAAAGCGCAGGTGAGCGTCGCTAGATGCGACCCGGGAGCATCAAGCGCTGTCCAGGGCAACGAAGCCCGAGCGGAAGCGAGAGCGAGGCGGAATTCCCGTTACCCGCTCCAAAAAATAAAAGACCAACTTTATCTTGGTCTTTTATTTTTTTATTTAGGAATAGCTATACAATAGTTTAAGTTTTTCAAGGCCTCGGTGCACCTGCACAGCCACAGAATTTTTTGATTGCCCGGTAATAAGAGACATTTCTTTAAGCGACAGATTTTGCACATATCGCATGCGCATCACTTTTTTATATTTTTCAGGTAGGTGTTGCATTAAGAGAGCTGCCGCTTTCCCATCTAGATAATTTAAAAGACGTTCAGAATTATCAACGCTCGGTTCAAAACTTTTTTCTTGCATAGCATCAAGCGAGGTTGTTTTATGTTTTCGATATTCATCAATAATAAGATTTTTAAGGATATGATAAAGAAAAGACTTCATCACCTCAATATTTCCCCCTTTGACGAGGTACCTCCATGTTTTTGTAAAAGTTTCCTGCACTAAATCTTCGCTGGTCGCGCGGTTGTTTATCTTGAAAAAAGCGTATTGTTTAAGCTTTTTCTCGTAGTCATGGTGGGCTACGGTCAATATTGACTGTTGTTTTATCTCCTCTATCGGGGACATATATTTAATTTAAATTGGCAATGTTCTATTACGCTAGTATTACAGAGTATCTGTAATATTGGAGATATATTGATATTTCTTATGTAAAACCCCATCAACTTGATTACATTGGTATTACAATGGTGTTTTATGAAGTGAAAGTGCTTGGACCACTATTATGCGCTTAATCCAATAAAATAGCAAGCCGTAATAATTTTTGTTCGCTAACGGCTTATTTGTATATGGCACTATTAAAAAATAATATAAAACAAATTATTCAACCTATTGAAACTGATTTTTTTAATTATTTTTGGAAAGAAAGCTGGACTTACATTAAAACGGTAGTGGATGTCGTTCGCGAGCCAATGTTAATTCTTGATAAAAATTTTCATGTTTTGGTGGCTAATGAGCCTTTTTATCGAACATTTCAGGTTGAAGCAAAAGATACTGAAAAGAAGCTTGTCTATGAGCTTGGAAATGGGCAATGGGATATTCCCGCCTTACGAAAACTTCTTGAAACTATTCTACCGGAAAATACGTTTTTTAAGGGCTTTGAAGTTAGCCATAATTTTCCCGATATCGGGCTTAGGACAATAATTTTAAATGCTCGCCAAATTTATATTCAAGAAAAGGCTAATTTTTTACCTATCATACTTTTAGCCATGGAAGATATTACAGAAATGATGGCTGTCGCCGATATGTTGGCTCGCCGCACCAAAGAGTTTGAAATAAAAATAGTGGAACGAACAAAGAAATTAGAGATTAAGATAAATAAGCTAGAAAAGGAAATTGGCAAGTTTAAAAAACAATCGTAAAAAATTTTAATAATTAATACTTACATTTATGGACTCATATAATTCTCCCACTACAAAACCGTTATTTAAAGGCACGCAAATTGTTTGGTATATTCTTAGTTTATTAGAAGTATTATTATTATTTAGATTTGTTTTGAAGTTGCTAGGCGCAAACTCTAGCGCTGGTTTTACCAATTTTATTTATAGCGCGACATATATTTTTACAGCTCCTTTTCTTAATGTATTTCGTCTGACATATGTTGATGGAAGCATCTTCGAGTGGACAACCCTTTTGGCGATGCTGGTATATTGGATGATCGCCGTCGCAATTATCCGGTTATTTTTAATGAGTAAAACCGTATCAACGCCTGAAGCTGCGGCTAAACTCGAAGAATAAAGATAAAATAAGCAATAATACTGAGAAATTTATATATTCTGTAATATATTTTCGGTAGCAACGGCATTAATGTTAGGTCTATACAACAAAGAGTTGCCGCATAAATTATGGTGATTTTTTGTCGTAAAGTAAATTTACAGTTTAATTTTTTATTAGTATAAGTAAAGTTTTACTACTAAAGTTATATGACAACATTAAAATTAAAAAATATTTCAATTATTGCGGAAAATATAAAGAAATATCGAAATAAAATGGGGATTTCTCAAGACAAACTGTCGAAACTCGCTGGTACTACCCTGCAGACAATTACTAAAATTGAATCGGGAATAACGCTTGACCCCAGAATTAAAACCGTTCGAAAAATAGCTGATGCCTTTTCTGTAAATGTTGATGACTTACTGAATGAAATATTGTGAAATTATGGCGATAGTAAGATGTAAAAAAATTTTAAACATATTCAAATTAATTATTTTGAAAAATCTATGAAAAAATTTAACAAAAATTTAACAATAACTGCGTTGGTTATTTCTTTTGTGTTCGTTGCGCTCGGGCTCGCTGGACCAGCTACTACGTTCGCGGCCGGTCCGGAAGCCGTAAATCTTGGAACAGCTGGTAATTTTACAATTTTAGCAAAGTCAGGAATTTCAACCACCGGAGCTACCGCGGTTACCGGAGATATTGGAGTGAGCCCAATCGCCGCGACTGCTATAACCGGATTTGGCTTAACGATGGACAGCCTAAATACCTTCTCAACATCAGCTTTAGTAACCGGTAAAGTATATGCTGCTAATTATGCAGTTCCTACTCCAACCACAATGACTACGGCTATAAGTAATATGGAAACCGCTTATACTGATGCCGCAGGAAGAGCTAACCCTACGGCAACCGGATTGGGCGCCGGGAATATTGGTGGCATGACGCTTGCGCCTGGACTCTACAAATGGAGCACTAATGTCATCATACCAACCGATGTTACTCTTTCTGGCGGCACTAGCGACGTTTGGATATTTCAAATATCCGGGAATTTAGATATCAGTTCCGCTGCGAAAGTTATTCTAAGCGGTGGCGCTCAGGCGGCTAATATTTTTTGGCAAGTTGCCGGTCAAACTACGCTTGAAACCGCGTCTGTTTTTAACGGGAACATTTTAGATCAAACCGCAATCGTGTTAAATACTGGCGCAATATTAAACGGTAGAGCGTTGGCGCAGACTGCAGTCACGCTTGATGCTAATACTGTTTCAGTTCCAGCCGTTGTGTCTATTCCAACTCCAACCCCAACCCCGACTCCAGTACCTACACCTACACCCGCCCCAACCCCAACCCCAGCTCCTACTCCAATTATTACGCCTACACCTATTTCTGGACCTATAACAACGCCGACGCCTGATGTAACCCCTGTTATTGTGGATGCTCCGGTGTCTGTTTCTGAATCAGTTTCTATCCCGACGTCTGCTCCAAGATTGCCAAACGCAGGAATTGCTCCTGCTGAAAATAGCAGTACTCCATTGAGCTTGATTATTTCGTCCGGGATTTTAGTTGCCCTATTTTCGTTTTATCTAGCCAGAAAAAAATTGGCAATTTAGCAAAAGCAAAAGCATTAATATTTAAATATAAATATGAAAAAATTTAATAAAAATTCAATAATAGCTTTAATAGCTATGCTAGCCGTTTCTTTTACGCTCGTCGTTCTCGGGTTTGCCGGATATATTACCGTTTTCGCGGCAACCGCGATAAATCTTAATACGGCGGATAGTTTTGCGGTTCTAGCCGGTTCAGGAATTACCAATACCGGCGCGACTACGATTATCGGGGATATCGGCACATACCCGACCTTAACTGAAACCGGTTTCGGTTCTATTGTTTTAACCGGGACAAATTATATTGGCGACGCAACCACGCAAGGCGCTAAAACCGATTTAGTTGGGGCTTATAACAATGCTCTCGGGCAGGCAACCTCTACTACTGTGGCTACGGAACTCGGTTCCACAACCCTTGGCGCAGGCGTCTATGATTCGGCCGCGGGAACGTTTGGCATAACCGGAACTCTAACGCTTAACGGCGGCCCTAACGATGTCTTTATTTTTAAAGCCGCTTCCACTCTTATTACGGCATCAAACAGCCATGTGCATTTGACCGGCGGCGCTCAGGCTTGTAATGTTTTTTGGCAAGTCGGCAGTTCGGCGACTATAGGGACGAACTCAGATTTTAAAGGCAATATATTGGCCATGGCTTCAATTACTGATAATGGCGGTTCGACCGTTGTTGGCAGATTTTTAGCCAGAGATGCCGCGGTTACTTTAAATAATACTTTTATTGCCAAAGCGATATGCGGCGCCGCTTCGGCTTCGCTTCGCGTCACTAAGACAGTTATTAACGATAACGGCGGAACCAAAGTAGTTTCTAATTTTCCATTATTTATTGACGGCATGAGCGTAACTTCAGGAGCCGCTAGCACAACTTCAGTCGGGCTGCATACGATTTCCGAAACTTCCGATGCCGGTTATACATCCGTTATCGGTGGTGATTGCGATCCAACAACCGGTACGATAACTCTGGCGGCGGACGATGTAAAAGCTTGCACTATAACTAATAACGACATTGCGCCACAGCTCACGGTGACCAAAGTTGTGGTTAATGATAATAACGGAACTAAAGTGATTGCTGACTTTCCACTTTTTATTAATGGTATGAACGTAACTTCCGGAATCGCCAGTACGACCTCGGTAGGATCATACACGGTTTCCGAGACTTCTGATTCTGGTTATACCTCGGCCATTACCGGTAATTGTGCCTCGAACGGGACGATTACCCTAGCTCTGGGTGATGTAAAAATTTGTACCATCACTAATGACGATGTCGTTCCGCCTTCAGGATCGGTCGTGGTCGTTCCACGTGTGCCGCCACTAATTGAAGTAGTAAAAGTTCCAAGCCCTCTAGCTTTGCCGGCCGGTCCAGGCTCGGTAACTTATACTTATACGCTTCGTAACATCGGAACGGTTCCGGTAACTAATGTAACTATGGTTGATGATAGTTGTAGTCCGGCAAATTTTATATCCGGTGATGCTAATGCCGACGCTAAACTTGATAGGACTGAAACTTGGATCTATCGTTGTACCGCCACGCTTTCAAGTACTCATACCAATACCGTGGTTGCGACTGGCTGGGCTAATAATATAAGCACAACCGATTTAGCCAGCGCTACGGTTGTTGTCGGCGGACCTGTAGTCGCGCCCTTAATTCATGTGACAAAAATTCCAAGCTCACTGACTCTACCCGTCGAAGGAGGAGTGGTTACCTACACTAAAAAAGTTACCAACCCGGGAACGGTTGCATTAAACAATATTCTTATTACTGACGATAAGTGTAGTCCTATTAATTATATTTCCGGCGACATAAATAGCGATTCTAAGCTTGATCCTAATGAAACCTGGGAATATACTTGCCGATC
>Ga0172379_10009126_pt1 | contig 12296 bp, 11 predicted proteins | sample GrowelOW334metaG_FD_119756 | JGI IMG/M metagenome (GOLD analysis project Ga0172379, IMG submission 119756) | Groundwater microbial communities from an aquifer near a municipal landfill in Southern Ontario, Canada - Groundwater well OW334 metaG | ecosystem: Environmental > Aquatic > Deep... | reverse complement strand
GGCGCTTTTTGCCCCGCCGCCGATGAGGCGGATTTCTTTGGCCTCGAAGCCCAGCGACCTGAAGGAATCGAGGCCTATCTTCATGCCGAAGATGGCCGCTTCCATCGCCGCGCGGGCCAAATTCGCGGGCGTGAAATTGGATACCGTCGCCCCGTTGACGCTCGCCCTGCCCTCGGGCAGGTTCGGCACGCGCTCCCCGTTGAAAAAGGGCAGAATGACGAGACCCTCGGCGCCTATCGGCGCCTTTTCCGCCGCGGCATTGAAGGCGGCGAGGTCAAGCCCCAGCAGCGCCCGGATCCTCTCGCTCGCCACGGTGCAGTTCATCGTGCAGAGAAGGGGGAGCCAGCCACCCGTGGAGGAACAGAAGGCGGCGAGGTTGCCTGCCGGATCTATGATGGGGGAATCGGAGTAGCCGTACAAGGTGCCCGAAGTCCCCAAGCTCATCGTCAGGAAACCGTCGCGGACCGTGCCCGTGCCGATGGCTCCCATCATGTTGTCGCCGCCTCCCGAGGAAACGAGGGCGCCTTCGGGAATGCCGAATTCGGCGGCGGCTGGCGCGCTCACCCTGCCCGCCGGCTCTTCGGGCTCATGAAGCCGCGGAAGAAAATCCTTGAGCCGCGGATCGATCAGGGCGCATATCCGATCTGACCAGGCGCGAGCCCGGACGTCGAAAAGCGCCGTGCCCGATGCGTCGCCATATTCCGCCGAATAGCGGCCCGTGAGGAGGAAATTCACGTAATCGTGGGGGAGAAGGACGTGGGCGAGGCGGGCAAAGCCCTCTGGCTCTCGCTTTTTGAACCAGAGCACTTTGGGGGCGGTATAGCCGGGAAGCATCAGCATGCCGATCGCGGCGAGCAAGGCCGACTCTCCCCCCGCCGCGGCGGTGAGTTCGGCGCATTCGGCCGTCGTCGATGTGTCGCACCAGAGCTTTACCGGCCGAATGGGATCGTCCTCGGAATCCAGAGGGACGAATCCGTGCTGCTGTCCGGAAACGCCGATGGCGGCTATGGAAGCCCTGTATTCGGGATCGATAGAGGAAAAGCAAGCGGCGAGAGCCTCCCTGTACCACGACGCGTCCTGTTCGCGGGTGCCGTCGTTGCCCGAGTACATCCCCAGCGAAGCCTGGGCTCGGGCGACAAGTCGCTTGCGCTCGAAATCATAGAGCACGATCTTGCAGCTCTGGGTTCCAAGATCGATTCCGCAGACTGTCTTCACCTTCTTTCTCCCCACAACGCTTATTCAAGAAAAAGTGTAGGGCTCATTGGGGAATTCAGCCATGGGGAATATTGACGAAACATATCCGTTATTGACATTCTATGGACAATGAAGATACGGGATGTGGTGTTTGTCTACCGCCTCGTCGGTGGGGAGAGACTCGCGTGGCATGGCCGCTACCACGCCCACGCCACGGGGCAGTATGAATTCCACTACTTTCTCGAAGGCCAGGGCGCCATGCTCCTCAATCGAGCGAAGCATCGCATCGAGGGGGACAAGCTCTTTCTCGTCGGTCCGGGGGAGTTCCACTCCATCCTCCCCGAAGCCGTCGAAAAGCCCTTAAGCTATTACGCCGTTCTCTTTGAGCCCGAGGAAGGCAGTCCAGCCGATGAGGAAATCCTGGCCCTTCTCGCCCATCTCAGGCATTCGGGGAACCGCACCATCTCCGTCGAGGCCCGGGACCGATTCCTGCTCGAGGACCTCTATCGGCTCTTCCAGGCTGGATCGGAGAAGGACAAAAGGGCGGCCGAATTTTCCCTCATGGGGTTGCTCTTCCGGTGGTATGGAAACCCCGAAGGCGGAACCGAGACCGGAAAGCGGCTCGCCATAGGAAATCAGCATGTCGAACGAGCCTTGGCGCTCATGCGACGCTCGGTGCGGGAAAAGTTGGGAAGCGGGGAAATAGCCGGCGGCCTCGGCTTGTCCGAAGAGCATTTCATACGCCTGTTCCGCAAGCAGCTTGGCATGTCGCCCTTTCAGTATTTCACTCGGCTCAAAATAGAAGCCGCCTCGGCGATTCTCGTGGACAATAGCCTCACGATAAGCGATGTCGCCGAGCGCTTCGGTTTCGAAAACCCCTTCCATTTTTCCCGCGTCTTCAGGAAATGCACGGGGCTTTCCCCTCGGGAGTATCGGCGGATATTCGTGGGAGCGGACCGGCGGAAGGCTTCGCCCCCCTGACCCAATAGGCGCTTCCGTCGGGCTCGCGCTCCAGGAAGCGGTAATCGATGAGATAGCGGCGCAGCGCCGCGTAATCAGCGTCGGCCTTGATCAGAATCGCGTCGGATTCCTTCTGGGTGTAAAGCCTTCCCTGCTCGAATCGCTCCGCGATCCTGCGGAGAATGACAAGCTTCTCCTTTTCCTTGCGGGGAATGCGCAGGAGGCTTCCATCCGCTTTCAAGTATTTGCTTTCGATCATTCCCGCTTCCTCCGAAGTGATCACCGCTCGGTCATCCTGCATAGGCATGGCCGAAGGATAGGCGACAAAGCGCCCTACCCGTTTTCCCGCTTTTTCGAGCAATTCCATCAAGGCGAGAAATATTTTCGCCTCCGCTTCTCTCTTCCTCAGAGCCCGCCGCTGGTTCCGGATCGTCGAAGGGGACTTTCCGCCGAGAGCGGCCGCTATCTCCTTGTCCGATCCCCCTTCGTAGAGAAGCTTGAGCAGATCGCCCAACGCGTCAGGTATGCCCGTCACTTCCTTGCCCAGCCCGAGGATTTCCCCGAATAGATCCCCATGGACGGTTGAGGCATGTTCGGAAGCGGCCCTGCTCGCTATCGAAAAACCGCCCGCCGAGGGGTAAACGCGTCCTTCCTCGAAACAGGCGTCACAACGCAGGCATTTATAGACGGTTTCCCCGTCCCGATGGCTGTATCCTCGCGCCAACTCATTCGGCGAGATTTCTTCAAGTATGGTTTCGTCTATCATAAATGCGATTTTAATTGAATATTGTCTATTATTCAATAGTCACTTGATCGAAAAAAGCATATTTCTAAGTACCACGGCGACAAGGAGGGCCGGCGTCTCCCGCTCAGATCCAGGGCTTTTTGTTGACTCGACGCTGACGCAGGAATAATTCATTTTCTGGATAAATTTTATTTGATACTCGCTTTTCCCTGAGCTACAATGCAGTCAGGAGGATTCCATGAAAAAAATAGTGCTGCTCGCGATCGCTCTCACCCTCGTTATCGCCATGACCGGCTGCGCTTCAATGCTGAAATCGATGGGTGGAGTCAGCAAGGCTGAACTCGCCAGCTATCAGGCGGCCACCGATGACAAGCTGAGTTCGATAAACGCCGCCTTGGCGAAAACCGAAACCGCCATGAAGGAGGTCGAGGATATCAAGGCAGCCATCGCGAAGCTTTCGGCCGATCTGGAATCGGCGCAGCTTTCGGCCCAGGAGCTGAAGGAAGCCAAAGCGACCGTGGACGCTCTTTCGGCCCAGGTGAACACTCTCTCGGACGAGACGCTCCTCAAGCTTTCCCAGCTCATCCAGAACGCGTTGGCGGCTCCGGCGAAATAAGCTCCCGGGCGGCATACGCCAGCCTCGCGGAAGCGGCCGATGCCCTCGGATCGGCCGCTTCCACCCTGCCCTTCATTTCAGAAGCATCGCGAATACAGGTATCGTAAGCGCGGACAAGACCGTGGAGACGAAGATCATCTTGGAGGCGAGCCCGACATCAGCCTTGTAGCGTTCCGCGAAGATAACCGTTTGGGCGGCCGCCGGCATGGCGACGAGGAAGGCGGAGATCCTCGCGGGCAAGCTCGTCGCCCCCACAAGCTTCATGACACCATAGACAGCAAGCGGCATCAGGATGACGCGCGCGGCGGTGCCGATCCATAGTTCCTTTCCCTTCAAGAGCCCGGCAATGGGCACATCGGCGAGAGTGGCGCCCACCACGACCATCGAAAGCGGCGTCGTGAGGTTGGACATGTTGGTGATCGGGACCTTCAAAGCCTCGGGAAGGTCGAAAGGCAGGAACCACACGACGAGCCCGATGAGCACGCTGATGTTGCCGGGGTTGAGCAAGGCTTTCCGCAATTGCCCCTTCGATGCAGCGCCCGAGAAAAGGGTAACCCCATAGGTCCAGATGAAAATCTGGAAGATGACGACATAGATCGAGGCGTACATCACGCCGATCTTGCCAAAAACGCTTTCGACCACCGGGAATCCCATGAAGCCGCAATTGGCGAATACCGTGACGTAGGAAAGTACCTTCCTCTCGCTGTCGGGGAATTTCCTGTATGCCAGGCTCGCGGCGGCGATGGCGAAGCCGTGGAGAGCGATCGCCCAGAGCGCGGTTCTCCCCAGATCGGGCAGGGCCGATTTTGGAATGCTCCTGTCGAAGCTCGCGAGAATAGTGAAGGGAATCGCCACATTCAGGATGAATCCCGACAATCCGCTGATGAGGGACTGGTTCATCGCCTTCGCCTTGCGGGCGGCATAGCCGATGACGATGAGGATGAAGATGGAGAGGACGCGGGAAAAAACAGCCATGTCCTTTACCTGACCTTGTTCGCGAGCCTGCCGATTCCCTCGATCTCGACGACTATTTCATCCCCGGCCTTCATGGGCCCGACACCGGAAGGCGTCCCTGTCATGATGATGTCGCCGGGCTCGAGAGTCATCACCGAGGAAAGGAAGGCGATGAGTTCGGGCACGGGGAATATGAGGTTGGACGTGTTCGATGACTGCCTCAGCTCCCCATTGAGAATGGCGCGCACGGCTATCGCCGAAGGATCCAGCTCCGTTTCGATCCACGGGCCGAAGGGAAGGAAGGTATCGAAGGATTTGGCGACGGTCCACTGTCCGTCCTTGGGCTGGAGGTCGCGGGCGGTCACATCGTTGCCGCAGGTATACCCAAGGATATAGCGCTCGGCCTCGCCGGCTTGTACGTTTTTCGCCTTTTTCCCTATCACGACAACAAGTTCAGCCTCGAAATCCACACGTTCCGACATGGCCGGCCTTATGATAGTCTCCGAGGGAGCGATGACGCAGGTCGATGGCTTTATGAAAACGACGGGGGTTTTGGGAATGGGAAGGCCGAATTCGATGGCGTGATCCCGGTAATTGAGGCCGATGCAGACCGCCTTGCCTGGCCGAGTCGGAGAAAGCAGCGTAAGGTCGGCCAAAGGAAAGGTGGTTCCCGTGAGTTCAAGGCGATCGAAAAGCCCGCCTTCGGCCAGCCTGACCGAAGAGCCCTCGACGATGCCATAGCGCTCGGCGCCTTCATGCAAGAAGCGGACGATTTTCATGGTGATCTCCTTCTGTATTCAAGGCATCGACGCGTAGGCGGAAGCGATCGCCGCCGCGAGCGCCGCGTTGTGCTTGACGAGCGCGATATTGGACGCGAGGCTGTCGCCCCCCGTGAGTTCAACGATTCTGGCGAGGAGGAAGGGCGTCAGTTTTTTGCCCTTAATGCCCAGCTTTTGCGCGTCGGCCACCGCCGACTCGATCGCCGGATTTATGGCTTCGGGATCCATCGCATATTCTTCGGGGATGGGGTTCGCGATCACGACGCCGCCCTCAAGTCCCGCTTGCCACTTGGCGGAGAGCAGGGCCGCGGCTTCGCCCGGGCTATCCGCCTTTTCCTCAAGGGCAAGCCCTGAATGGCTGGTATAGAAGGCTGGAAGCTCGAGGGTACGGTAGCCTATGACGGGTACTCCCATGGTTTCCAGGTATTCGAGCGTTTTGGGGAGATCGAGAATGGACTTAGCGCCCGCGCATACGACGGCGACGCTTGTCCTGGCAAGTTCCTCCAGGTCGGCCGAGATATCCCAGCTATCTTCGGCTCCCCGGTGGACGCCGCCCATGCCGCCGGTGGCGAAGATCCTGATCCCCGCCATCGAAGCCACGATCATCGTGCCCGCGACGGTGGTGGCCCCAAGCCCTCCATGGGCGAGAAGCCGGGGAATATCCCTCCGCGAGGCTTTAGTGACCGCCGTGCCGGCTTTAGCGAGTTGCTCGATATCGCGGCGCGCAAGACCGGCCTTGAGCCTGCCATCGATGATCGCCACGGTGGCTGGAACCGCGCCCGCTCTTCTCACGACCTCCTCAACTTCCAGGGCCGTGTCGAGATTCTTGGGCCAGGGCATCCCATGGCTGATGATGGTGGATTCAAGGGCGACGACGGGCTTGCCCGACCTGATGGCCTCCCCGACTTCCTCAGCGATATCAAGATACTTGTTCATGTGATCACTCCTTGGGATAGATGGAGCGCATGCGCGCCTCAAAGCTGGCTTCGGACAAGTCGGGCGAAACCGGCTCAGCCGATGCCGCGGCGAGCATCGCCGCCGTCAAGGCGCAGCGCGCCTTGTCTTTCGCCCCGAACCCCTTCGCCGTGGCCCAGAGCAGCGCGGCGCAAGCCGCGTCGCCCGCTCCCGATCGATTCAGGACCGCGGGCCGTAATTCGGGCGCGGGAAGGCGTATCGATCCCTCGCCCGCGGCGTCCGTATAATAGTATATGCCTTTTTCGCCCAGGGAAATGTAAAGTTCGGCGGGAAGCGCGCCCGCGGCCGCCAGGCTCTCGCGAAGCTTCGCCGGTTCGGATTCGGGAACGCCGGCGAGTATGGCCGCTTCGGCTCCGTTCGGCTTTATGCAGTCGAATTCCCCTGAAAGGCCTACCGCCCTGCGCGTTTTCGCCGTCGAGACGGTATCGAGGAATAACAGGGGCAGTTCGCGGTTTTCGGCGAGACGGGCGGTCCTTCCATACCGCCCCGCGAGCCAGGCCAGGCTGGGCGCGGGGAGGTTGGCGTCGGCGACAATGAAGTCAGCTTGGTCGAGGAGAGGCTTTCTCGATTCGAGGAAGAGGGGCGTGAGCAATTCCATGATGGCCATGTCGGCCACGGCGGCCATGAGCCTTCCATTGGCATCGAGGGCGCAGAGATAGCGCGCCGTGGGCTTAGAGGCGACAAGGCTATCCCCGACATCGATCCCCTTCGCCACGCAATCCTGACGCAGGAAAACCGCGTCGGCATCGTCGCCGAAGGCGGTTATGAGCGAGGTCGCGAGGCCAAGCCGCGCGCAGTTTTCGGCGATGTTGCGGCCGACTCCGCCCGAGGCGCTAAAAATCCGCCCTGGATTGGAGTCCCCGGGGACGAAGGCGGAGAAAGATATGCCCTGCAGGTCGATATTCGCCCCGCCGACTATGACGACCTTGCGCCCGATTTTTTCTCGATGGATCATGCTGGATGCATATGATACACGGCCGCGCGACTTTTGGCAAATCCCGCCGCCGTCGGTTATGCTGCTGCCATTGAAAATGGCGCCGTCATGCGATAAAGTAGCTCAAAGTCGAGTCCAAGGAGAATTGGGTGGATCAGATTTTCGAACGTCTGGAAAAATTGGTGAAAGCATGGGTCAACTCGGGAAATTCCAGCGCTTCTTCCTATGAAAGCATGGGAACGAGACCGACCTATGGGGATCCCGATATGGACGCGGCCATGGCCGAACTCGACGATTTCCTGGACACGAGCAAGACCGAGACAGAAAAAAGGGAAGCCGAAGCGCAAAGAGCGCAGGCCGAAAGGGAACGGCGCGCCAGGGAGGCGCAAGCCAGGCGCCCCGGAGCTTCCTCGGCGAATGGCGGCTATGCCGACACCACCAAGGCCGTTGTCGAAGACGCCTATCGATATCTTGGGATGCGGCCCTACGCGCCCTTCCCCGAAGTCAAAGCCGCGTACAAGAAGCTTCTTTTTAAATACCACCCGGATCGGAACGCCGCCACGCCCGCCGCGCTCAAGCAGGCGACGGAGACGAGCACGATGATAAACGCGGCGTTCCAGATTATCGAAGCTTACGAAGAAGCGAAGAAAACGAGATGAGCGAAGCCACGAAGAAGCCTTCGCTATACCTCCTCGATGTCTACGCCATCGTCTATCGCTCATATTTCGCCTTCCTTTCAAGGCCCATGAGGAACCCTTCGGGCCAAAACGTGTCGGCGGTGTACGGCTTCTTCAAGTTTCTTTTCTCGCTCTTCGAGAAACGCCAGCCTGACGCCTTCGCCGCCGTATTCGATTCCAAGGGCAAGACCTTCCGGCATGAGATGTACGAAGCCTACAAGGGCACCCGGCAAAAAACGCCCGAGGATCTCATCGCCCAAGTGCCCATGGTCGAGGAAATACTCGCGGCGCTAAAAGTCCCGATGCTGAGGGCCGAGGGATTCGAGGCGGACGATGTCATCGCCACCCTGGCGAGATGGAGCCGCCGCGAAGACAGGGAGTGCTTCATCGTCTCCGGCGACAAGGATCTCCTCCAGCTCGTGGGCGGCAGCGTGAAAGCTCTCCGCCCCCAGGAAGGCTTCGGCTTCCACGAACTGGATTCGGCCGAGGTGGAGGTGGAATGGGGTGTCGGCCCGGACAGGATCCTGGATTACCTCTCGCTCACCGGCGACGCCTCCGACAATGTCCCGGGAGTGAAAGGCATCGGCGACAAAACGGCGCTGAAGCTCTTGGCCCAATTCCGGACTCTTGACGATATTTACGCTTCATTGGAAACGGTGAAGCCGGATTCCCTCAAGGAGAAACTCGAGGCGGGAAAGGAGAACGCGGCCTTGTCGCGCAAGCTCATCACGCTCGCGGATGAACTGCCTCTGGGACTTTCCTCCCTCGACGACCTGAGGCTCGGAACCGTGGACAGGGCGGCGGCCGCCCCGCTATTCCTGAGGGAAGGCATGAGAAGCCTCGTCCAGGATTGGGCGGCGCGCCCGCTCGCCCCCGAAGTGAAAAAGCCCATAAGAAAAGCCATGACAGGCGGGCTCTTCGACGAGGAGGAGGACGTTCCTCGCTCGCAGCCCCAGGCACAAACCCAGCCTTTGCCCCTGCCCCAAGACGCCTCCCCTGAAAACCCCACGCGGGACTCCGACGCGCCGCGGGATCTCCTGCGCGGCGAGGGAAGTTATTCGGCATTGACCACCGAAGCGGAGTTATCCTCCCTCGTCGACGCCTGCGTCGAGGCGGGCGTTTTCGCCTTCGATACCGAAACGGACAACGTGGACGCCATCGCGGCGAATATCGTGGGATTCTCCCTTTCAAAAGCCCCAAAAGAAGCCTTCTACATACCTCTCAAATCGCCCGACTCGCCAACGCTTCCGCTCGAAGCCGCGCAACGTCAGCTATCGCGCCTGTTCGCCTCGAAATCGCTCATCGTCGGCCACAACATAAAGTACGATCTCCACATAATGCGCCGTATCGGGCTCACCGTCGGCAACCGGATCTTCGACACGATGATCGCCGCATGGATTATCGACGCCGAATCCAATTCATTTTCACTCGAGAGCCTTTCCGAGCGTCTTCTCGGCCTTTCGGGCCTGTCCTTCGAAACGGTCGTGGAGAAGGGGAAAACCTTTGATTCGGTGCCGATAGCGACCGCGTCGCGTTATGCGGCCGAAGACGCCGATTTCACGTTCAGGCTCTATATGCTGCTCAAGGAAGAGCTGGAACGCGAAAAATTGGGCGACATATTCAATCGTATCGAGATGCCCCTCATTCCCGTGCTCGCCGAGATGGAAGAAAAGGGGATCGTCGTCAATGCCGCGGAATTGCGAAGCTACGGGATCGAGCTTGAATCCGAGCTCGACGGCATCGAAAAGAAGGTGTGGGCGCTCGTGGGCAGGGAATTCAACCTGGCCTCCACGAAGCAGCTGCAGGAAGTGCTCTTTGTCGAGCGCAAGCTGCCCGTCCAGAAGCGCACCAAGACGGGCTATTCGACCGATACCGCCGTCCTCGAGGAGCTTGCCCCCCTCGATCCGGTGCCCCAGCTCATTTTGCGCCAGCGAATGCTGGCTAAGCTTAAAAACACCTACGTCGATACGCTCGCCGGGCTCGCCGAGCGCTCGGGCAGGGTCCACACCACCTACATCCAGACGGGAGCGGCCACAGGCCGCCTTTCCAGCAAGGACCCGAACCTCCAGAACATACCCATACGCGACGAGGAAGGCAGGCGGATACGAGCCTCCTTCACCGCCTCTCCGGGCATGAGGTTGATATCGGCCGACTATTCGCAGATCGAGCTGGTGGTCATGGCCCATCTCTCGGGCGACGAAAACCTCATCGCTGCCTTCAGGGAAGGCGTCGACATCCACAAGCGCACCGCCGCCTTCATCTTCGGCATCGAGGAAGCCGCCGTCACCGCGGAGCATCGCAGAGTAGCCAAGACGATCAATTTCGGCGTGATCTACGGCATGAGCGCCTTCAGGCTCGCGAGGGATCTGGGAATCCCCAATTCCAAAGCCCAGGGCTTCATCGAAGCGTACTTTACGACTTACTCCGGGGTTGCGCGCTTCATACAGAAGACGATCGCCGAAACCGAGGCTTCGGGCTACGCCACGACGATGTTCGGCCGCCGCCGCAAGATCGCGGCCATCAATTCAAAGAACAAGACCGAACGGCAGGCGGCTCAGCGGGTGGCGGTGAATACGCCCATCCAGGGGAGCGCGGCCGATATCGTCAAACGCGCCATGCTTCTCGTCGACAAGCAGCTGCGTGAGCGCATGCCTGAGGTTTCGATGCTCCTGCAGGTGCACGATGAACTCGTATTCGAGGCTCCCGAGGCGAGCGTCGAAAAAGCCTGCGACATCATACGAAAAGAAATGGAGTCAGCGGCCACACTGTCCGTGCCCCTCAGGGTAAGCATCGAGACGGCCTACTCCTGGGGCGACATGCACTAAATGAAAACGATCATCGGCCTTACTGGCAGCTACTGCGCGGGGAAGAACCAGGCCGCTTCCATCATCGAGACCATGGGATTTACCGTCATCGACGTGGACAAACTCGGGCATAAGGCCCTCGAGCTCTGCACCGACAAGCTCGCCGCGACCTTCGGGCCTAGCATCGTCAAGGCCGACGGTTCCATCGACAGGAGGGCGCTCGGAACAATCGTCTTTTCGAAACCCGAGCTCCTCCATCTCCATGAATCGATCGTCCACCCCGTGATGCTCGCCCTCCTCGACGAGGAAATCGCCGCGAGCGACAAAGTGTGCATCAACGCCGCCCTCCTTTACCGATTTCCCCACGCGGCGCGCTGCGAGTTCATCATCGAGATCAGGGCGCCGCTGCTTCAGCGCATTCACCGCGGAAAAGAAAGGGATCACCTGAAGACGGCTGATATTCTCAAGCGGGTCGTGAGCCAGGGCTCGTTCTGGAGACAAAGGCCAAAAGGGAAGCCTCCCGTCGTCTTCGTGGACAATAGCGGCAGCCTGGACGAGCTTAAACAGGGCATCGAGCGGGTGATCACCCAGATCCCGGCTCCCCCGATCCTCTCCGCAAACGGCGTCTAGCGTCAAAAAGGCCTACATTTCGCCCCCGATCCCTCCGATATTCTTGAAAGCAAGAGGAGAAATCCGGATGCAGTCTTCCGCGCGCGTGCATTTCCGCGCGGCGGGTCCGGAACCTCATGGAGTCGCACGTATGCCCGAAAATTCCAGAAAGTTCCTTTGGCTCGCGGCCGCCGTTAGTCTCTTTACTCTCATCGTTGTCGGCGCGGCCTTCCTCATCTTCGCCCCAGGGAAATCGCCGAGCCAGGCGCCCTTCGATCTCAAGGGAAAAGCCGAGCCGCGCCAGGAATCCCCCCAGGACTATCTCGCCAACCCGCCCGAGGCTCCCTCCATCACCAAGACGACGGGCGCGGGTGATATCATCATCGTCTACGGCAATGATCCTTCGGCATCGACCACGGTTCTCCCCGCGGAAGTACCGCAAAAACCGGCGACCACCACGATCGTCGTTTCGCCGACCCAACAAGCCGCTCCTTCGGCGACCACGGTGAAGCCCGCGGCGAAAGCCGTGACGCAGCCCGCCGTCAAGCCTGTGACGACCACGACCATCGCGAAACCCGCGACAACCACGATCGCCAAGGCGCCGCCCACCGCGAAGCCTCCCGCAAAGGCCGCGCCAACAGCCTCGCCGCCTGTCGCGGGCGACTACTGGATCCAGGCGGGCAGTTTCTCGGTAAAGGACAACGCCGACGCGCTGAAGGCGGCCTTCGCGGCCAAAAGCCTTCCGGCCGTCATCACGGTCAGGGATATCGACGGCAAGAGCCGCTACATCGTCAAGGTAGGCCCATATTCCAACCGCGCCGAGGCAGGCAAGTGGCTTTCAGCGGCGAAATCGGTGAAGGGAGCCGAGCAGGCGTGGATCACCCAGTAAAATAAATTGACAGCCCAATGCCCCGGGGGTAGTATGGCTTCTGGCGCGGATTCCGCGCCGCGGGCGCACGTCCCTAATTATCCCAACGCTGGCAAGAGGAGTTGTCGATGAAAAAGCTGATCCTTGGACTCATGGTTCTGGCCATGACGTTTTCCCTGGT
>Ga0172379_10009125_pt1 | contig 12296 bp, 14 predicted proteins | sample GrowelOW334metaG_FD_119756 | JGI IMG/M metagenome (GOLD analysis project Ga0172379, IMG submission 119756) | Groundwater microbial communities from an aquifer near a municipal landfill in Southern Ontario, Canada - Groundwater well OW334 metaG | ecosystem: Environmental > Aquatic > Deep... | reverse complement strand
CCTAACTATTGACTTGGGGTCTTAAATATGCTAGTATATATGCATACTTCCGAAAGGGAGTTTTATTATGAATATATTAAAAAAACTAAAAAATAGCGCCATTTTAAGGGACAAAACACCCGTAGCTGGCTCTATATTTGCAGGTATTATAGTCGGGATATGCCTTTTGGGGATAGTTATGCCCCATACCATAAACGCCGACTTTGCTGATACCACAAGCGCTTCATATGTGGCTAAAGCCGCTAATGAAGCGAAGAAAGCTGCTAAAACAATTAAAGTTGTTATTACAGCTTATTCAAGCACTGAAGATCAAACAGACGATACTCCATTTATAACTGCTTCTAACAAATATGTAAAAGATGGGATAATCGCAAATAATATGTTGCCATTTGGGACAAAAATTAGAATCCCAAAACTATATGGTGATAAAGTCTTCACAGTTGAAGATAGAATGAACAGAAAGAAAAGCGATTACCACATAGACATATGGATGCCAAGCAAAACTTTAGCAGTAAATTTCGGAGTAAAAACAACTGACATAGAAGTTTTAGAAGATTAAAATTAAAAAGCCCCGCCTAGGCGGGGCTTTTTAATATATAAAAATTTTATTAACTTGGATTAAAACCATCTTCTGTTCCAATCTGAACTTTATAGCCAGGCGAGTTATAGAACTGGGTAAGTCTTAATAATTCACTCTGGCTTATTTTCCAGTCTTGAGGGTTATAATCTGAATTATGCAGTGTGCATGAGCGGTCTCCTAACCCAGGCTCATAGCCATCCTCTGTGCCGGCCTGACAGCGATATCCATCTTTTGTGTTATAAAATTGAATTATTCTATTTAATTCAGATAAACTAATTTTATAATCACGATTTGTGTCAGCTGAGTGGTATGGATATTCGTATGCGCCTATATCAACTTTAGCTAAAGCAGATGCTTGCGGTTGCGGTGTTGGCACGTCTGTATTTGCAAAATCTTTGTTTAAACCAACGCTAGTGCCTTCATTAATTGCCGGTGAACCAGTTCGCAGAGCAAAATTATAATTTGCTGGATCAATAAATTGAGGGTTAGCTATAATTGAATTATTGTCTTGGCTTAATTGAACCTTCCATTGGCTGTAAGTTAAACTTTGTGTTTTCCATTTAAATTTTTCTGTGCCGGATTGATAATACAAATTATTATTAATCACACTGCTAGAAACTTCAGAAGCAGAAATCAAATAAGCGCTAGATGAGATATTTTGAATAATATTATTTTTGATTTGGGCGTTGGCTGTCGGCTTTGCAGACTTATCACTGCTAAAAAGTATACTCGTAGATGTGCTGTTATAGATATCATTGTTATAAATTTGCGCATTATCAAAATTATAAACATCAATGCCAGTGTATTCTCCTGAAATTAAATTATAATAAATTTTATTGCCTGTTGTATAGCTATGATCATAACCGCCATCAAAACGAATACCTCCGGAACCATATTTAATGCCATTGTTGGGCGGGTCAGCTGGAACTGCAGGGTCATTATAAGTATCGCGTTGACTGTAGACTTTGTTGTAACGAATAATATTATTGTTACCAGCCATAAATAAATCAATGCCATAACGGTCATCAAGGTTTTGGGCATTAGCATAAACAATATTATGTTCTATAATATTTCCAGATGCTGTAGTATTCGATTGCGTTATATTGCCAACCCGAATGCCTGATTTGGCATTATTGTTAATTGTATTTTGGCTGATTATATTATTTGAACCCATCCAAATTGAGACACCCTCATTATTATTATAAGAATTATTATTTAAAATTGTGTTACTTTGACAATATTGACTATAGACTAAAATTCCATCACCAACTTCAGTAGAACTGATGCCAGTAGTATTATAAACTTCTGAATTTTTGATAGTATTATTTGTACACTTTCCAGCTCCGGTAGCGGTGAGATAAATTCCAGCTGGACCAGTGTTTCCATAAGAAGAAACGTTGTCTAGGATAATATTAGTCGTGTTATATAAAACTATCGGTTTATAAGTTCTGGTTATAGCTAAGTCTTTAATTATTAAATAACTTTTATCATTAATGCCTATAGCGGTGGTTAATGTGGTTTGATCATTTTTTAAACCATCAATTTTTGGTTTATCGCCAGTTCCATAAGCGCCAAAGGTGATTGGCGAACCAGGTGTGCCAGAAGCAGGAATCGGCAAAGATTCATGCCAAACTTCACCGCGTTTTAGTAAAATCGTATCACCAGAAGCTATGTTAATACCCCATATTTTACTTAAGTTTTTGAAAGCCGTAGTTTCGGTTAATCCATTATTACTATCATCGCCAGAAGAAGCATTTATATAATAAATTTTATTGGCAGTTTTAGAAACAACCCTACTGCTTAAACCCGCAGGAGAACTAATTAGTATATTAACCGTTACCGCTGAAACAGAAACTATTATTGCAATGACTAAAACAATTGTCCCTATAATTGGACTAACTTGTTTTTTAAAGATATCCATAATTGACATATTGTTTTGATTATTAATTTATTATTTGATTATAGCACAAACAAAAATCGCCCAAAAGGCGATTTTAATTAGTGCCCGAAGTGGGAGTCGCCGGATGATGAACATCCGGCGCCCAGTGTTAATCACTGGGCGAATCATAAAATTTTATATGTGCCCGAAGTGGGAGTCGAACCCACATGAGCTTTCGCTCAAAGGATTTTAAGTCCTTCGTGTATACCATTCCACCATTCGGGCTTAATCTATCAATTTAGAGGCACGGGTGGGAATTGAACCCACGTATAAGGGTTTTGCAGACCCTTGCCTTACCACTTGGCTACCGTGCCGCGCTTAGCGCGGCTAGGACGCTCAGCGTCCTGCCATTCACTATTAATATATTACTTCTTTTTTAGCTTTTTTTCAATCCTGTTTTCTTGATTGGCTTCAGCCAATAGTTCTTCAATCCTGCCAGCTTTGCTGACCTCAGTTTCTTTTACAAACCTTATTTTAGGAATAGGACGCATTCTCAATGTCCTATTAATTTTATATTGGATATCATAAACTGATTTATTAAGTGCATTTAAAATTCCTGCTGATTTTGTTTCTGGATAAACAGAGATATAAATTTTTGTCTCAATTAAATTTGATGATGTAATAGCTCTAGTTAAGGTAACCAAAATTTCTGGAGAAAAAGCAAAATCGTGCAATAAAATTTTTCCAATTTCATGCTCCAAAAGCGAATTTACTTTTTCTATTCTATTACTCATTAAAGTTCTCCTTTTTTACGGCCTTCAACATATGCTTGCAATATATCTCCTTTTTCAATTTTTACATTTCCTTCAAAAAGTATTCCTGCTTCATCACCCTTGCGGAGCAAGTCTATGTCTTTTTTATCGCGCTGAAGATTAATTATTCTTCCAGCTCCCACTTTTTTATCATCTCTGAAAACTTCTAATTTTAATCCTTTTTTTAATTCACCTTCTGTAATTTTTCCTCCCACAATCTGCCTATTTTTTTCTGCCCAAAAAACCAAAATTGTTCTTAATTTCCCAACGTCTTCTCTTGTAATTTCTGGTTCTAAAGTTTTTTCTAAGCTGTTTCTTACGTCCTGTATTAACTCGTAAATTATATCAAAAGTTTTAATCCTTAATTTTTTTTCTAAATCATTCTTCATAAACTGCACAACCGATGGAGTAATCTTAACCCTGAATCCAATTATTATGGCTTTTGACATTTCGGCCAGTTTTGCATCAGATTCTGAAATATTTCCAACTTCTAATTTTAAAATGCGCAAAATAACTTTATCTTGAGGAAGATTTTTTAACATAGCCTCAACCGCTTCCAACGAGCCAAAAACATCTCCTTTCAAAATGATATTTAAAACTTTTTTATTTGGGTCTGAATCTAAAACTGTCGGACTGGCTGCTCTTTTTGGCTGTTCTATTTTTATTTTTTCTTGTGCTTCTTTTTCTGTTTTATAACTTCTAAATTTTTCTCCAACTGCCGGCACCTTTTCAAAACCTAAAATAATAACTGGCTGAGAAGGAAATGCCTGTGAAATTTCTTTTCCTTTAAAATCTTCCAAATTTTTTATTTTTGCCAAAGCTAAATCTGTTGAAATAATATCTTTATTCTTTAAAGTACCTTTTTGAATTATAGCAGTAGCCACAGGTCCCTTATTGCCATCCATATATGACTCAATTATTAAACCCTCCACTGGGACATCTACTTCTGATTTTAATTCTTGCATGTCGGCAACCAACAATATAACTTCTAACAACTCATCAATGCCTGTTTTTTCTTTTGCCGAAACTTCAACAGAAGGAATTTCCCCGCCAAAAGATTCTACCGAAACATCTATTTTAGCAAGTTCTCCTTTTATTTTTGAGGGATTAGCATTTGGCAAATCAATTTTGTTTAACACAACAATCATTGGTATTTCAGCCCTTTTTATAGCCAATACAGCTTCTTTTGTTTGTGGTTGCACCGATTGAGCAGCATCTACAACTAATAAAGCAATGTCAGCCACTTCAGCGCCCCTGGCCCTCATTGCAGAAAAAGCTTCGTGACCAGGAGTATCAATAAATGTTATTTTTCTTTGCCCTGAGCTTGTCGAAGGGTTGCCCTCCATTATAACCTCATAAGCTCCAATGTGTTGCGTAATTCCACCTGATTCTTTTGAAGTTATTTTAAAATCACGAATGGCTTCTAAAAGAGAAGATTTTCCATGGTCAACATGCCCCAAAACAACCACCACTGGTGGTCTATGTAAAACTTTTTTCCCGATGGCTTCGCCACCGTGGATCCTCGACTTTGTCGGGACAATTTTTTCTATTTTCTTTTTTGGCATATTTTTTAATACCTAACCAATTGCTCTTTTTAGTGCTTCTTTTTCTTCATCTGATAAGATGTGATCTGACTTTCCATCTTTTATTGCTTTAGCATAAACTCTATTGCCTTCTTTAACAAATAAACTTGAAATAACAAATCCATTATTTTTATCATCTAACAAAGCAATAACAAAACTCTGATTTCCTCCCATGTCATTAAATGGATTAAATCTTACAATACCTGTTTTTTGAATAGTTTTTTCTGAAATATCTTCTAAATTTTTTATCTTTAAAAAAGCTTCTTTAATTTTTTCTTCCAAATCATTATTTTTTTCTTTTTGCGACAAAAAAATATCTTTGAAATCTTTTATTTTACCTTTCTCTAACAATGCATCTATTTTTTGATTTGTATGATAAAAATACTTAAGCAAAAGGGCGTTTATTGCAACTAAAATTATGACTATAATACTTAACAATAAAAAAATAATCGCTTGCAAAGCCATGTAATTATATTACCTTAAAATTGACAAAACTTCAACTCTTATTTAGTGTGCTCCAAATAGCAGGATCTTCAACTCCCATAACCCATGCAGAAAATCCACGAAAATTATTTTTATGCAAAGATTTTGCTGTTTTTTCAACAAAAGCTGAATATAAATCTTTGTCTAAATAACTTATATTCTATTGGGTTATGGCTGGCGGTGTGGTTACAACCTTGCCAGCTGGATCAATCCATAGACCATTTAACATTGAACAGGTTGCCATAAAACCAGCTATATTTTGTGGAGTAATTGGTTTGCCACCACCAGCATATCCCCAAGAAATAATTTCCATGTCTTGATTCCCAATCATAGTGTGGCAACCGCCAACCATGTCGCTTGGGCAAGTTTTCAAAATTTGTGCGCCTTCGTTAAGACAAAGCGCATTTTTAATCATGTCTTGTGTATAAGCTTTGCCAAGATATTCAAGACATTGGCTATCATCTGGAATATAGCAAGCACCTACAATTTTACGATTTTTAAACCAATCATCAGACTGGGCAGTTGTTCCTTGTTGATTATCATTTCTTTGATCAATTGGTAATTGTTCTTTCTGAGGAGCAATTACTGGCTTAAAACCAACAAATAAACTAATAAATATGCCTCCTACAATAATAACTACTGCCACTGTGATTCCTATTGTTAAATATGTTTTATTCATATTTTTTATTTAATAATAATTTTGGCGGAGGGTGCAGGACTCGAACCTGCAAGGGGATTTCTCCCTCTGGTTTTCGAAACCAGTGCCTTACCATTAGACTAACCCTCCATAAAATTATTCTAGCACATTAAAGCATATTTTGAAAAATAAAAAAGCCGCCCTGAGCACGTGATTTTCGTTGAGTGTGCTTAGAGCGGACCTAAATGGGCTTGCAGGAGGCATTGCGCGCCTATATCAGATATTGATAGCGTCAACGTCTACTCCCGCTTTCTTCCACGCCTTGCGCGTCTCGGCGTTAAAGACACACCTGTTGCTTCGATCCCGAGATCGGACTGCAACTTCGCAATGGCTACAACGGTAGACGCCCTGCATTTTCCATCGCAGTCGATAGCTTCGCCTCGCAGCAAAGCACAGAATATTATCTGCAAGACCTTAACACGTTTTCCCGTTGACCCGAGCTTTATGTCCCGTGAAAACAATTTCTTAGCCATACTGCTCCTTCTGTTCCTTACGGAACTTTTTGGCCGAACCGGCCAAAGAAGATAGGATCTCTCCTGACCTTCTTTTGATATTAATTCTAAAAATTAATGCCAAAAGAAAGCCAGGACTAATGAATTTTAAAAGTACAATAATTATAACTTTATTACGAATATTAATCCGTGTCAAATTATATCAAAAAATATGGCCTGAAGCCATATTTTTAAATTTTAAAATAATTCTAAATTTTATTTTTCTGTGTTTTTCATTAAAACTTTATGCCAATCATTGAAGTCATAAATATCGTGGGCAATAACGCCCATAACAAACCCTATAAAAATTCTTGGAAGATAAAAGAAGTCAATAAACCAAACTATCAATAAAAACAATGCTCCTAAAATCCAGTGGTGCAAATGAAGTTTCCATTTGCCACAATCTATATAAATGCAGTCAACCTTGCCGTTTTCAACAAAAAGCTTGGAAAATATTTTAGAACCAATATATCCTAAAGCTAATCCTAGTGCTAAAAGAAATGAATAATAAAACGACGCCATTAGCACGAATGCTGGCAGATATTTCCTAACTTTTGAATTTTTATTGTCGCTTTTTGCTAACTCGAGATCTATTAATTTATCGTTGATATTGCTTAATTCACCGTTGTTTTCCATATTCTCCTATTTTACCAATAACCAGCACCCCTGTCCAGACTTAGACACTATTTTTATCCCCACCTATTTTTATCGATTTTTAAAATAAAAAATAATAAAAAAGGCTCGGCAGGAGGAAGCTTTTGCTTCCTCCTGCCGAGCATGAATCTCGGAGGGTGATCAGATCACCCCATACCGCCTCCACCATAAGGCGGGATCATGGGTTCATCTGCCCCGAACGTGGGAAAGACAAACCACACATCGTAAATGCCTTCAGTGAAGGCTACCTGCGACATCTCGCCCTCGTTGATGATGTAAATAGCAGGCATCGTCTCGCCAACTTTTCTCACCACCAAACTGGTTGCGACTTCCCCGTTAGGTGCCGTCGCGTAAACGCTAACGACTTTAGGGGAAGTAAACCCAACCTGATAGATCGGGTTTACAACCGCTTCAGTCTGGGTTGGGTCTGCGCCTCCACCTGCCTTTGGCACGGTGGGAGGCACGGGCATACTTTGGTCGAAGACAATCTCCATCGGATCGTCCAAAACCATAAGCCCGTCGATTGTCGCTTGTACTTCGGCCGACACAGGGGTTGGCGGGACGTTGTTGCCCGTACCCAAGTCATATACTCCCGTGTTTTGCCCGACGGTAACCCTTATCTGTCCCGAAAAACCGCATAGCGACGTGGGGAAAAACATCCTATCGCCATAGGTGTTGATCCACACGTACTGCTGGTTTCCGTAGCGATCGGTCACCACAGCTTGGGCGTTGTTCACGCCCGGGATGGATATGGGAACGTAGCTGTTGAGCCGTAGCTTGACATTCGCGGCTCCAGCCGGCAGCTTCCATCCGTCGCCGTCCTGTTCCAGGTAGAAGCTGTTCTGCCCTTGAAATAAGACGTAACCCATGTTGTCCATGAGGTTTGCCCCCAGAAACTGCTGAGAGCGCGGATCGCCGATGCTGTAGGACAACTTCTCCTTCGCGAGAAGCTGCGTAATAACACGAATGTCGTCGTCATGCGCCGACACCCATGCCCACGACGTGCCACCCGGCAACACTATGCCAGTGCTCCATCCGTTAGCGGTTGCCTGAGCAACCTGCTCTTTTGAGTAGGATGTAAGCGCTTTCACGCTTGTGATCATCCTCAAATCCGCGGGGAGCGGTGCGTTTGTCGGTGGGTATCCGGCCGCCATTGCGTTCGTCACTACAAAAACCAGCATTACAATCGAAACTATCAATCGCTTCATCATGGTATTTCTCCTTACCATTATTTTCCGTTCACACCACAGCGTCTCTGGTACACCCTTCGACGCTACAACAAACCTACACACTACTTCTGCCCTTCTGTTTCTCCTTTCTCCTCATCAGCAAAACTGATGCTGACCGCCGTTTCAATTAACACGCCTCCTTTCGCTACAGCGGTCTCATGGTGCACAGACTCCTCTTCTTTATCCTGTGGAGCTTTTTGCGGCTCCAAAGACTTCGGATTCTGGATCTGAGCCGGTGCGGACATCGCCTTGGGTGATTCCTTTTTGAGCGACATACACCCAATAGAAACCGCCACAACCAAAACAATCACCACACACAGCGCGACAACGAGTTTCTTCATATATTTTCCTTTCCTCTTAACTCGTCTTTGTTGACCTTCTTATATGTAAAAGAGCCCACAAATTCAGCTCTTTTATAGCTAAATCTATGAAAAATATGGGCTAACCCATATAATATCAACTATATACCATTTTTAAATATATGTCAATACTTTAACGTAAACAAAAAGCGGTGTCTTTATACCGCTTTTTTGGTGCCCTCGGGAGGAATCGAACCTCCATTTAAAGTTTAGGAAACTTCCGTCCTATCCGTTGAACGACGAGGGCTTATTAATTAACATCTAACACAAATTTTTGATTTTAGCAATTTAAGTTGTTATTAATAAAAATGTTCTGTATAATTATATAAAATTAATTAAAAGCAAAAAATATGAAATCTCCAATAATAAATATTGCAAAAAAAGTTTGCCCAGCAGTAGTTACCGTTATAGTTTCCAAAGATTTGCCTAAAGCAGAAAATTTTTATTCTTTTCCTTTTGGCGGAAAAGAATATGTAATGCCAAAATTAGAAAAAGGTCAAAAAGGGAGAATTGAAAAAACACAAATTGGCGGAGGGTCAGGATTCATTGTTTCAGAAAATGGATATGTTTTAACTTCAAATCATGTGGTCTCAGACACAACAGCCGATTATACTGTAATATTAGACCCAAAACATAAATATCCTGCAAAAGTTTTATCAAGAAATCCAATTAACGATACGGCTGTTTTAAAAATTGAGGGCGAAAGATTTCCATATTTACAAATGGCTGATTCAAATAAAATTGAACTGGGCGAAGAGGTGGTTGCAGTTGGAAACGCATTGGGCGAATTTACAGATACTTTATCAGCTGGAATTGTTTCTGGCTTATCTCGTTTTATAACCGCATTCGGCGGTGTTGACCATCAAATGCAAAATTTAAGAGGTTTAATACAAACTGATGCTGCAATTAATCCTGGAAACTCTGGAGGACCGTTGGTAAATATGGAAGGCCAAGTTATAGGCATAAATACTGCCATGATAGCTGGGGCCCAAAATATTGGGTTTGCAATTCCAATAAATTATGCCAAAAAAGATTTAAATGAAATTAAAAAATATGGAAAAATAATAGTGCCATTTTTGGGAATAAAATATGTTCTAATTTCAAAAGAAATGGCAGAAGCTAATAAACTGCCCGTGCATGATGGAGCATTAGTGGTAAGAGAAGCTCTTGGCGAGTCACCGGTGATAAAAGGTTCCTCAGCGGACAAGGCTGGGGTCAAAGAATGGGATATAATTTTAGAATGCAACGACGAAAAAATTACAGCAAAAAATCCATTGGCGAATATTCTGCAAAAATGCAAAATTGGCAGCCAAACAACTTTTAAAATTTTGCGTGATGGCAAAAGATTAACTTTAACCGCAAAGTTAGAAGAAAAAGTTTGATAGAAAATATGCAAGAAAAAATTGAAAAATTTTTAAAAAGTACATGGTTTAAGATTGGACTCTTGATTTTAGCGTTAATAATCGCTTGTTCTATTTTTTATTATTTTACTATTTACCCAAGACAACAAAAGCAGTATATGAACAATATTGATTTGCAAAAAAAATGCGACAGTGAAGCTAAAAAAATTTTTGCTGGCATCCAAAGAGGGGCGAATAGTATAAATTACACTTATAAAAACCACTACATCAATAGTTTATCCCGATGCTATATTCTAATTCACGGCATTGGAATTGGCGACGTAGGATTAAGCGACAAGTTAATAAATGCTTTCGCAGATGAAACTATAGCTAATTGTGAATCTTTTACCACGGCTCCTGAAATAAATTTTTGCTCATATAATGGTTCAAGTGGTATAAAATATGATATTGATCAGTTTAATAATTTTGTTAAGCCATACATGGAGATGAAATAAATTACATTTATTAAAATAGAAACAAAGGTCGCGAGATCTTAATAAAAATTTAAACTTAAAAAAATATGCCATTTCAAGAAGGTACTAATCTTGGAAATAATGAAGAAGATTCTCTTGTTCGTAGCGAGTGGGACGCAAAACAATTAGAATTAAAAGAACAAAGATTGCGAGAAGAAGCTGGAACGCTTCAAAAAAACCCAAAAAAAGCAACTGATAAAAAATTAGGAGAATATCTTGAAGATGAGGAAATAGCTGGCCGGCAAAGAAGAATTCAAAATACATACGGTGTAGATAAAAAAGGAAAAGCTGCATAACAAAAGCAGGGGAGTCTCCCCTGCTTTTTTAAAATTCTACTCAGTTGTTTTTCCATGAAACTCAGGACTATCCTTTTCGGCATCCTCCTTTGTTTTCCTTACAACTCCATCTTGATGATGAGCTGGAGAATAAATTGTGTAAAGTTTTAATCCATCTGAGCCAGCTACAATATTATGCTGAGCTCCAGCAGGCACAACAACTGCAAAACCATCTGAAACTTCATATTCATTTCCATCTATAATAACTTTTCCTTGGCCTTTTTCAAATCTAAAAAATTGGTCGTTATCTTCGTGAACTTCCATTCCAATTTCTTCGTTTGGTAAAAGCGCCATCAAAACTAATTGGCTATGTTTGCCGGTATAGAGAACTTTTCTAAAATTATCGTTCTCTAGGGTTTCTTTTTCTATATTATTGCAAAATCCTTTCATAAATTTTTTATTTAATTATTAATATTAATTAATATTACCACAAAACAAAAACCCTAGACATACTACCTCGGGTTTTTGAAAAATGGGCGATCGACGGGATTTGCACCCGTGATAGCTCTTCCACAGAGAGCTGTGTTACTACTACACCACGACCGCCATAAGTTTCTTTTTTATCTCTGGATAATGATGGACCAAAAAATGACAATTATGACACAACCATATAAGATTATTCAACTTAATATTTTTCCTGCTTCCGTCTAAATGATGAACTGCTAATATTCTTTTATCCTTAGTTTTACATAAACTACAAATTTCTTCTTTTTTACTCCTTATTAAAATATCTCTATAAATTGTCTGTCCGTTTTTCCAATTAGGATGATTTTTCCCTATATAAACAATTTTATTTCTCCATATTGTTTGACAAGATTTACCACAAAAAAATTTGCCACTTTTAGAATGTTTCAATGCCCTGGGAGCTTTCCAAACTTTTTTTTTACAAATAAAACATTTTACAAACTTTCCCTTCAATTGGCCCTTATGTTGACAATCGGATGAACAATATTTCCCCCATCCTTGTTTCAACCAATTCGGCTTTGCATAAAATTCTTTTTTACATATTTTACATTTAACTATTGGCATAAGTTAACTATACCACCAAAAAAGGGAAGGGCAAATAACTAATCTGTGGATATCTTTTTGTGCCCTCAGTAGGAATCGAACCTACAACCAGATCTTAGAAGGATCTTGTTATATCCATTTAACTATGAGGGCTCAATTAACTAATATATTATCATAAAATTTCCCCTTTGACAATATCCTTTTTTTCGGTTAGAATAATCTTATAAATAAACGGGGTGTCGTATAATGGTAGTACGTGCGCTTTGGGAGCGTACAGCCTGAGTCCGATTCTCAGCACCCCGACAAAAGAATT
>Ga0172379_10009124_pt1 | contig 12297 bp, 5 predicted proteins | sample GrowelOW334metaG_FD_119756 | JGI IMG/M metagenome (GOLD analysis project Ga0172379, IMG submission 119756) | Groundwater microbial communities from an aquifer near a municipal landfill in Southern Ontario, Canada - Groundwater well OW334 metaG | ecosystem: Environmental > Aquatic > Deep... | reverse complement strand
TGATGATACTGGAAAACGGCTTCATTGAGCGCCAGTTGCCCATTCCGGGGCAGGACATCCGGCGCAAGTTCAAGGGGGTCGGAGGCGGCTTGAACATGGCTTGTGCCGAGCTGCTTTCCGAGGACCAGTTGAAAAAATATTTAGATTGCATTGAGAATAACTTTGCTGACGGCCTGGCACTTTTCCCGATGGACAGGGAGATTGTTTACACAACCTTCAATGAACACAGCGCACATTCTGTCTACCTGCGCCTGGGAAAGTGGAAAAAAGCCTTTGCCGCACTGCGGACGAGCCTATGCTGCGCTGTCGCTAAAGACACCTGGCTTGTGTCCGAGCGTTTTTCAAAGGTCGAGAGAGCATACACTCCATGGCAGCCCAACGGTTCGGGCTCGGGTCGGATTATGGACATGATTCTGAACTCTGTTTGCTTTGAACTGACCCCCGACAGTCTCCTGCTGCTTGGCGGAATGCCTTTTGATATTTTGAAGCGGAACGGAATGACTGAACTAAAGGAGCTTCACACGCAGAAAGGCCGTCTGAGCCTCCGCGCCGAGGTTGCTGACAACCAGGTGTTGCTGAACCTGGTCTTTTCTTCAGAGGATTCGGTTCCCGGCAAAATTGTTTTTCCCGATTTCTTCACCGCCATGACGGATGACGCGGGAAAAACAGAGTATAGCAACGTTTTTACATCTCGGAAGGGTAAAACAGGTTACATGTTCACATTAAAACCGACTGAATGACATATTAGTTGGAAAAAAATTCTAATTTCAAGTAAAATAAATAATGAGGATAAAAAATGGAAAATGTCTCAAAAAGCCAAATTTCAGACACCAAACTGTTATGGGACAAGGAAGAATATCGTCCGATTCCATTCTACTTTTTAAACTGCTGCGATGACGCGGCAATATCCCGGGAGGCAATTCGCGATGCGATAGACAGGCTTAAGACCGCAGGGTACGGAGGGTGCGTGCTTTTCAACAAGCCTCCGACCGGATTTGCCGTAGATGAGTTTCTCAGCGAAAAATGGTTCCGCACAATCAGATGTTTTGTTGAAGAGGCGTTGAAAGGAAAAATGGCAATATGGATCAACGACGCCTTCGATTACCCTCCTGGAGAAGCCGGCGGACAAGTCCATAAAATCGCACCGCATCTCAATCAGATGAGACTGTCCAGGAATGTCGACGGATCTATTTCAATCAGGGATGTGGGCTGGGGCTTCCCTGCATTTGAGGAGCCGGAAAGCTCAAAACTCTTCATCGAGTTTGTCTACGAGGCGTATAAGAGGAGCCTCGGCGACCTCTTCGGCAATGGCATCGTCGGGTTCTTCTCCGATGCCGACAACCGCCGTATGCCATATGGCTTTCTCCGGGAGACATATTTTCCGTGGTCTCATTCTTTTGCAGCTAATTTCAAGAAGGAATTCGGCTACTCAATCGAGTCCCACCTGCGGGATGTTCTTGATGGGAAGGACTGTCAGGAGACCGTAGACTACTGGAGATATGCCGGAAGGATATACCAGCAATGGTTCGCCAACAACCATGCATGGTGTCGCGCAAACCATCTCAAGTACACCTTTCACACATCCGACAGCGGGCCGCGAGCCCTTGATGAAACTCTCCGCAGTTCAACATTTTGCGAAGGGGACGCCTTTGAATTGTTCGCGCATTCCGACTATCCAGGCACTGACCACGAGCTTAGAAGCCTGAATGGCGGAACTACTTTTTTCCCTTGGATAATAGAGAATGCGCGATGGGGGGAGGCAAACGAAAACTGCCGGACTCCGACTTTTTCAAAGACATTTGGCGATGTTCGGGCAAAGATAGCCGCATCGGCGGCATTCCTGAATAACAATACCCGCTGCATGTGCGAATGCTTTCCCGCTACAAACTGGAGCTGCGAACCCGACGAACTCCGTCGCATCGCTGTCTGGCAGATCATGCAGGGAATTAATTTCCTGGTGCCACATGCGGCCCATCATCGGGTTTTCGGTGCCACGAAATATTTTGCGCCGCCGGAACTCCTGCGTTACGGAGTTCTGGCGAAATCAATGCGCATGCTTAACGACCATCTGGCTGAGCTTTGCGCCATCGCCTCATGCGGCGAACTTCATGCGCCTGTCGCTGTTCTCGATCCGACGGAGGAGATATGGCGTTCTGGCAAAGCATGCCCGCGCTTCTTCGAACTCTGCGCCGAACTAAACCGTCTGCCCTATGGCTACGTCATAGCACCGCCCTCGGCGCTGATTGGAAATCAAAAACGTTTCCTGGTGGCGGTGAATCCCGGAATCAGGTTGTCGCCCGATGTCAGAAGCCGCATAGCCAAGTCTGGTACAATACTGATAAATGAAGACGAACTTGGACGTCTCGCTTCGCTCGTGCATGTGGATTGCAGCTATACGGGAAGCGGGAAACCTCATTTCATGCGCAGGAAAGTTGACAGAGGGGAACTCCTGCTCATTGCCAATATTGAAGACGAGGGCGAGATCACAGGTTCTTTGAAATATGACGGAGGAACACATTCCATTGCATTGCTGCCGGGTGAAGTCGCAATATTCGCCCCGGATATCAGCAAGTACCGTAGTCCTGCGGGAATCCGTCACACAATACCTTTGGCCAGAACTGCTTGTGTGGAGTGGAAAATCCGGAATTCAGTCACGATGTTCAGATGGGAAGACGCATCGGGGCAGGCGAAATCCATCGCCTCGAATTTCAAAGAGCTTTTCTTCCGTTGGAGTAATAGCGAGGAATTGCCCCCACTGCGCCTGCAGGTTCCAGCCGCCGCAGTGGCTTCATACTCCTTCGATGGTGTCAATCTGGATTCGGGGGCGAAACGGATGATTTTCGACGATGAGTATCTGGAATTCGACATGAAAGGATCGGGTTCTGCGGGACGGCATGTCATCAAGCTGACCAAGCATGAGCCACTTTCCGTGCAGACCCCGTTCTATCTTAAAGGAGATTTCGACGTTGATGTTGTAAAGGGATCGAATGGCATCTTCATTCCTGCTCTCAAGTATTTTAATTTTTCGTTGGAAATGCCGCAGTTTGCCGAGGTCTTTCTGAAAAATAGACGGAATGAACTTGATACAGGCCGCTCGTGGGCAGACCAAGGACAGTTGTTTTATTCTGGTGAGGCGACCTATGTTTTTGAATTCACCATCCCTGCGGACTTCAAACATCCTGTCCTCAAGCTTGAAAGGGTGTCCTGCCGCATTAGGGTTACCGTCAATGGCATTGAGGTGGGATGCCGGATATTCCCGCCGTATGAATTTGATCTCGATGGATTTTCCGGAAAATGCCGTGCGGAACTGAATGTCGAAAACACTCTTGGCAACATGCTCGAAGGATACGGGACTCCGTCCGGCCTTATGTCCATACCGGAGCTGATTGATGTAGAAACGGAACAATAAACAGAAGGAATCGGCTTTAAAACTGATAATTCGTGGAGATAAAACCATTTTTAAAAGGAAGGAGGCTTCAATTGAAACAACGTAATTTCTTCACACTCATTGAATTGCTGGTGGTCATAGCGATAATCTCCTTGCTTGCGGCCATGCTGCTTCCCGCCTTGAAAAGGGCTCGCGATATGGCTAAATCGATATCATGCGCAAGCACTTTAAAGCAGATTGGCTTGGGAGGGCTCTGCTATGCGGGCGACTATAACGGCTGGGGATTCCCTGAGATTTGCTGGGGAAGCGTCAACCAGCTCAATAATCCTACGCGGTGGGTTGGGGAGTATTTTTCAGGCAACATAACTACTTTCTTTTGCTGTCCGGGAATGGCGACAGGCTCGGGAACAAATCCTCCGGGGGCTTATAATAGCTCCCGTCTGTGTACATCGTATTATTTCCACTTCGGCACCGGCACACGCGCAATCGACGGCCAATCATACTACGGGAATGTCGTTTATATGCAGTCCACTGAGACTAACCCCAGAACCAACGTGGCACGTCTCCAGGATCTTGGCAAGACTGACCCAGCGACCTGGCTTAACGCAGCTCTTCGTCCGGTGTACATCCCAGCCCCCGGCGAACAGCCGATGGCGCAGGACGCCTACAATCGCGTAACCGGGATTTGGAGAGGTGGAAACGGTACGTACTTATCAACGAACAACCATTTAGAGATGAGAGGACACAATGTTCTCTACATGGACGGACATGTCAAATGGCTGGGAGCCGACAGTGCAACGGTGCGGCACGCAGATTTCTACAACAACTTCTACTATTGACATGCTGTTTTCAGAAACCCGCACATCACTAAGTAAATGAACACGAAAGATCGGACAAATGAGAAAAATAATTTCATATGGAAGAAATTTCTTCTGGGCACTGCCAATGATAATTGCATTAGAGATACAGGTCTATGGCGGAGAACACATGATCCAAAATTCGGATAACGCAATAATTGCGGCCGATGGGAAGGCATTTTTATCTGTAATGATATCGAAAAGCGCGACAAATGAAGTCCGGGGTTTTGCTGAAGATCTTGCAGGTATCTTGAATCGTATAAGCGGAGCTGGGTTTAAAGTAGTAGTCGATAACGGTATAAATGGCATTGCAATTGGAACAATCAACGATTTTTCCGAAATCCCCTTTAAGCCGGTGTTTGCTATAAACCGTCCGGATGAGGCACAGGGATATGAGATAAAGAGCCATAGCGGCGGGATATATATAATCGGAGCAACGCCGCAGGCTGTGGGCTATGCCGTATATGATTTCCTTTATCGGATTGGTTATCGCAAGTTTTTTCCGACCGACAGATGGGAGATAATACCTGATAAAAAAGAACTTGAATTTGCTGCACACATCCGAGAAATTCCAGATTATTTTATCCGCAGAATTGGGGTGGCAGGCGGTTCTTGGCCGGAATATCAGGCGGCCTCTGGCAAATGGGATACATGTAATCGCGACAGCGGCAATACGTTGAACACAGGCCATGCCTACGGCAGAATAATCCGTGAGAATAAAAAAATCTTTGACCAGCACCCTGAATATTACGGGCTGCTAAATGGCAGGCGCAGCTCCAACAAGCTTTGCATCTCCAATCCGGAATTGCGCAAACTGGTTATTGCATCTGCATTGAGTAAATTTGAAAAAGACCAGGCTTTGAAAAGTTTTTCAGTAGAACCCAGTGACGGCGGCGGCTGGTGCGAATGCGAAGAATGTCTGAAGATGGGAACCCCTTCCACACGGGCGGTGACTCTGGCCAACTCTGTGGCCGAAGCGGTAAGACAGGAATTTCCGGACAGGCATATCTGCATGTATGCATATAACCATCATTCCCCCCCTCCCGCTATTGATGTGGATCGGAATGTTGTGATAAGCGTTGCCACAGCATATATCTCGGGAGGCTACACCTTGGACGAAATCCTGGAAGGCTGGCGTAACAAAAAAGCCATCATCGGTATTCGGGAATATTATGATGTATACCTGTGGTCATTCAATCTCCCCGGAAAAAGCCTGGGCGGTAATCTGGATTATCTGAAAATGACTATTCCAAAGTTCTATAATCAGGGAGCCAGATATATGACTGCCCAATCTTCAGACAATTGGGGAGCCGATGGATTAGGATATTATCTGGCAGAGCGTATGTTGTGGAATATAAAAGAAAATGAAAATATTGACGCGCTGGTTCAGGATTTCCTGAATACGAGCTTTGGGCCGGCATCCTCTGTGATGAAAGAATTTTATAAGTTGATTGACGGTTCTAAACCCAAACCGCTGTGTTCTGACCTGCTGGGTAGAATGTATCGCCTGCTGGCGCAGGCGGTAAAGCTGGCTTCTGGCAAACCTGATGTGACAGGGCGCATTTATGATCTCTCGCTTTACACCCGCTACTGCGAACTGTATCTGGCCTTTACTCAAGCGTCAGGTGAACAGAAACAGAACGCTTTTAATCAGTTGATGGAATTCTCCTCCGCAATAAAATATACCCGCATGATATCTTGCAAAGACCTTTATCGTGAGAATAAACGCATCTTCCCGTCAAGTAATGAAAAAACGCCTGGTGACTGGGAGAGTTCTATTCAATTCACGCCTGGTCAAACCGATAAGATAATCAGCGAAGGGATTGCCGCAAACACACTGCTGGATTTCGATACGGTGAATTTCAGCGATAATCTCATCCCTCCTGCTGGATTGAATAATGAAGTGTTCAAGGGCGGTCAGCTACAGCCGAGGCGAGCCACCGTAACCTATTATACATGGGTCGATGAAAAACTTCAGCCGTTGAAGCTTTCCGTAACGGGTGGATTGATTACATACTACCGCAATCGCGGTAATGTGAAATGTGAATTATGGAAACTCGGAGGCGCCTCTGACACTGGTGAACTGGAAACTCTTGTTCAGAGCGATGCAAGCGTTTCTCCGGACGGGACTGAGCGTGTTGTACGATTGACACCAAAACAGCCCGGCCTTCATAAGATTGTCATCAGTGACGGCGGCGATATGACCAAAGTGGAATGGGGTAGCGGTAGGGCAATGACAATATTTGCCGATTCAGCTAACCCGCCGGTGCTTTCCGGGACTTTGTGTTTTTACGTGCCGAAAAACACAAAGATACTTGGCTTTTTCTGCAATATGAGCCGCGGGGAAATCATTTCACCTGACGGAAAGACTGCGTTTAAATTCAATAAAATGCCGGGGTATTGCTCCATTCCTGTAGGCGATGGAATGGATGGGAAAATCTGGAAACTTCAGGACATCTCCGGCAATATCGGATTTATGACGATACCATCGTATCTGGCAATCACCCCTGCAGGACTCCTGTTGCCGAAGGAAGTTGTTGAAAAAGATAATCTTTAAATTTTACAGAAAAAACGAAAAATCATGTAAGGAGTAAAAAATGAAGGAATACTTTCTTATAGGGGCTGTCCTAATGGCAGCATCTACAATATCGGCGATGGATATTGTCAAGGGAAATAAGCCTTTGGCAAAGATTTATCTGGAGGAGCTTGATAAAACCAATACGATACCTTCTTTCGGTGAACTGCAAAAAATGCCTGTTTCTAAGCAGAAAGAAGGGGTTTTGGCAATAGCTGTATCTGATTTGAACTACCATTTGAAAAAAATGTGCGGCACGGAACTTGAGGTAGTCATTACTTCCGATCCGGCGCAGGTCAAAACCCCGGCCATCGTAATCGGAAGCCTGGCAAATCGCCTCGGAGCTCAACCGAATGCCAGAAGTGAGCTTGGCGAAGCTTTTCGCTTGAAGACCGCAAACGGCATGCTGCTTATCGGTGGTGAAAGCTCTGCTGCTTGTGCTTACGGCATCTATGAATTGCTTTCGCTTCTAGGCTGTGACTGGGTGATGCCGGGAATCAATGGTGAAGTTATCCCTGCGCAGAATAATGTTTCAATCGATGGGCTCGACATTGAACAGGCCCCCTCATTCGCCTTGCGGTTTCCATGTTATTCTGGTGGCGGCAGTGTCGTGACTCAGAAATGCAGAGATGAATTTGATCAGTGGAAATTACGTCACAAGGAACAAATCAACCGGGAATGGTATCCTTTGGTAATGATTGGCGGCCATATTTGGGACGTCTTAATTAGAAAATATGAAAAACAATTCAAGCAAAATCCCGAGATGCTGGCATTGGTAAGGCAGCCCGACGGAACAATGAAGCGACAGGGGCCTCAGCTTGAAACCACCAACCCCGAAGTACTTAATATTTTTGTCGAACATATCCGCGATATGTTCAAAATAAATAACTGGCCTAATGATAAAAATGTCTGTATCGGGGTCGGGCCTGCTGATGGTGGAGGATTTTCACAGTCACCGGAAAGTATTCTTGCTGGGGCAGGTCGGATAGATCCGATGTCAGGGGATCCTGATATTACCGACCTTCAGGTGCTGCTCTGCAATCAGCTCATAAAATGCCTGGAAAATGAATTCCCCGGTCTTCGCCTGGGCTTTTATCTTTATAGTGTCCATGCTGATTATCCGATGCGGTACACCCCGGACAAAAAAGTCACAATTGTCATTGCTGACATTGCATATTCCCGTTTCCACGGACTGAATGACCACAACAGCAAAACCCGTGCGTATTATCGGGAAATCATAGGACAGTGGGAGAATTTGCATAGCAAGCAGGGCAACAATATTTTCTTTCGCGGTTACAATTGGAATCTGGCGGAAAACTTTATGCCTTACACCAAGCTGAAAATATGGGGGGAAGATATTCCCTGCTACAAAAAAATGGGGGTGATCGGGTTCCATAATGAATACTCAAAGGCATGGTCGGTGCTTGCCCCTTCGGATTATCTCGAGGCAAAACTTGCCTGGAACGCAACTCTTGACTGGAAAAAAGTGCTTGCGGAATATTGCAAAAACGCTTTTGGCAAGGGAGCGCCGTTTGTAGAAAAATATTATCTGATGCTGGCTGAACGGCAGAGTAAAAGCGGACATGAAGCCGGGTCTCACCATGCTTTCGCGCTTATCTATGACAGCGATTTTATAAAAGAATCATTTGTTCTTTTTGACAAGGCCGAAAAAGCGGCTGAAAAGGCAAGCGAAAAACAGCGGGTCCAGTTTGCCCGCATCCCGGTTGAAATGCTTAAACATTATCTGGATTTCCGTAGTGCTTATAGTTCCTCTGATTTTACTTCTGCACGGCGGAAATTTGAATTTATGAAAAGCGAATTACAGAGATATGAGAATATTGACCCCAATCTTATCTGTCGGCAATCAGTGCGTTATTTAGACAGATTCTACGGCAAGTTTATTGAGGAATCTGTAAAATATTCAACAGATAAATACCGCCTAGTTTACCCCGTCCCTGATCGCCTGAAGACTGCATTTGATTCAATTAATTGCGGACAGAGCATGGAGTTTTTCAATACTGAAATCAATGACAGCAGCTATATACGCACTGCGACTTTTTCATCGACTTGGGATGCCCAGGGACTGATGGGCTATCGCTCTGGTTCGATCTGGTATCGCATTCCGTTTAATCTGCCTGCTGATTTGCAGGGGCAACCGCTCGGACTTTTCATCGGCGGAGCGGATTCGATTGTCCGCGTCTGGTGCAATGACAAGTACATCGGAATGGGGCAGGGATTCGCGAAACCATTTCAGTTTGATCTCACCGGACTTGCCAATGGCGGTGAGAATCTGCTTGTAATCCAAGTGCAGCATTCCGGTAATTCGGAAATAGGCATCGGTGGGCTTATTTATCCTTCTTTCATATTTGCAGGACCACGGCTGGATTCCCGTGCTTCTAAAATGGAAAAACTTGAAAGGATACTCCCTGGCGGCGGACGTGAACCGGCGGAATAACATATTTTAACGACTCCATTGTTTCACTCCATTTCTCCGGTAATTTCAACGGTGGCAAAATCATATGGAGCTAAACTTATTTCAATTTTACGGTCTCTGACTTCCTGTTGCTTATTGTTTTGAACTTCAACAGCTTTTGGCACAGTGAGCTTTTCCGGCAGGGAAACCGTAAACTTACTGTCGGCGAATTGCAAATTAGAGATAATGAGCAAATATTTCTTTGAAGGGTTGAATGCCACATCCGGATCGTGCTGCTGTATTTTCTCATAATAACCGATTTTCACCTTATCATCAGTTGACTTGAACACTTTGTTTTCCCAGTAGGGAACGAAATCAACGATTTCCAAAGGAGTATCATTCATACCGAAATTAAAACGGATTTGATTCCATTTGTGAACTTCACCGGCATCGCACCAGAGCGGCCAATACAACAAATCGAATTGCAGGGTATATGCCAGCATGGTGCGGGTTCCACGAGTCGGATTCGGAAATACTTTCCGGTCACGTCCACGCAATTCCGGCAGGAAAACTTGCGGCATGCCCCATTGTCTCGAAAAGAATTCTGTTTTCAAGTTATCAATATCCCCGAAGATATGGGCATAATAAAAATCACCATTTCCCGAGGCATCACGTTTTTCCGGTTCATGATACCAGTAAAAAAAGTTTTCGCCAAAAAGGGTCACATCAAAAAGCGACATAACCGGGACTGGTCGGTTTCCGCTGCTGTGAGCCATCATCAGTTCATTCGGATTATTGCTCCGGACAATGTGGCGGATGCGTTTATACAGGCGTCTGTAAGCATCAAAAGCATAATATGGTGTTTCCGCCCCAGACGCATCGCGGTATCCGTATCGGTAATTGTGGGCCGGGCAAATACCGTCGGAGTAAACGCCGCCGATCCTGTAATTTCCGGCAAACTGATTCACCCCCCACGTCAGGTAATCAATAAAATCGTCATCTGGAGTAATATCCTGCGTAATTGATTTAGCGGGACAAGCATTTTGACCGAGAACACTATTGCGTTCTTCGATATTCTTGAAATAAATTGCATCGTCCGGGATGTTGATTTTGGTCGGTGTCACCGATGGGATTCTGGCATTTTTTTCAGCTGCATAACGTAAGTATTTATCCTCCATCACATACGTTTTCCCCTCTTTTTCTGTTACTATGGTATGCGTGGTCAAAGATGGCAGCATATAGTGCATCAAACTGCGATTTGGCATCGCATTGTCCTGGGCTGCAAGCTTGCGGAGTTTTTCCGGCGAAGTAACCCATTGGTTGTTAAACGTCTCCTGATTTGAAATTCTCCAGAAAGACCAATAGACGAGCTTGTCGTATTTGGGATCAATTGGGTCGTTACCCAATTGCGTAGCAAAATTCCAGGCCCGCCAATTTTTCGGCATTCGCTTGATTGGAGTTATTCCAAAATAGAAGTTGAAAGTTACCGGCTTGTCAATTTCAGTCGCCGTGTTGATAAAATTTATGTTTAATTCATTTTTCTGCGGATCGAATATCAATTCCTGTCCTTTCGGGCCTGTCCAGTTACGTGCGTCAGTGAAGTTGCAGGATATCCCATAGCTGGTGTTGCCAACCCAGAAATTCGGGCAAAAGCCCGGCGCAACTTTTTCGCCATCCTTGACATTGAGAAAAATCCTGCGTTTTTCCGCCTCAATGCCAGCTTCCAGCCGGTTCGGACCTTCCTTATGCAATGCACAGAGTTTGTCTGTCGGCAGATTCAAAGCAAAAACCAATGAGGCTTTTGTTAAAACCTGTTTTTCTTTCGGGTTCAAAGTAATTTCATATTTGAAAATATAATCAAAATCCACTTGGAATTTTATTTCCACATTCAGTGTGTCGTTGCCGAAAACAGAATTACCTGCGACAGAATTTTTTCCATTCAAAGCAATTTTCAACTTTTCATCATGAAATTTCAGTTGCCCTTTTCGAGTGTCTATCCGTAGCGAAGTTTCATTGGAAAGCACTTTTTCATCACGAACGAAAATTGCCGAAGGCAGCGCAAATTCGTTAAAAAGAATTCTTTTGAAGTCGGTAATGACAGCATTCCCGGAACATTGCAGGGGAATAAATCCCGTGCCTGGTTCTGTATAATCCCCGGATAGGGCTTCAGTACCCAGCTTGTTGCCAACCCATTCGGATTTTTGAGGTGTTTCCGCAGCAATGCCTGAATTAAACACGGCGAGTGCAAATGTGGACACAAGGAGTTTTTTGTAAAGAGTCATTTTCAAATCCTTTCTTTTAACTTAATTATGGTTGCATATGGATTGCTTTTATTCCGGTTCCCTATAGACGATCCCAATACGTCTTTACCGTCGGATAACTTACATTTCCCGTCCCCAGTTCATAATAGGGGTTCAACGGGTTGCTACATTTTATCGGAGAAACATGTCCGTCGGCCCAGAGAATGTTCACCTGCCTGTCGTGACGAGCCATAGCTCCGCCTCCCGCGCCGGCAAAGATCGCAGAGTAATATGAATTAACCACATAGTTTCCGCGATCATTTGCCGGATAGTTAAGATGCGTGGTATCCAAATGGGTAATTGTGTTGGAAGGATTTTTCAACTGATTTTCCTTGGCCGGCGGCGAACTTATTGATGCCGGCGTCGTGTAAAAGTAAGATGTTGCAATATGGTGGTAATTATAACCGTATGAGATGAAACTGCCGAGGGATGAAAATGTAGTCGCCGGACAGCTGAAAACTCCTACAGAATTCTGGTTGAGATCGTGTGACAGATACACCGCCCAGTTTTCTGTGCCGATGCCAGCCGGCATAAACATGTCGTCGTAATCGTTACGATATGCCGCTGTAGGAATTCCGATTTGCCTAAGATTGCCAAGACATTGTATCGCTTTGGATTTGTCTCTGACTTTGTTCAAGGCGGGCAGCAGCATTGAAGCAAGAATAGCTATGATAGCTATGACTACCATCAATTCAATGATGGTGAAAGCGTTCCGGATGAATCTTGTCGCCGCCTCTTTCATGGTGCTTTTCCCTTTCTTTAAG
>Ga0172379_10009123_pt1 | contig 12298 bp, 11 predicted proteins | sample GrowelOW334metaG_FD_119756 | JGI IMG/M metagenome (GOLD analysis project Ga0172379, IMG submission 119756) | Groundwater microbial communities from an aquifer near a municipal landfill in Southern Ontario, Canada - Groundwater well OW334 metaG | ecosystem: Environmental > Aquatic > Deep... | reverse complement strand
CGTCTAAGCAGCGCACTTGACAACGCGGGGCTTGCCGCAGCGGCCTCTGCCAGCACTACGGATATTACCAGTGAGGCAAACAAATACTTCAACGCCAATTTTCCATCTGGCTATATGGGGGCGACTGTCGGCAATCTCGTTGTAACTGCAAATGCTGACAATAGCGTTATCTCTCTGTCTGTAACCGCTACCGTTCCTACGACCCTTATGAAAATAGCGGGAATAAGCAACCTGCCAATTTCCGCGCAATCAGAAGTAACCCGCGCCAACAAAGGGTTGGAGTTGGTTCTGGTGATGGATAACACGGGTTCAATGACCCAATCAGCGGGCGGAGGAGTCAGCAAAATCTCAGCCGCAAAGACCGCCGCAACCAACTTGGTTAACATCCTTTATGGCAGCAACACCACCCTGCCTAATTTATGGATAGGATTAGTGCCATTTGCACAAGCGGTGAATATCGGCACAAGCCACACAAGCTGGACAGCATCAACATCTTTTGACTGGGGAACAACTAGCTGGGGCGGATGTGTTGAGTCACGAAGTAATGGCACTTCCACTCCGCAATATGATATTACTGATGACACTCCCTCGACCCGCCTATTTCCCAAATACTATGCTCCAGACAGCAGCAATAATGATTGGATAACGACGACAACGTGGCATGGCCACACCACCACCAGCTACAATATAAGTGGTTCTCGCGGACCAAATGTTAGCTGTACGCAACCAATAACGCCACTTAGTGATACCAAAAACACCATTTTGAACGCAATAAATGCCATGAATACGGGCGGCTATACCCATATTGACCTTGGCCTAGCTTGGGGCTGGCGGTTGCTATCACCCAAATGGCGCGGTCTGTGGGGCGGGGCAATGGACACCAATAACCTCCCCCTTGATTACAATACTCCGCTAATGAATAAGGCCATTGTTCTGATGACGGATGGCGATAATACCCTTACTAATCAAGATTATACAGCTTATGGATATTACAATTCTGGGCAACTTGGTGCTAACACCTGCCCAACTTCGGCTTGCGCTAATGGCGAAGCCGAGCTAAACACCCGCACATCAACAGTTTGCGACAATATAAAAGCCAATAATAGTAATGTAATAATTTACACTGTCGCCCTTGGCACAAGCATCGGAACTACCGCAAAAAATATGCTGCAAGCCTGCGCCAGCAAGCCCGAGTATTTCTTTGACAGCCCAACCTCAGCCGATTTGCAGACAGCATTTCAACAAATAGGGGACTCGCTGGCAAACCTACGCATAAGCAAATAAGCAGCTATGCCGCAAATTCAGCGATCGCAGATTCCAGACGTGCGACACCTGTTGCCAGTTCCCTCTCGGTAATCAGCAAAGACGGCAAAAACCGCAGCACATTTGGACCAGCTTGTAGCACCAAAACACCGTGATTGCGGGCAATATCGGTAATCTCTGGGGCTTTGCCATGAAATTCCGGCTTTAATTCCGCACCAATCATAAGCCCACGCCCGCGAATTTCTGCAAACAATTTGTAGCTCTTATTTATGTCTTTTAGTGAATCGGTTAGCTGTTTTCCACGTTCTTTCACATTTTTAGCAAGCGACGGTGATTGCAGCGCCTTCAACACCACCCGAGCTACCGCGCAAGCAATTGGATTACCACCAAAAGTCGAGCCATGACTGCCAAATTGAAAAGTGTTTTCCACCTTTTCCCCCGCAAGCATCGCCCCAATCGGCAACCCACCGCCGAGTGCCTTGGCAATCGTTACTACATCTGGTTTTACGCCATCTTCGGCGAAATGCGAGAATAATTTGCCAGTACGCATCATCCCGCACTGCACCTGATCAAGCATCAGCAACGCATCATGTTTATGGCAAAGATCTTGAATATGCTTCAGAAATCCCTTGGCAACAGGAGTTACCCCCCCCTCACCCTGCACCACTTCCAGCATCACCGCACAGGTTTTATCACTAATCGCCTTTTCAATTGCGGCAAAATCATTAAATGGAACATAGGTAAAACCGGCGGGTAGTGGCTCAAACCCAGACTGATATTTTGGTTGGGCAGTGGCGGTTACCGTTGCCAATGTTCGCCCATGAAACGAGCCAATAAAAGTAATTATTTCGCGTTTTTCTGGCGGTTTTCCTTTGTCAGCCGCATATTTACGGGCAAGCTTTATTGCCGCTTCATTGGCTTCTGCCCCTGAATTGGAAAAAAACACCCGCTTGGCAAATTTGGAAGCCTTCACCAATTCCTCAGCCAATAAAATTGTCTGCTCACAGAAAAATACGTTGCTGGTGTGCCATATTTTTTCTGCTTGCGCGTTCATCGCGGCAATAAGCTTTTTGTTATTATGGCCAAGGCTGGTAACAGAAATACCAGCACCAAGATCAATATATTCATTGCCGTCAACGTCCCAAACTTTTGCACCAGCGCCACGCGCGATAATCAAATCCCGTGGTTTATAGGCAAGCGTGTAGTATTTCTTCCCCTTTGCCAGCAAAGTTTTGGTTTTAGCAGTAATTATTTTCTTTTTCATATTGTTATCACCATAATTATTGTTTAATTTGCATGGTTTGTAGCATGAGAATACAGTTTGTTAAGACAAAAAAACAGACTTAAATTAAAAAATCACGGCAAAACATCTAAAAGACATTGAATTTAAAATATACAAAATATATAGTGTAACCATATATTTATTTATGTATTTGTAAGAACTTGTATAAATCAATCCAGCGCTGCGGCAAGGAATAATCGACATGAAGCTTTCCAAATTATTCAAAGACAACAAAGGTGTCGCCATTATTGAAATGGCCTTGATTCTGCCGCTTTTATTAGTCATTGTTTTTGCAACTATTGAGTTTGGCAATTATTTCGTTCGCTGGGCAATTGTTCAGCGGGCCGCGACCTCTGCATCAAGCTATATTCAGAATGAATTCCCCAACAGCAGCCAGTCGGATGCCGATAGAATTAATCCCGGCGTGATGGGAATCGTTGGGCAGATGGGCTATGGCATTGTTCAAGGCTTGAACGTTTGCGGCGTTACTGGTGGTGCTACCATAGCATCCTGCCCTGCATCATCGGTATTTGTGGCAAGGTTCAATGCTGGCGTTGCTCCAACGACACCTTACAATGTCCGCCTTCTGGTTAGTACGCCATACGCCACGCTCACTGGCATCTCTAGCCTTGCGGGATTTCAGTTCCCAACCGTAATAAATGCGACTTCGTTCTTCACTGTTACACCGGGAACTCCTGATGTACCAAGGGACTCTAGTGGCAACCCCACTAGCTGCACGACCAACCAATTCATCACTTATAATGCGACAAATAATAGCTATGTATGTACTAGCGTAACGCCATATCCGCCAAATTCAAACTGCGCAACCAACCAATTCCTTACCTATAATCAGGCCAGCAACAGCTATGTGTGCAGCAACGTAACGCCGACCCCGCCTAGTGCAAGCTGTACAACAAATGAGGCCGTTAGTTATGATGCGGCAAGCAATAGTTATTATTGCAAGAAGACATCATCAGGCGATGGTGGTTCTTATATGGTAATAAATCATTGGACAAACGAACCAGCATGTAATGGTGACTTTGGCTATACGTCTTGGACGAATAATCCTAAGACGGGAGGTCCTTCCTGCCCACCAGGATTTACCGACAACACACAGGCGCTATCTGGTTGTTCATGGCTTCATACTTGCGTAGCACAATGATTATGACACTAATGCTTCATTGTGAGATATGAACCAGCACTCCGCACAAGAAGCCATAATAACTCTACTCAACCGCATTTATGCCGATGTGGTAGGGATAGAGGAGCGTTTCGGGCTGATTGTGGGTGGTGGGGATATTCGCCCGCGCATTGACTATTTCCATGATGCGATCCGTGCATTCACCTCGCCTGATGCGAAAATACGGGAAACCCGCCTTAGTGTCGAAATGCTGGCGTATGATTTACGCTGTTTGCGTTATATCCAGCAAATGCCGCTTGCTCCGTTCAGAAAAGATGGTGAGAATCTCGCGCCGACCACCGCTGTGGTAAATGCTGGCGAAGGGTTGGTGGCAGCCGCAAACCGCCCCGATCGTGAAACCCGCCTGCGCCTTGTGGAGCTATATCAAAATTATGCGGTGATGTTTGCTGCCTTGCTGAAACCAGCCGCTGACAGCGATTACCTCGCCCGCACCGAGGCTTTGGACGAAGACGTAAAAGACATTCTCGCCATCATCCACCAATTTGAAACTCACCTATTTGAGACTATGGCCGATATAAATATAATCGCCCACCGCACACAACAATTAGAAGAAGCTGAATTGCGCTTTATCCTCACCACTTTTTTGCACCAGCAGAAGCATAAAAATAAAGACGACGTGCAGAAGCTAATCGCTCATTTGAAAGAGCATATCCGCAAAAAAGATAAGAAAATCAAAGATGTTGATAAAGCTCATGGCGATTTTGCAATGGCGCAGCTTGGGATTTTTGAGGAATCAAAAGATATGCTGAAAAAGCTTGCCGCCCAAGGGATGAATGTTGTGGGCAAATTCGTGGAAAACGCCATTTCCGACACCCGCCGCCAGATGGGTGGGAAAGGTATGTAACGCTAGTAACTACGCTATATAGTAATTTGACTTAATAACTACCCACTTGCGTCATTGCGAGTGAGCGTAAGAGAACGTGGCAATCCATAGTCATAACAAGTAAGAATGGATTGCTTCGGCTTCGCCTCGCAATGACGAGAGTGTGGGTAAATTCAAAGTCAAAAGACTATAGTAATTACGCTGGCAATTCCAAACCACTTGCCGCGAGTTCCGCCCGTAAATCATTTTGCAAACGGCTCAAACCATCGGCATTTTCCGCCTCGCAGCGGGCAACCAGCATCGCTTGTGTATTTGATGCACGCAGCAACCACCAGCCATCAGTGGTGGAAACCCGCACGCCGTCCACATCGCTGAATTTTGCATTTGCATTTTTAAGGCGATTTTTCACCTCCTCAATCACTGCGAATTTGCGATTATCATCACACGGAAAGCGAATTTCGGGAGTATTTATGCGTTTTGGCAGCAATTTCCGCATGTCCGAAAGCTTCGCATCATAGCGAGAAAGCAAGCCCAGCAGCCGCACCGCCGCATATAAAGCATCATCAAAACCGTAATATTTATCGGCGAAAAACAAATGCCCGCTCATCTCGCCCGCAAGTGGAGAACCTGTTTCTTTCATTTTGGATTTTATCAGCGAATGCCCAGTTTTCCACATCAGCGGCGTGCCACCCAGCCTTGCCACTTCCTCAAACAATGCAGAGCTGGCTTTCACATCGGCAATTATAGTCGCACCTTGGTTTTCGGGCAGAATATCCGCCGCATAAAGCATCAACAACTGGTCGCCCCACAGGATTTCGCCCTCATCATCCACCACGCCAAGGCGGTCGCCATCGCCATCAAAGGCAATTCCCAAATCCAGTTTTTTCGCAAGCACAGTGTCAATCAATTGCTGCAAATTAGCAGGGACAGTCGGATCGGGGTGATGCACAGGGAAAGTGCCGTCAATCTCGGTATTGAGCAAAATATGTTTGCCCGCCAATTTTGCACATAAATCCTCGGTGATTTCGCCCGTCGCACCATTGCCAGAGTCCCACGCCACGGAAAGTAGCCGAGTGCCATCATAAGCGGCAAGCAAAGCATCCACATATTCTTCTTTTATATCAAGCTGTTTGAGCTTGCCCTTGCCCTCATAAAAATCATCCCGCTCGGCAGCATGGCGAAGCTCGGTAATATCCGCACCATAAAACGCCGCATTTTGTAGCACGAATTTCATTCCATTATGGTCTGGCGGATTGTGCGAGCCAGTTATCATAATCCCGCCCGCTGCCTCTTTGGTATATGCCGCATAATACAGCATCGGCGTTGGCCCAAGCCCCACATCCAGCACATTCATGCCGCTGTCAATGATGCCTTTGCAAACCGCATCAAACATTTCCATGGAACTCGCCCGCCCATCACGCCCGACGCAAATATAGCCGTCCTCGTCCTCATCAATAATCGCCGCTTTAGTGGCAAAAGCCCGAGCGATGAAATATGCGTCCTGCGCGTGAATCGTTTCGCCGTACACGCCACGAATGTCATATTCACGAAAAATGCTGGGGTTAAAGATGTGAGTTGTCATGGTTGTAATTCTTTATCATTTCTTTTCAAGGACTTGAGTGTTGGCTGAATTTTGCGGAGCAGGAGCGGAGGCCGGAGTTGGAGCAAGAGTATCTGCGCCGCTGATTTTAGCAGTGTTAAGCTTCCGCTGATTTGCCAGTTCAACAGTTAGTTGTTTAGCTTTTTTGGGATTCATAGCCGCCAGAATCGGCGATGCCTTTTTTTCTGCCATTGAGTCAATAACCAATAGCAAAATCGGCATCTCCACCTCATCAAAAATACGGGCAGCATCGGCTGGCTTCATATTTTCATAGATTTTCACAAGGCTTTTGATTTTGGCATCTTCCTGTGTGTTGTATTTTTCCAGCAATTCAGAAACCTGTTTTTTCATATCCTCAATTTGTTCAATTTTATCATCAATCCGCTTCTGAGCGGCCTCTAGTGCTGATTCCTTGATTTGGATATTATTTTCCCAGCGATCCAGCTCCTCGCGCCGCTTGGAAAGGCTTTGCAATAATTCCACCTCAACTGCCGTATAACGACGCTCAGTGCTACTTTCCAGCTCTTTAGAAACTGCGGGGTTTGATTTTTCCTTTTTCTCTTCTGGTTTGGCTTCGCCAGTTGATTCCGCAGTTTTTTCTATAGTTTTCTCTGGGGATTTTTCCTCTGTTTTCTTTTCGTCTTTTTTACTATCTTCAGCTTTTTTGTCTTCTGGTTTTTTTGCTGCTTTGTCCTGATCGGGGGCAACATTGGGCTTTTCAGCAGAAACATTCGACTGCTTCTCACCCTGCTGTGCCTCCACTGGAGTAATAAACAGCATTTCCGTATCACGCACCATGCCAACAACCTTAACGCATAGCAACAAAGCAGCGGTAATGATCGTCGCGGGTATTATTCTAAATAGTTTCATCTCCAAAAATTATCCCTTAATACCTGCGCGAATCATATCCAGCAGTTCCTGTTCGGCCTTCGAACGATTGCCATTTGCAGGTTTTGGAGTAGATTGTTTCACCCGCCCAATAACACGTTCCAGCACAGCTTCCAGCGATACGTTGGTTTTTTCTTTTGCTGCTTTCTGCGTAACTTGCCGCTCGTTTTTTTCCAAAACTGGAGCTGACTTTAGAACAGTGTTTACAGCAGATTTTTCTAAAATTTCAGCCTTTTCACCACCTGCCAACTCATCAACTACAGAATCAACTCGACTGCGAGCGCGGGTTACCGCAAAATTTGCATCTAGCTTATTGGCGATGCGCTCACCTTTTTCAATCATAAACGCAAGATCATCCATCAGGAAATTAGCCTTATCAACCCGCCCCTGAATGTTCTCGCCGATCTTTTTGCTAACCGATTGCAGCGCCACAATGCTTTCCGAAGCCCGTGTGGTGGCTGCATCAAAATGTTGCAACAAACTAGCCAACTCGCTTTTGCTATCCTGTAAAATTTTAATACGTTTATTCAGCACCCAGCAATAGCTGATAGTCGCCATCAGCAGGCCAACAATCAGTAAATTCAGCAATAAACTCAGAACGCCTATCATAATAATACCTCGTATTAACTATCTCGCGTTTTTTGTTTTACTTGTTCGTGAATAGATATTGCAATGTTTTCGCGCACCCGCCCCAAAGTTCCCGTAGTTACAGGGATACCGCCACAACGCAGAGTTATATCATCGTCAGGCGAGCAATCAAGAAGCATGGTGCTGCCCACATTCAAACTCATTATTTCTTTTAATGTAACTTCTTTTTCGGCAAAAATCGCTTCAATTTCAATGTTTGCGCCGCGCAATTCCTTGCCCATGTATTTTTCCCAGACCGTATCCTTGCCAAAATTTTCGCCCATGAACATTTGCAACAGCAAATCACGAACTGGCTCAAGGGTAGCGTGTGGCAGCAAAATTTCGATCATTCCGCCACGATCTTCGGCCATATCTACACGGAAACGAACGAGCAGTGCTGGATTCCCCGGACGAGTGATGGTGGCAAAGCGCGGGTTGCTTTCCAAGCGTTCAAAATGGAAAGTAACTGGTGATAGCGGCTCAAAAGCAGCACTCATATCCGCCAGCACCACATCCACCATACGTTTTACAATGTCTTGCTCAATGGCAGTATAAGGCCGCCCCTCAACTCGAATCGGGCGATCAGACTTGCGGCCGCCCAGCAAAATATCCACCATTGAATAAATTTGCGAGCTATCAACCGTAATCATCCCGAAATTTTCCCACTCCACCGCCCGAAAAACGAGCAGCAAAGCAGGCAGTGGAATAGAATTCAAATAATCATCAAAACGGATGCTGCTCATGGAATCAAGGCTAACATCCACATTTTCCGAGGTAAAATTACGCAAAGAAGTGGAAAGCTGGCGCACCAGACGGTCAAAAACCACCTCCATCATCGGCAGTTTGTCATAAGCGGTAACTGATTTATCGAGGATGGCAAAAATACCATCCATTTGCGCCCCGCCAGCCTCTTTTTTTATGTCAAAACCGAGCAAGGAATCAATTTCGTCCTGATTCAGGACACGGGCAGGCTCTTCCGGAGCGGCACTAGCTTCAGTTCCACCCGCAGCTGCTTCTGCCGCTTTTTTATCCTCAAGATCGAGCATAGAAGCCCACTCAGCAGCGGCTGCATCGTCTTCTGCGCTTGTATTTGGTTCGTTATCTGCCATATTTTCTCAAGATATTATCTGTCAATTATGTTAGTTTTTATAACACATGGACAATTTCGCAGCAACAAATATGCCACAGCAGCTTATTGAACCACAATTTCCTTAAACAGTACATCATTTACCTGCGTAGGGGCGATGGCTTTATTAACACGCAACAGGATTTCCTCACGCAGACGCTGAATCCCCGCTGAACCCGCAAGATCGCTAGAGCGTAACTCACGAAGATAGGTGTTAATAGAATCAACCACGCGCGGCAAATTTGACTCAATCATCGGCACATCGGTCGCCTTTGCAACTTCAAGGACTACAGTGGTTTTAAGAAATTGCGAGGATTTGCCAGAACTGTTAAGGTTCACCAAAAACTCCGGCAAGGTGTAATAAACCGTTTTATTTATTGGATTGCCATGCTCATCAAGAGCCACAACTTCTTCCTTCACTTCTTCACCACTAGATTTACTGAGGAAGAAAAAAGCACCAGCGCCAACCAGCGCCAGAACCAGCACCGCAGCAGCTATAATAATAATTAGTTTTTTATTTGATTTCTTTGGCGGAACAATGGGGTTACCATGCTCATCAAGCTGAACCTCGACCGCAGCATCACCAGTGCTTTCAGTTTTAGGGTCTTTTTCATCTTGATCATTTGTATCTTTTTTAGCCATAGAACTCAAATTCCTTAAAAATTACTATTGCCCTTGTATCGCACCAATATCAGGTGCATCAGGGCGCTTCATCCCCACCACATGATAACCAGAATCAACGTGCAGAACTTCACCAGTTGTCCCCTGCCCTAGCTGCGAAAGAAGATAAAGTGCAGCGCCGCCAACATCCTCGATGGTGGTGTTGCGTTTCAGGGGAGAATTATATTCGTTCCATTTTAGAATATAACGGAAATCGCCAATTCCCGAAGCAGCCAAAGTTTTTACAGGCCCAGCCGAAATAGCATTAACGCGGATATCATCACTGCCCAAATCCATAGCCAAATAGCGAACACTGGCTTCCAGAGCAGCTTTGGCAACCCCCATTACGTTATAATGCGGCACAACGCGCTCTGCCCCGTAATAAGTAAGGGTCACCATGCTACCGCCGTTTTTCATCAAGGCAGCCGCCCGTTTAGCAAGGGCTGTGAATGAATAACAGGAAATGTTCATCGTCATCTGAAAGTTTTCAAGGGTAGTGTCAACATACCTGCCCTTTAGTTCGTTTTTATCAGAAAAAGCAATAGCATGAACTAGAAAATCAATCCCGCCCCACTCTTTTTCTACATCCGCAAACAGCTTATCGATACTTGCCATATCGGTGACATCGCAAGGCAAAACCAGCTTTGCGCCAACGCTTTCCGCCAACGGACGAACACGTTTTTCCAAAGCTTCGCCCTGAAAGGTGAAGCCCAGCTCTGCCCCTTGTGCGTTTAGATATTGCGCTATTCCCCAAGCAAGGGATTTATCATTGGCAACACCCATGATAAGTCCACGCTTCCCAGCCATCAAGTTACCTTGCGGGATAACTTGAACTTGTTCTAATGATTCTGTCATTTGTTTTCTGGCATTTCCAAATTATCAATTTTTAGTTACGAAATCTCACCATATCATACCAAAGAAGGCAAGTATCCACGCCAAACAACAAGCATCAAAGCGAAGCGAATCGAATGGCATGGATACCCCGCCATGCGGCGGCATGACAGAAACCTTTTTACTCAACAATTTTCCAGCTACCATCTGGTTCGCGACAAGCAGTGCCATGACCACTTTGTTTTTTACCACCAACCACGATGGTTTGGTTATATTCGCGGCAATACTGGCCACTTGGCGCTTGATATGGCGCAGACGGAGTTACCGTTCCATAATTTCCAGATTGCGGGTTTTTCCAAGGAAGAGATTGCCCAGCAGGAGCAGTTTCCAGCGCACGTTGCGAAGCAGAATTATAAGCGGCCATGTCCGCTTTATCCAAAGACGCACCGATAGAGCTACCGATCCCAGCACCAATAAGCGTGCCAGCGATGGTTGCCACAGTCTGCCCACTACCTTTACCGATATTATGCCCAATCACGCCACCGCCAATCGCGCCAGCAAGAGTTCCAACATCCTGCTTGTTGATGCTGCCACCACTCATAACGCCGCTTCCAGGCTGACCACCCTGCGCACAAGCAGAAACAAGCGCGGCAACGACAAGAGAGACTAGTATTTTTGAACTTTTCATATTTATTTCCTTATAGTCTGAATTAAATTATTAAACTCTAAGTAGCATGACCCTGCATACACTTATTCCACAAACTTATAATAGTTGCAACTACCAAGAGATGACAAAATGATTACATTATTGTAACAATGTTTTTTAGCTCGAATCCGATGCAAGGGAAAAATATGAATAAAAAGAACAGCACCACAATTACAGTTGCTTATGGTGATGGCATTGGTTCGGAAATTATGGAGGCCACGCTTATGGTGCTGCGTGAAGCAGGTGCAGATATTACCATTGAAAGCGTAGAAATTGGCAAACGCATTTATGATATGGGTTCGAAAACTGGAATTTTGCGTTCATCTTGGGATGTTCTCCGCCGCAACAAAATTTTACTCAAAGCCCCAACTTTCACCCCAGATACACAAACCCATGAAGGTGCACAGCGCATCGCCACCGCCGCCGCTATAATGGAGAAATTCGCCCTTGAAGCCACTGAAATTTCTGGTGAAGGTATGGCAGCATGGGCAGCATCAACGGGCGAAAATTTTGCCTTATTTGAAGCTGCACATGATTTTGATTTTACGCCAGCAATCGCAGGTAAAAACATAGCCAACCCATCAGGAATGATGCTTGCGGCGGTGGCGCTGCTCAGCCATATTGGACAAAACACAATTGCAGGTAAAATACAAACCGCCCTTGAAAGAACAATAAAAGAAGGGTTGCACACCGCTGATATTTACCAAAAAGGGGTCAGCAAGCAAAAATTAGGGACAAAAGAATTCGCTGAGGAAGTGGTGGCAAGGATGAATCATTCTTTATAGGCTGCATTAAATTAGACTACAATCGCCTGTAAATACTAATTTTCATGTTGTGATAGCTCACCCAAATGTTATAAAGCAGCCATATGAACAAAAAAAACACTATCAATTCGCTCAAAGACCGTCCGCTGCCTGCTTCCGCTAAAATGCTGGATTTTGCGGTTCGTTGTCTGTTGTTTTTAGCGGCCGCAACCTCAATTTTAATTACCATTTCTATCGTTTTTTCGGTTTTGCTTGAGGCGATCCGCTTTTTTAAGATAGTGCCACTTAGCGATTTTGTGTTTGGTATCAAATGGAGTCCGCAGTTAGCGATCCGCGCCGATCAAGCTGGTAGTAGCGGGGCATTTGGAGCAATTCCGCTATTTCTAGGAACGGCACTGATTACCATCGTTGCCATGCTGGTTGCCATTCCGGTTGGCCTTTTTTCAGCCATTTATCTTTCCGAATATGCCAGCAATCGCACCCGTAATCTGCTAAAACCCGCGCTGGAAATTCTGGCAGGCATCCCT
>Ga0172379_10009122_pt1 | contig 12299 bp, 8 predicted proteins | sample GrowelOW334metaG_FD_119756 | JGI IMG/M metagenome (GOLD analysis project Ga0172379, IMG submission 119756) | Groundwater microbial communities from an aquifer near a municipal landfill in Southern Ontario, Canada - Groundwater well OW334 metaG | ecosystem: Environmental > Aquatic > Deep... | reverse complement strand
ATTACCGGTAGCGTCGGTTCCGATAATGGGATCGACAAGCGAAGCTAACTCATTGCTATTCTGGTTTTCACAAGAAAAAAGCAAAATAGCAATAATAACACAATAGGTGACTCTTCTGATCATGAATATCCAAAAATGTGAAGCTCCTGAATCATTCCGGTTTATCATACAAAGTAAAAGTTCTTTCAGTTAAGTAACGTTTCCGGGCCCTATTTCTTATCAACTTTTTTCTCTTCCGCCTCACGTTTCTCTCTTCCGCTTCACGCTTCACGCTTCACGATCTTCACTATACCACATCCCCTGCGAAGGTTAAGTGTCATCATGACCTCCCTACCCGCATGGGTTACAGTGACCGGAACCGGTTTTTCCTCTCCCGGATAAAGAACTTCTCCGTTAAGATCTCCGGTCATTCGTGTTGCATTCCGGATCACAACGGTCACCTGACCCTGCGCCGGTCCAAAAGTTACCGGAACCACCCAACCACCCGGAACTTCAAAGAGGTTTGTTTTGGCCAGGTTATCAATGACTTTGATGCAACCGGGCTCCAGCACCCATTTCTTGCCTTTCAGTATCTCAAGCATCGGGCCATAATCGAGGTACTGTTTGTCGACCCATGTGCCGGGTAGCAAGGAGTGGTCGTTACCCGGGAAAGGTGCCATCGGGTAAACACCGAGATACAGGTACCGCTGGAAAAAGGCATCAGGATCGGGCTTCAGGTTATTTTCTTCACTGGTCCAGCCCAACACCGGCTTCCTTACCCCCATCAAGGCCGTGAGGTTCAATGGGGAACCTCCATAGGTGAATTCATCAAAGAAACCATCAGTCTGGCGCAATAGATCGATCCGCTTATCATGGTTATTAATGAAAATCACTTTTCCGGATTTATGCATCAGCGGGCCGAGTTGATCAAGGAGATTTTGCCATGATATCAGCAAGGACCGGGTCGGCTGATTGCCGAACCAGCTTATACCGTCATCGCGTTCCTCATTGTACATCCGGAGCCAATCCATCCGGTCGATACAGATTCCTTCAGCATCAGGAATCATTTCGATATGTTGTTTTGCCTGATCCAGCAGGAATTCCTGATAAACAGGTTCGCCCGGATCCATGATGATCCCATTGCCCCAGGTGAAATAAGGGCCGTTGGGCCTTGACCGGGGATAAAACGAGAGTTTTTCCAGGGTAACTTCAGAGGGGACATGCAGGATGGCATCGGAGAGTTTATAATAAAGAAAATCATCGGCACTCTTCCACAAGTCCTGATCTGAAACCGCCTTCCGCGCGGGCTTTGGATCGGTAATACCGGCCCCGAATTCCGTGACATTGAAATAACTCAACACATGAAAACCCTGGCTTTTCATCTTTGAGGCATACTCCCTCATGGCTTTTATCGAGGTATTCCCGCCTCCATATCTGGCCCATTGGGCAGTATCCGATCCGACGGGTGGAATAAACATCCCCATATACGGAAAGTCGAAACTCGCTTTCCAATTCACTCCAAAGGCCATTTTCTTCATCTTCCCCAGGTCAAAAGCAGTTTCCAGGGATGAATAGGCCCCGGTACCCGCAATTTCATCGGCTATGGGAACATGTGGATTAAAGTAATCAGGATAATTGACAGTCATCCAGCGTAATCCCCCTCGCCAGCCCGACTCGTGAACAACAATATCCATATGAAAACGGATCGTTCTTGTGGAAGATATCCGGTGATATTCCCGTGAAAAAGTCAATTCCCCGGAAGTTCTTGTCCGCAGGTTCATGTCGAGGAGGGTGTCTTCGGGTGAAAGGATCAGGCTAAGCCCGATATCAGGCTGCTCTTCTGAAATTGTCACCATCGGAATACCGAAGAGGTTCCCCTGAAACGGAATGAAGCCAAGCCGTGGATTGTCATACCGGTAGGGAGGAGCACCGTACCAAATCGTATCATTCACAAATGGAATAGGGATCAGCGGATCACTCCAGTTGCCGGTAGCATCCGATGGTACTATCCCCAGCCCCGACTGATCTTGAGGTGAACGCTTCCGGATATCCCCTAATCTCGGATCGCCCCAGGCGGTCCAGAATTTTGCATTCACCGAATCCGGGTATATCAACCGGGTTTCGATTGGGGTGGTCCAGGGCCCCTGAAGCCCGGTCACCTCAGCTTCCCACCTGACGCTCCCGTTACCCGGACTGAAACGGTCCGTAACCATGCAGGAATTACCGCTGGTGTTGGAAACCCATTTCCGTCGAAAACTGATCTGATCTTCGTGACGCGAAACCTTTACCTGTCCAACAGGTTTGCAGTCGGCCAGCCGGCTCATCAGGTTCACTTTACGGATCTGATTCTTGTCGCTGGCGGCAATTTGCGATACTTCCCCTTCAGCATTGATATTCAGCACCATTCCCGGTATCCGGAATTCATAGGCCTGATCGTCGCCCTGCCGGCTGCAAGCCAGCGTAAGGCTGATAATCATCATTGTTAACCCTTTATACTTCATAATACTTGAATCTCAAAATTCAGAATTCATAATTGGTCCTCGAATCTCTAACTTCATGCTTCAGTTAACCGCCTTCCATCCAAAATCCACATACTCCGATTTAATCTCCCTGCCAAAAACCCTGATCAGCATAAATCCTTCTTCCATTTTTCCAAGCGCACCGCCCCACCAGCCGGCCGATACCGCTCCGCCGGTAATGAAATGCACGCCATCCATGTAAAGGTCCTCGTAATAATGCTGATGACCCTGAAGTACCAGTTTTAAATTCTTCTTACGTAACAGGTCCAACACCTCTTTACCATTAGTGATCACGCTGCCGGCCCCGTTCAACTGCTGTCCGCCTTCCTGCCATTGATTATAGGCGGTGATAAATGGAATATGAACGGAAACAACCACCGGTGTGGTGTCGTTCACTTTGGCCAGATCCTGTTTCAGCCACTCCACCTGAACCGGATTGATCCTGCCGTAATAACCGCGGGTGGGTGTCTGTTCGATGGATTTCAGGAGAATGAAATGCCACCCTTTGTAATCGAATGATTGCCATGGATTTCCCAGATACCGCCGAAACATTCCTTCGCCGTAATCGGCATCAAGGGTATCGATATTCTTGTTGTAAAAAGCAAATAGTTCATGGTTTCCCGGAGTATTGTGCACAGGCATTTTGAATCCTTTCATCAAACCGCTGTAAAGCTGGTAGAGCGAATCCGCCCGGCTTCGGGTTTGTCCAAGCGCGTCCATGACCAGATCGCCGCCGGTAATCACAAAGGCGGGGTTCATCTTGTTCACGGTGTCGATTGCCTGCTGAAATCCTTGAGGTGCACTTCGGTCCGGAGTAATGTGAATATCAGTCAGGAACGCGAAGGTAAAATCTGGTTGCTTTTCTTTTTTATTCGTACAAGCCACCAATGCTATCAGAAGAATGGGGATTAAGAATTTTTTCATGGGAGGAGGGTTAATATGAAGGATGAAGGTAGAAATTCCAATTCAGAATTCCGAGTTCCGAGTTGACTGATTCAAGTATTTTTGAAGTAGAAATAGTCTTCTTCATGGTGACCTGAATCTCCTACTCAGAATTCAGAATTCTGAATTGGAATCTCCTCCTTCATCCTTCGCCTTTGTCCCCTTCTATCCATTTGCGTATCCGGTCGGTCCCGTTGATCCAGTCGAAAGCCAACCCCTCAAACTGATACTCGTACGGTGCCATGTTCCAAAAAGGCCTGATACTGGTATGATGATAGAGGAATTTCAATATATAAAGCATGGTTTTCCATGGCAGGAAAATGGTTGGATCGGTCACGTGAATCTGGTATCCGCCGCAAACCTCGCCGGCAAATTTGTGAAAGGTGGGCTGGAAATAGACCGGACGAAGGACCATACCATCCAGGTGGTTGTCGTTCAGATATTTGAGAAGTTCTTTCCGAATGACATAGGGATCGATAGACGGATGTCCGAACTGCTCCAGGCTCCTGGTGGTTCCGCGTCCCTCTGATAAAACCGTTCCTTCAATCATCACCGTACCCGGATAAACCAGGCACCCTTCGGCAGTCGGCAGGTTAGGCGAAGGATTCACCCATAATCTGCCGGTATCTTTCCAAAGCATGCCGCGCTCCCAGCCGGTCATCCCGATAACCTGCAGGTCAAGGTCCCAATGATTCAGTTCCTTAAACCAACCGGCCATTTCTCCGATAGTCATTCCGTGCCGCATCGGGATTGGGGCCATGCAAACGAATGAATACCAGTTCGGGTCGGGCAGATCCCCTTCGGTAACTATTCCCCCTATCGGATTTGGCCGGTCGAGGATCATGATCCGGATGTCCTTGCCCAGACAAGCCTCCAAAGTCAGATAAAGCGTCCATATGTAAGTGTATACCCGTGTTCCGACATCCTGCAGGTCAATGATCAAGGTATCTATCCCCTCCAGCATCTCTTCGGATGGCTTCCGTGTTTCACCATATAAGCTGTATACCGGGATACCCCAGGCCGGATGAATCATGTGACCGGTTTCAATCATATTATCCTGTACCACCGATGCAAACCCGTGCTGCGGTCCGAAAGCCTTCACCACCCGTTTCCCGAACAGGCCCACGAGCTCATCCAACCCATTTTCCATCCGCCAAGAAACCGAAGCCGAATGACCCAAATATCCAATCCTGCCAAAAATTTTCGATTGTTCTTTGCTGGAGGTTATTAGGTTATCGAGGCCAACGTTCATTTGCATGATTAAAGATGGATGTGCTGATGTGCAGATTGGGCTTCACGTGAATTTGCCCCTATTGAAGTACCTGACTTCATTAATCGTCTTGCCAATACATATTTCTTTGATGATTCAAGTAGCTCAGTATACTCAATAATATCCAATGCAAACTCAAAAGTTAGACCCAGTAAATCATTCTTTTTTTCCATTAATATAGCTTTAAATATCTTATCAATCAGCACATCATCACATCAGTCAATCAGCACATCATCTTCCCGTAAATATCGTAAATTTGCCGAAAACTAGCAGCATGATAACTCTCGATCAGGTAAAAGAGATGGTGGAGCGCGGGGCAGCGCTCAGGAGGTTCCTTTGACGTCGATAACAAGAAGAACCAGATAAAGGAAGAGGAAGAAAAATCCCAATCCGCGGGTTTCTGGGACAATCCCAAAGAGGCAGAGAAACATATGAAGCAGATCCGGATGTTAAACAGCTGGGTTAAGTCATATGATCAGGTGATAACTGCGGCCGCTGACCTGCAGGTTCTGTTTGATTTTTATAAGGAGGGAGAGGCTTCGGAAGAAGATGTGGACAAGCAGTATGCTGATACCCTGTCGCTTATTGAGGAGTTGGAAACACGGAATATGCTCCGGAAAGAGGAGGATATTCTCGGTGCCATCATGAAAATCAATTCGGGTGCCGGCGGTACAGAGAGCCTCGACTGGGCAGGTATGCTGATGAGAATGTATATCCGGTGGGGCGAGATCAATGGGTATAAAGTGAAGGAAATTGACTTTCAGGCAGGTGATGAGGCCGGTGTGAAATCCGTGACCCTTGAGTTTATCGGTGAATATGCATACGGATATTTGAAAGCGGAGAATGGGGTTCACCGCCTTGTTCGGCTTTCCCCGTTCGATTCGAATAATAAGCGTCATACCACTTTCGCTTCCGTTTTTGTATCACCCGCTGTGGATGATACGATTGAAGTTGATATTAATCCTGCTGATATCACCTGGGATACCTATCGTTCAGGCGGTGCAGGGGGACAAAACGTGAACAAGGTTGAAACGGCTGTCAGGCTGAAACACGGGCCATCGGGGATCATCATAGAAAACAGCGAATCAAGGAGCCAGTTGCAAAACAAGGAAAATGCACTTCGGCTGCTGCGATCCGAATTATACGCCATCGAACTGCGCAAACGAATGGAGGAACGCCAGAAAGTGGAGGCCACAAAGAAGAAAATCGAGTGGGGCTCCCAGATACGCTCCTATGTTTTGCATCCTTACAAAATGGTGAAGGACCTTCGCACCGGTTTCGAAACCAGCAATCCCCAAGCGGTACTCGACGGCGAGCTGAACGGGTTCATCAAGGCGTTTCTGATGGAGTTCGGGAAGGTGCTCTAAGGTGAGGACGTGAGGACGTGAGGATCGTTAAGAAGGTAAAGAGTGGTTAAGAAGGGTTAAGAGGGGGAGAGTGCATCTTTTAATGGGCGGGCCCCTTTCCTTCTTGTTTATTTAATTCTTAAGATCTTAAGACTAATTTTTGCCTTCTGCCTTCTGCCCTCTGCCCTCGTTTTATTTGGCATAAATTCCAAAATTTCCGATGCGCCTTTGCACAGTTTTCTTACCTTTATTCCAACATAAAACCTCAGGAATCCAATGAACTTTCGAATTGAAAAAGACACGATGGGCCCGGTTGATGTTCCGGCCGATAAGTACTGGGGAGCACAAACCCAGCGCTCAATCAATAATTTTAAAATCGGCGAGCCGGGATCCATGCCGCGCGAAATAATCATGGCCTTTGCCTACCTGAAAAAGGCGGCTGCGCTTACCAACCAGGACCTGGGTGTTCTTCCGGAGCAGAAGGCCACACTGATCGGGGAAGCCTGTGATGAAATTCTGGCCGGCAAACTGAATGACCAGTTTCCGCTGGTGATCTGGCAAACCGGATCGGGTACACAGTCGAACATGAACCTCAACGAGGTGATTGCCAACCGAACGCATGTCATGCTGGGCAATAAGCTGGGCGAGGGTGCCCGGCTGATTCACCCCAACGATGATGTGAACAAATCACAATCCTCCAACGATACTTTCCCGACGGCCATGCACATCGCGGCTTATAAGATCCTGGTCGAAACCACGATCCCCGGCCTGGAATTGCTGAGGAATACGCTGGCTGCCAAATCAAAAGCCTTTATGGAGGTGGTCAAGATCGGCCGTACGCACTTTATGGATGCCACCCCGCTTACCCTCGGGCAGGAATTCTCAGGATATGTATCGCAGCTCGACCATGGATTGAAGGCACTGCGAAATACACTGGCCCACCTGAGTGAACTGGCTCTGGGAGGAACTGCAGTCGGCACCGGCATCAATGCACCGAAAGGATATGCCGGCAAGGTGGCGGTGAAAATTGCCGAACTTACCAAATTACCCTTCATCACGGCCGAAAATAAGTTCGAATCCCTGGCCGCCCATGATGCCATTGTGGAATCACACGGGGCACTGAAAATGCTGGCGGTTAGTTTAATGAAGATTTCCAACGATATGCGGGTGCTCTCCTCCGGACCGCGCAGCGGAATCGGAGAAATCAGTATTCCTGAAAATGAACCCGGCTCCTCCATTATGCCGGGCAAGGTAAATCCAACCCAGATCGAAGCCATGACTATGGTTTGCGCCCAGATCATCGGCAACGATACGGCCATTTCGGTCGGAGGTATGCTCGGCCATTTCGAACTGAACGTTTTCAAACCGGTCATGATCGCCAATTTCCTGCAATCGGCTCGTCTGCTGGGCGATGCCTGCGTATCCTTCAACAATAATTGCGCTGTCGGAATTGAACCGAATTATGCAGTCATCAACCGTCATGTGGAGAACTCACTGATGCTCGTGACCTCTCTGAATACCCATATCGGTTATGAGAAATCGGCTGAGATTGCCAAAAAGGCACATAAGGAAGGAACTTCACTCCGTCAGGCTGCCATGAAACTGGGTTATGTTACCGATGAGGAATTCACGCTCTGGGTGGATCCTAAGAAGATGGTTTAATGCTCATGAGCCCCCGGCGCATGCGCATGTCCGTGCTCCAGCTCCTGTTTGGTAGCTCCACGGACCTCAATCACCTCAACCTCAAAATGTAAGGCTACACCCGCCAGCGGATGGTTCATGTCTAATGTGACCTCGTCCCCTTCAATTTCTGTGATAGTGGCAACAGCCGGCCCGTTTTCAGCTTCCAGCTGAACCTGCATGCCCAACTCCAACTCATCGCCCTCATCAAAATCTTTGGCCGATACCTGGAAAACCTGGTCCTCCTCGTATTCCCCGTACCCTTCGGACGGCGATATCACGACAGAGAATTTGTCGCCGGTTTCTTTACCCAGCAACTCTTTTTCCAGCCCGGGTATCAACGCCCCAACACCGTGAATATAAGGGAGCGGCTCATGATCAACTGAACTGTCAAGTATCTCGCCCTGATCATCTCTCAGTGTGTAATGTATCTGGACGACACGATTATTTTCGATTTTCACTTCTTAAGTTTTTGAAATTAAGGCGCAAAGAAAAGAAAAACAACGCAATATCACAAAGGAGCGATCACTACGATTAATCGGAGAAGTGTCATCCCCGCGAAGGCGGGGACCCCAGCGCTTACCGCGAAACTTCTTGAGTGCACCGTCCTGATAAAAGTCACCTTCTCTTCCGCTTCACGAAACGTTTTAACCCCTACCTTTGCGCCCGAATCCTAAAGATTGTATATTATGATAAAGGATGATAAAAACCGGAAGCTCTTCACCGGGTTTCCGCCCATCTCCACCCAGGAGTGGGAACAGGTAATCCTCAAGGACCTTAAAGGGGGAGATTACCTAAAAAAACTGATCTGGAAAAGTCCGGAAGGTATACCGGTCCGGCCCTATTACCGGGCTGAAGACCTCGATAAACTCAATAATAGCGATTTCAATCCCATGGAGTTCGGATTTATCAGGGAGGTTTCCGGTAGGGCCAACGCCTGGCTGATCCGGCAGGATATCGAGGTAACGGATTTTGACCAGGCAAAGGAGAAAGCACGGTATATGCTCTCACGCGGAGTGGAATCCATCGGTTTTAAAATTGAGGAACCGCAAACTGTTGAAGAAGTCAGGGATTTCTTGAAGGATCTGCCGCTCAATGAAGCAGAATTCAGTTTTGAAGGTTTCATGCCGGTACTGATTCTCGAAGTTCTTAATGAAATGGCCGACAGCGGATCAGTGGATCCCGTTAAAATACACGGTTCCTGCGAATGGGATATGCTCGGCGATTTCAGTCTGTATGGATCATTCGAGTATGAGGAGGAGGAAGAGTATGCTGAACTTGCCGACTGGATGCTGGCCGCTGAACGGTTTCCCGGATTGAGGATCATAGGTGTCCATGGCCGCAATTTCCATCAGGCAGGATCAACAATCGTACAGGAACTGGCCTACAGTATGGCCCAGGCCAATGAATATCTGGCAGGGTTGACTGAACTGATGGTCCCGGCGAATTTGATAGCAACTAAAATTTCCTTCCATTTTGCCACCGGTTCCAACTATTTCATGGAGATCGCCAAATTCCGTGCTGCCCGGATGCTCTGGGCACGGCTGTTGGAGAGTTACGGGATAGAAAATGACCAGGCCCCGCCGATGTATATCCATGCTGAAACTTCCCGATGGAACCAAACGGTTTATGATCCGTTTGTCAATCTGTTAAGAAACACTACGGAAGCAATGTCGTCCGCCGTGGCTGGAATCGATTCCATGACTGTCCTTCCTTTCGACTTTTCATACGAAGTACCTGGTGAGTTTGCCGAGCGTATCGCCCGCAATCAGCAGATACTGCTTAAGGAAGAGGCTCATTTTGATAAGGTTGCCGATCCGGCCGCAGGATCCTATTATATTGAATCGCTTACCTCATCGATTGCCGGAGTATCCTGGAAATTATTCCAGCAGGTGGAAGATTCAGGTGGATATACGGAGTCGTTTTATGAAGGAACCATCCAGGATGCCATTGTAACCGCTGCCATCGAGCGTGACCAGAATATGGCCCAGCGCAAGGAAATTTTACTGGGTACCAACCAGTATCCCAATCCGGCCGAGGAGATGCTCACAAAAGTGGATTCACAGCGTGTGCGGTCAAGAGTAATGGATACCGACCTGGCCGAAGCTCAGCCGCTTAATCTTTATCGCAGGGCTGAAGAATTTGAATCCCTCCGTTTTGATACCGAACGTTCAGGGAAAAAACCGGTTGCTTTTATGCTCACCATCGGGCACCTGGCCATGCGTAAGGCCCGTGCCGCTTTTGCCTGTAATTTCTTCGGATGTGCCGGTTACCCGGTGATTGATAATCCCGGTTTTGCCGGTGTGGAGGAGGGAGTTGAAGCTGCTGTTAAAGCTAAGGCAGATATTGTGGTACTCTGCTCTTCGGATGATGAATACGCTACCCTGGGCGCCTCGTTTGCAAAGGCCATCGGAACAAAAGCCATCCCGGTGATCGCCGGATATCCGAAGGAAATCATCGACCAGCTGAAATCGGCAGGGATTACCCATTTTATACATGTCCGGAGTAATGTGCTTGAGACATTGAAGGCCTTTAACCATCTCATCTTAAAGAAATAAAAGCTATGAGACCTGATTTTTTAAAACCCTGGATGACCCCGGAGCAGATTCCGGTAAAACCAAAATATAGCGCAGGGGACCTGGCCAATATGGAGCATCTGAATTATGCTGCCGGCTTGCCGCCTTATCTGCGCGGACCCTATTCCACCATGTATGTCATGCATCCCTGGACCATCAGGCAATATGCAGGATTTTCCACGGCTGAAGAGTCGAATGCTTTTTATCGCCGCAACCTGGCTGCCGGTCAGATGGGCCTTTCAGTTGCCTTCGACCTGGCCACCCACCGGGGTTATGATTCCGATCATCCCCGGGTGGAGGGAGATGTCGGAAAAGCCGGTGTTGCCATCGATTCCATCCTCGATATGAAGGTGTTGTTCGATTCGATCCCGCTGAATAAAATGTCGGTCTCCATGACCATGAACGGTGCGGTGTTGCCGATCCTGGCATTCTATATCGTGGCTGCACTGGAGCAGGGTGCCAGGCTGGAAGAACTGACCGGTACCATCCAGAATGATATCCTGAAGGAATTCATGGTACGGAACACCTACATTTATCCACCGGCATTCAGTATGAAGATCATCGCGGATATCTTCGGATATACTTCAAAGAATATGCCCAAGTTCAACTCCATCAGCATATCCGGATATCATATTCAGGAAGCCGGCGGAACAGCGGATATTGAGTTGGCTTACACCCTGGCCGACGGTCTCGAATATCTCAGGACCGGCGTGAAATCGGGCCTTGACATTGATGCTTTCGCTCCGAGGCTCTCGTTTTTCTGGGGGGTAGGGATGAACCATTTCATGGAGATTGCCAAAATGAGGGCCGCCCGGATGCTTTGGGCAAAAATTGTTCAACAGTTCAATCCGAAAAATCCCAAGTCACTGGCCCTGCGCACGCATTCCCAGACTTCCGGATGGAGCCTCACCGAGCAGGATCCATACAATAATGTTACCCGCACCTGCGTGGAAGCCATGGCTGCCGCACTGGGACACACCCAGAGCCTTCATACCAATGCGCTGGATGAAGCGATTGCCCTGCCGACTGATTTCTCCGCCCGTATTGCCCGGAATACCCAGATATACCTTCAGGAGGAAACAGGCATCTGCCGCTCGGTCGATCCATGGGCGGGTTCCTATTACGTGGAGGCTCTTACTCATGAGCTTGCTCATCATGCATGGAAACTGATCGAGGAAGTGGAAGAGCTCGGAGGAATGTCGAAAGCAGTTGAAACCGGCATCCCAAAAATGCGCATCGAAGAGGCTGCAGCCCGGAAACAGGCCCGCATCGACAGTGGTCAGGATACCATTTTAGGGGTGAATAAATTCCGTCTTGACAAGGAGGACCCGATTGAAACCCTTGATGTGGATAATTCCAAAGTGAGGCTGTCGCAGATAGAACGGCTGAAAAAACTTCACGCCGAAAGAAATGAGGCGGAATGCCAGGCATCCCTCGACGCGATTACCCGCTGTGTGGAAACCGGTGAAGGGAATCTGCTGGAACTGGCAGTGGATGCCGCAAAAAAACGTGCATCTTTGGGTGAAATTTCGTACGCTTGTGAGAAAATAGTTGGGAGGTATAAAGCTGTGATTCGTTCGATATCAGGAGTTTATTCATCTGAATATGCCGGAAATGAAGATTTCCAGATGGCTCGCGACCTGGCTGATAAATTTGCAGCGCTCGAAGGCCGCCGTCCAAGAATCATGGTTGCCAAGATGGGCCAGGACGGTCACGACCGCGGAGCAAAAGTAGTATCCACCGGTTATGCAGATATCGGATTCGATGTTGATATGGGGCCGTTATTCCAGACACCGGCCGAAGCGGCCAAGGATGCCGTTGACAATGATGTTCATGTACTTGGCATATCCAGTCTGGCTGCCGGTCACAAAACCCTTGTTCCGCAGGTCATCGAGGAACTCAGGAAACTCGGCCGCGATGATATCATGGTCATCGTCGGCGGTGTGATCCCACCCCAGGATTATCAGTATCTGTACGACCTCGGGGT
>Ga0172379_10009121_pt1 | contig 12299 bp, 12 predicted proteins | sample GrowelOW334metaG_FD_119756 | JGI IMG/M metagenome (GOLD analysis project Ga0172379, IMG submission 119756) | Groundwater microbial communities from an aquifer near a municipal landfill in Southern Ontario, Canada - Groundwater well OW334 metaG | ecosystem: Environmental > Aquatic > Deep... | reverse complement strand
GCGAAAATATATGGAGGCATCATGCCAAAAAATGCACCATAAATGAAGGCGGCACCGGCAATTTTTTTTGTTTGGTTGTTCATGTTTTTGTTTTTAATAAGTACCCATATTCTATATGGAGTTTTGCTTACTTTGCAATTGTCTTATAAAATAAGTCGAGGATTGTTTAAAATTTTATTTATGACTTACGACAGGCAAAAATATCTTGAGGCTCTAAAGGTGCAACTCGAGCCAAATATTTATTATCATTCACTTGCGCTTGAGGCTTGCATGGGGGGGATTTATGATTACTTGCATTCACAAGGGCAGATAGATCCCAGTGAGCCTTCCAGAGACGATTGGCTATTGGCCGGATTGATTCATGATATTGATTATTCCGGTGAGTATAAAGATTTTCATCCCAATAAGACTGTTGAGGTTTTGCATAAGCATGGTCTTGAAATTCCGGATGTCGTACTCGGGATGGTTAAGGCTCATGCCCCTGATCTTACCGGCGTTACGCTTAAGACGAAGGCCGATTGGGCGATTTTTTGCGCCGATAGCTTGACCGGTTTGATTGTCGCGGTTGCGTTAGTTTATCCATCCAAGAAACTGGCTGATGTTAAATTGTCATCTGTTGTTAAGAGGTTTTTGAAAGAGCCGAAATTTGCTGCCGGAACTCGTCGTAGCGAGGTTGCAATGTGCTCAAATGGTGAAGGATTGAATATCCCATTGGAGAAGTTTATCGAGATTTGTTTATTGGCGATGCAGAAGATTGCAGGTGATATGGGGTTGTAATTTCCGACTCGAATTATGTAAAATCAATCCCTTTAAGTTTTTCAACATGTCGTTAGGTAATATTGAGTGTTCCGTTGGACATTTAAACAGTCAGGTTTTGCCTTCTGTTAAATTGCAATGTTCTTGCGTGGATGGTGTTCCTAACGTGCTTGTTGATGATAACGGTCAGAAGGTTGTGATAGATTCCGTAGCTCATATATTGACCGATAATGGTTTGTTGTTGATGGATTCGAGGATGGAGTTTGTGGTCGTATCCGTTAATCGTGATCGTGATGGTGGTTGTGATTGTGTTGCTCATGTGTTCGTTTGTACGGATGATGGTATGAAATTTATTGAATTCCCTTTCTACATATCTCGATTTAGAGTTTTTACATCGAGTCCAAGGGGAGAAAGTTGATTTATTCTCTTTTTACTCTAGAATTTCGACATGCTTGAATCTCTCCTCAATATTTTTCATTCTTATCCTCTTCTAATGTTCTTTATAGGTTCTGTTATCGGAGGCGAAGAGGTAATTTTGTCGTTTGCGTTTATGGTGGCGCAGGGATATGGAACGGAGGTCCAGTTGTTTGCCGGTTGTTATCTTGGAACTTTTTTCTCGGATATTTGTTGGTTTTTGCTCGGAAGGGACTATTTCAGTAAGATGTCTTTTTTTAAAAAATTATCCGTTAAATACAATCGAGTGGTTCGTTTTCTCAAGAAGGTTTCGAGTAGACCTTTTATTCTGCTTTTCGTGACTAAATTCATATATGGTACGCGTGTTTTTACAATTATGTACGTTGGGATTGAAGGGTTAAAATTCTTGAAATTTGTGTTTTATAATACATTCGTTATTGCGGCTTGGCTCCCCGTTGTTTTGCTTGTCGGATGGCTTGCAGGTAGGGGATTGTCAGGGATTGTAAATATTTATGAGAATACGGGACTTGCGCTTTTCGGTATTTTGGTATTTATTGTCATCACTGTTTTGATTAGGAATTATATCGGTAAAAAAGCTCTTAAAGAGTGACAAAAATTGCGGCGATTGTGCCGGCTTACAACGAGGCGGGTAGGATTGGCAAGGTTCTTGAGGTTTTGACCTCTGTCCCGAGTTTGGATGAGATAATCGTTATAGATGATGGTTCTTCCGATTCAACGCTCGAGGAGGCGAAGAAATTCCAAGGTGTTAAATGTTTGAAAAACGAGAAAAATCTTGGCAAGGCGGCGACAATGCAGAAAGGTGTTGACGCGACGGACGCCAAGTATTTGTTTTTTTGCGATGCGGATTTGCAGGGATTGCGAGCCGAGATTATAGAAGAAATTATCCAGCCGGTTATAAAAGGTGAGACCGATATGTTTATCGCTGTTCGTGCCAATAAATTGCATAGGGCGTTTAAAGCTATCGGGTTGCTTTCTGGGGAGCGAGTGCTTAAGAGGGAACTTTGGGATATGGTGCCGAAATTTTACAAATACAGATTCAGGATTGAATTCGGATTAAACAGTTACGCGGATCATTACGGAAATGGGTATCAATATAAGGTTTTTGAGAATTATTATCTGACTTTTAAAGAGGTTAAGTATGGAATTTGGAAAGGTTTTATAAGGAGAATGTGGATGTATTGGGATATTTTCGTGGCGTATTTGGCTTTTTATCTTTTTCATGTTCCGAAGGGTGTGAAATTGATGAGGATGTATATTTTCAGATCGTTTCTTGCATTGATTTCATTTTTGGTAAGTGCGTTTTTCTTGTTTACCGCAACGAGTAAAGGTTATGGCTTGTTTGTTGGGTCGATTAAAAAATGGGTGTTGAAAGATCCGGATGCTTCAATCGCTCTTTTTATTTTTAGGCACTTGAAAGACTTTACCGTAAATAATTTCATGATACTTGGATTTGTGTTCCTTGGAATTGGGGCTGTTTTACTTGTTTGGAATATCGTGAAAATGGCCCGTGTTAAGAGGTTGAAGGTCATAAGTCGTAAGTTGTAAGTTCTTAAGATCTTACGACCATCTTTTCCAAAAGTTTTTGAAACATCATAATGCCGAATGCCGTTGCTCCTGCCGGGTAGCCGGGTTTGTTTTCGTTTGACCAAGCTGTTCCTGCGATATCCAGATGGGCAAGAGGAGTCTTTCCGGCAAAAGCTTTTAAGAATGCCGCTCCCATGATTGTTTGTGCCTTTACCGTGTATCCGGAATTTGTGATGTCTGAAATTTTCCCTTTAACATTTTCGCAATAATCTTCATATAAAGGTAGTTCCCAAAACGGTTCGTCGACTTCTTTTCCGGATTCGATTATTTGTTTTGCCAATTCTTCGTCTGTTGAAAGTACGACTCCGATATCGTATCCGAGTGTAACTATTGCGGCCCCCGTGAGAGTCGCTATGGATATCATTTTTGAAGGATTGTAGTTTTTTTTCGTATAGGCGATAGCGTCAGCAAGGACAATTCTTCCTTCTCCATCGGTATTTAGGATTTCAATAGTTTTTCCATCGTAAGCTTTTATTATATCGCCGGGTCTGATGGCGGCTTTTCCTATAAGATTTTCAGCTATCGCAAGGACACCGAGAATATGACCTTTTGGTTTTAAATTCTTGAAAGTTTTAAATAATCCCAAAACCGTACAAGCGCCGGCTTTGTCCATTTTCATGTCGTTCATGTGCATTGCCGGTTTCAAATAAAGACCTCCGGTATCGAATGTAATTCCTTTGCCTATGATTGCGAGCGGTTTTTCGTCTTTTTTTGGTTCGTTTTTATATTCCATTATTACCATGTATGGACCTTTTGTGCTCGATTGTCCTATCGAGAGAATTGCTCCGCATCCCAATGACTCAAGTTTTTTTCTGTCGAGAATCGTTAGTTTTATTAACGGGTTTTCTTTCGCTATTTTTTTTGCTTCTTCAACCAATGTATCGGGGTCTATGTCGTTTGATGTTGAGTTCACAAGGTCTCTTGTATAGTAAATCGATTCCAATAGCGTATTCATTTTTGTGATTTCTTCTTTTGAAATTTCCGCGTTTATTATTTGTACTTCGGATATTTTTTTAATCTTTTTGGTTATGTATTTGTCGAATTTATAAGTGTTCATGAAAATGCCTGTCGCAAGCCATAAAGCTTCTTTCGGGTTTTCGTGCAGAATTGCGATTTTATCCGCTTTTAATTTTTTTTGATGATTTGTTATTGATGCTATGGATTTTTTTATCGAATGGACATTGATTTTTTTCTTGTCACCAAGACCTATTATTATTGCACTTTTGTAGGATTTTTTTGAGCTCTTGATATTTTGGAAAACAAAAGATTCTCCGGTTTTACCTTTGAATATTTTATTTTCTATCAAAGATTCCACTTCAAGAATATGTTGTTTGGAGATCTGTTTTTTCTGTTGGTTGCTTAGATTTTCTCCTTCTTTAATTGGTATGATTAGTATGTCTGTTTTTGAATTTTGTTTGGAAAGTGTGATTCGCATATAAAAATAAGCGGTTAAATTGTGACGCGTTTAGGATACCAGAGGAGACAGCAGACAGCAAACAGCAGAATAAGAAAGAGAGAGAAATTCTGATTTTCTTTTTTCTGCTGTCTGTGTCTTGCTCCTTGCTGTTTACTTCTTTATTTTCCAAACCACCTCTTGTTCCAGTTTTCCCGGTATTGTGAAGCCGGCGGCTTTTTTATGTCCTCCGCCTCCGAAAAGTCCGGCTATTTGAGTCAGGTCGATTTTTTCATCTTGGGTTCTGAATGAGCCTTTTATATTTCCTTTTCCGTCTTCCGCGAGCAGTACGCAGAATTTGCTTTCCGGTATCGTGTTCAAGTAGTCGATTACTCCTGATAAGTCTTCTGCGTTTGTGTTCAATTCGTCGAAATCTTTTTCAGTTACTGCTGAGACTGCGGCGGATTTTTCATTGAGTCTTGTTCGTGAGAGTACGCGTCCCCATAATTTCAATTGATCTACTCTGTTTGAGTGGAATTGATGTTTAACTATTGTTTTATAATCGGCGCCTTTTGCTACAAGATTTGAGGCGATTTTTAAGGTTAAAGAATCCGTATTTGAGTGTCTGAAACTTCCCGTATCAGAATAAAGTCCGTTAAGCAGGCAAGTTGCGATTTCAGGAGTTATATTGGCTCCCAAGTATTCAAGTAAGAAATAAATTATTGAAACCGTTGCCGCCATTTTTGAATCGACAACATTTATAAGTCCAAAAAAATCGTTTGATGGATGGTGGTCGATGTTTACAATCTGTGGGTGAGTGAACTCATATTTCATCATGTAACTAGCTCCACAATCCATGGCAATTATCATGTCGAATTCTTGTGCGTTTAGTTCTGTTTGAAATTCGTTTGAGCCTGATAGAAAAGATACACTTAACGGGATTGGATCTTTCGCAAAAGATACCGCGTTTTTGCCCATTGCCGTTAGTGCATGTTTTAGCGCGAGGTTTGATCCTACGGTGTCTCCATCCGGTCCTTTATGCGAAATTATCGCTATATTGTGCGACGCACGGATAAGATTTTTTATTTGTTCGAATTCTTGAATGTATTTTTGCATGAGTGGTAGGTTGGCAGGACTTTAGGCTTTAGGCTCTAGGCTATAGGGTAAGATAAATAACCTTTTTGGAAGGCGTGGTCAATAAATATGGAGTTATTTTGAGTTGACGAGGTTATGCACTTAACAGCTTGATAATCTCTTGTCCGAAGTCTTTTGCGGAAGCCGGACCGTCTGCAGTTATCAAATCGCCATCTGTTAATACTGGCTGCTGGATGCGTGTTACCCCTTTGCGGATGAATTCGCTTATTGCAGGTTCTCCCGGAAAGGATGTAGCTTTTTTGCCTGTAATCACTCCAGCTTTTGCCAGTAGATAAGGTGCGATGCAGATTGCGGCGAGAGGTTTTGCGAGCGAGTGAGCTTTTTTGATTAAATTAATGACTTCTTCATAATCTCCGAGTGCCGGTGATCCCGGGCCTCCGATCAGTATTAGAATGTCATAATCTTCCATGTGGATGTCTTTGATTGGTTTGTCTATTTTGACAGATCCACCGCGACTTCCTGTTGCCATACCGTCTTCGACACTTGTTACGGTCGTTTCTATCCCGGCCGTTTTTAGAATTTTTTGAGGTTCAAAAAGTTCTTCGTCACGGAAGTTTTCTTTTGCGATGAGGAAGAGAGCGTGCATGTGGAGGAGAGTTAGTAACCTGTAACTTACAACTGACAACGAATAGGGATTCGGAAAGATTTTTTACTATGTCACTTCTTTTACTTTCCCGATTTTAAATAATTATACGCGCTATATGCTGCTTTTACCCCTTCGGCTACTCCTGTGATTGCTTGTTTCCAGTCAGAATCTGTCACATCACCGGCAGCATAAAATCCTTCAACATTTGTTTTGCTCATGCGATCGATTTTAACTTCGCCTTTTTCGTTCATTTCGGCTCCGAGAGATTTTACTATATCTGTTGTTGCTATTCTGCCGATTTCTATAAAAAGTCCATCAAGTTCCAATTCTTTTCCTGTGTCAAATTTCACTTTTCTTAACTTTGTGTCTCCTAAGATTTCTGTGATATTGGTTTTTGTAATTACTTCTATTTTCGAATTTTCTTCCATTTGTTTTTTCGTGCATGGTTCAGGTCGAACATTTTCTCCTCTGTAAATTATGTAAACTTTGCTTGCGAATCCGGCGAGCATTATTGATTCTTTTACTGCAGAATCGGATCCTCCAACTACAGCCACAACCTTGTTTCGGAAGAATGGACCGTCGCAAGTGGCGCAATAAGAAACTCCTTTGTTTGCGAACTCTTCTTCTCCTTTTACTCCCAGTTTTCTGTGGTGCGTACCTGTTGCGAGAAGGACGGTTCTTGACTCGTATGTGTTTTGAGAAGTTTTTATTATAAATTTATCTTGCGATTTTTTTATTTCTGTTGCTCCTTCTGATTTCATTTCGGTTCCTACAGATTTTGCATGATCGATTATGTTTTCTGCGAGTTCATATCCCGAGATGCTTTTGAAGCCTGGATAGTTCTCCATCAGATGTGTTTTTGTAATTGTTCCGCCAAAAAAATCACTAAGTATTAGTGTGTTTAGTCCAAATCTTTTTGCGTAAATTCCGGCGCTAAGTCCGGCGACACCGCCGCCGATTATGATTAGATCGTACATATGAAGGAATTAGGAATTAGTGAAGAGGGATGCGGATGTCATTATAGATTTATTCCTATGTAAAAAAAAGCTCCCTTTTGAGGGGGAGCTTGTGTAAGTCTGATTTGTTTGTTATTCGCAAGTCTTTGTGTATGGCTCTTTTGAAATTACTTTCTCGAGTTTTACATCATTGTGGTCATCTGAATCCGGCATTGCTGGTTCGAAATCCGATACTTCTATTGTTGCCGTGCCTTCTATTTTGCAGCCTTGGCTGTTTGCATCTTCCGTTGTGAAGACTTCTTCATCTGTTAGTTCGAATAATGTCTTTGCTTCTTCTTGGTTTGAAAATGTTACTGATGTTATGTTTTGTAATTCTGTTGGAGCTGTTGATTGGTCGATACTGAAAGATAATATATCTTTATACATTATTCCTTCTCCTGTCGATTCAGTGTATGTTCCACTGATTGTGTATGTTTCTGTTATTGCAGTGTCTGCATTGTCTTCTGTTTCAGGTGTTGTTGTTGTTGTTTCGCAACCTGTCGTTAAGCTGCCGATGGCAATGAGCATAAGCATTGCCAGAATGGTTTTTTTCATATGTTTTGGTTATAAAATACTGTTGTCAGTTTATAGTAACATTTCCTATTGGCAAGCGAGTGCGTAACTTGCGCCGGTTGTTGCAAGTGCGAATAGGCTTACGATGCATCCTACTGTTATTGCTGAAACAAGCAGAATTGAGAATGTTGTTGCAAGTGTCTTGACCATTGTAAATGTTGTTAATGTTGGACACTTGTATAATGCGAAAAATGGCTTTTATTACAGGAAAAACAGTTGTCAGCTCACAGGTGTCAGTTTGGGCTGAGAGCTGTAAACTGTTAGCTGATACCTAGAATTCTATTCCTTCTTGCGCCTTAATCCCTTCTTTAAACGGATGTCTTATCTCTTTCATTTCCGTAATGAGATTTGCGATTAACTTGAACTCTTTTGGTGCGTTGCGACCGGTTAAGATGAAGTGGGTTTTTGAATTTACTTTTATTATTTTCGTGATTGTTCTTGGATCTATCAGTTTGAGCGAGCAGGCTGTGTTAATTTCGTCCAGAATGGTTAGAGTGGGGGAGAATGCGACGAGTTCTTTTTCTAGAAGTTTTATGCCCAATTCCGCGGCTTTTTTGTGACTGGATTCGCTTGAATGATCTCCTTTTATTTTGAAAAATCCGCTACCGGATTGAACTATCTTTAAATGTGAGTTTTTTAGTGTTTTTAGAAAATTGATTTCGCCGGATTCGGTTTCTTTCATGAATTGCAAAAGTAGTACGCGATGACCGTGACCGAGTGCGCGAATTATTGTTCCGATGGCCGAGGTTGTTTTGCCTTTACCATCTCCTGTTAGAATGGCGATTATGCGATGTTTCATTTTTTGTTTTTTTCGATCTGATGGTGTTTTGCTGGCGTAAAACGGGCTTATAGTAAAGGTCGCTTTGCGACTTACTAGCGCTGTTATGCTGCTTTTTTCAATCCTTCCACTCCGAATCTTCTTCTTGTCAGTTCTCTTTGAACTTTTAATAGTTTTTCGGATTTCTTTTCTGCAAGTGCTTCTATTTTGCTTGTATCACTTATGGCACGTCCACCACTTAAGGCTTCAACAGTCATAAGCAATGCTTGTATTACTTTTTGCATTACGACATCTTCAACTTGGTTTCTTTGTTCCATATTGTTTGCAAGATTCATTTCGATATCGTTTCCTTCTCTCTGTATAAATTTTGCTCTGCTGTAGCGATTATTAACATCATTTGTAACTTTTCTATCGACAAGAAGTTCTCTTTTAACCGCAGAAAGCTCATCTTTATCCATAGCGTTTTTATTGAGCTTGGATATATCCATCGTGTGGATTTTTTCTTCTTTCGGATTTGAGAGCCCGTCAACTGTTACATCTCCATCTGTTGCATCGTGTAATATGCCCAGTTTTTCAGCTACTGAATTTCCAGCTTTTGCTTTAACTTTTGTGATTTGGCGATCTTCCGCCGTGATTTTCCCTGTAACTCTTTGATCTTCGATTGTTTTTTGAGCGAGTACGCTTGCTATTGCGGCTGCGGTTCCTCCATCCGTTTGCATAATCTGACTTAACTTTTCTCTAAATACGCTTAAGCCTTCTTCTGTATCTATTACATCACCCCATGCGCTTAAACTGTCTTCGCCTTCGTTATCTTTTTCAAGGTTTCCCAATAATTTGATCTTTTCTTCTCTGTCGAGAGTAAAAAAGTCGTCGTTGGTTTTTCGGATGGCTTTTGGTAATTTTTCAAATCTGTCTGTTAATTTTCTTCGTTGTTTTAATTCTGTTAATTTAAATACCTTTAATAGTGCTTCCTGATCTTCGAAGTCGTTTTGCAAGAATTCATCAAGCATTTTTGGCCACTCTTTTGGTGCTATTTCTTTCGGTGAATCCGTAAGGAGTTTTAAGTATTCTTGTGCGAGTGGATTTGTTCTGTTTTTTTCAACTTGGTGTAAGGATTCGATTAATGCTCTTCTTTCGCTATAACCAAGTTCGTTTCCCCATTTTTCCTGATATGGTTTGGTTAATGTATCCGGTAGTGATTCGAACTCTTCTTGAACCTTTTGGCGTTGAGGTATGTATTCTGTTTTTAAGATATCGAGGCAGTTTCTTAATTCCTTGAAGTTTTTTGGGTTTGTCTTGATCCATTTTTTGAACTCTTCTGCCGGTTTTTTACCGAAGATTTTTACGTTTTTATCTATTAATCCGTTATATTCGTCAATCTGTTCTTTATGTTCAGCTTCGAGGTCGTTTAATGTTTTTTCAAAAGCCTCTTTTCCTATTTCTTTCTTTTCGACTTTTGCAAAAAATTCTCCCTGAACAGCCAACGGATTTTTTATGGCTCGCGCATATGTGGTCTTGGTATCTTTTAGAATTTCTTCTCTTGTTCTTTCCATGGTTCCTCTTTTCTTTTCCTCTCTTATGGCAAGTATGTATGCTTTAAATGCTCTTGGAGAGTCTGATTTTAATTTTGCAATTTCTTTCTTTATTTTCGCCTGTTTTGGTTCCGATTCATTGATCCTTTCCATTTCTCCGGCAAGTTCGGAAATCGGCAGTTTTTGCATGAATTTAGTACACCCTTTTGTGAATTCCAGGATTTCATCTTCGTCCTTGTCCATACCATTTCTTATCTTTTTTTCTGCCTCTTCAATTATGGCTTCTCTTGATTGTTCTTCTGCTTCTTTTGTTGAAATTTTTCCTTTTAAAAGGAGATCTCTAATGCTGGAAATTTCATAATTTTGTCCCATTGCTTTCTCAACTTTTGCTAAATCACCTGCCAGTTTAAAAGCTTCGGTATTATTGGCTGCTTCCGGATTCATTGCGTTTTCGCGATTACCGATGTTATTTGGCATTTCTTGCTGTTTACCCAATAATCCTCTTTTAAATAGGGACATGCTTATTGCTCGATCTGTATCGTTTTCGTAACCTTCTTGATTTTCTTGAGCTTCGTAAGTCATCTTGAAAGTAGGATTAAATTTTTAGTGTTAATTTATAACCTATTTCTGGTAGAAAGTCAAGTGTTTGTATTATTGGGGCTTGTTTCGGTGGGCTTATATGGTGATCGCATACGCGATCGGGCTCTTGATAGGATGGGCTGTTCGCTTCGCTGCCGGCCGTTATATGGAGTTTGCATACGCAAACGGGCTTATAATATGGGCCGTTCCGGCCTGATGGAGTTTCACTTGCGTGAAACGGCTTATAATAGAGAGGCCGTACGGTTCGCGTTGCGGGACTGCCGGCTAGGCCATCGAGCAGGCCGAATAGTTGCAACTAGGGCAGTGCATACAGCCTTCGCTTATGACTAGTTTTCCTTTGCATTCCGGGCATTTTCCCTCCTGTTTTATCTCTGATTTGGACTTGTGTGCGTAAGCTTGGTCTTTTATGGCTTGATGTTGTCTTTCCGTCTCTTTTTTGCCTTTAACCGCTCCTATATTGAGGACTTGGTTTTCACGACTGCCATCTCTGTAAACCGTGATTCCTTTGCATCCGGCTTTGTAGGCCATTATATAAGATTTTTCGATGTCTTTTGTTGTTGCGTACGGAGGGAAATTAACGGTTTTTGATACAGCTGAATCTATGAATTTCTGACATTCCGCTTGGATATTGATATGCCAATCCGGAGCTATGTCTTGTGCCGTTACGAATATTCTCTTTGTTTCTTCCGGTACTCCTTCGACATTTTGGATTGAACCAACTCTTGCGATATCTCTCATGAGGTCTTCCGAGAAAAATCCTTTTTCTTTCGCCTCACGCTCGAAATATTTATTTGTGTAAATCAACTCTGTTCCATCCATTACATTCTTAATATAGGAGATTGCGAAATTCGGTTCTATTCCGCCGGAAGCTTCCGCGATCATGCCGATTGTACCTGTTGGGGCGATTGTTGTTTGGCAGGCGTTTCTGATTTTCATGCCTTTTTTCTCATAAAAACTGCCTTTCCATGCCGGGAATGTGCCGCGTTTTTCAGCAAGTATTATTGATGCTTTTTCAGCTTCGTCTTTTAAGAAAGAGGTTATTTTGTTCATCCATTTAACACCTTCAGTTGAATTGTATGGAACTTTTATTTGATAAAGCAAATCTCCGAATCCCATAAGTCCGAGACCGATTTTTCTTGAGTTTCTGCTTACTTCCGCAATCTTGGCGATTGGGAATTTGTTCATGTCGATTACATTGTCCAGGAAGTGTATCGAGGAATGAATTATTTCTCTGAATTTGTCCCAATTTACTTGGTTGTCCGCAGTTATGATTTTATTTAAATTTACTGATCCCAAATTGCAAGATTCGTAAGCTTTTAAAGGTTGTTCTCCACATGGATTGGTACTTTCGATTGGACCTGTGTGTGGGATTTTATCGGCTTTATTTATTGTATCGATAAAAATCACACCCGGATCTCCGTTTTTCCATGCCATATCAACTATAAGATCAAAAACATGTCTTGCTGCAAGTTTTCGGAGTGGTCTTCCATCTCTTGGATTAATAAGATCATATTCTTCATTTTTTTCGAGTGCAATCATGAATTTATCCGTGATTGCCACAGATATATTGAAATTGGTAAGTGATACCATATCCGACTTGAGAGTAATGAAGTCTAAAATATCCGGATGATCGACTCTTAAGATTCCCATGTTCGCGCCGCGGCGTTTGCCGCCTTGCTTAATTACATCTGTTGCAATATCGAATACTCGCATGAAAGATAGAGGTCCTGACGAAACCCCTGTTGTTGATTTAACAAGGTCGTTTCTTGGGCGAAGGCGTGAAAAAGAGAATCCTGTTCCGCCACCGCTTTTATGTATAAGTGCGGCATTTTTAACGGATTCGAAAATTTCCTCCATTGAGTCCTCAACCGGTAAGACGAAACATGCGGAAAGTTGTTGTATGTCAGTTCCT
>Ga0172379_10009120_pt1 | contig 12300 bp, 5 predicted proteins | sample GrowelOW334metaG_FD_119756 | JGI IMG/M metagenome (GOLD analysis project Ga0172379, IMG submission 119756) | Groundwater microbial communities from an aquifer near a municipal landfill in Southern Ontario, Canada - Groundwater well OW334 metaG | ecosystem: Environmental > Aquatic > Deep... | reverse complement strand
CTGTATAGTGACCTGGTTAATAAATGAGCCGGGAAGAATTGCAATCAATGAAGATGTTTAAGACTCTTTCTGGTTTACGGATGCAATTTAGGCTAAAGCGATGAGACTACAAACTGAATAATTCAGGCATCTTACACAGCTACTCTTGAAAAATATTCTTAATCATAATCGTGGTCTTATCCGCCGCGGCGGATTACTCGTTTTTAACAGCTAATCCAGATTAAGAAAAAGATTAAGAGCAAGATTAAGAAATCATTTTTAGCTTTTGTGCAACCTGAGTTAATTTATCAACAATCCCTCCAGCATTGCGCCAAAGAATTGTAATGTAATGCTACAAGGGAAAAGTAACTTTTGGTAAAAAATATTTTTTGTTTGGTAGCTCTTGTTAATACTATTAATTTTATAGTGGAATTAAAAAACTACGTGAATGTTATTTTAATATCAGTTAAAATTAGTACTGGAAAAATTAATATGGCGTATAGGGTTAATTTTGGCAGACGAATTAGTAAGTTATGCACAATTGGAAAAAGACATTGAGAAGCAATATTAAACTTGGTCTTTATAAAAAGTGTTTATTTTTTCACCTAACATTGAAGTTTATTTTTAAAATTATATGACTCAAGAACAAATACACGACTTAGAAACCAAACTTTGGGATGCAGCCGACCAACTCAGGGCAAGCAGTAAGTTGACAGCAGCCGAATACAAAGACCCAGTGTTGGGTTTGGTTCTGCTTCGCTTTGCACAGAACAGATATGAAGAAGCCAAACCAATTGTAGAAAAAAATCTTCCGGTAAATCCACGGACAGGAAAAAAACGGGAAGCAACCGCCAACGATTATTTATCTGTTGGAGCAATGAAACTTCCCGAAGAAGCTAAGTATGATTATTTGGCTGACCTTCCGGGCAGACAAGACCCTGCAAAGGCAATCAACAACGCAATGAAACTGATTGAAGCGGAGTATCCCGACTTAGCTGGTATTCTACCGAAAAATTATCAGGAGTTTGAAAGCGATTTGTTGCGACAACTTATTCGTGTGTTCAACGAAGATGCAGTGAAAAAAGCAACAGGCGATGTGTTCGGAAGAATTTACGAATACTTCTTAATGAAATTTTCTATGCAAGGTGCTGGTGCACAGGAAGGCGGAGAATTTTTTACACCGCCAAGTTTGGTGCAACTGATTGTAAATTTTATTGAACCCATGCACGGCATCATACACGACCCTGCATGTGGAAGTGCGGGAATGTTTGTGCAGACAGGATATTTTGTTCGCAGCCACTCAAACAAAGAAGTGAATGAAGCCATCAAGTGTTACGGCACAGAACAAAAAACCAACAACACCAAGTTGGCGAAAATGAATTTGGCGATTCACGGCATTGAAGGAAAAATAATTGAGAGCAATAGTTTTTACAGTGACCCTCACAACCTTTTTGAGAAATGTGATTTTGTAATGGCTAATCCGCCATTCAATGTAAGCAAGATTGACAAGGGAAAAGATTTTGTAAAGACAGACAGGCGTTTACCTTTTGGTTTGCCAAAAGCGGACAACGGCAACTATATGTGGATGCAGTATTTCTATTCTTACTTAAACAAAAACGGCAGAGCAGGTTTTGTTATGGCAAGCTCAGCTACTGATGCCGGACATAGCGAAGCAGCAATCAGAGAGAAAATGATTGCAACAAAACACATTGATTGTGTTGTTGCCGTTGGCAACAATTTTTTCTACACCCGTACATTGCCTTGTCATCTTTGGTTTTTTGACAAAGGGAAAAGCAAAGCCAACGCTGAAAAAATTATGATGATTGACGCAAGGAATGTTTTCAGAAAAGTAAATACAACCATCAATGATTTTTCCCCAGGGCAGTTGCTCAACCTTACCACGATAATGAAATTATATCGTGCTGAAAAAAATGCTTACAAAACTTCTTTTGCCGACCATCAACACATGCTTAATGAGTTGTTAGGAAATATTCGTTGGCACTACACAACACTTGCATCGGGACTGAATGATGCAGCAACAGAATTGAAAATTGATTTGAAGGCAAAAGCAGAAATCAAATTCAGCAAACCCGACAACCATGAAGAAGCAGAAAAAATATTCAAACAGTTTAATGAACCGATTGAAGCCGCAATAATTTTTATCAATAAATGGCAGGAAGAAATTACAGCAACAGAAAAGAAAATTGCCGACAAAAAAGTTGAGGAGAAGGAAGGGAAAAAACAGTTGCAGATTTTGCGAAGCAAAATCACATCATTGAATAAGCCGATTGCAAACTATACACAAGAAACAAGGGAGTATTACGAACAAACCAAACAAGGCATCAACGACTGGAAACATTTTATGGAATGGTTTCCTGACGGAAACTATCAGGACATTGAAGGACTTTGCAAAATTGTTTCGCTTGTTGAAATTGAAGAAAACGAATACAGTTTAAATCCGGGTAGGTATGTTGGGTTCTCAATTCAGTTTGATGAAGAATTTGATTACAGGAAAAGAATTAAAGAAATCAAAACTGAACTGTCACAGTTATCAAAACATTCAATGCAATTGAATGAAGTAATTAATCAAAGCATGATAAAAATAAAGTAATGTCTTTTGAAGTTTTCAAAATAAAAGAACTATGTCAGTTTAAATATGGCAAGAGTTTACCTGAGAGAGAAAGAATCTCTGGTGATTATCCTGTATTTGGTTCAGCCGGAATTGTTGGAACACACAATGAATATTTATTGAAAGCTCCCGGAATTATTGTTGGAAGAAAAGGAACTGTTGGTTCAGTGAACTGGACTAACAAGAATTTTTTTCCGATTGATACTGCTTTCTACATAGTAGAAGACAAAGCGAAAGTTGACTTGAAATTTCTTTACTACCGTTTGCTTTTAGCAGGACTTGAAACAATGAATAACGATGCTGCTGTTCCGGGACTGAATAGAACGGCTGCACTTAACCATAGAATTACAGTTCCCACTGACATAACTACTCAAATAAAAATCGCTTCTCTACTTTCCACTTATGATGATTTGATAGAAACCAATTTTCAAAAGATAAACTTGTTAGAAGAAACTGCTCAGATAACTTTTAATGAATGGTTTTTAAAAGAGAAAAGTTTACACAATGGTTTGGCAAAGAAAATTTTGAAAGATGTCGCAGCAATTACGATGGGACAAAGCCCCGAATCAAAATATTACAACGAAGAAAAAATTGGGTTACCCTTTCATCAAGGAGTAACTGGCTATGGTTTCAGATTTCCTGAAAACGAAACATGGAGTTCAGAAGGAACAAGAGTTGCAGTCAAGGGGGATATTTTATTTAGTGTGAGAGCACCAGTTGGTAGGTTGAATATTGCTATTGAAAAAATAATTCTTGGTAGAGGACTTGGTGCATTTCGCCACAAAAAAGGATGGAACAGTTTTCTTTACTATCAACTTCGCAAATTATTTTTCAAAGAAGATTTGATGGGTGGCGGAGCAATTTTTAGTTCCGTTACAAAAACTGATGTAGAGAAAATTAAAATTGTTGAAGCAGATGAAAAGTCAATGATAAAATTCAATGACTTTGCAAAACCAATTGACAACCTTATTGAAAACCTCACACATCAAAACCGTTTGCTGAAAGAGGCAAGAGATATTTTGTTGCCACGATTAATGACAGGCATGATTGAAGTATGACAAAGGAAGAAACCATAGCAGCACAAAAAGAAGAGAGAGGAATACTTCTAAAATCCATTCTTGAATCCAAAGCACCAAGAAAAATAATTGTTGCCGGAGCAGGAACAGGAAAGACATACGCTTTCAGTGAGGTTTTGAAATTGAATCCTGATGGAGCAAACATTGCAATGACTTTTATCCGTTTGCTTCGCAACGATATGGCGGGTTCGCTTAGTGAGTATGCAGAGGTGAGAACATTCCATGAGTTCTGTAAAAAAATTCTGCATGAACGCAGAGGTGGTTTTATTCTCTATCCCGAACTCACTACAGTAATCAGAGAAGATTCGGAAATTTTGAATGTGGTGTGCGGAAACTTTGACGACAAATTTCAGATGCTGGATGAAAGCGGGAACGAAATAAGTTTTTATTTGAACCGGGGCGATTATTACAATACCGTTTCGTTCAACGATTCGGTTTACAGAATGTGGCGAGAACTTCAAAGAGACCCGGAAATACTTTCAAACTTTGACCAGATATTAATTGATGAATTTCAGGACTTCAATCCGCTTGAAGTTGCATTCATCGATGAACTGGAAAAGAAGGGAAACATTTTAATTGTAGGTGACGACGACCAAGCGGTTTATAATTCAAGATTTTCTACACCGCATCATCTGAGGGAAAAATATCAGTCAGGCCTATATGTAACATTTGAATTACCGTTTTGCAGCCGTTGTACAGAAGTAATCGTGAATGCCACAAATGAACTACTGAAAGCAGCGCAAGCAAATGGTAATCTGAAAGGCAGAGTGCCGAAACGTTATGAATGTTTCATTGAGTTGAAAGATGCAGAGAATCAAAAGTATCCTCACATTACAACAGCACAGATTACAAATGTTCGCACCGTAATTAAATTTATAAGAAAGAAAATTATTGAAATATCAGCAACAGAAATTGCGGAATCATGGACAGCAGGTAAAGAGTATCCAACTATTTTAATAGTTGGTTCACGACAATACCTCAATCCGATATTCAAAAACCTGAAAGAAGATTTTCAAAATATCACCTTTAAACAGGCAGAGAAAAATGAAATAAAGATTTGTGACGGATATGGTTTCCTAGCAGAAGACCTCTATTCCAATTTGGGTTGGAGAATTCTCATCGACTTTCTGATAAAGGATGATGAAATAAAAAGCATCATTGAAAAAACTGTTGATGATATTCCAATTATAGATTTACTTCCAAAAGAATTTATAGAGAAGCAAACAAAAGTCATTTCAATGATTGCAAAGCTCAATAATGAGGACGAGGACAATAATTTGCTTTTGGCGGAACTAGAAAAGTTGGTTGATATTTGTCTTTTAGCAGAAATAAAAGCAAGATTTCTTCCACCGGAAGAACCGGAAATTATTCAAGACAAAACACAGCCCTCAATTCTTCTAACATCATATCAGGGATGCAAAGGAATGTCGGCAGGATTTGTTTTTATTATCGGCGCAAACAACGGTATAATGCCACGAGATACTTCTAATATTTCTGATGTTGAAATTTGTCAGTTCATTGTTGCACTAACAAGAACAAGAAAAAAATGCTACATACTTTCAGAGGATTGGATGTATGGACCAAAAGATGATAGAGGTAAATGGATTCCCAAGCATACGAGAAGTGTTTTTATTGACATGATTCCCAGAGAGTATCTTGAAAATTTAGGACATTTAAAATCAGAGGACATTGTATAAATGAGCTACGAATACTCAGAAGATGCATTGATTGAAACCGCGACACAACAAGTTTTAGAAGAACTTGACTGGAAGGTTGTGTATGCCTGGAAGAATGAAACTTTGGGTGATGATGGTTTGCTTGGTAGAGAAACCAAAAGCGAAGTAATACTTAGAAGGTATTTATTGGTGGCGCTCAAAGAATACAACAAAGGTTTGCCGGAGATTGCCTACACACAAGCCATCGAGCAGATAGAACAAAAAATTGCAGACAAAACTTTAGGCAGAATCAACAAAGAAAAATATGTGTTACTCACTGATGGGGTTCCGGTAAGTTATACAAACAGCAACGGGGAGTTGGAGAAAAAGAAACTTCGTGTTTTTGATTTTGATAATTACAAGAACAATGATTTTCTTGCTGTCCGCCAATTAGAAATAGTTGGAGAACTTTACAATCGTAGAACAGATGTAATTGGATTTGTAAATGGAATTCCATTGGTGTTTTTTGAATTGAAGGCGCATCACAGAGACTTACGAAATGCTTATGAAGATAATCTTAAAGATTATAAAGACACCATTACACAGGTATTCCATTGCAACGCTTTCATCATTCTCAGTAACGGAACGGATGCAAAAGTTGGAACAATAACAAGCCCTTATAAGTTTTTTCTTGATTGGAAACGAATTGAAGAAAACGAAGAAGGTGTTGTCAGTTTGGATACGATGCTAAGAGGAATTTGTGCAAAAGAAAAGTTGATGGATATTTTTGAAAATTTCCTTTTGTTTGATGATAGCGGTGGAGACATAGTGAAACTGATGGCAAGGAACCATCAATACATTGGAGTGAATAAAGTTTTAGAGAAAGTAAAAACGATTGAAGACATGAAAGGAAAACTCGGTGTATTTTGGCACACCCAAGGAAGCGGAAAAAGTTACTCAATGGTTTTTATCTGTCAGAAAATTCACCGCAAGTTTGGCGGTTCATATACTTTTTTAGTTGTGGCAGACCGTAGCGAATTGGAAACACAATTGTATGATACATTCACAGGTGTAGATGCAGTTTCAGCAATAAGAGGACACGAGCCAAAGGCACAAAATAGAGAACATCTTCGCGAGTTACTGAAAGCAAATCACAAATATGTATTCTCCCTCATTCATAAATTCTCAATCAATCCCGAAAAAGAAAATGAATATCCTTTAATCACAAACCGGCAAAACATAATTGTAATTTCTGATGAAGCACACCGAACACAGGGAGGTACATTTGCCCGTAACATGCGATTCAATGGAATTCCAAATGCTTCATATTTAGGTTTTACAGGAACCCCTATTATCAAGGAAGAAGAAGAACTCACGAAAAATATTTTCGGTGAGTATGTTTCGGTGTATGATTTCAAACGGGCAATTGATGACGGTGCAACATTGCCACTTCGTTACTTAAATCGTGGAGAAAAATTAGGAATTGAAAATCCTGTAATTGATAACCAGATGGCGGAGATTTTGGAAAATGAAAATCTCACTGACGACCAACGCAGACAACTCACTTATCTGTTTCAGAAGGATTATGTAGTGCTCACAGCAGAGCCACGACTTGATGAAATTGCAAAAGATTTGGTTTGGCATTTCAATGAAAGAGGGTATCAGGGCAAAGCCATGTTTGTTGCTTTGGACAAGCCGACAGCAGTGAGGATGTTTGATTTGACAATGAAGCATTGGCAACCATACATTGAAGATTTGAAAAAACGAATTGAAAAATCAACTGATGAACAGGAAGAATTGCAACTGAAAAGAAAATTGCAAAAGGTTGAAAGCACAGAAGTGTGTGTGATTGTTAGTCCTGAGCAAAATGAAATTGACAAATTCAGAAAACTGGGTTTGGATATTGAAAGACATCGTAGAAAAATGAATGACCCGACGAGGGATTTGGAAAAGGAGTTTAAAGACCCTGAGCATCCGTTCCGTTTGGTAATAGTTTGCGCTATGTGGATTACGGGCTTTGATGTGCCTTGTGTTTCCACAATGTATTTAGACAAGCCAATTAAAGGACACACACTCATGCAAACTATTGCCCGTGCAAATCGTGTGTATGGTGATGAAAAAGAAAACGGATTGATTGTGGACTACGGAAATGTTTACAAACAGTTGGAAAAAGCATACAGCGTTTATGGTGAAGGCGGTAGAAACGGAGGAAGTGGAAATGGACAAGGAGGAGAAAACGGTGGTGGGGAAAAACCATTTGAACTGCTTATTCAACTTGCAGAAGAATTGAAAGAGACGATTCGGCAAGTGAAAGGATATTTAGCTGAGTTGGGTTTTAACCTGAATGATTTAAGCAATGCAAGTGTGAAGCCGATGCTTAAATTAGGAAACATCACAAAAGCAATTGACTCTATTTGCCTGAATGAAACCACACGAACAAAATTTGAAATAATGGCGCGGGAAGTTTTCAAAAAGTATCATGCACTCTATCCCGAAGAACAAGTGAAACCATTCCTTCGTCAGTTCAATGCGATTGAAGCAATTTACAACAAATTGAATCAACAAGTAAGAGAGGCAGATGTAACAGACATCATTGTTCAGTTGCAGCAAATCGTGAACGAAAGTGTATCAGTGAATCCGAATAAAGTTGGCGAAACTGCTGGAGTTTACATTGACCTTTCAAATCTTGACTTTGATAAACTTCGAGCAGCATTTGCAAGGACTGATAGGAAGAATCCCGTTATGTTTGACTTGCAGGAAGCAGTTGGAAAAAAGTTAGAGCAGATGATAAGAGAAAATCCGTTGCGGATAAAATTTTATGAACGCTACAAAGAAATCATTGACGAATACAACAAAGGGAAAAGTTTGGAGGACACGGTTAAGGCATTTGACAATCTCAATACTTACATCCGTGACCTGACAGTTGAAGAAAGCAGAGCAATGAGAGAAGGATTATCAGAAGAAACTTTAGCGATATATGATTTATTGAAAGAAGGTAAAATACTTGAACAGGAAGAAATCAAGCAGGTGAAAAAAGTTGCTGTTGAAACTTTGGAGAAACTCAAAGAACAAAAACTGAAAAATGAACGATGGAGAGAAAGCAGACAAATTTCTTCGCAAGTATGGCAGACAATTAACAATTACCTTTTAAATTTGCCGATGAAAACTTATTCAGACGATGATGTAAATGAAAAAACAATTTCGGTTTACCAACACATTTATTCAAACTATCCCGGAGGAAATTACAGTGCTTATGCAAGAGCAACAGTATAACCAACGCTGAAACCATAGCTTGTACAAGAGCTAACAAGTCAGCACTCCGAAAAGAATTTTATTTCGATTTTTATCGGAACTCCAATGCTAGTGAGGGGAAAAAACGAGGTTTCTAAAACACCAGAGGTTTTTGAAAGAAATAAACAGCAATTTAAAAAGGTTAGCTAACTCAACTTAATAATTTACATTTTAGCAAAAACAAAAAAGCTGAACTTTCATTCGACTTTTTAAAACAATTTCATTAAATATTGCACTCCTACGGAGTTCGTTTTAGGTGGGTTTATCAATTTCTATCAATATTTATTTTTTTTGATCTTAGCCCGCCGCGGCGGGAAGGATTAACGAATTTCGATTTTTGATGTTTTTAAAAACTTCTTACTTCTAAATTCGTTAATCCTTGTTCTTATATTTTTATTTAAAACACAAAACCCTCATCTTCCGATAAGGGTTTTTTAGAGTAGCGGGAATAGTCCACCACTCCGCTGCGACAGGCACGAGAAAAATAAAATCGCGATACAAATTCGTCGTGGTTTATTGTCTTACCAAACAAAGGTTCCTACTGCCCCGGCTTTTAAGGAATATGTTAAAGTATTCTCTCCCGCCACTAATTTAAAAACTTGAATACCTTGACTATCATTAAGTACAATCAACACTCTTTTACCATCGGAAGTTTTGAATGCAACGTTTGGTAATGTGCTGGAGACCGTAGAAGCAATACGTACTGAACCGGGACGAACAAATTTTGCTGCGTGAGCAATAATGTAATATGCCGGATTACGAGTAACAGAGCTTCCGTTAATTGTTACTGCACCGAGACATTCAGTGCATCCTCCTGGAGTATGCGGGTCTTGGTTTGGATCTGATGCAAGATTCCATTCAATCACGTTGCGACACCAGTTGCGCATACCGCCAATTATTAAGTTCTTGACATGCCAGTTAAGATCAGTGAGGAAATTTCCGGGTGCACCAACCCACATTTCCGTAAAGTAAATATCTTTATCCGGATGTGCTACTTTAACTTTTGATAGATCATCAATACTTCCTCCGTACAAATGGAATGCAGAACCGCTGATGTATTTTTTTGCTTCGGGATCATTCATTACCGTTATTGGATAATCCGTCCGATCGGCATTGTGATCATAAATGATGATCTTAGTATCAATATTATTTGTTTTAAATGCAGGTCCCAAATAATTTTTGATGAATGTTGTTTGCTCTGCCGCAGACATGAGCATGCTTGGATTGTTTCCGCCATAGAGGGGTTCATTTTGAATTGTAATCGCATCGATATGAATTCCGGCAACTTTCATTTCCTGAACATATTTCACAAAGTATTTTGCGTAAGCGCTGTAATATTGTGGTTTCAGGCTTCCACCAACTGAAGAATTTTGGGTTTTCATCCAGACAGGAGCTGTCCAAGGTGATCCGAGAATTTTTATATCCGGATTAATTACGAGAATTTGTTTTAAGATGGGGATTAAATCTATACGTTCCGGTTCAAGACTAAATTGCGCCATTGCTGTATCAGTTTGTCCGTATGGCAGGTCGTTGTAAGTAAAAACCCGATCACTCAAATCGGAAGCACCGATACTAATGCGCAGATAACTGATACCAATGTTGTTGGCGTCCGTCGCAAATAATTCTTTCAATAATGTTTCTTTGGCAGCAGCTTCCATTTGATTAATAAGAATAGCGCTACCACCGGTAAGAGCACATCCAAAACCATCGATTGACTGGAAAGTTTGTGTTTCGAAGACTTCTAAAACCGGCACTGTTCCACCTGTGACAGTGGTTTTGGTTACTATTTGTTTCTGAAATAGTGCTGATTTATCAGGATTAGTGAGCCAGAACTCTACTGCTGATGTTGAGTCGGTCTTTTGAGCCTCCGGATTCGTTGCACATGATACTAAAGCCGTGAAGATGAAAAGATAAACTAAATATTTTTTTGAATTCTTAATCATATAAAATCTTATTACGCGCGATTGAGTTATAAGCGGAAATCATTTGTATCAAAAACAAATAAAAAGACGTTTAGTGCGCCTATAATTTACACAATTATTGACCTTCAAAAAAAATAGGATTTGTTGTTTGTATGGAAATGTTTGGCAAAGAATGGTATAATTTTTTACAACTTGTTAAAACAAAAAAGCCAAACTTTCATTCGGCTTTTTAAAACAATTTCATTAAATATTGAACTCCTACGGAGTTCGATTTGGGTGGTTTATTAATTTCTACCAATATTTAACAATCTTTATATTTTTTGATCTTAGCCCGCCGCGGCGGGAAGGATTAACGAATTTCGATTTTTGATGTTTTTAAAAACTTCTTACTTCTAAAATCGTTAATCTTTGTTCTTAAATCGTTATTTAAACACAAAACCCCCATCTTTCGATGAGGGTTTCTTAATAGCTTGCAAATCCAAATTAGACAGATTGCACCAACAATTTTCTGATTATTATTTTAAGAGTACGCCAACTCTACCGGTTGTTCAGTTTCCATTTCAATCTCTTTTGAAATTGAGATGGCGGCAATCGTGCCGTCGGAAGTTGCGGTAGTTATTTGTCTGAATGCTTTACTTGCAACATCGCCAACCGCGTAAACGTCTTTAATATTTGTTTTCATATTTGTATCGGATTTAAGATAGCCCCAGTTATCAAGCTCAAAATGTTGTTTTATTTCGCTGATGTTCGGGATCATTCCGGCAAAAATAAAAACGCCGTCGCAGTTGATTGTGCTTAATTCGTGCGTATTAAGATTTTCAACCAGCACTTCATTTACCGATGAACCGTTCTTAATAAATTCGCGCGGTTCGTATTCAAACATAAATTCTATCTTCGGATCGGCAAAGGCTTTTTGCTGCGCTAGCTTATTCGCCTGAAGTTTATCAAACTGATGAACAATAGTTACTTTTGATGCGAACTTGGTTATGAAAAGAGATTCCTCAATCGCCGAATTCCCGCCGCCAATTACCACAACGTGTTTTCCTTCAAAAAATTTAGCATCGCAAGTAGCGCAGTAAGAAATTCCTTGTCCTTTATACTCCAATTCTCCTTTAACATTCAACGGACGCGGTGAAGAACCGGTAGCAATAACTATTTTCTTTGCGCTTATAGTTTCAACACCGTCAACTACAATAAATTTATTTTGAAGATCTATCTCGGTAATATCAACCGCCGATCTGAAATCCGCACCGGCAGCTTTAGCCTGCTCGGACATATGATGCATCAACATATAACCGGAAATCGGTTCGGAATATCCCGGATAGTTACTGACTAAGTGCGTTACTTTAACTTGTCCGCCGGGTAAATCTTTATCAACAACAATTGTATTTAGTTTTGCTTGCGCCGTATAAATAGCAGTTGTTAACCCTGCCGGACCGCCGCCGATTATCAGTACATCGCACTCTGTTTTTTTAGTCTCAATGTTAGATTTCAATTCGGTTGCTTTTTCATTTGAAATAAGCAACTCAAGATTTTCAACAATCTCGGATCGTTTTATACCACCTGATAATCGCTTTCCTTTTTGTTCACCATTTTCATAAAATAAAAGTGTTGGAGAAGAAGAAACTCCCAACGAAACAGCTAAGTCCCGGTTTTCCTGGCGGTGTATTTTTACAAATTTTATATCATCGCCGTAAACATCCGCTAACGATTCAAACTTGCTTGCAAGCGCTTCACACGGCGGGCAT
>Ga0172379_10009119_pt1 | contig 12302 bp, 8 predicted proteins | sample GrowelOW334metaG_FD_119756 | JGI IMG/M metagenome (GOLD analysis project Ga0172379, IMG submission 119756) | Groundwater microbial communities from an aquifer near a municipal landfill in Southern Ontario, Canada - Groundwater well OW334 metaG | ecosystem: Environmental > Aquatic > Deep... | reverse complement strand
TTCTTGATAATTTCGACAGCCTTTCTCGTTCGTTCCGATGAAACCTTCTTGAGCGCATCTGTGGAATACTTCCCAAACATCATAAATATCGGCATATCGCAATTCCCTCCTTAATGTTGGTATTTTGCGGGTTCTCTTATCGAGAGTTAAAAAACGTAAAACCCCGCTCTTTTTGAGAAACGGGGTTTCGATAATCTCTTCATGGCATCACCCTTACAAAAAGGGTTCAGATTAATTGTTAACCTTTTCACGATGCGTTATTCACTTACCCTTTGTGTGCGCCTGACTCACAAAAAAGTCAAGAGGATGTTTCATTTGATTACGATTTTCATTGATGTATATCGGTCAAAACTACAGGATGCTCTCTTACAAAAAGCTACGGATATCCCCGGCCTTCAGAAAGTCCAACCACAATAATGTGCATGTTTCGTATACCTTGGCTTTGATGTTCCGACGTCATTGATTTGATATAGCGGAACTTAAAAATAATATGCTAAAAGAGTTGTAAGGAGTTAAAGTGGTTTATGAGTTCTTATAACGTATTGATTATCGGATCTGGCCCCGCTGGTTTGTTTGCAGCGATGTGGCTTGAACGTCAGGGCATAGACAGGATTGCCATCATTGATCGACACCCTTATCCGGCCGGAGGATTGCTAAACGACGGCAAACTGAATTTTGACTATCGAGTTGGGATCGATCTGGACGAGCTTCAAATTGATCGTGATACGGCGCAATGCCTGATGGAAGAAATAAGGCAGGTCTTCATCCATTTTCCTCAGTGTCAGCAGGTAACATTTGTCGATAAAAATGATAAGCTCGAGGCGCTTGGGAACATCGCAAAAGAGCATGGCGCTCAATTCATTGCACCGGAACAATGGCACTGGGGAACGGACAACGGCAAATTAGTCGTTGATTATTTGAGAAATCACCTGAAAAAAACAGAATTCCTGTTGGGAACGGCGGTAACATCCATCGTAAAGCTTGACGACGATACATATCATGTTATCTGTAGTCATCAGCGAAAAAAAGTTTGCTATGCTACGAAGGTCATTCTCGCCGCTCCAGGACGCAGCGGTGCTTACTGGTTCCGTGACGTAGCTACTAAATTAGGTGTTCACCATAATTTCGGCCCCATTGATGTGGGAATCCGGCTTGAATTAAACAGAAAGTATTACGACGCCGTTACAGATGTCGTGTACGATCCCAAATTCATTTTCCATACTGCACGTCACGGAGACAGGGTAAGGACATTCTGCACCAACCCGGGCGGACGTGTACGGGTAGAAAACTACGGCCAATTCAAGCTGGTAAACGGTGATGCCCTCTCCGGACGAAAAACAGAGAATACAAATTTCGCCCTAATCAATACGGTTGCTTTAACCGAGCCCTTTTCCGATACGACCGAGTTCGGGCACATGATTGCCAAACAATTCTTTCTGCTGGGGGGAGGCAGGCCGATTGTTCAGAGGGTGGGGGACTTCCGGGAGGGAAGAAGAAGTTCCAGATCAACATTTAGTAGCGCGACCCGCCATTTCGAGATGTGTAAGGCGACATATAATGCTGTACCTGGGGATATAACACTTGGTTTGCCCGCCCGCATCATCGACAATCTTTGGGAGTCTCTGAAGAAGCTTGATAAGATAGTGCCCGGTATTCTTCACCCGTCAACCCTGCTATATGCACCAGAGATTAAGTTCTTCGATACGCATTTCATAACGGATGAAAATCTTGAAACGAATGTGAACGGTATTTTCGTGGCCGGCGATGGTACAGGGAAGAGCCGTGGTATTGTTGGAGCAGGGATTTCAGGGATCATCGCAGCCATAGGAATTTCCAAAAAATACTTTTGATTGTTTTTAGACGAGCGAAACCAGTTTACTCTTAAATCGAGCTTTGTCCACTGACTGATCGTCTTGCCGACGGCGCTGCCCATATGGACTGTGGGGCCTTCACGACCCAGCACGAGGCCCGCGGCAATGGCAAGCCAGCCGCTTACGAACTTAACCGGCAGCACCCGCTGCCACCGCAAGGGGCGTACCCCCTCCAGTATTCCTTCGATTTCCTGGATGCCGCTTCCTGCCGCTTCCGGGGCGAAATGCCTTACCAGGTAGAAAAGGATATCCTCTAGGCGTTGATCGCTGCGTTCTTTTCCCGAGACCCTGAAGGGCATGCGTAACGGAACCGGAGTACGAAGATCAGAATGAGGATGACGAGGGTCAGGGGATAAATCACTTCCATAACCCAATTCTGGATAGCGAAGGCGTAGACGACCCAGAAGGCGGTGGAGATGATCAAGATGCCGATGAAGCTTGCATTGACCACCCCGGCGCTTTTTGCCCGCCACATTTCATGTAATTGCATTACCAGAGGCACAATGGTTCCGAACAGCAGGGAGATCATCAAAAGGTCTTTCCAGGGAAGAAATATCATGGAAGGAATCATGAGGGGGAAGACGTATAAAGCTCCCTTTTCCAGCTTCGTAAAGCCTTTGTATTTCCATAAGCCGAACAGGACCGGCAGATGCAGAAATCCCAGCATGCCGTTAAAGATAGCGGCTATGCTTTTGATATAATATCCATAGACGATGACGGTAATGAACAGGCAGCCGAAATAGATGAACAGGCTCACGGAGATCGATTCTCCGGACTTGTTCCGCCAGATGGAGAGATTTTGCATCCAGAACCCCCATCCTTCGAGAACGGTAAAAACTGCTGTGGCGACAAAGCTGATTGTCAGGGCATTGCAACCCCAGCCTTGCCATTCGACGGTATTTTTAAAGAAGTGGATGACATCAGTCAATTTGCGTATCCTTACCTCGAGATATCTGTGGGACCAATCTTCATTGGGCGTTTTAGAGTTCGATCTGGCGGTAGAGCCTTTTGTAGCCCGTGCCGGGTTCGTCCTCCTCCCTGTAAACCGTCAGGCCCATCTGGTCGTACATGAGCTGGGCCGCCGCCTCATTGGGGTCCGTGGAGGTATAGAGCCGGCCGTATTTCCGGTCACCCCTTTTGGTTGCCTCTACCATAGCCCGGTAGGAGAGGGACATCCCGAGAGATTTATGGCGCACTTTGGGATCCACGCACATCCAGCCCCCCCAGTAAGCCTCGTCATCGTCCACTTTCGTATACAAGCCGACCGTTCCGGTCACTGCGCCGGTTTCAGTGTCCCTGGCTACCCAGTAGCGGACAAAGGGATATCCCTTCCCTTTCAGTAGAAGTCGTCCTACGGAACAGAGGCTGGCCGTGAAGAAGACAGCCGGCCGTTCACCTCCCTGGGATTCCCTCGGAAAGACGCGATTCAGGAGATTCAGGGCGGATCGCAGGTTCTTCCAGGACAGGGGTTCGATGTAAAAAAGTTCTTTTTCATTTTCCATTTTTATTCTCCCCGCGGTTTCCCGTGATGTAAACCGGCATTTCGATTCTGTCAATGCGCCTTATGGCATAGAGATTGTTATTCACGTCAAGCGGTTCTTTGATGGTCTATCGTTTCAAAAGGGCCATTATCCGTCCTGCCAGCTCCATGGGAAGCTCCTTTTCCGCCTTTTGCCACATCGCCGTATCCTCTCCGACGGCTTTCTGCAGACGTCCCTGCACATCCGCCGCAATTTTCGAGAGACTTTCTATTTCTGAAGTAAAATCCTTGTTCCCCGCTGCCACTTTGGCGGAGATGCCTGCGAGAACCGGATAAACGTCGTAATACTTGAGAACCCGTCCGGTCCCCCAGTAACGATCCCCGGTCGCCTTTTCCCCTTCGATGGACTCGCGATAGGCATCCCGCCATGTCTGGTAATCGAGGAACCGGGCGTAATAGGCACTCAGGCCGCAGATGGAAAACCAATCCAGCACAGTCTTTCCATCGCCTTTCTTCAGATTTTCCACGGCCTGGGCGAGTTTTCCGGGGATTTCCTGATAAAAGGAAACCTGGTATGAGGGAATATCCCAGTCAAGATGGCTGGTTCCCATGATAACCGTTTTGGCTGCCGCCCGCAGATCCCTGTTATATTGCGGAATCAGGGGGGCGACTCTCTTGCGGATATCAGGCGGCGCTGCGGCATAAGCGGCGGCGATTTGCCGCTGCTGGACCGCCAGTTTTTTTGCCTTTCCGGCAAAGGAAGCAGCTGCCCTCTTCAGGGAATCGTCATAGCCCTGGATGCGGAGGGAATCCTGATTCAGGGCCGCCAGATAGTAGGCCGGGGTCAGGGAAAGATCGTAGGGATTGAAGGGTTCGCGATCAAGACGCAGAACGAGCGATGTATAGACATGGGCGCAGTCGGCGTATTTTCCGAAATCCGCGTGCTTTTCGTCGTCAAATTGAGAATGGTAATAATCGATGTTATTGTTTTCCAATGGTTTATCGGAAAGCTGATACTGGAAATTGGTAGTAAGGGTGGGGATTCCGAAGTAACCCAAAGACCACTCATCGTTCCAGGTATTGATGCCGTTGATGACGCCCTCGTTGCGTCCATGGGCCTTCAGCTTCATGGTTCCGTTTACAGCCCCCGTAAAGCCAAAGAGGGTGTCCGAGGCGCGAATGGCAAAGTAGTCCTTTTCTTTCGCGGCGAGAAGTTCCAGATTGACATTGGCCACGACCTTGCCCGCCAAGGCAGGGGCGTGTTTCCTGGCATATTGCCATGATCCGGCCAGCCAGCTGTAGTGCGTTCCTGACTGGCCGCCTTCCTCGGCATCAAAGGCAATAAAAAGAATAGTGCGATCCGGCCGGTAGCGGCTCTCTTTCACGGCCTTGGCCATCGTGATCAACAACCCCGCCGGAAGGGCGTCGTCCTGAAATCCGTAGAAATGGGCATCCGTATGGGCCGATACGATGATGTACTCATCGGGATATTTGCTTCCCCTGATTGAGGCGATTACATTTTTCCCCTTGCCGTCCGGGATGATATCGGCATGGCTGATCAAGGTCCCTGGAACAGCCTGGCTTTTTTCCACCAGGATCATCGCTTTCAACTTCCGGCCGTCGTTGACGGGGGTATTGAGAACGGGGATGTTCATTTTAGCGCCGGTGAGATTAATGACCCAGAAGGCTTCTCCATGGGGAGGTTTCCCAAAGTAGCTTTTGTTGAAAAATACGACCGCCACGGCGCCACGGCGCTGGCATTGGTCCGCCGCCTCGGTGTACCAGGGTACAACCTCGAGATCTACTTCCACAAGGGCGATTTTGCCGGACAGATCCTTCCCGTGGAGGTCCTGGCGAGTGGCGCTTCCGACAAAGACGATCTCCGCGTTAATGTCCGTTGCCGGCGTCGGCGGCGTCCCGTGCATGGGAACCACACGAATTTTCGTATTCTGACTATCCTTCAGGTTCAGGGATGCTTCCCGGAAGCTCCATCCGGTTATGGGAAATTCATCATAGACTGGGTTTAACCCCAGGTTTTTGAAGGCGTCATAGACGAGCTTTGATGCTTGTGCACCCGCAGGCCCGCCGGCATAGCGGAAGCCGAGTCCCTCGGTATTGCTTCCGATACGGCTCAAAGCTTTTGCAAAGTTCCAGCCCGTAAGGGGGTTCAGTCTTTTCAGGACCTGCCCTTCACCGGAGACGGCCTGCCGATAAACCGCCTCGGCTTTGATTGTCCCTATTCCTGCCCCATGGACTGTATTTCCGGTGGTCGTTAAACAGAATAGCGCGATGGCGACGATAGGAAGAAACTTTCTGAAAATCATCGGGGGTATCCTTTACAAATCACGATTGGGGTCCATTTCCCGGACATAGTCTCTGATATGGCGGGCCTCGTCCGTATATAGAACGATCTTGTCATAATCAATACGGATATTGTTCAGATATTGTAGAATCAGAGCGTCCCCGACCATGGCCAGAGGCAGGATGCCGGCGAAGAAGAAGCCCATTTTTTCAAATTCCACCGCCATGAAAAAGGTTATAGGATCTTTTAGATTCAAAAAGAGCTGAATAGCGGCCACATTTTTCAGACACAGTTCCCGCAGGATTTTCCGAACTTCATGGAGGACGTCATCGCCATATCTTACCAGATGAATTTCCGCGCAATTTTCCGTCATGAGGAGATCGGTCAGGATCTCCGTTTCCGCGGGAAGGTGTAGTTGACAATCCTCGTCCGGAGTATGAAAGCTGTGGTTCGGTGCGCCGATGTTTTGATACAGATGGGCAACGACGGGCTGATGCCGGGCGGGCGGATACAGGGTCAGGGTCGAGGAAGGGGTGATGTACTTGAAACTCAGGGCGACACTGATCCGTTGGACCTGATCCGAATCGATACCCTTGAAGAGCCAGGTTTCGGGACTGGAAGCAAGGAGAAGGCCGCAATCCCGGATGTCGAACTGGGCCATTCCCCGCTGGGTAAATTCATGGTTGGTTACGGAATAAACATAAACGCCATCAAGGGGCTTTTTCTTGGGGCACTGAAACAAAAAGTCGGCGATCCGCTTCATGCAACCATGGCCGCGATATTCCTGGTTCACGAAGACAAAGGTGAATTCCGCGATTCTCGCCTCCTCATTTGGATAGACGAGGGCGGAGTGTCCCATGAAGATATTGTCTTCCGTCACAGCAACGGCGGAAATCATTTCATCCGTCTCATTGAGCTCGATAATCCGCTCCGGATAGTAGATGTGATCGTCGAAAAATGTATAGCCGTGGGATTTATAGGCACACCGGGCAATCTCCACTGCTTCGAGGGGTTGCATCCTCCGGACCGTATAAGGGATCTGTTCCGGAATCGGCAGCGATGGGGAGGGTATCACCGGCTCCAATACTTTCGCGGCTTCTGCTTCCGCACGTTCCTGTGCGGACAGGTATGACTCGATGCTCTTCGCCGGCAGATATTTGATCAGGTTTGTTTCTTTTCCTTCCATGCCGAGATTGCGGAAATGGACCTCATTCATGAATTCCTTCATGAGGAAGACCCCCATTCCGGAGGCCGACATCTGATCGATATTTTCTGCCGGGTGGTAATCTGGAATCTGGTCGGGATCAAAGGGCAGCCCCTTTTCCTTAATGGTGATCTTCATCCCCAAGGGCGTCCGCTCACAGATGAGGTCAAAGTTCTCCCGTTCCTGGCCGGCAAAGGCGTGGACCATGACATTGGAGATCGCCTCTTCAGCGGCCAGGTCGATTTGGTAAAGATCATTGCCGACAAACCCGATTTTTAGCGCCGCCTCCTGAATGACCATTTGTGCTAAACGCAGGTAGAAAAGATCCGGAGGCAGGGATAGACGGATAACGTCGTTCTTTTTCATAAACTTAAATGATCCCGGCGACTACCAGTCTCGACAGGACCGAAAACATGGTCAGTTGGAGTCGAGTAGACCGGTTTCTTCCGATATTTAGTTTGATAATAAATTGAAATCCAGCATTTTCTTTGGAACTGACGTTGCGTTGCTTTCGGAAGGTACCACCTCCTGCCAAAATAATCACGCTCAAAAAATCGCACCTTTCTTTTCATATTTAATGCGAATCCTTTTTGCCACAGCCGATAGTTACCGCTGTCGTTTCAGCTCATTTTCCAGATCGTTCAGGAAGCAGTCGAGCAGCGATTCGCGGACGTGATCCATCAGGACAATCTTCCACCAGCGTGGCTCTGCGTCATGCGTATCGGGGACAAGCAGGTACTTGTCAGCCAGCGAGGGCTGGATATACGCGCTACGAATGGCCACCTGGTTCATGGCCGGGTGCCGGTAATAGCTGACGCCGAGTCCATCAAGCTGCGCACAAAACGCACTGGTTCGAGCCAGCAGCCGTCGACAGCGTGCGGTAAGACCTTCCGAACCGGCATCGCGCAGCAGCATCCAGACCGCAATGGCGTTGGCCCCCGATCTGCTGCCACAGATGGTGTAGTCCTTACCATGCACATAGCTCGCCTCGCTGGTGCACACCTCGTCGATCAGCCCTTTGCGGCAGAGAAATATCCCCGTACCGTAAGGCGCCTTAAGCATCTTGTGCGCATCCATGGTGATTGAGGAAACATCGGGATTGCGGAAATCGAGCGAGTGTGCAGCGACGGCAAACGGGTAAATGAATCCGCCATAGGCCCCGTCCACGTGGAGTCGAAACTCGAGCCGCCGCTGCCGCAGTGCAGCAACGAGCGGCGCCGGCTCATCCACGGAGCCAAACATGGTTGTTGCCATGTTGACCACCGCGATCACAAAGCGGACTCCGGCGGCTTGGACGGCATCGAGGGTTGCCGTGACAGCCTCCTTTGACATGACCCGCGACGCCTCATCGACAGGAATGGCAAAGGGACGAATATCTAAGAGGTTAGCCGCTTTCCAGACCGAGTAGTGCGTGTCCGCGGAAAATACCAATCCAACTTCGTCTGGGTGCGCGCCGAAGGCGCGACGGAACAAGTTGCGGTAGATCCAGCAGGCTTCGAGGTTGCACTCGGTTCCTCCCGGCGATATGTATCCGTCGTACCCAAGCCGGTCAGCGTACATGATCTCTTCGGCACAGATGGCCAGTGCCTCGCGTTCCAGCTCCTGCGTGCCCGGAAAACCGGTCTCCGAGCGTTCAGCAGTATGGCAGCCAATGTGGTTGGGATTTTCGATGATGGCGCGGAGATACGGCTCATCATCGAGCAGTGAAGATTCCCAGGGTATCTTGGTAATAACCGAACTGCCGTCGGCGTAATAATCCTCGGCGTCAAGATGGGTACCGGGAAAACCCAGCACGGCGTCGGTATGATAATTAACGTTGTGGTCTATTGCCACGGCCACACGGTCGGAGATCATATTCCGCGAGTATTTTTCCCACTGCATCAACTCCTCCTTTCATAGAGATCGGTCAATCGTTGATTCGTTCTTGCCTGTAAAGCCTGGCCGTCGCATACCACGGACTGTCGTTCCTGTCGCGCAACCAGCGCTAATCGGGATTTAGCGGCAATAGTATCCATACGGGCTTGCCCATAACGCCGGCAAGATCTGATACGCAATCACACCCGGCAAATGCAGTGCATCAAAGTGCCTAGGCTGCACTTTCACCACTTGCCGGTATAGCTCGCACGCCTGCGCAAGCTGTCCTTTGCGATGCAAAGCCAGGGCTTCCTGGAATTTAGCCTGTACCTCTAAATCCGCTTGATTATTTGCAGCGCTTTCCGGCTGGGGTATGTTCTTGAATTGCGGTCTCATATGCATGTTTCACCATGCTCTCCGTATCATATATTATGGGTGAAGAGAACATCATTGATTTGCCCAGAAATAATTTTGACATGAGAGGCGAATCTATCTATACTCTCTCCACAAAGAAACGCATGATCACGGACTGATCAGGGAAGGGTTGCAAACCGTTCTCTGACCAGTCTCCAAAGGAGGACAATAATGAATTACTTTACGGCGAAAAAGTTTTCTTTTATTTCAAAGACCCTGCCCCAAGACACCTTTGGAGTGATAAGCATGAAAGGTTCGGAGGGGATATCCAAGCCCTACGAATTTGAGATCATGCTTGTTTCGGACAATCTCGAAATAGACTTCGATGTGATCATGCAAAACACCGCCAAGCTTGTATTCCACCGGGAAACCGGGGGAGATGCGATTTATAACGGCATCATTACCCATTTTGAGCATCTCCATGCGATCGGAGAATATGCCTTTTACCGGGCCTATCTTGTCCCCCGCCTCTGGTGGCTGTCCATTACCAAGCATAACCAGATCATCCTCGATAAATCCCTGCCGGAGTTTGCCCAGATGGTGCTTATCGACGGCGGCCTCACGCCGAATGATTTTGAATTTCGCCTCCAGGGCACCTATGACCCCATTGAATACGTATGCCAGTACAATGAAAGCCACCTGAACTTTCTCTCCCGCTGGCTGGAACGGGAGGGCATCTACTATTATTTTGACCAGACGGAAGGTGGCGAAAAGGTGATCTTCACGGACACACGCCTGGCCCACACCGAACTTGCCGCGGGCAAGGTCCTCACCTATTCACCCCCTTCGGGACTTGAAGCCCTGCGCGCCGCCGAAGTGGTGGCATCCTTTCATTGCCGCCGGAGCCTGATGCCGGAAAAGGTGTTTCTGAAGGATTACAACTATCGGAAGCCTTCCCTGGAGATGAGCGGGGAGGCGAATGTGGACCCCCAGGGGCGGGGCACGGTCTTCTTTTACAACGAACATATCAAAACACCCGCAGAGGGAAAGCGACTGGCCAAGATCAGGGCCGAGAGCATTCTCTGCCGCCGGGAAGTATATCTTGGCGAAGGGTCTGTTCCGTTTATGCTGCCCGGCTTTACCTTCACCCTCGAAAGTCACTACCGGAAAGGCGTCAACCAGAATTATCTGATTACGGATATCGATCATGAAGGCAATCAGACCGGCTATCTGTTGTCAGGTATCAGCGTGGGCGTGGGCGGCGATGAAGAAAATAAAGTCAATTATCGCAACTATTTTACTGCCATCCCCGGGTCGGTCCAGTTCCGGCCGGAGGCGAAGGCGGAAAAACCGAAAATTTCCGGCACGATCTCGGGCATGATCGATGCTGCGGGGAGTGGTCAATACGCAGAGCTTGATCCCCAGGGCCGGTACAAGATCCTCTTTCCCTTCGATCTTTCCGGCCGGAGCGGCGGTAAGGCGTCAAATTGGGTACGGATGGCTCAGCCTTATGTCGGCTCCGACCACGGCATGCATTTCCCCCTTCACAAAGGAACGGAGGTCCTGATCACCTTCATCGATGGCGATCCCGACCGGCCCATTATTGCCGGAGCGGTCCCGAATCCCGAGACCCCGAGCCGCGTCAGCGGTGACAACCAGTCCATGTCGGTTATCCATACGGCGGGGAAGAACAAGATTTCCATAGAGGATCAGGCGGGGAGTGAGCGCATCCTTCTCCACTCGCCAAATCAGGGAAGCTACGTCCGCATCGGGGCCCCCAACGATCCGCCTCCGGCGGATGGGCCAACCTGGAAGGGGGATACCATGGAACCGGATCAGGACCACTTCGGGATGCATCTTTATACGAACGGTCTGCTCGATATTGAAGCTGCTACGCAAAATTCGGTCGTCCTCGGGGAAGTGACGGACACGATTATCGGGGCGGAAATCTGCACTACCGTCGGGTTGACTATATATCTCTACCTAGGCGGTTATTGCGATGTTAAATTTCCTGAAAAATGGGACTTCTCGCCGGAATCTACGGAAATGAAAGGGTTGAGAACGGTTATCAACGCCGTAAACAACAGGGTCACCACGACGGAAAATCAGGTATTTGTTGATCACAACAAGCTGGCCGCTACGGAACTCAAGGTTACCAACCTGAAAACGGCGGTTGATGATCAAAAGGTTCAAGTGACGGCGGATTATACGGCTGCCATCGCAGCTAGGACCGAGGCCATGGCGACAGTAGCGCAAGTGGCCGCCTCGGAGGAAAAGGCCATCGCCGAATCGACCAAGGCCATTGCCGCCTCGACCAAGGCCCTGGGTGAGCGGATCGATGTAGTAGGACAAGACACCAAAACCGTCGGTGACGAAGTAAAAGTCCTCGGTTCCAAATTGGAGACAGCCGCCATGGCTACGCTCACTATCGCATCGCAGACGAACATTCATGCCTCCCAGGATACAATTACCGCCCTCTGCAGCATTCTTTAAGCAGAGGATAGGTGATGGCAGGCTTGGGCGGAGGGCTGAACCTCCCTCGGCAAGGAAACTATGAAAGTTTATAAGAAAAATCAACATTCTCTGTTCGTGAAACCCTTCGGGGTGCAGGATAAGCTCTATCTGGCTCTGACCGTATTTGTCTATTTCGATCTCATGGCCCCTGACGATCCCCTTACGGAACAGGAGTTGTGGAAAACGATCCCCGAGCAGTTGAAGCCCACTCCCATCCTTGATGTCGGGATGCCGAAACCGCGCGGAGAGGTGCTCCTTACGGGGTCGTGTTTTTCCCCCCGGGGCACTGTCAGAAACGCCTCCACCGTTTCGTTCCGGGTTGGCGACCTCCGCAAGGAAATCGCCGTTTTCGGCGACCGCTGGTGGCAGAAAAACAACGCCGGCGTGAACGCTATTACCGACCCGGTCCCTTTTTCCGAGCTGCCCCTTACCTGGCGAAATGCCTTCGGAGGAGAGGATTTTCCTGCCAATCCCATTGGGAAGGGCATCACCCCGGTGCTCAGGAAAGATGGAGAGCCACGGACGCCGCTGCCGAACATTGAATATCGGAGCAGGATCATCGGCTCGCCTGCCGACCGGCCGGATCCCGCCGGATTCGACGTCGTCGATATGATGAGTCCGCAGCGGCAGAAAAAGACCGGGACCTACGACGATAAATGGCTGAAAGAACGGTGGCCCTATTTCCCCGACGACATGGATTATGAATATTTCAACTGCGCCCCT
>Ga0172379_10009118_pt1 | contig 12303 bp, 6 predicted proteins | sample GrowelOW334metaG_FD_119756 | JGI IMG/M metagenome (GOLD analysis project Ga0172379, IMG submission 119756) | Groundwater microbial communities from an aquifer near a municipal landfill in Southern Ontario, Canada - Groundwater well OW334 metaG | ecosystem: Environmental > Aquatic > Deep... | reverse complement strand
GCTGCTCGGGATCGACCGGCTTGGCGATGAAGTCGTTCATGCCAGCCATATGACAGCGCTCGCGATCCTCGTCGAAGGCATTGGCGGTCATCGCCAGGATCGGCAGCGTTGCGCAGCCCGGCAACGCGCGGATGGCGCGGGTCGCCTCCAGGCCGTCCATGCCCGGCATCTGCATATCCATGAGGATCAGACCAAAGCCGCCGCTGCGCGCTTTCTCCAGCGCTTCATAGCCGTCGTTGGCGACCTCCACGTTCAGTCCGACCTCGGTCAGGAGTTCCAGCGCCACTTCCTGGTTGATCTTGTTGTCCTCGGCCAGCAGGATGCGGGCGCCGGCCGGCATGGTCTTCAAACTCTGCTCGGCAACCGATGGCGACTCGGCCAATTCCTCCAAGCTGAGCTTGCTCTTGCCGAGGCGGGCGGTAAACCAGAAGCTGCTGCCTTGGCCGGGCGTGCTCTGCGCGCCCGCCTCGCCGCCCATCAGGCGCGCCAGCCGCCGGGTGATGGCCAGCCCGAGACCCGTGCCGCCGTAGCGGCGCGAGATGCTGGCATCGACTTGCTCGAAGGCGGCGAACAGGTCGGCGATCTTCGCCGGCGCAATGCCGATGCCGGTATCCGTCACTTCGAAGCGCACCAGCAGATCGCTCGCCGTTTCGTCCGACTTGGAGACACTTACGGTGACCTTTCCCTGCTCGGTGAATTTGACGGCGTTCGAGAGATAGTTAAGCAGTGCCTGCGCCAGCCGCGTGGAATCGCCGACCAACACCGGCGGCAGATCGTCGCGGTCCACCATGAGTTCCAGGCGTTTGTCGCGCACCCTGGGGCCGATCATGGAAACGACGTTGTCGAGCATGCGGTTAACGGCGAAGTCGGCGATACTCAGGTTCAGCTTGCCCGCCTCGATCTTGGAAAAATCGAGAATGTCGTTGATGACCGCAAGCAGGTGCCTGGAAGCATTGACGATCTTGTCGAGCTTCTCGGTTTGCGCAGGGTCGGCATGCGCACGCCGCAATAGGTGGGTGAGTCCGAGGATGGCATTCAGGGGCGTGCGTATCTCGTGGCTCATGTTGGCGACGAAGGCGCTCTTGGCGGCGTTCGCCGCCTCGGCCACGCCTCTGGCGGCCTCCAGTTCGCGCGTGCGAACCTCGACCAGTTCTTCCAGGTGATGACGATGTCGCTCCAGTTCCTTCGCGAGGCGTTTTTTCTCGGTGATGTCCTCCTTCACCGCAACATAGTGGCTAATGCGCCCATCGGCCTGCCGGATGGGCGTGACGCCGACAGACTCGGTGTATTCGCTGCCGTCCTTGCGCCGGTTGACGAACTCGCCCTGCCACGGCCGGCCGTGGGCCAGGGCCGCCCACATGACATCGTAACTTGCCTGCGGCGTCTTGCCGGATTGCAGAATGCGTGGATTCTTGCCGATGGCTTCCTCGCGGGTGTAGCCGGTGACCCGGACGAAGGCTTCGTTCACATATTCGATATTCGCGTCGAGATCGGTGATGACGATGCTTTCCGCGCTCTGCTCCACGGCCAGCGAAAGCTTGCGGACTTGCTCATCAGCAGCCTTGCGTTCGCCGACGTCGCGCGAAGAGGCATAAATGTAGCTCCGCCCGTCCGTCCTGATGACGCAAGAATTGATTTCCACGTCGATTACGCGTCCATCGTTACGGCGATGCCGGGTCTCGATGAGTGCGGAGTCTCGTTCCGCGACCAGGTTTTTGAACTTCTCCCGGAGAACCTCCGCACCCACTTGCACATCCCAGTCGAAGACATGCAAACGACCGATCGCCGTCCTGTCGTAACCGAGCATGTTCAGGAAGGAGTCGCTGGCGTCGACCAACAGACCGTCGGTGTCGAGAATATGGATGCCATCGCTGGCAGTTTTCAGGATTGCGTCCAGACGACTCCGCTCCCGTTCGATTACCGCTTCCGCCGTCTTGCGCTCGGTGATGTCCTTGATCAAGCCATCGTACGACAGAAGTTTCCCCGCGGCGTCCTTGTGCAGGATAGCTGTATCGCTTACCCAACGAGTATTTCCGTCTTTTCGGATGATGCGATGTTCAATAGCGGAAACATCCTTCCCGGACAGAATTTGTCGCGCCTGCTCAATAACCAGTTCGCGGTCGTCGGGCATGACCATCCGAATCCAGAGATAAGGATCGGAGGCGAACTCGTCCGGCGTGTATCCCGTCACCGTCACGCTGGCCGGGCTCTGCTTGGTCTCCACCGCATGGCCGTTTTCGATGCGCACCGTGTACAGGTAATCGGTGAGTCCCTCGGTGATGCGTTTGTATCGTTCTTCACTCGCGCGAACCGCCGCGGTGCGTTCGCGCACCTGCCGGTCAAGGCTTTCATTCAGCAGGTTAAGCTGGGACTGGACTGCCACGAGTTCGCGGTTTTGATTGAGGGTGTTCTCGTACACCGAGAGCAGCAGGTTGAGTATCTGCTGGCCGCCGCCGGCGATGGCGAAACGCTTGCCGCCGTAGCCCACGACTTCCTCGCGGCGCTCTTCCGCCCGCCGCCTCACGAGCGGGGCATCCAGCAGGGAGCGGATGCGGATCAGCAGGTTGGACTCGGCGAAGGGTTTGATAATGTAGGCGTCGGCGCCGGAATTTATCGCTTCGATGATGTCTTCCGGCTCCGACAACACCGTGAGCAGGATCAGCGGGATGTTCCACAGTTCATCGTCATACTTGAGCGCGCGGCACAACTGGTAGCCGTTCATCAGCGGCATGTTGATGTCGCTCATCACCAGGGATGGCCGGCGCAATCGCGCCGCCGCTAGGCCCTCTTCCCCGTTGCTCGCCATGCTTACCACATACCCGCCTCTGGTCAGGGTGCGGCGCAACAGCTCCGCCTCAAAAGGGCTGTCCTCGACGATCAGGATTTCCGGCGCGGCGCCGGACGTGCGTTCCATCATATCGCCTCCTTCTGTTAGGGCGCCTTACCCGCACCGTTACGGCCGCTCGCCAAAGCGGCCAATGCCGGGGCGATTTGTTCGAGGGGCAGCACATGCTGTACCGCGCCCAGCGCCACCGCCTCCCTGGGCATGCCGTAAACCACGCTGCTCGCCTCGTCCTGGGCGACAGTGACGCCGCCGGCCGCGGCGATATCCGCTAGGCCCTCGGCGCCGTCGCGGCCCATGCCGGTGAGCACGACACCCACCGCGCCGGCGCCGAAACGGCGGGCCGCCGCCCGCAAGGTGACCGTCGCCGAGGGCCGGTGGCCGTCGCAGGGTGGTGCCGCGGAAAGAGCGAATCCGCCGCGGTCGTCGAATTCCAGATGTGTCCCCTCCGGGGCGAAATACACCACCCCGGCTTGCGGAATCTCCCCTTGTCCCGCCTTGCGCACCTCCAGCGGGCTGACTTCGGCCAGCCACGCCACCATCCCGGACAGGAAGTCGCCGCCGATATGCTGGACGCACACCACCGGCGCCGGAAAGGCCGCCGGCAGGTGAGAGAGAATTTCACGCAGGGCCTGCGGGCCACCGGTGGAAGAGGCGATCGCGACCAGGCGCACAGGCATGTGGGACGGTAGCGAGATAGGCGCGGACGAGGGCGGAGGCGGGGGCGTGCGAGTCACCGCTGCAACGCGGCGATGCACATGAACGCCGGCAAGAATGCGAATCTTCTTGGAGAGTTCACGGGCCAGTTTCTCGTGATCCGCTTCGCGGATGGCGCGCGGCTTGGGATAGACGTCCACCGCTCCAGCCTCCAGCAGCCGGAAGACGTTGGGCGAATCCGGCTCCACCGACACGCTCACCACCAGGATCGGGCGCGGATACTTGTTCATCACCGTGCGGGTGAGTTCCAGTCCATCCATTCCGCCCATGTGAAGATCGGTGCAGATCACGTCGGGATTCAACGCCGGCAGCAACTCGAGCGCCTCGACGCCGTCGGCGGCGGTGCCCACCACCTGAATGTCGGGCGAGCGGGAGAGCAGGCTTTGCAGGATATGCAACGCCATCGGGGAATCGTCTACCAGCAAAACGCGGATCATGTCGCGATCAGTCTTTTCAAGGTCTCCAGCAGCACGCCCTGGTCGAACGACGGTTTGGGGATGTAGGCGTTGGCGCCGGCGTCGAGACCGCGCCGCTTGTCCTCGTCGGAGGCCAGGGTCGTCACCAGGATCACCGGCAGATCCTTGTAGCGTGGCTCCGCGCGAATGCGCGCCGTGAGGGTGAGGCCGTCCATATGGGGCATCACGATGTCCGTCACCACCGCGGCGAAAGTCTGGCTGCCGAGGGCGGCGAGCGCGTCCACGCCGTCCACCGCCGCCACCACCGCGTAGCCGCCGTCCTCGATTATGCGTTTTTCCATGGCGCGGATCAGGGCCGAATCCTCCACCAGCAGAACGCTGGATCTGGCGACCTCCCGCCGGATCTGGGGTTCCTGCCCCCGCTCGGCCCCACCCGTCTGTCGCGCCGAGCGCACAAGGTCGGTAGGGTTCAGCACCGCACAAATCTCGCCGCTGCCCAGCATGGCCAGGGCGGAAACGTTGCGCACGCGCTGGAGCGGCGCGCCGAGCGGCTTGGGTACCACTTCCTCCTCGGCCAGCAGATCGTCCGCCAGCAGGCCCAGCCGCTCGTCGCCCACCTGAATCACAATGCACGCCAGGATGTCGGGCGCCGCCAAGGACCCCTCATTTGCCGGCCCATTCGCCAACTTAGCCGCCGGCAATTCCAGAAGGTCGTTGAGCCGAGCCACGATCACCGACTGGCCGTCCAGCAACACGGCAAGATGGCCTTCGAGGGTGAGCACATCCGCGTCGCGCACGCGCAACGAGGTCTGGACGAACTCGACCGGCAGCCCATAGACTTGGCCTGCCGCGCTCACCAGCAGGAGCCGCGTGGTGGTGGCGCTCAGCGGCAGGCGCAGTTGCACCGTCAGCCCCTGGCCGGCGGCGGACTCCACGCGGATGCTGCCCTTCATCCGCTCGACATTGACCCGCACCACATCCAGCCCCACACCGCGCCCGGACAGTTCGGTGACATAGGTGCTGGTGGAAAATCCGGGCATGAAGATCAGTTGCTGCAATTGAGCCGGGGTCATGGCTTTGATCGTCGCCTCGTCATGGAGGCCGCGCTTCCTCGCCTCCTGCCCGATCGTCGCAGGATCGAGGCCGCGGCCGTCGTCCCGCACTTCCAGCAGCACGCAGGCATCGTCGCGCCGCGCGGAGAGCCGCACCGTGCCGGCGCGCGGCTTGCCCAGCCGCTGGCGCTCGGCCGGCGGCTCGATGCCGTGGTCGATGGCATTGCGGATCAGGTGCATCAGCGGATCTTTCATTTCTTCGAGGATGCGCTTGTCCACGGTGATGTCGCCGCCATCGAGCGACAGTTCCGCTTCCTTGCCCTGCGCCATGGACAAGTCGCGCAGCATGCGCGGGAACTGCGCGAACAGTATCGACAAGGGCAGCAGGCGGATGCTGCGCACCCGGTCTTCCAGCAGCTTGACGGTGGACTCCAGGCGCACGCTGTCGTCGAAGAACGCATCGCGCGTCTGCTTCAGCAGTCTGCCGAAGCACACCGCCGCCTCGCTCTCCGTCCCCCGCGGCGCGGACGATCCGGTATTGCGATTGCGGCGGCCACGTTCCAGCGCCGTCCACCGCGCCAGCAATTCCGCCATCAGCGTCAGACGGTGCTGCGCCCGTCCCTGGATCACGGAAAGCTCGCCCACCTGGGTCAGGAAATCGTCCAGCTTCCCGGTTTCCACGCGCACGGTGTCGATGCGAAAAGGCTCGCCGACTATAGGCGGCGTGGTTCCCGGCGTGACAGATGGGGCGGGCCGCGCTGCTGCCGCGGAGGGAACCGGAGACGGGATCGGCGCTGTCGGCGTTGCATCAGGCGCGGGCGGCGGCTCATCGTTCGCCTGCTCGCGGTGCATTTCGTTCTGCTCCATCCGACCCTCGCCGGGTAGGGCTGGGGAGTGGGCTTCGGAAGCGCGGGAGGGAGCGGCCGTTGCGCCGGCTAGCGCCTCCTGCACGCGCTGGCGCAGTCCGACCAGCTCGGTGTTCATGCGCGCTATCGTTTCCGGGGTGAGCGGCGCCTCGCCCTTGCGTGCCGCGTTGAAAATGCTTTCCAGGCCGTGGGCGGCGGACTCGATCGCGGCGAAGCCCAGCATGCGCGCCCCACCTTTGAGACTGTGCGACTCGCGGAACACCTCTTCCAGCAGCGCCGTGTCGGCGGGCGTCTTCTCCAGGCGCAGCAGGTCGCCGTCGAGGCGGGCGAGATGCTCCTCGGTTTCCGCCTTGAACAGTTTGAGCAGTTCCGAGTCATCGATCATGACGTGTCCACCATCGCTTAACTCAGGCGATCGCCTTGAGGTTTTCCGCGGCCTCGTTCAGGCTCTGCACGCCCGCTTTGGTCTGGCAGATGCCGGCGGCGGTCTCCTTGGCGCCGGAAGCGATGCTGTTGGTCGCCTCGACCACCTGGTTGAAGGCCGCGGATTGTTGCCTGGCGTTTAGCATCACCTGCTGGGCGTTTTCGTTGGCGCTGCCGGCCAGGCTGGCCAGGCTGTTGAACAACTCGGCGACCTTCTGCACCAGTTGGGTGACCTCGGTCACGGTGTGGGAGCCTTCTTCCGTCATCATGATGGAGGAATTGGTCGCCTTCTGGATGTCGGTCACCAGCACCGCAGTCTGTTCCGCCGACTTCTTGCTCTCGTCGGCGAGCCTGAGGATCGCGCTCGCCACCACGGCGAAACCCTTGCCATGCTCGCCGGCGCGGGCGGCTTCCACCGCGGCATTCAAGGCCAGCATATTGATCTGGCCGGCCAGATCCTTGAGCACGGTGGCGATGCTGCCGATCTGCCCGGTCTGCTCGCCCAGGTGCAGGATATGCTCGGCCATGGCGCCGATCTTGTCCTTGAGGCTGGCCATTGCGACGACTGCCTGATGAGTGGCTTCGTCGCCCTGCGTCGTGGCGGCGCCGGCCCTGTCCGCCACGGCTGCCGCGTTCTCCGCCTGCTCCGCCGACTTGCGCGAGGAGGCGGACAGTTCCTCGATGGTGGCGGAAGTCTCGGCGGCCGCCGCGGCTTGCTGGCTGGCGGTGCGCTCGTGCTGGGTAATGGTGGCGGCGATTTCGCTGGCGGCTGCGGAAAGCTGGGAGGCATTGGCGGTGATCTTGCCGCTTACCGCCGCGGCAAGCCAGACGGCGATGGCGACCGCCAGGGCGACGGCGCCCAGCATGCCGTAGATGAGCGAATTGGCGACCGTGCGCATGGCGGCGTCGTAGATTTCCCGGCGCTCCTTGACGATCTCGTTCTCCCGCTGCTTAAACCGATTCCACAGCGAATCGATCTCCGCCGATTCCCTGATGCCCGCCCCGGTCCGGAAGCCGGCCAAGGCTTCCTCCTGCTTGTCCGCATCGACCAGGGTCAAGTACTGGCTGTCCTGCTTGCTCAGGTCTTGCCCCATCTTCAACATGCTGCGCAGATTGTCTTGCTGCTGCGGGTCTTTCACCAGGCCGGCGAGTTTGTCTCCCCGGCTGGTGAAGTCCTTTTCGCTGTCCAGGAAAGTCTGGCGCGAGGTCGGATTCTTCATCAGCAGATATCCGCGCGCGGCGCGCTGCATCTTGGTCAGGCTATAGGCAAGATCTCGGGCCTCGTCCATGGTCAGGTGCGAAGCGGTTTCCGCCACCGAGGCGTGCGTCGCCTCCTGTAGGTTGAAGAACACCAGGCCCATGGCGCCCAGCAGCAGCAGCAGCGGGGCCAGGTAACCCAGCAAGATGCGCTGGCGCAACTTCATTTTTGCGAACATGGCATTCCCTTTCAGTCACACAGTTTGGTTAACAATCCATTCTTCCCGCGCCAGCAGTGCCGGCAGATCCAGCGCGGTCATTATCCTGCCAGCATACGGGGCGGTACCCATGAATTCGGCTCCGCACTGCTCACGCAGCCCCGCGGGCGGCGCCTGCAATTCGTTGCGGCGCAGGTACACGACGTTACGCACTTCATCCACGGCGATTGCCACCGCCTGACCGCCGAGGCGGGCCACCACCGCCTTGCCACCCCGGCTGGCCGCCGGCAGCTTGAGCGCGGCGCGCGGGTCGATCAAGGTGAGCAGGTCGCCGCGCAGGTTCATGGCGCCGAGGATGTGCGGCGGACAGCAGGGAATCGGGCGCACTTGGGCGATATCGCAAAATTCCTGCACGGCCGCAAGCTCGACGCCGAAGTATTCGCCGCCCAGTTCCACCACCGCCAGCCCCAGGCGCGCGCCTTCCTCCTCGACGACGGCCTCCCGCAGCGTCACGGCCCGTGTGCGCAGTAGCGCGCGCTCCGCGGGCGTGGCTTCCAGGAAGATATGGCCCCCACTCCGGCCGTCCCCTGCGCCAGGCGCAAGAGAGGGTGCTTCAACCCCCTCCCCCCCTCCGGGGGAGGGTTGGGGTGGGAGGGCTTGGAGCATGTGAGTCAGTCGAGCTACATCGAGCACGGTCACTAGGTCGTCGCCTACGCGCGCCTCGCCCGCCACCAGGTGGGCCGGGCCGGGTGCCATGGCATCGAACTGGGGCGGCGGCTGGATGGCATCGCGGGGCAGATCGATCACTTTGACCACTATGTTGACGATCAGCCCCATCGGCAGGCTGTCGGCTTCCTCCAGCACCACGATCTGGTCGTCGGGACTGTAGCGTTGCGGCGGATGCTCGAAGCGCAGGCGAAGGTCGACGATGGGTATGATCCGGCCGCGCAGGTTGAACAGGCCGACGACCCAGGGCAGCGCTTCCTCGGCCGGCGTCAACTCGGGAAGCCAGAAGGATTCGCGCACCCGCGTGGCGTCTACGCCGAAACGCGCGCCGTCGAGCTCGAAAATCAGCAGGGATACCGAATCCATGTCGTCACCCTCCATCATTGCGCAATCCATTGCGCCATCTCGGCGGCAGTCGTTTCATAGGGATCGATGACCGCGGCGCCGGGCAGCGCGCGCAGGATGTTTAGCGCCGCGCGCCGCAGCGTCTGTGCCCGCGGCAGGTTTCCGGTGCGCTCGCTAAGCGCCGCCTGTTCCAGGTGGGCCGCCACACTGCCGGGATCGAGATAGAGGGTTTTGTCCAGCAACTTTCCTGCCTGAGCGAAATCCCCCTTGAGTTGGGCCAACTGCGCCAGCAGGAAATGCGGGCTCGCCGCGAGTTGGTCGATGGCCAGCGCTTGGTGGCAGGTCTGCTCGGCGCTGGCATATTCGCCGCTGTCGGCGAGTTTGTGCGCCGTTGCAAGCAGATCGTCGATGCTCGGCATGGGAAGCGCCCCCCCGCCCCGGCCCTTCCCCGCGAGCGGGGCGGGAGTTATGCGTTCCCGTGCCTGCTCTGAAGGACTGGCCTGAAGCCCATGTGGAGTCGTATGCGGGGGCAGCTTGGAATGGTGGCGTTTGGCTCCCTCCCCCCTCGCTGGCTGGGGTGGGGGGCCATAAGGCGCGTGGGCAACCCGCTGATACACCACGCCCTCGACGAATAATCTACTCTGCATATCCGGGAGGCGATGGCCGATGAGCTCGGTGTGACCACTCATGAGGTAACCGCCTTTGCTCAGGGCGCGCGCCAGTTTGCGCGCAACGGTGCTTACCACTTCCGCACCGAAGTATATGAATACGTTGCGGCACAAGATCAGGTCCATGTCCTGCAATTCCCCGCCGGGAAACGGTTCGCCGATCAGATCGACAACGTGGAAGGTCACCATGCAGCGGATGCGCTCGTCCAACGCCCACTCGTCGCCGGTACGCCGGAAATAGCGTTGTCGCAACATTGGCGGCGTCATGCGGAACGACCATTGCCCATAGCGTCCTCGTCGCGCCTTTGCCAGCGCGGTCTCGTCGATGTCGCTGCCGAGGATCAGGATGCTCCAGCCGTCGCGCTCCGGCAACAGCATATCCACCAGCATGGCGAGGGAGTAAGCCTCCTCGCCGCTGGCGCAACCGGCGCTCCATAGGCGCAGGGTTCTTGCACGGCGGCGACTCTCGATCAACGCCGGCAGAAGACGCAGGCGCAGCAGGTCGAACTGGCCGTGGTCGCGGAAGAAATAGGTCTCGCCGTTGCCGCGCAACGTCATGTCATTCATGGGGGGCGCCCCCTTCACGATACTTCTCGGCAACGGCGGCGAAATCCTCAAACCCGGCGAGGAAGGCATCGACGACATCGGGATCGAAATGGCGTCCGCGCTCCCCGGAGATAACGTCTCGCGCCTGCTCGAGCGGCATCGAGGATTTATAGACGCGACGCGAAATCAGCGCATCGAAAACATCGGCCAATGCCATCAGTCGGGCGGGGATCGGGATGGCTTCCCCTTTCTTGCCTTCGGGATAGCCGCTGCCATCCCATTTTTCGTGGTGGAAATAGGCGATCAGCCGAGCCATTTCGAGAAAATCGACGCGACAGTCGGCGTCGCGCACAGCTCGCTGGATCGCCCGTGCGCCGACCGAACTGTGGGTCTTCATGATGGCCCACTCCTCCTCAGTAAGTTTGCCGGCCTTGAGCAGGATATGGTCCGGGACGCCCACTTTGCCGATGTCGTGCAACGGCGCGGACTTGATCATCAATGCTACGACCGTATCGGTCAGGAAGCCTGAAAAGTGGCGATGCGCACGCAGACGCTCGGCCAGGATGCGCATGTATTCCTGGGTACGGCGAATATGGTTGCCGGTCTCCTTGTCGCGTGTCTCGGCGAGTTCGGCCAGCGCGTTGATGGTGACGTCCTGAATCGTCAGGATATCGCGCACGCGCCGCGCGACCTCGGCTTCCAGATAGCCGTTCTGGTCGCGCAGCCAGTCGCGGGCACGCTTGAGTTCGAGCTGAGTGCGGACACGCGCCAGGACGATGGGCGGGCGGTAGGGCTTGGCGATGTAATCCACCGCGCCGAGTTCGAGGCCGCGTTCTTCGTCTTCGGTGGAGTCCAGCCCGGTCACGAAGATGACCGGAATGTCGCGCGTGGCAATGTTCTCGCGCAAGCGGGCGAGCACGGTGTAGCCGTCCATACCCGGCATCAACACGTCGAGCAGGACGAGATCTGGCTTCTTCGAGCCGTCGACAATTTCCAATGCGCGCTCCCCGGAAGGCGCGGCCAGCACATCGTGATACGGTTGTAGCAAGCTGCCTAGGAGACCCAGGTTTCCCGTATCGTCGTCCACAATCAGAACGGCCGCCCTTGGCGCTATCGCTGGTGCGGATATACTTGTGTCGAGAGGGTGCAATACCGTCTCACGGAAAGGCACCCCCGGATTTACGGGAGTTTCGCCCATATGCGTCGGCGCTGCTTTTTCTTGTTGGAGTTCTTATTTATAGGACAATTGGCCGACGAATCCAGAATAAAATGGTTGTTTTACAAATAGGTACCTATTACCAGGTAGCCCTGAACGAGGCTGCGGTTCGCCGCGCGCGACACCGGAACGCATCTCCGTGAGCGACGCCGGGAACAGGCAAATACACGTGATCGGAACATCCGATGACGCCGATGGTGCTCAAAAACAGGATGGCGCTTATTGGCGGGGGATTGGGTTCTTCAGGGTGATTGACACGCGCGGACTCTCGTTGCCAAGCCGGTCGACTGCTGAAACGACGACGGCGTTCAACTCGCCCATTGCTCCGCCTTCATCGAAATCAAACTCCGGCTGAGACGCCGGCCTCACGGAAAAGCGCCACGCCTTGCCGTAGCGCGTCCAGATTGCATAGTTTGCGGGAGGACTGCCACTGCCGGGCCGCAAGTTGAGTCTGACCGCCTGATCCGTTTCCGGGACTTTCTGCACATCGACCCGTGGGGCAGCAGGCCCATTGGCATCCAGCCACGGCGTGGCCGGCACCAGCGCGGCATCGGCGTATGGTCCGGACTTCAACAGGTCGGCGATGCCTTTGCGGTTCTCCATCAGCGCGACCATGCTGAAATGGATGTGCCCGCCGACTTGCACGCGTGAACGCAGCACCTCGATCTGTCTCTGTATTTCTTCCGGTTGCCATGATTTGGCGGAATTATTTGGATTTTCCGAACTTTCGATACGGCTGGTAAAAAGCCCTGGCCACAAATGGCGTCCCAGACGATTCTCGCTGGCCCAGTAGTCCAGCAATACGCCGAAAGCCTGCGGCGCCTGGTTGATCGGCCAGTAGAGCTGGGGCGCTAGGTAGTCCAGCCACCCTCTGTTCAGCCACAGTTCGACGTTCGCATACAGTTTGTCATACTGGCTGAAGCCGGCGATCCCGGGCGGGCGGTTGTCGGGACGCCCCAATCCGAAGGGGCTCACGCCGAAACGCAGCCATTTTTTCTCGCGATGTATCTCCCGGTACAGCAGTTCGATCAAGTCGTCGACGTTCTTGCGGCGCCAGTCCGCGCGGGCCAG
>Ga0172379_10009117_pt1 | contig 12303 bp, 10 predicted proteins | sample GrowelOW334metaG_FD_119756 | JGI IMG/M metagenome (GOLD analysis project Ga0172379, IMG submission 119756) | Groundwater microbial communities from an aquifer near a municipal landfill in Southern Ontario, Canada - Groundwater well OW334 metaG | ecosystem: Environmental > Aquatic > Deep... | reverse complement strand
TCTTCGTATGTTACAGTCAATTCATCTACAGTTTCAGCCATGTTATCTCCAGGTAATCAGTGCGATATTATTTTTTACGCGAAATGCCCTTCGACAAACTCAGGGCGAACGGATGGGGGCTTAAGTCGATAGCATTACCGGTAAGCCCCTCCAGCCTGAAACCCCGTTTAATCGAACGGATTTTCCAGGATAATTGTTTCGTCTCTATCGGGACCGGTCGACAAGATAGCAATCTTAACGCCGACCAGCTCTTCAATTTTTTTGATATAGGCTTTGGCATTATCCGGCAGCGCGTTGTAATCAGTTACACCAGCAGTCGTTCCCGTCCAGCCCGGCATGTCTTCAATAATCGCGTGACATTCTTCGTACTGATCGGCACCTAAAGGCGCTGTTTCGGTAATGACGCCGTTAAGTCTATAAGCGGTACAAATACCGACTTTTTCCAGGCCGTCGAGCACATCCAGTTTGGTTAAACAAATGCCGCTCAGGCTGTTCATTTTTGCGGATTTGCGCATCGCGACCGCATCAAACCAGCCGGTGCGACGTTTGCGTCCGGTGGTGGCGCCAAACTCATGGCCTACCGTGCCCAAGTGATCGCCGTTCGCATCGTGCAATTCGGTCGGAAATGGGCCGTTGCCTACGCGTGTCGAATAAGCTTTGGTGATACCCAACACGTAGTCAAGATCAAGCGGCCCGATGCCGGTGCCGGTAGCCGCGCCGCCCGCAGTGGTGCTGGACGAAGTCACATAAGGAAAAGTGCCGTGATCAATATCGAGCAGAGCGCCTTGTGCGCCTTCAAACAACAGGTTTTTGCCTTGATCCTGAAGTTTGTACAATTTCTCGCTGACATCGGTCAACATCGGCTTGATTTGCTCGCCCAGTTTCAGCGCTTCTTCAAGGCCTGTTTGATAATCGATAGGATCGGTATGATAGTAATTGGTCAGCATGAAGTTGTGGTATTCGACCAGCTCCTTAAACCGTTCGGCAAAAACCGCAGGGTTCAAGAAGTCTCCGGCGCGCAGACCTCGTCTGGCGGCCTTGTCTTCATACGCCGGCCCAATGCCGCGACCGGTCGTGCCTATCGCTTTGCTGCCGCGGGCTATTTCACGCGCCTTGTCAATCGCCACATGAACCGGCAAGATCAAGGTGCAGGCTTCGCTGATCAACAAGCGGTTTCTGACCGGGATACCGGCTTTTTCCAAAAATTCGATTTCTTCCAGTAAGGCATTGGGCGATAAAACCACGCCGTTGCCGATCATGCACTGGACGCTTTCCCTGAGGATGCCGGACGGAATAAGATGCAAAACCGTCTTTTCTCCCTGAATAACCAGCGTGTGCCCTGCATTATGACCGCCCTGAAACCGGATTACGGCTTCCGCCTGCTCCGTTAACAAATCAACCAGCTTACCTTTTCCCTCGTCACCCCATTGGGTACCGATGACAACGACATTTTTTCCCATAATTATTCCAAGCTTGCTAAGGGTCTAACGACCCAGTTTTGATGATCTTGTTCCAGAACGGATGTGCACTTAAGTTCCTGTGCAGTCCCGGTTTGTCCCGGCAGTTGCTGAACAACTGCGTGTCCTTCGGCGCGCAAATCCCTGATTTTTTCATGTAACGCTGCATCGTCCCCATAGGGCGCGAAAATCAAGGCTTGCTGTTGTTTTTGGTAGGATGCTTTGCCGAGTGCCGACAATACTTTCAAGTCCGCACTAAAGCCGGTTGCAGCACGCGCGCGGCCAAAGATGGCGCCGATATTGTCATAGCGACCGCCTCTGGCAATCTCACGGCCTACCGTCGGCACGAAAGCGGCGAAAACCACGCCGGTGTGATAATGGTAACCGCGCAATTCAGCCAAATCGAAACTGATCGGTAACGATGGAAAACAGACTGCCAGCTTTTCTGCAATACCTTCCAAATCCGCCAAAGCCTGGTTGACTTCACCATTAGCCGCCTTCAAAACGTCTCGGGCTTTAGCAAGGGCTTCCTGACCGCCGTTCAATTGCGGCAGTTTCAGGAACATTGTTTTCAGTTCATCATCAATGCTGTAACCGACCATCAGCTCCTGAAGCTCGGGTCTGGCTTTGCGCTGCAACACATCGAACAATTCGGCTTCCTGCGCATCGGTTAATCCCGCCTGCCGTGACAGCGCACGATAGATGCCGACATGGCCTAAATCAAGATGCACATTCTGCAAGCCCGACATCGCCAGCATTTCCAGCATCAAGCGGATGACTTCGACATCGCTTTCCTTACCGGCATGGCCGTATAGCTCAGCGCCTATCTGCATCGGGCTTCTGGTTTTTTCCAGCGGATCGCCTTTGGTGTGCAAAATAGTGCCTGCATAGCAAAGACGGGTCGGCCATTGCGCATTGATATTATGCGCATCGATTCTGGCAACCTGCGGCGTCATATCCGACCTCACCCCCAGCATTTCACCGCTGATCTGATCGGTCAGTTTGAAGGTTTGCAATTCCAGATCATGTCCCGAACCGGTCAACAACGAATCCAGGTAATCGATGAATGGCGGGATAACCAATTCATAGCCCCAGCAAGCGAACGTGTCCAGTATCTTACGGCGCAAGCTTTCAAGATGCTTAGCCTCTTCCGGCAAAATCTCTTCGATGCCGTCAGGCAAAAGCCAAGAGTCTTTTTGTTGCATTTTTTATATGTCCACTCAAACAAAACGCCCCGCATGCGGAGCGTTGGTTACTGTATGTTACAGGTATGTAGGGGCAATCCCTTGTGGTTGCCCTTGCCTTGGGAGGCTTGGGCAACTCTGGGCAGGCACAAGGCCTGCCCCTACTTTTGTTGTTTAAAATATCTAAAGAAGTCGGAATCAGGATCGAGCACCATCATGCTTGAACTGGTAAAGGTCTTCTTATAGGCATTCAAGCTGCGATAGAACGTGAAAAACTCGGCATCTGCGCCATAGGCTTTGGCATAGATTTCCGCCGATTTTGCATCGCCTTCACCGCGCAACATTTCTGCATCCCGGAACGCGTTCGCCATCGTAACGACACGTTGTCTGTCGGCGTCGGCACGAATCCTTTCTGCGGCTTCCGCGCCTTGCGAGCGGAATTCACGGGCGACTCGCTCACGCTCGGCTTCCATTCTGCGGAATACGGAACTGCTGACTTCCTCAGGCAAATCGATCCGCATCACCTGAACATCGATGATTTCCATACCCAAAGCGGCTGCAAGAGGTCTGGCGTTTTTAATCAATATCTCACGAATTTCCTGACGATCGGTTGAGACCAATTGCTGGATATTGCGCTTGCCGAATTCACCCCGGAAAGCATCTTTAACGATTTGATCCAGACGCAAATTAGCCTGATCAACATCACCGGCAACCACCGTATAAAATGTGGTGACATCACCGATGCGCCATTTAACGAAAGAATCGACAATGACGTTTTTCTTTTCAGCGGTTAAAAAGCGTTCCGGCTTAGCTTCCATCGTTTGAATGCGTTTATCAAATTTTTTTACATTGTTGATAAACGGCCATTTAAAATGCAGCCCAGGTTCGTAATCGTTCTTTACGATCTCGCCTAAGCGGAACTTGAGTGCCTTTTCTGTTTCACTGACGGTAAATATGCACATCATGCCGATAAACAACAATGCACCCAAACCTACCAATATTTTATTCTGTGTCATTAGCGTCCCCTTGCGTCACGTCCGCGCGTTGAAGAGCGCACGACAGGTTGTTGCACCGTTTCGACCTTAGTCTGAGCAGGCTGATCTGCTGTGCTTTGAGGAACATTGGGTTGTTGAACCGAAGGCTGCTGAATCATTTTATCCAAGGGCAAATAAAGCATGTTGTTACTGCCTTTAACATCAACCATCACAGTATTGGTTTCAGACAATACCGCTTCCATCGATTCGATATAAAGACGTTTCCGGGTCACCTCCGGCGCTTTGGTATATTCCGTCAGCAATTTGGAAAACCGGTTCGATTCGCCTTCCGCCTGAGCAATAACCTGTTCTTTATAACCTTCGGCTTCCTGTATTTTTCTTGCTGCCGCGCCGCGTGCTTTCGGCACCACGTCATTGGAGTAGGCTTCCGCCTCATTAATCAAGCGTTGCTGATCTTCACGCGCCTTGATGGCGTCTTCAAATGCGTTTTGCACCTGCTCAGGCGGCTGTGCATCCTGAAGGTTGACGCTGGTAACCTGGATGCCGGACTTATAGTTATCCATAACATCCTGAATTTCTTTCTTAATCTGAGCCACAATTTCGCTACGGCCCTCAGTCAAAACAAAGTCCATTTTGCTGCTGCCGACCACGCCACGTTGCGCGCTTTCGGTGACCTGTTTCAAGGTAGCCGCAGGATTTACAACACTAAAGATGAAATCCTTTGCATCCTTGACTTGATACTGCACCGCCAAACGGACATCGACGATATTTTCATCTTTGGTCAACATCAATGCTTCTTTCGGCACCGAACCCAGACCCTGCTCAGTCCCGCCGCTACGATAACCAACTTCGATATAACGCTGTTGTTTAACATCAACGACAGTAACACTCTCGATTGGAGACGGAAAATGCCAGTTCAAACCTGACTGAGTCGTCGCAACATATTTGCCGAACCGGGTTTCAACACCTTGAGTACCTTCATCGACAATATAAAAGCCGCTTGCGCCCCATAATACGACTGCGCCTGCCATGACTAAACCCAGGCTTTTTAATGGCGGAATACCCGAAGAGCCGTCGCCACCTTCTTTGCCACCGCCAAAAAAACCGCTTAACTTCTCTTGCAATGAACGTATTGCTTCGTCCAGATCGGGTGGGCCTTTTTGGTCACCACGACCGCTCCAGGGGTCTTTCTTATCGCCGCCAGGCTCATTCCAGGACATAACTTTGCTCCATACAGGTTTATCGATTCATGTTTGATATTCTATCGTAAATATCAGCTAAAGGCTAAAAGCAACGACTTTCACCTTTGCCTTTCGCCCTTTTTTAAAGTATTTCCTCTATCTCAACCGTTTTCAGCAGCCCCAAATACTTGGTATCAATTTCAATGACTAATTCACAGCCACCCAAATCATCGGTTTTCTCACTGATTATCTTGGCGCAGGCAAATAATTTCGCTCTTATTTCGCCTTGGTCAGGTCGCAAATGACAGGTTCTTTTGACTTTAGTATTTGAAAATATTTCTGCCAAGGCCTGATAAAGCAAATCAATACCGGCCCCGGTTTCGGCAGACAACCAGACCCGAACCGGGTTGCCAACATCATCCCGTTCAATCTTCGGCTGAATATCTTCCAATAAATCAATTTTATTGAACACTTCAAGCTGCCTGACTTCATTGGCCTTAATATCTTCAAGCACTTGGTTGACCTGATAAATCGTCTCGACCCGGTCATCGCTGCTCGCATCGATCACATGCAGCAATAAATCCGCTTCGCTGGCTTCCTGCAACGTGGACTTAAACGCCGCGACCAACTCATGCGGCAAATGCCGTATAAAGCCCACCGTATCGGCCAACACAACCTCGCTGTTATTGGGCAGCTGACAGTTGCGCAAGGTCGGATCCAGGGTGGCGAACAGCTGATCCGCCACGTAGATATCGGCGCCGTCAGCCTGTTAAACAGGGTTGATTTACCGGCGTTGGTGTAGCCCACCAGAGAAACCGCCGGCACTTCGGCTTTTTTCCGTTTGCTGCGGCCTTGATGCCGTTGCTTATCGACTTTATCCAGACGCTGTTGAATCTGTTTGATGCGTAAACCCAATAATCGCCGGTCGGTTTCCAGCTGAGTTTCTCCCGGCCCGCGCAGGCCGATACCGCCTTTTTGACGCTCCAAATGCGTCCAACCGCGAACCAGCCGGGTCGATAAATGCTGCAATTGGGCCAATTCAACCTGTAGCTTGCCTTCGAAGGTTTGCGCGCGCTGGGCGAAAATATCGAGAATCAAGCCGTTTCTATCGACCACGCGAACGCCTAAAAAGCCCTCAAGATTTCTTTCCTGACTGGGTGAAAGCGGATGATTAAATAAGACGATGTCGGCTTCATAAGCTTCGATAATGCCCTTAAGCTCTTCAAGCTTGCCTTTGCCGACAAAATATTTGGGATCGGGTTTTTTGCGACTGCCGGTGACCACATAGACAGGATCGGTTCCGGCTGATTTAGCCAATTCTTTTAATTCTAAAAGGTCTTCCTGCATGGAGCGGAGTGTCAGATGAACAAGGACAGCTCGTTCACCTGATTCAGGACGATCAAACAATGAAATACCCCATAAGCGTTATTATAAAATTTTTTTGACCTTTCCTACACAGGCCGCAGCCTCGCAGGTTTTCCGGAAGTGAAGGACGCTCCTGCCAACCACTAATCATTCTTCATTGGATTCAAGCTCATGCGGCATCCTTACCGCTTTACTCGGCACAATGGTCGATATGGCATGCTTATAAACCATCTGGCTCGAGGTATTTTTCAGCATAACCACGTACTGATCAAATGAATCCACCTTGCCCTGCAACTTTATGCCGTTAACAAGGAAAATGGACACAGGTATATGCTCTTTTCTAAGCGCATTTAAAAAATTATCCTGTAAATTTTGGCCTTTTGACATCCGATTTCTCCTTATTATTTTAATAACTAATGTTTAAGATAACTGCAAATACAAATCAACACAAATCAATACTCCGGCTTTCAGAATATTTTCTTTGCCTAAGCTTTACACATCCTGATTTGAGCTGGTTTTACTGGCAATCGAAAAATATAATGGGGTATGTTTTTTCGAATTCAAGCGCGATTATCCTGCCCGCAATAACTTTACTCAAGCACAACGGGAATCTTGCCGATTCTGGCCTGCCATAGCTTAGGCGCGGTTTGATGTACCGAGACGCCCTGGGTATCGACAGCGACCATGACCGGCATATCCTCAACAACAAACTCGTGTATCGCTTCCATGCCGAGATCTTCAAAAGCGACAATCCTCGCTTTGCGGATAGCCTTGGATACCAGATAAGCCGCTCCCCCCACCGCCATCAAATAAACCGCTTTATGCTTTTTAATGGCGGCAATCCCCTCCGGCCCGCGCTCGGATTTACCGATCATGCCCAGCAAGCCGGTTTTGTCCAGCATCACTTCGGTGAACTTGTCCATGCGTGTTGCGGTCGTGGGGCCCGCCGGACCTACCACTTCATCGCGAACCGGATCAACCGGCCCCACGTAATAAATGAATTTGTTGGTAAAATCGACAGGCAAAGCTTCGCCCCGTTCGAAGAATTCAGCCATACGTTTATGCGCCGCGTCCCTACCGGTCAACATAGTCCCGCTAAGCAACAAGGTTCCCCCCGTCTTCCAGCTTTCCACATCCTGCTGAGTCACGGTATCCAGATTGACCCTGCGGGCCGTAGCGCCTGTGTTCCAGGTGATTTCCGGCCAATCTTCCAGGCGTGGCGGTTTGAATTCGGCCGCGCCGCTACCGTCCAGCACAAAATGCACATGCCGGGTCGCAGCGCAGTTAGGGATGATTGCAACAGGCTTGTTGGCCGCATGAGTCGGATAATCCATGATCTTAATATCCAGCACCGTGGTAAGCCCGCCCAAGCCTTGTGCGCCGATACCCAACGCATTGACTTTGTCATACAGTTCCAGGCGCAACTCTTCAAGCGCATTGCAGGGGCCGCGTTCGATTAATTCCTGGATGTCTATCGAGCCCATACACGCCTGCTTTGCCAACAGCATGGCTTTTTCAGCCGTGCCGCCTATGCCTATCCCAAGAATGCCCGGAGGACACCAGCCAGCGCCCATGGTTGGAACGGTTTTCAGCACCCAGTCGACGATACTGTCCGAAGGATTGAGCATCGCGAACTTGGCCTTGGCCTCGGAACCTCCGCCTTTGGCGGCTATTTCGATGTCGAGCTTATCGCCGGGCACGATTTCCATGTGAATCACCGCCGGGGTGTTGTCTTTAGTGTTGACACGTTTTCCAGCAGGATCGGCCAGTATCGAAGCGCGCAGAACATTATCAGGGTATAGATAAGCGCGCCGGACGCCCTCGTTAATCATATCGGCGACACTCATTTCAGCATCCCAGCGGACATCCATGCCTACTTTTAAAAATACCGTCACAATGCCGGTGTCCTGGCAAATCGGGCGATGACCTTCTGCGCACATCCGGGAGTTGATCAAGATTTGCGCCATCGCATCCTTGGCGGCCGGACTTTCTTCCTTTTGATAGGCCTCATGCATGGCCTTGATAAAATCCAGCGGATGATAATAGGAAATATATTGCAGGGAATCGGCAATACTTTGAATAAGGTCGTCTTGACGAATGATGCTCACTGGAGGTTCTCTGCTAGGGTTGCTAAGAATTTAATTGGCATATTATATCCTCAATAGCATCATTTATGGATTAAGAACCGCCACGCCGAGCCGTGCAACAAGATCCAGCATCAATGCAGAGCACTTTCAAAATCAAATGCAACATTAACGCATAAACCAATTGATTTCAATGGCTATTTTATGTTTATCAAAAACGCATCCCCTTCACCATAATGATCAACTTCGCGTTAAAAATGGATTGTTATCCAGCGCGAATCCCGCAGCATTCTTGTGCCCTCCTCCGCCAAAACTTTGAGCCAGATGACCTACATCGTAATCGCCGATTGAGCGGAGCGAGAAATTCCATTGCTGCTTTCTGCCGTCATAATGATAAATCATGCCAAATGTGCCTGATTTATCGGCCAGCACATGCCCAAGATCGCTGGAGAACAATGACGGCGCATTCACAGCAAGCCCAACTCGCCCATCCACAGAGACGCTGTGCGCGGATTTGGCTAGCCTTTGCACCATTCCGGAAAATTGCTTAACCTGTATGCGACCTACTGCCGACAGCTCCGCCAGATCAATCGCGCCTATTTCGGCAAAATTGATCGGCAATCTTTCATACAGCGCCGTGGTTATTTCGCGGGTGCCGTCCAGCTTGAAATGCCAAAGATCGCGGTCTTCGATATGCAACAGGATTTGCGGGGGCTTTTGATCAGGGAAAAAATGCTGCCAGGTTAAGACGCATCCGCTCCGCGACATATCAAAATTGATCGACAGGTTTTCAGGTCGCGGCTGTACCTTGAAAAAGGCATCGCACTGCTCCATCGCAGTCATATGGTGATCAATCAGGATGATCCAGCCTGCTTTCGCCGCGGCATCGACCATCAACTGGGGCGAATAGGAAAAGTCCACGATATAAAGCACGGCTCCCGGCTCAAAATCGGGAATATCGTCACCATAGCGTGCCGGAATGTAGCGGGCCTGATCGCCAAACCTGCAAAATGCGCTCCATGCCGCGCCTAAACCATCCAGGCAATCGGCGTGATAAATAACTAAGGTTTCGTTGCTTTCTGACATGATTTTTTAAAAATCCCTGTGTTGCTGAATAGGCGCGTAATTAAGCGTATTTTACACGACCTAAACCCTAATCATAAGCGCACACTCAGATTTTACGGCCACCCAGCAAAACGATTTTGCGTTTAGCGAGCCTGCGTTGGATACGCATCAAGAAATTTGTTTTGATCAACCCGGTGGGTTGTATTGAATATTGTTTGCTTTTCGCTGTCCCGACGAGGATGCTTAAGCTTGTTCGAAAGGGTATTTTACTGGTCTTTCAGCGTATCGATTAACCGCGCTTGCTAGTTTTGCCGCCATTAGCTTCATTACGGCTCAATGGCGTGATTTCTACAGACCCTAACCCTGAAATGCCGAGTTCTTTTGCGGCGGCATAAGATAAATCCATGGCTATTTTTCCGTGAACAGCATTTCGATCATTGATACGGACAACAACGCTACGATGGTTTTTAAGGTTGGTAACTCTGGCGTAAGACAAAAGAGGCAGGGATTTGTGTGCGGCCGTCATCGCATACATGTCGTATGTTTGCCCGCTGGCGGTTTTTTTGCCGTGAAACTCAGGACCATACCAGGAAGCTGTGCTTCGGTGATTATCTGACTGATGTTTGTTTTTATGATCTTTTGAAACAGCGTGTTTGGAAGCCTTATTAACCGTGCGATGTCCGGACGCTTCGGCTGCTTGAAAATAACTGCACATTAAAAAAACAGGAACTGCTAGCATGATTTTATTCATAGGATAGAGCCTTTTTTATTTAAATCTGGCCCAATCTTAACTTAAGAAGTCTTAAGGCTTTCTTAAATGCACAAAATCAATGCCTTCCATTCGACTACGCTCATGACAGGATTAAAATCACAACTCACGCCCTACTTTACATTTAGCGCATCAACCTGACAACCGCAAACTTGCGCAGCTCCTCCACCAGCAGCATCGCCAGGGCGAAAGGCAATATAAACAACCATACTTCGGGCGCAATCGGCAGGGTGCCGAAGATCAGATTGCCCCAATCGGTATAGTCGATAGCCAGGATCAACGCGGCTTCCAGCGCTATACCCCAGAGTATGATGCGGTTGTCGAACAAGCCCGCACCGAACACACTCCGCCCCGGCGTTTTACAGAGAAACACATTGACGATTTGCGCGACGATAATGGCGCTCAGACAGGCGGTGGTGGCCTTAAGATATAAAGGATCCTGGCTTCCAAGGCTCTCGCCCCAACGCCAATCGCCGCTGTGCAGCACAAAGAAATAAGCCGCCATCGAGACAACCGCTTCCAGCAAGCCTAAAAAAAGATAAGCGCGCAGCAGCAAACGCCAGTCGAGCAAACGCTCATTTCGCGAACGCGGCGGACAGCTCATGCTGCCCGGTTCGGGCCTGGCCGCGCCAAGCCCCAAAGCAGGCAGCATGTCCGTCCCCAAATCGACGGCCAGAATCTGGATGATGGTCAAGGGCAAGGGAATCTTAAGCAGCGCGAAGGCCAGATAAGGGACGACTTCCGGGATGTTGGAGGTGAGGATATAAGCGAGGAACTTGCGGATATTCTCATAAACGGCCCGCCCTTCCTCGATCGCGGCGATGATGCTGGCGAAATTATCATCCAACAAAATCATATCGGAGGCCTCCTTGGCGACGTCCGTTCCGCTGATGCCCATCGCGATGCCGATGTCCGCCAGTTTCAGCGCCGGCGCGTCGTTCACGCCGTCGCCGGTGACCGCGACGACATGTTTTTTCTTTTTCAAGGCGGCGACGATACGCATTTTCTGGTCGGCGCCGACTCGGGCAAAGATGATGTCCTTCGCATCCAAAGCCAGGCGCAACTGGGTTTCCGACAACTTGCGCAACTGATCGCCGGTGATCACCGTCGGATTATCCGTTTGAATCTGGCCGATCTGCCGACCTATCGCCAACGCGGTATGCGGATGGTCGCCGGTCACCATGATGACTTTGATGCCCGCCTCCCTGCACTTGCGCATCGCATCCGGCACCTCTGCCCTGGGCGGGTCTTCCAGTCCGACCAGCGCGCACAAAATCAGGTCTTGCTCCTGCGCCACACCGTCATGCGCCACTTCCAGCTCGCGCCAGGCAAAAGCCAGCACCCGCAAGCCCTTATTTGCCATCTGTTCCTGGGCGTTAATAAAATCCTGCCGGATCTCCTCCGTCAGCGACATTATTTCCTTGCCGATTTGCACCTGCTTGCACAGCGGCAACAACATTTCCAAAGCGCCCTTGCAGTAAAGCATCACGCCTTTAGGCGTTTGGTGGATGGTCGAAAGCCGCTTGCGGTCGGTATCGAACGGCACTTCGTTGATCTTGGGATAAGCGCAAGTCTCGCCCAGACAGATCTTGGCCATACGCACCAGAGCGATTTCCATCGGGTCGCCCAAGGTCTGCCACTTTCCGGCAGTCATGCTTTCTTTCAGATTGTGACAAAGCAGCGCATCTTCGAAAAAGCGCCGGTAAGTAAGCGCCAGTTGCGGCTGCCGCTGTACCGCCGTAATCGTCTGCATTTCCCCGCCCAAGTAAAGCGCTTGCACCGCCATGCGGTTTTCGGTCAGGGTGCCGGTCTTATCGGTACAGATCACCGTTGCTGAACCCAAAGCTTCGACAGACGGCATGTGCCGGATCAGCGCATTACGCTTGGCCATGCGCTGGGTCGCCATCGCCAGCGACAAGGTGACCGTCGGCAATAAGCCTTCCGGCACGTTGGCGACGATAATGCCGATCGCGAAGATGAAGTTGTCCCAGAACGACAAGCCCATGCTGCGCCCTATAATGAAAAACAGCATACCCAGCGCAACCGAGAGCACGGCGATAAGACGGCTCAGACTCGCGATTTCCAGCTGCAATGGCGAAACGGTTTTCACGGCGGTTTGAGTCAGATGCGCGATCTTGCCGAATTCCGTATGCATCCCGATCGCAAACACCACCGCCCTGCCCTCGCCGGACACCACCGATGT
>Ga0172379_10009116_pt1 | contig 12304 bp, 6 predicted proteins | sample GrowelOW334metaG_FD_119756 | JGI IMG/M metagenome (GOLD analysis project Ga0172379, IMG submission 119756) | Groundwater microbial communities from an aquifer near a municipal landfill in Southern Ontario, Canada - Groundwater well OW334 metaG | ecosystem: Environmental > Aquatic > Deep... | reverse complement strand
GAATACATTCCGGCCGGCAGCGCAGACGAAATAACGGAGGAAAGCAGTTTCGGAGCACTCTCCGGAGTTTATTCCGCATTGAAAGATAAATATTTATACCAAGATGAAATCAATAAAGATAATCTCGTTTATGACGCAATCAACGGAATGATAAGTGAAGTGAAAGACAAGTACACCGTATTTCAAAAACCAAGCCCGGTCTCTATTTTGGACACGCTTTCCAGTGAATATGAAGGAGTTGGGATGTCGCTGGATCTTATAAACAACAACATTACCGTGGTGTCTCCTTTTAAAGATTCGCCGGCCGAAAAAGCCGGAATCAAGGCTAACGATATAATAATAAAAATTGATGACAAAAGTGTAATCGGCGAATCCGTAAATAATGTAGCCATAATGTTGCGCGGAAAGAAAGGTACAACAGTAAAAGTCACAGTACTTCGCAATGGACAGGAAATGACTTTCACTCTCACTCGCGAATTAATTTCATACAAAAGCGTTCAATACGAAGTAAAAAAATATGGTTCGAAAAATATTGCCTATATAAATGTAATAAATTTTGGAGAAGCCACTTACTCTGAGTTCAAAGATGCGGCAAGAAACACAGTGGCCGACAAAACAATAAATGGAATAGTTGTAGACCTAAGAAACAATCCGGGAGGATATATGGATACAGCAATTGATATGATAAGTTTGTTCACGAAAGATGTTAAGACAGCGGTAAAACTCAAATTCGCAAATGGGAACATAACAGAATACAAGACAAGCGGCCTCGGCACCTTGGCCGGATACAAAACAGTAGTTTTGATAAACGAAGGATCTGCCTCGGCCTCCGAAATTTTTGCCGGAGCACTCAAAGATTATGGCGTTGCGACTTTGATGGGAAAAAAATCATTTGGAAAAGGCAGCGTGCAGGAGGTTTCAACTTTTTCAGACGGCTCATTATTCAAATACACAATTTCCTACTGGCTCACGCCGAACGGAACGAACATAAACAAGGCCGGAATATTGCCGGATAAAATAGTAGAAAACGTAGGAACAACCGACACACAACTAAATACCGCTCTGTCGCAATTTTAGGCCATATAAGCCAAAACTAAGCCGCGGGAGTTTTTAATCCCCTTGCACTAAGAACTTCTTCAGGGTTTGTAGTAACGATTTTGTTCTCGGTGTATGAAGCGATTATTTGGACCGCAACATGCTTTAGTCCGGCAAAGAAAAGTCCCTGCCCGACATCACTATTAAGAAGAACGTACTTCTCACCTTGAGTAAGATTGAAGATTTTTCCCAAGATTTCTATAGCCGAAGGCGCCTGCTTTAAAAGCAACTGCATTGACGAGTTTGTGATAATCGGTTTTCCGTATTCACTCTTAATAAAGTCCTCAACATCCTGAGTGATTGTGGTAACTCCGAGATAATATTTTCTTGCTCTCTTTACCAATCCAAATAAGAACTTTGCGCTATCTTCATGCTGCATCATGCTCCACGCCTCATCCACAACAAGAACTCTTTTTCTGAGTTCGCTACGAACTTTGTTCCATATGTAATTAAGGATGATATACATTGCTATCGGACGAAGAGAATCTTCCAAATCCCTGATACAGAAAATCATCAATCCATTTTGCAAATTAACGTTTGTCTGCTTGTTGAAAATCCCTGAATAAGATCCGACTGTATATTGAGATATTCTCTGCGCCAAGCCAGAAGCGCTCTCCATGGAATTTAAGATATTATTAAGATCTTCCATTGTCGGCGGTTCATAAACTGAAGGATCTTTAAGTTCCATTGTAATGCCTTTTAGCGCATAAACATCTATCAAAGCTTTATCCATTATTCCCTCTTCCTCGGGCGTAAGTCCGCCAAGCATCAATTTTAGAAGTCCATGTAAATTTATGATGTTTGATCTTAAAAGATCTCCCGGATTCGCATCTTCACCTTCAATAGGTTTTGGTAAATCGAAAGGATTAATTCTACGGTCGCTGTTCAAACTTAATTTTAAATATGTCCCGCCAATTGTATTAGCAAGAGCTTCATACTCATTCTCAGGATCTATAACTATCACATCCGTACCCATCATCATCATTCTCAAAACTTCCAATTTAACAGCATATGATTTTCCGGCTCCGGATTTAGCAAAAACCACGCTGTTGGCATTTTCCAAAGCAAATCTGTCGAAGATAATTAAACTATCATTATGTCTGTTGATTCCATACAAAATTCCTTTGTCCGAAGTTAAATCGGATGAACTGAACGGGAAAGTTGTGGCTAGCGGGCTGGTATTCATATTTCTAATGATATACAGCTCGTCCAGCGCCATCGGAAGTGTTGAATTAAAGGCGTGTTCGGCCTGAAGCTGGCATCTTTTTGTCAGAACAAGTTTTCCGGCAAGCAAGCTTTCCAGCTGCTTTGCAATCCTGTCGAGCTTCTTGTCGTCATCGGAATAGACCGTAAAATAAAGAGAGAATTGGAAGAACTTTTCCTGACCTCTCTGAATATCTGTTCTTAATTGTTCGGCATCCTCAAGCGCTGTCTCAAGCGCCGGATCACGAACCTGTCCTTTGTCGGCATTGATTCTCATAGAAGACTGCATCTGTGCAACTTTCTTCTTTAAAATTCTCATTATCGATTCGGAACTTATCGGATATATAAATTGCGAAATATCCATCGTAACATCAAAATTAACGACCGGAGCCAGCCAGTTTATATCCAAATATCTCGGATATGCGTAAACATAGAAAGATCTGGCGTACATTCCGTCCACACGAATAAAATCGTAATTTATTTCCATCGCCGAAGGCGAAATAAGATCCTTAATTGAGGCCAAGCCATCACGATAAATCTTCTCTGCGTCCATATATTTTTGCCTTTCCACTTGAGAAATTTTGACTCCGGTTTTTTTATCGAGCGCAGCCTGATCAATCTTTTCAACGGCATTGCTGTTTTTGTGCGCGTTAAACGCGAATAAGGATTTTACATTATCAAAGATGGATTTCTTTTTCTGGGAATCAGCAGGCGCGGCGGCCGGAGCTTTTGCGTCTGCGGACGCGACTTTTGTTCCCGCCGCGCCTTTTGTTTCTGCGGCAGCAGGGACTGAGGAGACAGGCTCTGACAACGTGGCCTTTTCCGACTCGATGGATTTTTGCTCTTCAACCTTTTTCCCCGTTTTCGGGTCATAATTGGCATCAGTCATTTTAACCGAAGCCTCTTCGTCAGCTTTTTTAACCACGCCCCATGAAGGCATTACGCCTTTTAGCTTTATAGGCCCTTCCATATCCGTAAAATCAGGTTTTTCCGCTCTGAAATTAGGCAACATTTTGGCAGTTTCGTCATCTTGAACTGGCTGAACCTTTTGCTCAGCTTTAGCCTCGCTGGCCTCTTTCAGCCATTCGGGAGCAACGGCCTTAACCTCTTGATCAGCAACAAAAACCTTCTTTTCTTCAACCGGAATTACAGGCTGAACTTGGCTAGCCGAAGCCGTTTGTACTACAGACTGAACTTGAGTACCGCCCACTATAGTTTGATTTTTGTTTTGGTCTTCTGCCATCTATTTTTTTCTTATAATCATAGTATTCTAGCAAAAAACCCGACTTTTCTCAAGGGGCAGATACAAGTCGACCCACGCCACGCACACGACACTCCAGCCAGACACAATTTATCTTGCCCTCAATTCCAGCCCACAAAAAACTTTACCTTTCTCACATACGTTTATATTCCGCCACTCGTTGGTCGATGAGAAATTTTATGTCATTTATGTACGCAAAATCTGTGTCGCGTCTAACTCTCCATTCGCTCGGCACCGCATCCTCGTTTTCGATTAGTCCGTCATGCGCGAGTTCGTGATGCTCTTTGCACAACGGAATGATTTTGTCGGGGTCATGCCGGCCAGATATTGAGAAACGTTCTGTGTGATGCAGGTGTTCGGCAGGTTTTGTGCAACCCGGGAATGCGCAAGTGTGATTTGTTTTGTGAAGAACATATTTTTTGATTTTGGTTGACGGTTGATGATTTTTGGCCTTGTATAGATCGTTTTTGTGGACTGTTGTTTCGCTGTTGTCATTATTTTGTTCTGCTGCTGCCATCATAGTTTTCATCGTTTTCATTCCTTCGTTTAAGATTGTGCCTCCGATTTCGCTGCCCTCGTTTTGTTTCACTTCATCCACTGTTTTGTTTTTCTTTTTTATTATTTTCTTGATTTCTTTTCGCTCAATTTCTTTGAGTTCTGCGGCTAGTTTTTCTTCGCGAAGTTTTAAGAATTCTTTCATCAAATCGTTCCAGTCGCCACCACCTTTGAGTTTTTCCAACCGTTCGGCAACATCAGCATCAATTAAAATTAGAATGGCTTTCTTCTGCGGAAAATCGAGCATTTCCGACGGACCGGTCCGTCCATCATCACGGAAAGCTTTTGCATAAACCTGCAAAGTGTTTTTGCTCATTATTTTTGCTTTTTCAGCCCAGAATTTTTCATTATTTTCATCGATTAAATTAACAATCGGTTTTATACAATTTATACCTTTTTGTTCTACCACCTCCATAAGCAATGGCTTATCCTCAATCTTTTTTAAAATTCTCAAACTGTCGTTCACCGCGTCATGCCCCATACCAGCCAGTTTTGCAGCGTACTCATAGATATCGTCAAAACCTTTCTTCTCCCAAACGCGGTTTCGTTCGATTTCGGGCAGAAGAAGAACACATTTTCGCATCCACTCCCGCGCGTTGCGGCCATATCGTGAAAATTGCGTGTGTAAAGTCTTGTCTTTTTCGGATAGTTTTTTCATTGTGGCAATGGTTAAATTTTAATGATTAAAAATGAAGATCAGCAAGTGAATTTCGACAGGCTTATCTGAATTGCTAACTTCCCTAAATTTAGCATAGGCAAGCCAAAAACGCCACGGAATACGACGAAATCCCAGCGACAAAAATCCATAAATATTATATGGTGAGTGTTCGCTCACTTTTATACAATTTTATTTATCTTTGTTTAGGTTTTTGACCATCTTTAATTTCAAGTATGGATACAAATCCTGCGCCTCATATATTCTGCTATTGCTTTCTTAGTGAAAATATTTTACCATAAACAACCTCGCGATTCTTAAAAACTCGGTATTTTGCAGGCATATATTTGTATTTGATTTTGCTGTGACTGGAAATACGACCATAATTGGCCGAAAAGTCCCCGCGGCTCACAAATCGAGTTCAAAGGCACTGCCTGCTAGAAATGGAGAACATCCATGACTATGTTGCGTCCTGGATACATAAAACACCCCGAAGGCGACCAGAGATCTCCCGAACAGATAAAAAAGGACAGTAAATGTGCAAAAAGGTTCTTCGGAACAATATTTGCAATCATATTCATCCTCGCCGTGTTGATGAAGATGTGTGATTGCTAATATAATCAAAAACTCACACCCGCAGCAGTGCAAAAAATTTCACCGGCGATCCATGTGGTCGCCGGTACTTCTCTTTATAGAGGCCTTTTAGCAGCCTTGTGATTTAGTTTTTCTAAAAATCCCCTACCATTAAAAAAAATTTATGCTAGTATTGGCTAGCAATTTTAGAAATCTAACCCATTTTTTGTGGCAGCCAAAGACAAAAACGATAAAAATAAGAAGGACAAAAAACCGCAGCAGAAAAAGGAAACTCCCAAGAAAGAGGTTAAAAAAGAGCCAAAAAAAGAACCAGAAATTGAAAAAGAGAATAACGAACCGGAAAAAGACATAATACCCGAAAAAGCAGAGAATCTGGATCTTTTTACGAATTCCTCAAATGTAAAAGACGCAAAAGTAGAAAATGAAATGGAAAGTTCATATCTGGAATATGCGATGAGCGTAATCGTTTCACGTGCACTTCCGGATGTCCGAGACGGATTAAAACCTGTGCACAGACGCATCCTTTATGCGATGAATGAAATAGGCTTAAAATCAAGTGCTTCCTTTAGAAAGTCCGCAGCCGTTGTCGGTGAAGTGTTAGCCAAATATCATCCACATGGCGACTCGGCCGTTTATGACTCCATGGTCAGAATGGCGCAAGAATTTTCTATGAGATATCCGATGGTTCGCGGCCAGGGAAACTTCGGTTCCATCGACGGAGATAACGCCGCGGCCATGCGTTACACCGAAGCAAAGCTTGAGAAAATCACAGATGAAATGATGGACGATATTGATAAAGAAACTGTCGCATGGAGAGATAACTACGACGGTCGTTTTAAAGAACCATCAGTGCTTCCATCGAAACTTCCACAATTACTTTTAAATGGATCAACAGGTATAGCCGTAGGTATGGCCACATCAATTCCTCCACACAATCTTGGAGAAGTTGTAGACGGAGTAATTCATCTTTCAGAAAATCCGGAAGCAACTGTCGAGGATTTATTCAAATTCATCAAAGGCCCGGATTTCCCTACGGGAGGAATTATATACAGCAACGCGGACATTAAAACGGCTTATCTGACAGGTCGCGGAGGCATGGTGGTCCGCGCAAAAACGGAAATAGTTGAGAAAAAAGGAAACAGGTTCGACATAATAATCACGGAAATTCCATACATGGTAAATAAGTCGGCCATGATTACAAAAATGGCGGAACTTGTTCGTGACAAAAAAATTGTCGGAATAACAGATATAAGAGATGAGTCGAACAAAGACGGAATTCGAGTTGTTATCGAATTGAAAAAAGACAGCTATCCAAAAAAGATTCTAAATCAATTATTTAAATATACCCAACTTCAATCATCATTTAATATGAATATGATTGCGTTGGTGGATGAAATTCAGCCGCATCTACTAGACCTAAAACAGGTTCTGGAACATTTCATCACTCACAGAAAAATAGTAATTACGAGAAGAACGGAATTTGATTTAAAAGTTGCAAAAGCAAGGGCACACATTTTGGAAGGTTTAAAAATCGCTCTTGATAGCATTGATGATGTAATCTCGACAATCAAAAAATCTCCAACAAAAGAAGAAGCGCTTACCAATTTGATGAAAAAATTCAAATTATCGGAAGAGCAAGGAAAAGCCATTTTGGACATGAGGTTACAAACTTTGGCAGGCATGGAAAGAAAGAAAATCGAAGATGAATTGGCTGAAAAAATGAAACTTATAAAAGAACTTGAAGGAATACTTAAAGATACAAAAAAAGTTCTAAAGATAATGATCGATGAACTAACCGAAATTAGAACAAAATACGCAGACAAAAGAAGAACCGAAATCGTGGCTCATCCGGTAAATGATATTTCTCAAAAAGATACAATCCCGAACGAGCCAATGATAGTTATGCTAAGCCGCGAAAACTACATCAAGAGAATTCCTCCAAACACTTTCAGGACACAAAACCGAGGAGGAAAAGGAATCATCGGCGGCACAACAAAAGAAGAGGACGAGATAAAATTAATAAGATACGCGACCAATCACGAAGAGTTGTTATATTTTACAAACAAGGGTCGCGTCTTCCGTCTTCCGGTTTACGAAGTTCCGCAAGCTTCACGCACGGCAAAAGGCCAAGCGATAGTAAACTTGTTGCAGCTTCAAGAAAACGAATTCGTAACCGCGATTTTGAATACCGGAGAAAAATTTGAAGGCAAATACCTATTCATGGCAACAAAGAAAGGAACTGTAAAAAAGACTCCGGTTGAAGACTTTAAGAACGTCAGAAAAAGCGGTCTTATAGCCATGAAACTCCGTCCAAATGATTCGCTGGAATGGGTAAGAGAATGTTCCGGAAAAGAAGAAATAATCATCATAACCAGAAACGGAAAATGTATCAGATTTAAAGAGGAAGATGTTCGCTCTCTTGGCAGACCTTCTATTGGCGTTCGTGGAATTTTAGTAAAAGAAGGAGACACGGTTGTAGAAATGGACATAATCAAAGATTCCGCAACAAACGAGCTATTGGTAGTAATGGAGAATGGCCTCGGAAAAATGACAAAAATCACAGATTACAGACTACAGGGCCGAGGCGGCAGCGGAGTAAAAACGGCTAACATAACTACAAAAACCGGAAAAATCATAGGAGCAAAAGTAATTGGAAAAGAAACTGATGCGGATCTCGTTATGATATCAAAAGCAGGCCAACTTATAAGATTACACTCAAAAAATATTCCAAGTCAGGGCCGAGCGACGCAAGGTGTATACTTAATGAGAATGAATCCGAACGATAAGGTCGCTTCAATTTCATTGATTGACACAATGACAAGCGAGGCCTTGGAGCAGCAAGTGGCGGAAGACAAAGAAAAAGCGTTGGCAGCGGACTTGGCCGCAAAAGAAGCGGCAAAAAACAAAGCAAAAGTTAGCGCTTAATCCATACAAACATGGCAAAAAGAATTTTATCAGCCGCACTGTTACTGTTTCTATTGCCACTAACAGCTTTGGCTGCGTACAGCGGAGATCTTTCTATTTCAAACAGCGATATTCGCTTCTCGAAAAGTGTGGTTTTGGAAGGCAACACGGTAAGGATTTACGCTACAATAACAAATCAAAGCAAACAAGATTTACTTGGAGTTGTAAGATTTTTTGATGGAGACAGTCAAATAAATGGAGATCAGGCAATTTCGGTATTCTCCGCAAAAACAGATGATGTATTTCTGGATTGGACTCCAAAAACGTGGGGTACAAGACAAATCACGGTAAGAATTGTGCCTTGGGAACCGCAAAATGATAATCCTTCAAATAATACAGTTTCCGAAAAAATATTTGTTGAACAAGACACGGATCACGACGGAATCGCAAACAGATCGGATTCAGACATGGATGGAGACGGCGTTGAAAATGATAAAGATTTTGCACCTTTGGATTCAAAAGAATCCGAAGACACAGACGGAGATGGAATTGGCAATAACGCCGATTTGGATGACGACAATGACGGCCACCCGGACACGGAAGACGCGCTACCAAAAGACCCTGCAGAATGGCAAGATACCGATAAAGATGAAATTGGCGATAACGCCGATTTGGATGATGACAATGACGGAGTTTTGGATACAGACGAAGTAAATTTAGGCCTAGACACAAATAATCCTGATACAGACGCAGACGAAGTCAACGATGGTAAAGATGCCTTTCCGTTAGACCCAAAAGAAACAACCGACACAGATAAAGACGGCGCAGGAAATAACGCCGATTTGGATGACGACAACGACGGAATTGTAGACACGACAGACCCTTTTCCTCGAGACAAAGCCCCGGTGGCAAAAACTGATTTCGATATATTCTTCATGGAAGCCCAGACTCCACAAACATTTGACGCTTCGCCATCATACGACGAAGACGGAAAAATTGTTTCTTATCAATGGGTGATAAACGGAGAGAAAAAGGAAGGAAACGAAGTGGGATATACTTTCCAAAAACCGGGCAAATACAACGTTTCTTTGACCGTAACGGACGATGCAGGACAATCTGCAAATAGCGAATTTCAGGTAAGTATAATGAATCTGAACTTCTATACATCTCTTTCGCTGACAGTAATCGCAATTTTGCTTGCATTGGTAATCCTTTTCAAGTATATTCTGCCCGCTAAAAAGCACGCAAAGAAGAAATAATAAGTAAAATCATGAAAAAAGAAATTCACCCAAAATATCAGACAATTACCTTCCATTGTGCATGCGGCGCGAAGTATTCGGCCGGATCAACATTGAAGGAGGACTTTCAAACAGAAATATGTTCAAACTGCCACCCATTTTTCACCGGCAAACAAAAGCTTATTGATGCCAGCGGACGTGTTGACAAATTCCGCGCAAAAATGACAAAAGCCAAGGAAATGGCAGAAAAAAAGGCTGAGGAAAAAGCCTCGCCAAAAAAGAAAGCGGTCGTAACAAAGAAAGCCTCCAAAAAAAAGTAAATTATGGCGGGCAACACATACGGAAAATTATATAAGATAACCACATGGGGCGAATCCCACGGGAAAGCTCTTGGGGTCATTATCGACGGATGCCCTCCGAATATTCCCCTGTCCGAATTAGACATTCAAAAAGAAGTGGATAAAAGAAAACCAAATTCTTCGGCTTCCACAAGCAGAAAAGAGGCTGACAAAATCGAAATTTTATCAGGTATTTTCAATGGCAAAACAACCGGAACCCCAATATCAATTATTGTTTTTAACAAAGATCAAAAGTCGTCAGATTATAACAATATCAAAGACTTGTTCCGACCGGGTCATGCCGACTATACATACGAACTAAAATATGGAATTCGCGATTATCGTGGCGGAGGAAGATCATCCGGAAGGGAAACGGTTTCGAGAGTTATGGCAGGCGCAATCGCAAAGAAAATACTTAAAGAGAAACAGAAAACTGAGATTTTCGGACACACAATACAAATCGGCGATATTTTAGCTAAAAAGTTCGACAAAAAACATCTGGAAAAAAGCGAATTAAAATGCGCCGACGAAAAAGCCGAAAAAGAAATGTTGAAACTCATAAATAAAGCAAAAGCTGCCGGAGACTCCGTCGGCGCGATAGTGGAAATAGTAATAAAAAACCCGCCGAAAGGCCTTGGTGAACCTGTTTTTGACAAACTCGACGCAGAGTTAGCCAAGGCAATGATGTCAATAGGCGCCGTAAAAGGCGTAGCGTTCGGCTCAGGATTTGATTCGGTTTTAAAAAAAGGAAGCAAAAACAACGACCAAATGACAGCAAAAAACAAATTTCTTTCCAATAATTCCGGTGGAATTTTGGGCGGCATTTCAACAGGAGAAGATATTGTTATTAAGCTCGCCGTAAAGCCAGTTTCAAGCATATCAATCCCCCAGCAAACAATCTCCAAAAGCGGAAAATCCGTAATGATAAAAACGTTGGGCCGCCATGATATCTGTCTGGCTCCAAGAATAATCCCTGTCGCCGAAAGTATGGCGGCCTTGGTTATCCTAGATTTCCTACTCCAGAAAAAGACGTTTTAACGATTTACATTTCAGTTCAATAATGTTATAATTATCCGATATAACTATTTTTTTAATGTCGGAAAAAACTAAAAACCCAGAAACTGAAAGTCCGGAGAAAAAAGAAAACGGCGAAAAAGAGCCTGTCTTGAATCTTAAAGTTCACGGCCCCTGTAATAATCCCGAAGGTGATTACATTGGCTTACGCAAAACTCAGCGGGATGATTTAGGGGTAAAGGAAGGAGATAAAGTTGTGGTCGTAGATAGTGAAGGCAAAGAAAAAGTATACACGGTTGGAAAAGGATCGAAAAACGATGAAATCAAAAAAGACCCTGAACTTTTTACAGTCAACGGAATAAAACCGGGAGAAAAAGTGACCGTGAAAAAATACAAAGAAGATAAGGAAGTAGATAAAGATAAAGATCCGGTAAAAGATATCTCGGAAAAGACAAGAAAAACCGTAGCGGAAAAGTTTGGAGAAGCAACTGCGCAGCATCCAAAAGAAGGAGAGCACAGCTCCGGCAGCGGACATGGAAAAGAAGCTGCTCATGAAAAAGAAGCAACACATGACAAAGAAGCCCCTGACCACAAACCGGCAGAACACAACGAAAAGGTCACGCATGAAAAAGAACCGGCTCACGAGAATCAAGGTCATGAAGCAGAACATTCAACGGAGGAGCCAAAGAAGAAAGAAGGTTTTTTTAGAAAAACATGGGCAAGTTTAAAAAAATTAACAGGCGGAGGAAATGAAAAGGACTCTCTCGGCTTTGCAAGACAAGGAAAGCCGGATGTCGCAAAAAGATCAATTTTTGTCACGCCATTTTTAATGGCAGGAGACATAATCGACGGAACAGTTCTTAATGTAATGAGAAGATTTTATGAAATTGGCTCTCCGATAGTAAATTTACCAAAAGCACTAAAAGGCAAAAAATTTACAGATAAAGTAAAAACAATTTATTCAACTATCGGACAAACTATCGGCGCGATACTAAAAACTCCAATATTGGCGGCTAATGAAGCATACATAGACATAATTCAAAAACCAATTGCAAGGGTCGGAAAAATCGTCGATATGGTGCCGGTATTCGGACCAGCCGTAAGCTCTACGGCAAACTTAATAACAAAAATTGTCGGAAAACCACTCTTATGGCTAGGCCAAATTCAAAACGGAATTGAAACATATGTAAAAACGGGGGGAGCAGGCAGCGGTCACGGAGGGCATGGTGGCAACGAAGAGCATGGTGCCGCCCATGGAGACGAACATGCAAAAGGAGAACACGAAGCAGCGGCAGAACATGGAAGCGCAGCAGGACATGGCGCAACAGGACACGAAGCAGCGGCAGAACATGAGGGAGCCGCAGATGAGGAAGAAGCCACGGAAAGCACAATAGAAGGGACGGAAAAAACTACAGAAGGTGCAGAAAATAAAGGTGCGATTTTGGCG
>Ga0172379_10009114_pt1 | contig 12305 bp, 14 predicted proteins | sample GrowelOW334metaG_FD_119756 | JGI IMG/M metagenome (GOLD analysis project Ga0172379, IMG submission 119756) | Groundwater microbial communities from an aquifer near a municipal landfill in Southern Ontario, Canada - Groundwater well OW334 metaG | ecosystem: Environmental > Aquatic > Deep... | reverse complement strand
GCCCCAGGCCTTCACCCTGCGCGTGTACCCGGACGCCAAGGCCATCCTGGCCGCGTCAGGCTCGTTCATCACCCGCACCCTGGGCATCGCGCCGTACCTCCTGGCCATTTGCCTGCTGCCCCTGGCCCTGGTGCCCATGGCCGCCTGCTTTCTGCTCTCGCGCAGGATATCCCAGGCCCTCCACGCCGCGCGCATGGCCGATGTTTACCGCGCCATGGCCGCGCCCAAAGACGCCCCCGAAGGCACGCCCGAAGGCCAGCGCATCTTCTTCTGCCCCGGCGAGGGCCACGGGTTGACGCCCGGCAGCCTTGTTGAGGTGCTGGACGAGCGCGGCCAGACGGTCATCAGCACAGCGGAAGTCTTCGAAATCATACGCAAAGACGTTCAGGCCATCATGCACGGCAGCGTGAAGGTGCGCCCCGGGGCGCTGGTCCGGTTGCCCCAACCTCACTGATTCCCATTATGCATTCTCCTGCCTGTGCGTTGGGGTTTCTGCGCCAGCGCGAATTTTTCATGCTTTTCCCCAGCCCCAAAGCAGCGCCGCTTCCCACGAACCCGCCCTGAGCCCCACTGCCCTTGGAAATTGTAATCAGGCATGGACTGTGTTCTAACACGTTCATCTTGCAGTTCGGGAGGGGGGGCAACACATGATCGATGCCTGCATCGGGCTCTTGGTTCTCTGGCCCGTGGCCGCCGGACTCGCCTGCCTGGGCCTGCGCAGCCAGGCCGGGCGCTGCGCGCTGGTCATGGGCACCGCTGCGGTTCTGGCCGCAGCCGCCGTGGGCCTGGCCACCCAGGCGCCGCTCACGGCGAGCCCCGCCTTCCTGGCCTCGGCCACCGCGCTGCATGTGGCCCAGGCTGCGGCCTTCCTGTTTCCGGCCTACTTCCTGTTCAAGGGTGTGCAGGAGCGGCATGGGCTGGTCATCGTCTTTGCGCTGGCGCAACTGGCCCTGGCCGCCGTGGGCGAGTTCGGGCTGGCCGCCCCGGCTGCGGTCAAAACCGCCGTGGCCGCCGTGGCCGCAGTAGTCTGCGACGGCCTGTCCCTGGCGCTGGTGCTGGTGGTGTCCCTGGTGGGCACGCTCATCAGCGTCTTCGCTTTACCCTACATGAAGCGCCACGAGGAGCACCTGCGCCTTGCGACCTCGCGCCAGCCGCAGTTCTTCATGGTCCTGCTCTGCTTCCTGGGCTTCATGAACGGCCTGGCCCTGACCAACGACCTGCACGTCTTCGCCGCCTTCTACGAGGCCACCACGCTCTGCTCCTTCCTGCTCATCGGCCACGACCAGACCAATGAGGCCAAAAAGAGCGGCCTGCGCGCCCTGTGGATGAACAGCATGGGCGGCGTGTTCCTGCACGCGGGCATCCTGCTCATCCAGAAGCAGCATGGCCTGGCCGACATCCAGGCAATCGTGGACCCGGCCCTGTGGACCGGGGTTTCCCTTCTGCCTTTGGCGCTTTTGGCCGTGGCCGGGTGCGTCAAGGCCGCCCAGCTGCCCTTCCAGGCCTGGCTGCTGGGGGCCATGGTCGCGCCCACGCCGGTTTCCGCGCTCTTGCACTCCAGCACCATGGTCAAGGTCGGCGTGTTTTTGTGCCTGCGCCTGGCCCCGGTGTTCGAGGGCACTGCAACCGGCCGCATCCTGATCCTGGCCGGGGCCATGACCTTCCTCGGGGCCAGCGCCCTGGCCCTGGGCCAAAGCAACGCCAAGAAGATCCTGGCCTACTCCACCGCCGCCAACCTGGGGCTGATCATCGCCTGCGCGGGCCTCGGCACGCCTACGGCCATCGCCGCTGGCGTGGTGCTCCTGGTCATCCACGCCGTGACCAAGGGGCTTTTGTTCCTCTGCGTGGGCGACATGGAGCAGACCATTGGCAGCCGCGACCTGGAGGACCTGCGCGCCGTGATGGCCGAGACCCCGGTGACGGCCCTGGCCGCTGTTGCCGGTTCCCTGGCCATGATCCTGCCGCCGCTGGGCATGCTGGCGGGCAAGTGGGCCGTGCTGGAGGCCGCGAGCGCCAGCAGCGTGCCTGTCGTTGCGATCGCCGTGGGCATGATGGCCGTGGGCAGCGCGCTGGCCGTTGTCTGCTGGGTGCGCTTCAGCGGCACGCTCATGGGCGGCGTGGCTATTGGCACGCAGGGCGGCTCAAAAGTCGGCGCACAGCCTGCGCACACCTCCAGCCTGACAACCAACCTGACAATCGGCCAGACAACGGGCCTGACAATCGGCCTGACAACCGGCCTGACAACCGGACCCATCCTGACCCTGCTGGCCGGGGCCGTGGGCCTGGGCCTGGCCGCGCCCTGGCTCAACGCCCTGCTGCTCGGACAGGGCAACCCCTTGGCCGGGGGCTGGGGGCTTCTGCCGCCGCTGTTCATCGTCGCCATGCTGGCCTGGATCATCGGCCTGAAGGTGCTGGGCCGCCAGAGCAAGGCCAGGCTGGCCCAGCCGTACCTCGGCGGGCTGCCGCAGGCCCAGCCCGGCAGCTACGTCGGCCCGCTGGGCCGCAACTGGACGCTGGTTGAGGGCAACGAGTACGCCACGGAGTTCTTCGGCGAAGCGAAACTGACCCGGCTCGCCGGAATCGTCGCGCTGGCCCTGCTGCTCGCCCTGGTGGGAGGTGCGCTCGCATGAGTCTGAACACGTTCTCCCTGGCCGTGGCCGGACTCGTCCTGGCCCCGCTTCTGGGCGGCCTGGCCGCCGGTGCGGACCGCGTGGTCACGGCAAGGTTGCAGTCACGCCTGGGTCCGCCGCTCATGCAGCCCTTCTATGATGTCGGCAAGCTCTGGTCCAAGGTCACCCTGCCCGCCAGCCACTGGCAGGGCCTGTTCGTGCGCTGGGCGCTGGCGGCCTCCCTGGCCTCGGACGTGCTCCTGGCCGCTGGCGACGACGTGCTCATGTGCTTCTTTGTCCAGGCCGCCAGCGCCAGCTTTGTGGCGCTCGGCGCCTTCTGCGGCAGCTCGCCGTACAGCAAGCTCGGCGCCCAGCGCGAGCTGTTCCAGCTTTTGGCCTACGAGCCGGTGTTCCTGGTCGCCGTCGTGTGCCTGGCCAAGGCTTCCGGCGGCTTCGACGCCCTGAGCATCATGGCCGCCCAGGGCCCGCTCTTGTTCAAGCTGCCGCTTGTCGTGCCGGGCCTCGTGTTCGTGGTGCTGGTGAAGCTGCGCAAGAGCCCCTTTGACATCGCAGCCTCCCACCACATGCACCAGGAGGTGGTGCGCGGCGTGTACACCGACTACGCCGGGCGCGACTTCGCCCTGCTTGAGATCGCCCACTGGGCGGACGTCGCCGTGGTGCTGTGGATCTGCTCCTTTCTGTGGGCCACCGGCCCGCTTCAGATGCTGGCCACGGGCCTGGTCTTCCTGTTCGCGGCGGTCATCATCGACAACATCAGCGCACGCCTGACCTGGCGCACCATGCTGGGGCGCGTGGCTCCCCTCACCCTGATCCTGGCCACGGCGAACCTCGTCTGGCTGTATCTGGAGTAGGCCCATGTTCGGATCATTCCTCAAAACAGCCCAGGTCAAGAGCCCCTGGCTCCTGCACTTCGACTGCGGCTCGTGCAACGGCTGCGACATCGAGACCCTGGCCTGCCTGACCCCGGTGTACGATGTGGAGCGCTTCGGCATCATCAACGTGGGCAATCCGCGCCACGCCGACGTGCTCGTGGTCACCGGCACGGTGAACCAGCGCAACGCAGTCATCCTGAAGAACCTCTACGACCAGATGCCCACGCCGAAGCTGGTCATCGCCATCGGCGCCTGCGGCTGCTCCGGCGGCGTATTCCGCGAGGCCCCCAACGTCCTTGGCGGCATCGACAAGGTCATCCCGGTTGACGTGTACGTGCCGGGCTGCCCGGCCAAGCCCGAGGCCATCATGGACGCCGTGGTGCTGGGCCTGGGCAAACTCAAGGGCATTCTGGAGGCAGGCAAATGAGCATCGAGGCAACCATGATCGCACCCAGCGCCCTGCTGGCCGAGGCGACCAAACTCAAGAACGACGGCTACCGGTTCGTGACCCTGACCAGCGTGGAGCTGGACGAGACGACCATGGAGATTTTGTACCATTTCGACAAGGACCTGGTCCTCAAGAACCTGCGCGTGCCCGTGGTCAAGGGCGGCACCCTGCCCTCCATCTCCGGCCTGCTCTTCGGGGCCTTCCTGGTGGAGAACGAGATCCGCGACCAGTACGCGCTCTCCTTCGACGGGCTGGTGCTGGACTACCAGGGCAAGCTGTACAGCGAGACCGCGCACACGGCGGCCAGCTCGCCCTTCTGCAAATATCAGGTCCAAAAGGCAGAGACCAAGCCCGGCGGCAAGCCCGCCTCTGAGCCCGGCAACAAGCCCAGCCCTGAGCCCGATGACACGGAGGCCCGGTAATGGCCCGCACCGTCATCCCCTTCGGGCCGCAGCACCCGGTGCTGCCCGAGCCCATCCACCTGTCCCTGGTGCTCGAGGACGAAAAGGTCGTCGAGGCCCTGCCCACGCTGGGCTACGTGCACCGGGGCCTGGAGATGCTGGCCTGCAAGCGCGACTACAACCAGATGATCCAGATCGTGGAGCGGGTCTGCGGCATCTGCTCCATGCTCCACGCCATGTGCTATTGCCAGGGCATCGAGGAAATGATGGGGCTGGAAGCGCCGCGCCGGGCCCGCATGTTGCGTGTCGTCTGGAGCGAGCTGCACCGCCTGCACTCCCACCTCCTGTGGCTGGGCCTGTTCGCCGACAGCTTCGGGTTCGAGTCCCTGTTCATGCAGTTCTGGAAGATCCGCGAGCGCGTCATGGACCTGAACGAGGCCACCACCGGCAACCGCGTCATCGTCTCGGTGAACGTGGTCGGCGGCGTGCGCGCCAATCTCGACGAGGCCCAGATCCGCTGGATCAAGGACACACTGGATGAGGTCGAGGCCGGCATCAAGGGCCTCAAGTCCACCATCATGAACGACGCGACCGTGTGCAAACGCACCCAGGGCATCGGCGTTTTGTCCAGGCAGGCCGCCTACGACCTGGGCGCGGCCGGGCCCATGCTGCGCGGCAGCGGAGTAGCCCAGGACATGCGCCAGCTGAAATACGCGGGCTTCGACGAGCTCAATTTCGAGCCTGTGGTCGAGACCGCTGGCGACTGCTGGGCGCGCAGCAGCGTGCGCTTCCGCGAGTCGCTCCAGTCCATCGACCTGGTGCGCCAGGCCCTTAGCAAACTTGACGACAAGCTCGACCCAGGCGACCTGGCCGTGAAGGTCACAGGCAAGCCCGAGGGCGAGGTCATCACCCGCGTGGAGCAGCCCCGGGGCGAGTGCCTGTACTACCTCAAGGGCAACGGCAGCACCTTCCTGGAGCGCGTGCGCATCCGCACCCCGACCTTCGCCAACATCCCGGCCCTGGCCGCCATCCTGCCGGGGCTGGACTTCGCTGACGTGCCGGTGGTGGTCTTGTCCATCGACCCCTGCATCAGCTGCACGGAGAGGTAGAGCCATGAAAATGCTGCCCACCGTCCTGGCCAACCTGTTTGCCAGGCCCGTCACGCGCAACTACCCGTTCTTCGTGCGCGAGCCGTTCCCCGGCGTGCGCGGCGAACTCGTCAACGACATCGAGCGCTGCATCTTCTGCGGCACCTGCGCGCGCAGATGCCCGTCCCAGTGCCTCGCCGTCACAAAGGACAAGACCAAGGACAAGACAAGGGACAAGACCGAGGGCGCCTGGACGCTGGAGTTCTTCGCCTGCGTGGGCTGCGGCGTGTGCGTGGACGTGTGCCCCGTGAACTGCCTGTCCCAGAAGACCACCCACCGGCCCGTGGCCGTCCAGCGCGCGGTCATCACCCTGCGCGGCACGCTGCCGGAAAAGCCCGCCAAAAAGGACAGGCCCGGCAGCATTGAGAACTCGGCCGAATAGGCCCACGGCCAGAGGAAACAACACCGCGCCCGTCAGGCTTCATGCTTGGCGGGCGCGGTGTTGTTTGAAGGGCGGCGTGGCTCGGCGGATGCGGCCCTGCCTGGGCCGCCTGGAACTCGCCAGGCCGGGTTATCGGGGGTTATCGGGACAAGCCGGGTTATCAGGACAAGTCAGACGGGCGGATCAGCAGAGCAGGCCAGCAGGGCGGGCCGCGCCGGGACAACGGCTCGGGTCAGCAGCACGGGTCACCCGGATCAGGCTCGAGAATCAGTGCGCCGGGCTGCGCCTTCAAAACCCTGCCCACCACCTGGCGGACTTCGGCGAGGCATCAGCAGCCCTTGGGATTCCTGGTGGAGCACTGGCTCTCGCCAGCCTTGAGCGTGGCCTTGATGCGTTCGATGAGCGTTGACCGGCCATGCTCGGCCAGGTCCTGCTCGATGTCCTTGGCGGTGTAGCCAAAGCAGTGGCACACAAGATCATTCATCAGCGTCACCTCGCCCTGGCAAATAGCCGTTTCCCCGGCAAAAGCAAACCCTGTCCTGCGGGGCCGCGCTGCGCCCGGCGGCGACAGGGCTTGCGCCGAGCCCCACAGCCCGGCCTGGGACTGCGGGCAGGCGCGCACCGCCTTGACGCCGCAGGGCGGGCTCCCTACAAGAAGAGCGCCGACATCGTGATCCAAACCAAGGAAGGCCCCATGAAGCGATTTTGCGCCGCCCTGCCCGCCCTGCCCGCCTTGCCCATCCTGATTGTGGTCCTGGCCCTGGCCGTGGCCCTGCCTGCCGCAGGCCTGTGCAGCGACTTGTTCCCCAAGCCTCCGGTGCCCTCGTCGCGCACCAAGATGACGCGCACCGACAAGACGGGCCAGGCCCGGAGCCAGAACAGCAGCAGCAGCCAGAGCAACATCAAGCTCGGCAAGGTCGCCAAGAGCAGCAGCGAGACCAGCCAAACCGCAACGCCCAAAACCCCGGCCTCGCTGCAATAGCGGCCGCCATTTCAAGAGGTAGGTGCCCATGATCCTCGACGCCCTGGCCAACTGGCGGCTCTACTCCACCCGGCCCGCCTGGAAGCAGGCCTTTGCCTGGCTGCAGACCATCACCCCGGAGACGGCCCTGGGCGAGCACGCCATTGCTGGAGAAGGCCTCAAGGAGCGTGATGTCTACGCCATTCTCTTCGACTTTCAGACCAAGAACCTGCTGGACACCACCCTGGAGGCGCACCGCGTCTACGCGGACATCCACGTGCCCCTTACCGGCCCGGAGGTCCACGCCCGCTTCGCCCTGGAGGAACTGGACGAGAAGGAGCCCTTTGATGCGGCCAGGGACGCCACGCTCTTTCTTCACCCGGAGCGCTTCAACGCGCTGTTCACGCTGCACCCCGGCCAGTTTGCGCTGTATTTGCCGGGCGACGCGCACTTAAGCCAGTGCAAGACCACCCCGGCCCCGGTGTCCCTGCGCAAGGTGGTGGTCAAGGTCCGCGCGGAGCTGCTGCTCCCGTGAGCCGGGCTGCGGACACCCCCGCACCGCCTGCCCCGGCCCCAGGGCATCCGGCCCCAGAGCATCCGGCTCCAGAGCATCCGGCCCAGCCTGCCCGGCCCAGCCTGCCGGACATCTTCCGCTGCTTCCTGCGCGTGGGCGCCACGGCCTACGGCGGCCCGGCCATGATGCCGCTCATGCGCGAGCATATCCTCAGGCGCGGCTGGCTCACGGGCGAGGGCTTCAAGGTCGGCATCGCGCTCTGCCAGGCCATCCCCGGCGGCACGCTGATGCAGATGGCCGCCTACACCGGCCTGGTGCAGCGCGGCCTGCCCGGCGCGCTGGCGGGGTTCCTGGGCTTCGCCGTGCCCGCCTGCCTGCTCATCACCGCGCTCTCGGCCCTGTACCACGCCTTGCAGGGCGTGGCCCTGACCACCTCGGCCATGGCCGGCCTGTCCGCCGTGGTCCTGGGCATCATCGCGCTGGCTGTGTACGATTTCTGGCTCAAGTACGCGCATGGCCCGCGCCGCGTGGCCATGACCGGGCTTGCCTGCGCGCTGTTCCTCGCCGGGGTCAGCCCGGCCTGGATCATCCTGGGCGCGGCGCTCATCGGCCCGGTGGTCTTCCGGGACGAGACCGCCCCGCCCGTGGCTCTGCCCGAGGCCCCGGTGCACGTGCGCGGGGTGCTGCTGCTGGCGGCCGTCGCCCTGGCCTGGCTCGCCCTCACCCTTGCCCTGGCCCCGCTCCTCTTCACGCTGTCCGTGTCCATGGCCAAGGCCGACCTCCTGGCCTTTGGCGGCTACGGCGTGTTCCCGGCGCTGTACCACGAGGCCGTGGACCTGCACCAATGGATGAGCGCGGCCACCTTCATGGACGGCATGGCCCTGGCCCAGGTGACGCCCGGCCCGTTCATGCTCGGGGCCTGCTTCGTGGGCTACCACATCGCGGGGCTGCTTGGCGCGCTCACCGCCGGGGTCTGGATCTTCACGCCGTCCTTCTTCATCCTCATGCTCACGGTGCCCAGCGCAGGCAGGCTGCTGGGCTGGCAGCCCTTCCGGCGCGCGCTCTCGGGCGTGCTCTCGACGCTCGGCGGGCTGATCCTGGCCGTGGGCATCCAGCTGGGCCGCAGCACGGACTGGTCCTGGCTCAAGGCCGCACTCTGCCTGGCTGCGACCATCGCCCTGTGGAAGAGGGTGGACCCCATATGGGTGGTGCTCTGCGGGGTGGGCCTGGGGCTGTGGCTGCTGTGAGGTCGCGCCCGGCCTGAAGCCGGGTGCACTTGCAGATGTCGCCAAAAGGACTTGCAGTCCTTCGCCAAGAGGACTTGCGTCCCTCGCCCACCTGTCCTATACAGCAGATATGGAGAGTCCCGCCGGGCTCCCCGAACACCTGCCACCGGAGGACGCCATGGCCGAGCCAACCAAGTGGAACTGCCCCAAGTGCAAGACTGACAACGGCCCGGACTTCACGCACTGCCGCATGTGCGGCGAGCACAACCCGGCCCTGCCGGTGCTCAAGACCTGCGAGAAGTGCGGGTTCAAGACCGATAAGGACTGCTGCCCAAGCTGCAACAGCACCATGTTCCTGCAATTATAGCAGTGGGATGGACTAAGCGGCCGCCCTGCGCCAGGGGGCCAGGAGAGCCACGGCCACCAGGGCCGCAAGGGCTGCGCCAGCGCCAAAATGGAAGGCGCTGGCCGCGCCAAACGCGTCCCAGAGCACCCCGGCCAGAATGCTGCCGAAGAGCGTCATCAGGCCAACGCTCATCTGGAACAGCCCGATGGCCACCCCACGGGTGCCGGGCTGGGTCTGCACCGCCACCACCGCCTTGCCCACGCCCTCGGTGAGCCCCATGTACAGGCCATAGAGCGGCAGCAGCCACCAGATGCTGCTGGCGGTCAGGCTGCCCATGCCCAGATACACCCCGGCATAGATCACCCAGCCGCAGCACAAGAGCGGCCAACGTCCCAGCCGGTCGCTCAGGATGCCGAGGGGATAGGCCGTGGCCGCGTACACCACGTTGAACAGGATGTACGCCAGGACCACCTGCATGTCGTCCAGGCCGAGGCCCTTGGCGCGCAGCAGCAGGAAGGCGTCGCTGCTGTTGGCCAGGGCAAAGAGCGCCAGGGGGATGATGGTGCGCCAGTATGCCGCTGGCAGGCTGCGCACGGTCTGGCGCAGGCCCGGGCGGGCCAAGGCGCTGGGCTCAACCCTGTGCTCAACGCTGTGTTCAACGCTGTGTTCAACGCTGGACTCAACGCTGTGTTCAACGCTGGACTCGGCGCTGTGGTCGGCGCTGGCGGCGTCAGCCTTGCCTGGCTGGGGAGCGCCGACAGACATCGGGACGGGCTTCGGGACGGGCTTCGGAGAAGGCTTCGGGGAGGGCTCGCGCAGGCGGAAGGTGAGCCAGACGGCCCAGGCGCCAGGCAGGGCCGCCAGCAGAAAGATGGTGCGGTAATTCCCCGGCAGCAGCCACAAAAGGCCCAACGCGGCCAGCGCGCCCACGATGGCCCCCGAGGTGTCCATGGCCCGGTGGAAGCCGTAGGCGCGGCCAGCCAGGCGCACGTCGATGGCCTCGGCCACCAGCGCGTCGCGCGCCGTGGTGCGCAGCCCCTTGCCCAGGCGGTCCAGGCTGCGCGCCAGAAACACCACCGGCCAGGCAAAGGCCAGGGCCATAAGCGGTTTGGAGAGCGCCCCCAGGCCATAGCCCAGGCGGATGAGCGGGACCCGCTTGCCGGTCCTGTCGCTGTGCCAGCCCGAGGCCCCCTTCATGAGGCTGACCACGGCCTCGGCCACGCCCTCGATGAGCCCGAGCACCGCCGCCGGAGCGCCCAGGGCCGCAGAGAGGAACAGCGGCACCACGGGGTACACCATCTCCGAGGCGAAGTCCGTGAAAAAGCTGATCCACCCGAGCTTCCTGACCGAGTCGGGAAGCCCGTTGCCGTGTGTTGCGCCCATCCGGGCATCCGGGGAATTCTGGCTCATGCCGCCTCGCGGGGAGTTGTGCATGGCGCGAGGCTATAGCGCGCGGGCGCGGGCGTCAATATTGAGGTTGGAGACAGAGGGTGGGGGCAGGAGGTGGGAGTGGAAGCCGGGGCTTACGTGCGTTCCACGCCGTAGACGCCGGGGCTCTCGCCAAGATGGTCGGCAGAATGGCCGCCAGGACGGTCCCCAAGACGCTCGACGATGCGGCCATCCTCCAGATGCAGCACCGTGTCCGCGCAGGACTTGAGCCAGTCCACGTCGTGGCTGGCGATGACCAATGTGGCCCCGCGCGTCTGGCGGGCAGCCAGCACGGCCTGCTGCACATGGCCCACGCTGGCGCGGTCCAGGCCGGTGGTCGGCTCGTCCAGCAGCAGGACCTCTGGCTTCAGCACCAGCCGCGCGGCCAGGGCCACGCGCCGGGCCTCGCCACCGGAGAGCTCACGCCAGGAGCGCGGGCCGAACTCCGCGAAATCCAGCCCCACCAGGGCCAGGGCCTCGGCCAAAGTATTCTGCGAGGCGGGCTGGCCGCGCAAACGTAAACCGTAAGCCACGTTGGCCGCCACCGAGCGCTTGAGCAGGCAGGTGTCCTGGCCCAGGAGCACGGCCCGGCGGCGCAGCAGATGCCCGGCGCGCAGGGCCGCAGCGTCCACCAATCGCCCGTCGAAAGAGAGCTCGCCTGCGTGCGGCGTGAGCAGAAAGCCGAGCACCTTGAGCAGGGTGCTCTTGCCGCTGCCGTTGTGCCCCGCCAGCCCCAGGATGCTCCCGCGCGCGATGGCCAGCTCCGGCACGTTAAGCACGGAGGCCGCAACGGTCGTCGCAACGGTCGTCGCTACGGAGGCCGCAAAGCTGGCCTCGCCATAGCCGACCTCCACGCCGCGCAGCTGGTACAACGGCGCGCTCATGCCCGGCCTCCGGCCTGATGGCCATTCGACCGGCCGCGCAGCAGCCCCACCAGCAGGTTCACCACCAGGGCCACGAGCATGAGCACGATCCCGAGCGCGATGCCCGTGGCGAACTCGCCCTTGCCGGTCTCAAGCGCGATGGCCGTGGTGATGGTGCGCGTCTGCCACTTGATGTTGCCGCCCACCATCATGGCGATGCCGATCTCGGACACGATGCGGCCAAAGGCCGTGGCAGCGGCCAGGGCCATGGCGAAGCGCGCCTCGATGAGCGTGGCCAGGAGCAGCTGCCAGCGGTCTGCGCCCAGGGAGAGCAGGGTCTGGGTCAGGCGCGTGTCCGTGGACTCCACAGCCGTGGCGGTCATGGAGACGACGATGGGCAGGCCGAGCAGCGTGAGGCCGAAAGCCATGCCCGGCACGCTGAACAAGAGGCCCCACTCGCCCAGGGGACCGCGCGAGGTCAACAGCGCATAGACGATGAGGCCGATGACCACCGTGGGCAGGGAGAGCATCCAGTCCACGAACAGGCGCACGAATCGGCGGCCGGGAAAGCGGAAATGCCCCAGGGCGAACCCCAGGGGCAATCCCATGAGCAGGCTGGTGGCCAGGGCCAGGGCCGTGACGGTTGCAGTGGTCCAGACCGCCGAGAAGGTCTCGGGGTCCAGCGCCAGCAGCAGCGCCACGGCCTTGGTCAGGCCCTCACTGAAGTAGTCCATGTGCCTCCGCCCGCAGGCGGTCTGCCGCTATTTGGCGGCGTTGGGGAAGAACAGCTGCTTGCCTTCGAGCTTGAAGCCCGCGATGGCCTTCTGGCCGCTGGGCGACAGGAACCAGACCTGCAGCTTCTTGGCCGCCGCGTGCTTGATGTTGGCGCACTTGGGGGGCAGCTGAATGATGCTGTACTGGTTGAGCAGGACCTTGTCGCCCTCGGAGAGGATGGCCAGGCCGGACTTGCCCTGGTCCTTGGCCTCGTACTTGATCCAGGTGCCTCGGTCGGTCAGGGTGTAGGCCCCGCGCTCGGCGGCGATGCGCAGGGTGGCCAGCATGCCCTGGCCCACGCCGATGTACCAG
>Ga0172379_10009113_pt1 | contig 12306 bp, 7 predicted proteins | sample GrowelOW334metaG_FD_119756 | JGI IMG/M metagenome (GOLD analysis project Ga0172379, IMG submission 119756) | Groundwater microbial communities from an aquifer near a municipal landfill in Southern Ontario, Canada - Groundwater well OW334 metaG | ecosystem: Environmental > Aquatic > Deep... | reverse complement strand
TTCGGAATAAGTTTTTCCCTTTGATCGTAAAAGCCGAGCTTTGTGCATTATTTTCGAGCTGTATTTCTTCATCAAACAAACCCTACCTCAAATGAGCGGAATGTGTAATCAGATACCCGTTAAACGTCGATTACAACGCTATATTTCTCGTCGTTAATTTTTGACGGCACGCCCTTTTCTTCGAAGAATTTTATCCAGTCCTGTGCGCTGTAATCTTTCAAGAATGGCATGCACATTGTGGTGAGATATAGGACATTTTTCGGAAAAAAGCCGCCGGTTGTGGTGGAAATTAATTCCGCATCGAGTGCTCGCTTTTCCGGATACATAAAATTAAAAGGCATAAGTTTTGGAATCAAATTTGTGAGTGCGTTAAATCTGCGGCAACCAACGATTACGTTTTGCGATTTGTCGAATGAAAGTCCCATTGTTCGGCAGTCCAAGTTGCGCGCATAGTAAATGCTGCATGCGCCGTTTTTGTCTTCTGTAAGAGCGGGACAGTCAATTTGAAGCTCGTGAAGGAAGCGCGCAAATTCGGCGTGAGTATCCAGCGCCGGCTTTTTATCAAGATTGTGTTTCTCGAATTTTAGCGGATTCTCTTTTAAGATTTTTTCATTGATTTTCTTTGCGAGTTTTTCTTTTTCGCGGCGTACATTTTTATCCAATTTTTTTATGGCTTCACTTAAATAAAAAGCTTCAACAAAAGTTATAGGGAACATCTGTTTGCAGCATTCGGTGCATTTGTTTTTACATGGAATGTCCGGTGCGGACTCCATCACCTTTTCGCCTTTGCGATCTACTTCGCCAAGTAAATATATATATTTTTCTAGGATTTTTTCGATTACAGGCGACATAGAAATTAAACTTTTGCCTCTTTTAACATGATATAAAACTTCAAATATTTCCCCTCCGGGAAATGCACATTAAAAGGATGATCGATCGGCTGGTGTTTTATTTCTAGGGCTTTTAGGGTACATCCGCTGCGTGAAGCAGCCATGGAAAGCGTTTTTTGGAACATCTCGTCGCTAACATGAGCGGAGCAAGAGCTGGAAACCAAAATGCCGGATTCTGGTAAAAGTTTTAGCGCTTTTTCATTTATAAAAAGGTATCCGCTGAGCCCTTTATTTAAACTTTTTTGATTTTTTACGAATGCCGGCGGATCCAGAATTATCACGTCTAATTTCTTTTTTTCTTTTTCAAATCTATCTAAAACTTCAAAAACATCTTCGTCGATGAATTGGTGTTTTTTTGAGGAAATTCCATTGGCTTCAAAGTTGCGTTTTGCCGTTTCTAGAGCATCTCCGGAGACATCCACATTTATAGTCTCCTTGGCGCCGGCAAGCGCGGAATAAATGGAAAAACCGGCTGTATAGCAAAAACAATTTAATACCGTTTTTCCGGTAACATATTTTTGCAGAGCTTTGCGATTTTCGCGCTGGTCCAAAAAGAATCCTGTCTTCTGTCCCTTTTCTACATTTACTAAAAGTTTTATTCCATTTTCCATAATCTCCACTTCGCCATTTAATTTTTTACCGTGAAGAAGTCCGGTAGGCATGTCTTTTAATCCTTCTCTTTGGCGTACGCCAACGTCGCTTCTTTCATAAATCGTTGCAGGATTAAATGCAGATTTCGTGGCTTCAATTACATCTTTGCGCATTGCCTCCATTCCAAGTGTGTGAATTTGAATGACAAAAACATCGGCATATTTGTCGATAATTAATCCCGGTATTCCGTCGCTTTCGCCAAATACAACTCTAAATGCATTTGTTTTCTTTGTGTCGATAAATCTTTCGCGCACCGCCATTAACGCCTTAAATCTTTTTACCAAAAAATCTGCATTTATTTCTTCGTTTTGATTGCGAGTTAAAATTCTAACGGCGATTTGCGAATTTGCATTGTAATACCCGCGGGATAAAAATTTATTGCCATCCTCCGTATATACATCAACAATGTCTCCGTTTTTAATAACCGCAGGCGCAGCCTGCAGTGCCTGCGAAAAAATCCACGGATGATTGTGGCCCACAATGTGTTCTTTGCCCCTCCTAATTAGAATTTTTGGATAAATCACGGAAGCATTATACCTCCATTTCTTCCGGAATGTTTTCTTTGGCCACTTCTTCGGATATAAAACCCTGTTCCAGGAGCGAAGTTACAGATCGTTTCATGGTCTGCATGCCTTCCCCGACGCCTGTTTCCAAAGCAGAAGAAATCTGATAAGTCTTACTTTTTCGGATCATATTTGCAATTGCGTGGTTGTTGAACAAAATTTCATATGCGCCAACGCGTCCGCTGCCATCTTTTTTCTTTAAAAGATTTTGCCATACAATGCATTTTAAACTTTCAGAAAACTGGGTTCTTATTTGATTTTGTTGTCCAGGTGGAAAGGCGTCAATTATACGATCAACCGTTTTTGCAGCTCCGCTGGTATGTAATGTTGCAAATACCAAGTGGCCCGTTTCTGCAGCTGTAATCGCAAGAGAAATTGTTTCCAAGTCACGCATTTCACCAACCAAAATTACATCCGGGTCTTCACGCAAACTTGCGCGAAGTGCATTTGAAAAAGAGCCCGTGTGAGCCCCAACTTCACGCTGGTCAATAACGCTCTGTTTGTTTTCATGCACAAATTCGATAGGATCTTCGATTGTAATAATATGTTGTTTTTGAGTTGAATTTATCTCATTAACAAGCGCAGAAAGGGTTGTTGATTTACCCGATCCGGTAGGGCCGGTTACAAGAACTATTCCATTTTCAAAATTTGGAATTTTTTTAAGCTGAGCTGGCAAATCCAATTCGGCCATTGTTTTTATTACTTCCGGAATAAATCTAAAAATTGCTCCAATACCTTTGCGCTGATAAAAAACATTAACTCTAAAACGCGCCACTTTCGGAATTTCCAAGGCGAAGTCAAAATCCATTTTTTCCAAAAAAATCTTTTGTTGAGCCTCTGTCATTGCATCAAAAATATATTCTTGCGCCATTTCCTTTGTCATAACCTCGTGTTCATCCACAGTTATAAGCTCGCCATTTATGCGAATAACGGGTTTTGAACCGCTGGTCATGTATAGGTCGGAAGCTTTGTATTCCACAGCTGTCCTGAGCAATTTATCTAATTTCATATTTATTGGTTCTTACTATTCTAACATAAAAAAGCACGCTTGTGAACCCGTTAATTGAAAGTGTCTTTATCAGATAGGGCTTTGACTAATCCTTAAAATGTGCTAGAATATATACAGGTTAAAGTAAATCTAAAAACAAATATCTTCTAACAAAAATATATATGAACAAGGGAAAAATACTTGCTTTTATAGGCATGGCAATAATCGGCACATCTACCTTTGTGATGCTAAGTTTTTCACGAACGGAGGCTCAATCGGCAGTTCGTCCGCTTACGCTTGCTTCCATAACTACAGTTTCTTCTTCAAATCCTGCGGGAAATTATTCTCGCAATGCGTCGAATGAAATAGTGAACGATAATAATGGAATATCTGTTTGGACCGGTAATTTCCCGACGCCATATACCGAATGTGGTCATCTTGGTATGGCGGCGAATCTTGCGAGAACCGCAGATGCGCAGCAAGCAAACGTTTGGGAAAATCGAGCTAATTGTAATGGCTCAATAGCAATTGGTATTGCAGATAGTGTGCAAGAGCAGATTTTGACGATAAGCGGCACTTCTACCGAAGGTAGAAATGTGACAGTTCAAGTAAATGTTCCTGCAATGATTGGTGTGGGCGGCAACTGGAGGCTTTATGTGGATGATAACGGCTCAACTTATCATTGCCGTGCAGATCATTCATATGTTTCCAATCGCTATCCAAATGATTGTGATTTAACTTCTTCTCAGGCTCTAACATCTACGAATCTTGCACGTACTGGCTCTGCAATTTGCGGAAATAATTTGTGCCAGGGCGGCGAGTCATATTCTTCTTGTTCTCAAGATTGCCAGGCACCAACTTGTACGCTTAGTCTAAATGGTGGCGTAACTTCTTATCCTACAGATTCAACTACGTTTGTTAATTATAGTTACACTTGTTCGGCGCCAACGTCTGTTGCCGTGCAAGTTGTAAAACCGGATGGAACTGCAACTACATATAACAGTGCTACTAATATCACAACGTCCCAAATGGGTTTTGGAACGTCGAATTTAACGCCTGGAAATTACACTCTAAGAATTTGCGTAAATGATATAACTTGTCCTTCGAGTTCGCTTGTGTCTGTGCCATTTACAATTACATCCGCAACTTCCGCCGTTCCTGCAGCTCCAACTAATCTGACTGCTGTATATTCAACGGCAAATCTTGGACAACGTGAAGTTGTACTAACCGTAACAGACAATGCCGCAAATGAAACTTATCACCAATTGTATTGGCGTTTATATGGAACTTCTTGGCCGAGCACTGCACCAAGAGATACATATAACTCTTATACATGGACTCAGCCGTCCAATGTCGGACGCATGCAAATGGGAGCACCTACTGCGGCTGGAACTTATGAATATAAACTTCAAGCGTGTAATGCTGCGGGATGTTCCACTTCAAACGTTGCGTCTGTGGTTGTGCCGGGAACAAGCTCAACAAATAATAACAATAACACCACAACAACTACGGCTCCAGCGGCTCCAACGAATCTAACCGCTGTATATTCAACGGCAAATCTTGGCCAACGTGAAGTTGTATTAACCGTAACAGACAATGCAAATAATGAAACGGAATATAGATTATATTGGCGTCTATATGGTACTTCTTGGGCAAGCACATTCAATGCTACTGGAACTGCCACATGGAGTTTTCCTGCCAATACTGGAGGCATGCAAATTGCTGCACCTACCACCGCCGGAACATATGAATATAAAGTAATGGCTTGTAATTCCGTTGGATGTTCAACTTCAAATGTTGTTTCTGTAGTTGTGCCGGTCGCAACAAGTACTACTAATACAAATACGAATACAACTCCAACTTCAACTACAAATAATACTAACACTTCCACAGGTTCAAACACTTCTGGAACTTCTGGATTCTCATCTGGAAATTGCACGAAATTAAATCTTAATTTGGATAAAACAACTTACATAAAAGGGGATAGTGTTAATTACACTTATTCATGTTCAACTCCGGCTATTGGTTCATTAATTCAAACTGCAATTGTTCAGCTTGTTAAACCGGATGGAACTGCAACAACTTATGTAACTGGTAGCAATATTTCTACTGCAACTTCTGCGATGGGTTTTGATACTTCCAATTTAAATGCGGGAGCATACACTCTTCGCGTTTGTATGGAGATTTCATGCCCTGCCGCTTCTACAACTTCGGTTAATTTTACAATTACTGGAAACGGCACGGTTGCAACTGCTCCAACTGCCTGCGCAAATGGCCAAAAATGTTCGGCCGGCTCATGGTGCCAAAGTGGAATGCAATGTTATTACCCTGACAGCCAAATTAATTGTGTGGCATGGCCTACTGCAACCGCAGGAACGACTGCAATGCCGTATGCCAACGCTGCAGTTACCAGCCCTGTTTGTCCTGCAGGAACATCCGTTTGTAATCCAACGGATGCCAATTGTGTGGCTCCAGGCCAAACGCTGCCTTATAGCAGCGCAAAATGGTGCGCTCAAGGCTCAATGTATTATTCAAAAGACGGTAGAAACATGACTTGTGTAAAATATCCGGTAACAACTCCGGCGGGCTACAGCGCTTGCAAACCTGACGATTCAAATTGTATTGCAGAAGAATCCTATGGTGCTTCTGCTGGTTGGTGTGCAAATTCAATGAAGTGTTACCAAAAGGCTATTGATACAAATTCACAGAATGACGTTTATTGTACGAAATATAGCGCTACTCCAAATGAGTCGCCAATTTGTCCTTTGGGATATTCGGTTTGTTCCCCAACAGACACTTTGTGCAAACAAAAAGGTGAAAGATGGGCCGATGCAAATTCCGGTTATTACTGTATGAATGCGCAAAAATGTGGCGGAGCCACCGGTGGTGGTTCATGTGTGGGCTGGAATGAAGATTGTCCTTCCGGCACTAAATATTGCAGCGAAAATGATAATAATTGTATAGAACCGGGCGACTATAAAACAATTTCAAGCGCAACATCAAATTATTATTGGTGTGGTGGTGGAGGAATGGTTTTTTATTCACAATCAAAAGCTTATTGCGAAAAGAAATCGCGAACTGCTGCAGCCGGTTCAGTTGCCGATATGTGGACTGCCGCTGAATTAAAAACAATTTTAGGCAGACTTGGAACTGGATGGGGACTTTGCAGACCTGGTGAATCAAATTGTATTGAGCCAGGGAAATCAGGTTCTTCTACGGGCTGGTGTGCATGGATGCCTCCTGGTTATTATGGGGCACTTTCCAGCTCGGCAGCTGCCAGCACAAGATCATGTCCGGGATTTGATGAAAAAGTAGCGGTGCAAAATGTAGATCCAAATATTATTACTCCGCCTGTTACAACGGAACAAATTAGAAATGTGGCAGAAAAAACTCCGGAAATGCGCGAATGCAGCCCGGATGAATTGCCATTTAATTGTCGCATGCCAATGTATCGCTGGAATATAAAAGACAAGACTTGGGAGAAATGTGACGTAAATAATATTCCTGCATATGTTGATGTAAAGGGCACTACTGGCGTTAAATACACAAATTGCGAGGCTATGAATTTTAATGTTGAACGCGAATGGCGCACAGAAAGAAATAAAGTTCACCCGCCGGAAATTGTTGGAGAGTGGTATATGCCACCGTGGGATGCCGCTTCGAAGCAAGTTCAATATAATCCAAAAACGGATCAACTTGTGGAATGTAGCACTGCTGCAATGCCAGCATATACGGCCGGTACAACTGCCGAATACATTGCTCCATGTTCACCGGTTCCGGAAATTGATCGCTCTTGGATGCTCAAGAAATTCCGAGCTGAATATAAAATGTATCAACTTTGGAATGTTCAGCAAAAAGCTATGCCAACCATACCGGGCAAGCCTATAACTGCCGAAACTTTGGATGCAATGATTAAACCTGTTCAAACAACGGAAATTCCGGTGGCTCAATGTAAACCTTATCTTGCCGGCATTAAACAAGGTTTGCTTGGCGATAAACAATTCTGGAAAGATACTAATGTTCAATTTAAGCAGGTTAAAGCTGAATATGAGGATGCAGATGCCGTAAACGAGCTTTTGCAAAAAACAAAAACTTTAATTCTCGAAATTGATAAATTGGTAAAAGCCGGAACGTGTGAGCAGGAAGATGTTCAGTTAATTCAAGTTAAGTTGGATCAATTGCATACGGATTTGTATCCGCAATTGGTGGCTTATACTCCTGCATTGAACGATTATCTTGCATATAAACAGTGCAGACGTGATCTAAATAATTTGCTAACACGTTTTGAAAAACTTCTGAATAATAAGAAAATAAGTGAGAAGAATCGTGTGGAAGCAACTGCTCGAACAAAGAGCATTAAAGACAAATTGCAAGAATTTGATAGCGCCGGACAAGATGATTTTGAATACGACAAAACATTTGAATGTACCGATTTTAAACGCACATTCCAAGAAGAGACTGCGGCTTTTGTGAAAGGTGGTGACAAGGAAATTACAAGGATTATTGATGATGTTGTTGCCGCAAAAATGAAAGCAAATGTGGCAGAGCTTCAGGCGCAACTGGAAGAGCGCGGTCAGAAAATTGATTTGCTAATGCTTCAGGTCGCTGAACTTCATCAGTCAATCGAGGCAATGAGTCAGCAGGCAACTTTTATTTCTGAGCAAATTGCTGTTAGTTATTCGGCGCTTACTCGCATTAACGACAGATTTGAACAACAGAAAGCTCAAATGCAAATTGCCAAAGGGGAAATTATTCCTCTCGTTGAGCAGGCTACAAAAACAATTCAAGAAACATCTTGTGTTAGCTCTGCAGATAGAGAAGTTTTAATTAAAGAATTTGGACAAATTGCAGCCATTAACTGGCTTGGAGACAAGGCGGATGAAATTCAAAAGAGATTAAATTTATTTGTAACTTCTTGTCAGGCCAAGGAAGTTGTGCCGGGAGATGTGGCTGCTTTGACTGCTGCCGTTATGTCTGCAGATGAGCAGAATTTGCAGAATTCATATGCTCAAGGATTAACTCCGTTTGCCGATGTGCCGACACACGAATGGTATTACGGCGCAATGGTTACGGCTAGCGATTCCGGAGCAATGACTCAGGGTCGTCCTGCGGAAAATGTGCTCCGCCAAGATGCGCTTTTGATGGTTTTGCGCGCAGCTGGTGCAACGGATGCGGAATTGGTTGGAGAGTGTGATGTTACCGGAGTGCCGGTGATTGCAGTTTCTCCATATGCCAAATGCGCAGCTAAACTGGCTTACGAAAAGGGTCTTAACTTGCGTGGCCCAATGAACGCACCGGTTTCTAGAGTCGAAATTGCACAATGGCTGGAAAAATTGATGAGCCTTACTACGAGTGCAGATGATTCAATTTTGGATAAATATGTTGATTTGAAGGGTCTTAGTGCTGCGGAAAAAGGTCCGGTAAAAGCCGTTATTGCCAGTGAAATAATGATTGGTAATGTAAGCGGCGAAACTGCAAATTTCACTCCACGTGATCCACTTACACGTGCTGCACTTGCGGTTATTATTGAGAAGATTTTATCTTTAAAAGGAACTCTTCCAAAATAGAAAAAACTTCGTCGCGACTTAAAGCTGTAACGAGCTTCTGGCGCACTGCCGAAGCACCGGGGACTCCTCGAATGTAGCAAACCAATTGCTTGCGCATCTCGAGGATTCCCCATTTTTCGTCTTTAAATTGGCATGATAAATCGATGTGCCTTTTTATTAGTGCGAGTTTTTCTTCAAGTGTTGGTGGTTCTGTGTGTTTTTTATCTAATGCGGCGGCGATTTCTGTAAATATCCAAGGGTTTCCCATTGAGCCGCGGCCAACCATAACGCCATCAAGATTTTTTAATTTTTCCACTGCGTCTGCGCCGGATTTTATGTCGCCATTTCCAATTACCGGAATTTTTAGGATTTTTTTAAGTTCGTAAATTGGTTGCCAGTCTGCGCTGCCGCTATACATTTGTTTGGCGGTTCGGCCGTGAACTGTTAAAAGTTTTGCGCCGGCTTTTTGCAATGTTTCTCCAAATTTTAAAAAATAATCACGGTCGTATGAATTTATCCCAATGCGCATTTTTACAGAGACGGGGAGGGGAGTTGCCTTCACGGTGGCTTCTACAATTTCCGCCGCGAGTGTTGGATTTTTTAAAAGTGCGGATCCGTGGTCAGAGCTGATTATTTTTCGAGCCGGGCATCCCATATTTATGTCTATTCCATCAGCTCCAAGCTCTGTAACTATTTTTGCGGCCTTTTGAAAACTTGCCGGATTTTTGCCGAAAATTTGAACTACAATCGGGCGCTCTTTTTCTGCATTCAAGGAAATTTGCCGCATGGTTGTGCGGTTGCCGTGCAATATTCCGTCGACGTTTGTGAATTCGGTAAAGCAAACTACGCTAGGGCAAATTTCCTTAATAATAAGGCGAAAAGCACTGTCGCTATAGCCTGCCATAGGCGCCAAAGCTAAAATAGGCCGCGGTAATTTGTCCCAATCTAACATAGCCGAATTGTAGCATAGAACACAAACGAGTCCTGATTTTAATGGTGAGCACTCCCTGTCAGGAAGCGAGCTATATAAAATCAGTGGCGAGTGAAGTGTTCCTTTGTTTTTTAATTTACTGAACCGGTGTGGCTGCAGGTGTCGAAGCTGGTGTCGTTGTATCCGCCGGAACAGTAGCCGGAGCCGGTTTCTTGCGCGGAACTTTTACTCCTGTAGCGGCAGGTGTGGTTGTATCTGGCGCAGTAATATCAACTGGCGCTGTGTCCGTTGTAATATTCTTTAAATCTTCCTGCTTCTTCGTGTCGGCAGCCTGCAAATTATCACGAGCTTGAATTAGCTTTTGAGTAAGGCCAATAAAATCCTTTATCTCTATATTTACTGTGATGTTTTTTGCTTCAGCAAAAGAGTTGAATACAAAAAACGATTTAAAATCTTCTGGCATAAACGATTGAAATTGCATCAGTTGTGGCTGTAATATTTTTGTTAAAACATCGCTTGCAGTTGAATCATCCGCAAAAGAAGAAATTGCATTAACTTTAAACGAATATTGATCATTGGCGTATTCAAAATTTGCTGTAATTATTGCGCTTTCGATTTTTGCCAAATCTTCAAATGGATTTTGCCCCGACATTTTTAATGTTGCAACGCCGGTTGTGTCTGTACTGGCTGCGGCCTCTGTTGCAGGTGCTTCTGTTTTTACCAATGATTTTACGTTTACTCCAAGAGCAAAATTCACATCCTTTGTTTCCAAAAGTGATTTTGCCAAAGTGCTTTCGCTTGCTTTGCCTGTTAATTTATCAGCATTGTTTTTTACCAAAATAATGCCGTTTTCGTTTCCCTCAAAAGTTACAGCTACCAACTCCGCTTGTGAATTCGGAGCAGTTTTTAGTGAATTTAATTTTTCCAATAATTTAGCTTCATTCTCTTTTGAAACTTTAATCGCAACTGCAACCGGAGGAGTTGATGTACTCAAAGCAGATGGACTTTTTGTTATATCTCCCGGTTCAAGTTTTGTAACCAAAACAAATGCTTCCACTTGAGAAAGTGCATTTGCCAATTCATCTTCTGCCGGAGCAGTTTCTGCTGTTTCGGTTTTTGGTGCAGGTACAAAATATTTTTCCAATTCCAGAGTCAATTTTTTAATTCCGTCTTTGGAAACTTGAGTCGCATTAAAATAAGCCACCAAATTGGCATCTGCGCCTGGAAGTGATTCAAGTAACGCATTTAAATCAACAACTTCCGGTGCGCTGGCCTTTTGAGCTTCGGTATTTTCCGGAGCCACTACGTCCACGGCAACATTTTCTTCTACTCCTGCCGGGGCCGGAAGTCCTATGAATTTACCGAAATTATTATAAAAAGTTTCCGGAAAAACGCTATATCCGAGTCCAACGGCTCCTCCAAAAACAACAACTATAGTTAGTGCCAAAGCCACTTTTTTAAAAAGTGAACCGGCACCCGCTGCAGCTTGTTTTATAATTTGTCCATTCTGTGGAGCTGGCATCGCTGTAGGCGTAGGTGCTGGAACATTTGCTACCGGTTTTGGTTGTGAAGGCAGCTGAAATGTTGTTGGTTTTGCCGCCACTGGTGCAGAACTTACCGGCATTGTAGCTGGAGCTGTTGGCGTAACCGAGGCTGCGATTGGCGCAGCAACTGGCTTTGGAACGCTTATAGCTGCAACTGGGGCCGCTTGCGCTACCACAGGAGGCATTGTAGGCGCAGGTACCGCCGGTGCAACTGGCTTTGGAGCAGGAGTTACTGGTGCCAAAACTGGCGCAGCACTAACTTGTAATGGCTTGGCCGGCGTCATTGGAGTTGCTACAGCCGGACTTGGTGAAATAGGCTGCAGAGCAGGTGTTTGTGGATTCAAAGGGTTTGTAGGTTCCATATTTTTTTGTTTTTATTTAGTATTATTATTTTTGAAATTTTATTTTCGCCCATTTTTATTTATTGAACATTTTTAGCTTTCAAATTTTGGAAGTACATTGTCTATTGTTCCCCATTCACAATCTTCAAGTGCAGGAACAATCAAAGTTACGTTGTCGCCAACTTCTGCTCTGTAATAAGTAACGGAAGCCAAAAGCACTTTATATGCCTTTCCGCTGGCCAGAACTTTATATTGTCCATCTTCATAAACAACTGGGCCAACCACACGCTTTCTTTCCACAGGTCCAATTTGTTTATATAAAAATGAGCCGTCGTCACTTATCGTAAGTTTTAATACATCGCCTGCGACAAGTTTTGATTTGCTGGCATAATTTGCCGGCACAGGATAAGACTTCCCGTCCGGTCCAATCATATTTTGTCCATCAAAAACGCCTTCCACAATTTGGCCGGCTTCTGATGTTGATTTTAAGCTTCCTGCTTTTTTGGAATATTGGCCTTTCAAATCTCCGGTTCCGGCAAGTTCACTAATTATTTGACGCGCCGAACGCAAATTAGATTCAGCAGAGTCTAACATCTCTTTTAACAAAGCAAGTTTATCTGTGAGAGCCATAATTTATATTTTTGTTATAATTTATTTTATTTAATGGATAGATTATACCAAATTTTTTGGTTTTTTACCAGCCAAAGCTAAGGCTGGGTGCCATGCCCAAGCGGGGCTGGCCAAGGCTCTTAACATATTCCTATTTTGTTTCCTCGATCTTCAGGTAGTGCGATTTCTTGAGATATATATCAAAAAGAGCTCTGCGTGCAATTCCTACGTTGCTAAATATGC
>Ga0172379_10009112_pt1 | contig 12306 bp, 6 predicted proteins | sample GrowelOW334metaG_FD_119756 | JGI IMG/M metagenome (GOLD analysis project Ga0172379, IMG submission 119756) | Groundwater microbial communities from an aquifer near a municipal landfill in Southern Ontario, Canada - Groundwater well OW334 metaG | ecosystem: Environmental > Aquatic > Deep... | reverse complement strand
CCAATCCGAATGACGCTTTGACTTTTTTGTGCACTCAGGACGGAATAACAACGAACCCGGCCTGCGCGGATCTGACATACGGGCAGACGGCATACGAATTCAACTGGGATATTTCCGGCCCTCTGGCGCCGGTTGGCATCGAGGAAGACCAATACAGAGTCTTTTTAAGCGCCGCGGACGGCGTGGGGAATTTAACGACGCACGCCGCGCCCATCATCGGCGCCATCGCCGTTGTTGACAACACCGGCCCGGTGACTATGGTTAAATATTTCAAAAACGGCAATTTCAATCAGACATTCACCGTCGGAAACCATGACAACAACATCGCCACTCCCAATATGCCGATTGTCAATGCCGGCGCCGTTTATGTCGAAATAACCGCCGACGAAAAACTGGGAGCCACGCCCTCAATTTATTTTTTCCTTCCGAACGCGGCTTCGCCGCGCTACGAGGGAGTTCCGCAGCCGGACGCTCCTTTGACGGTTCCTTTGTATCAGGGCTGCAACCAGAACCTGGCATGCGATTACTGCACGGGGCTTAACTGCGCGGGGTTCGATTCCGTAACAACGCCATGCTCGGTTTTTAGAGCCTGCTTCGATGTGACGACCGCGACGAACAACGGTTATGCAGCAGTCACGACATTAGCCATGGACCGTTTGTCGAATCAGGCATGGAACATAGACAACGCGCACGCCATAGCGGACCAGCATGACGCCGACAAACTAAGCGACGATAAATATCCGGCCGGCGCCGGCGACGGGAAGCCGAGTTATGTGCTGCCGATTTATGGAACGGCGGAGCCGGACACGGCGATCGCGGAGGGCCAGTTTTTCGCGATAGACACTTATTTGCCGGCAACGCCTTCGATCAGCCTGCCCATCGCGCCCTGCGACGGAATTATAGCGCGCGCCGAGATGTCATGTTTAAACACGGCGCTGACCGTGAAAAATCCTACACTCTCATGGACCACTCTGAATAACGGAATAGACGACGACAACCCCGGAGGCACGGGAACCTCGTGCATCAGTGAATTGTTATGCGGAGGCACGGATGTCGACGGAGACGGCTGCATGGATTGCGTCGACGAGGAATGCCTTAACGGCATCGACGACGACAGCGACGGGATGATAGACGAGGACGGCAAAATATGCCTCGGAGAAGGCACGGCAGGATGGGAAATTGCGCAATGGAAATTGCAGGTGGCGACAAGCCCCACATTCTCGCCGGAATCGATTGTAGCTGAACCCATAGTCGCGTCTAACGTAAAACAACTGGCGAACCTTCCTGAACGCGCTCTCACCAGCCCATATTACTGGCGGGTTGCGCCATACGATATGGCAGGCAATATGGGGCCATACAATCCTGATTCGACCGGCTATTTCACTTTCGGAATCGACACGCTGCCGCCGGCGATAACAGTTAATTATTATCTGGATCAAAACTGCACGGTTCCGATGCCGACAGGCCCGGACGGAACGCCGATCACAGGCGACACGGCAATGGACCCGAGCAAGATTGTCTGTTTGAAAATCACGACAAACGAACCGCCCGCTGCGGATGGAATGCCGGTATTCGAGACGTGGCAACTCGGAAGGAAAGTCGAGGGGCCATTCGCTGTCTCGGCATGGAGTCCCCCATCGGCCACGGTTTTCAAGGCAACGTTCGAGGTGGCCGCGAAAGGCGCCGCCCAGAAATATCTTGATGGAGAAGTGCAGCTTAAGTTTAATGCAAAAGATCTTTACGGAAACCAAATGGTTGGCGGCGACCCTGTTTCCGGGGCTAAGTTCATAGTGGATGCCGTGGCGCCTGAAATCAATTGCTCCGCCGAACCGGCGCTCGCATCAATGGACAGAAACCAAAACGGCATTCCCGGCGAACTTGAGGGCGATGCGATAGATGTTAACTGCCATGTCACGAAGTACATAGGAGACTCGTTCCGCGTGCGCGTGAAACAGAACCACTTCATTATCGCTCCGGCGGCTCTGAACGATGGGATAGACAACGACTGCGACGGCAAGATCGACGAGGAACTCCTCGACGGCCTGGACGACGATGTCGACGGAATGATCGATGAAGACACTGGCACGACCGGGCAGAAACCCGGAAGCGGCTGCTGGGTCCAGTTGGACTATACGGAAACATCCAGCTATGACTATTCCGGCAAATACAATGTTGTCGGAACGAACTACGACGGAACCGCAACAATCACGGCCGGCGACACTAATCCGGCAAGCAGGTTCTACCTTACCGACCTTGCGGGGAACGGGATGCTCGTCACGACAACGTTCGAGGTGGACACGATACCGCCGTCTCCGGCGGCTCTCGTTGTTCCGGCGCATAACGCTACGCTGAACAACAGCAAGCCGCAAATCGGCTGGCGTCTCGATTCCCGCGCGCCCGACCTTTACCAATACAGGGTCGAAGTCGCCACAAGCGCAGCCTTCATCGATCTGGCCGCCGACAAGGTGGTCAATGACGACGGTTACTCTACAAGTTTCTTCTCGTCGATTCAGGGCGACGACATTAATATTGATTGCGGAACGCCCCTGCAACACTGCGATCATCTGACTGACAATAAATATTACTGGCGCGTCTACTCTTACGACCGCGCGTATAACAGGAGCGACTCGAGTCTCGTTTATACATTCTATATAGAAACAGCGACTCCCAGCATTCCAATATTCACCAGCGTAACCACGCCGACGCAATCGCCATCGACAGCGCTCTCGGGCAGCACGAATCCGCCGGAGCCGAACGCTAATGTCAACATTTTCGTGAACGGACAATACGTCGGCACCGTATTAGCTAATTCATCCGGCCAGTTCCAGGTCAAAATCGACTATGACGGCGACGGATTCCTGGGCGAAGACCCCATCGACAACGTCGATAACGACATGGACGGCCTGATCGACGAGAATCCGGATGGAATCTTCCTCACGGAAGGTCAAAATATTATTGAAGGCCAAGTGATCGACAAAGCGGGGAACGTAGGCAACAGCGGTTGCGTGTCGACGCCGCCTTTATACAATGCGGTTAAACAGCAATGCATAGTCACGCGGGATTCCGGGCCGCCGCAGTTCTCGATCACCTATTATCGGGACGCGGCGTTCACGCAGGCTCTTCCAATCGCCGATGCGGCCACAGGTAAGCAGGCGGCGCCGGCGGGGACTGTATACATGCGCATATCAGCCTCCAAGGAACTCTCGCAGGGCGGCGCGCCCAACCCGCCGACATTTACTGTTGATTTTCAGGGCTCTCAGGATGTCGGAGTCACTCAGGCCGCATCAATTGGCGGCTCTCTAACAGAGTTCATAGGCTCGTTCGACGTCAATTCCGAATCTCCGCCGTCCTCATTCGACGGAGACGCGAAAATAATCGTCAGGGGCATAGACAGCCAGGGCAACCAGACGCCCGCCAATCAACTGCCGAATCACGGCGCGTATCTGGCTGTCGACACGCAGAATCCGACTTTCATTGTTTCGTACTGGAGCGACTCGTCTTTGATGACGCCAATCGGACCCGGCAAGCTGCTGCTGCCTGTTACGAAGGAAAGATCAATATACCTGAAAATTGAGGCGAACCAGCCTCTGCGCGAAGCGCCCCATGTCAGTGTCAATCCGGCGGGATCCGCGGATATGATCGACGCGTTGGCGACCTCCGTAAACAATTCAAAAAGCAACTTCAAGGTAAAATACGACGCGCATCAGGCAGACGGCTCCTCTTATGTCGACGGCCTTGCGCTCGTTACGGTTACCGGCGCCGACATTGTCGGAAATCTCGCGACGGATGCAACGCCAAGCGGAGGCAGTTTCGTAATAGATACAACGCCGCCGCAGCCGCCCACGTTAGTATTGCCCGAGCCGGAAACATATTTCACGACATCATCAGGAAGCGGCTCCGTTGTGGACGCCTCCGGACTTGCCGAGGCGCAGGCCAAGGTTGAAGTGTTCGCGCGGATCAACTTGGGGACGACGAGCCCTGACGACGCGCTGGACAACGACGGGGACGGGCGCACTGACGAAGAGCCCAACGATTCCGACGGAATAGACAGCGATCACGACGGCTTCATAGATGAAGACACGACGAGCCAGACCTGCGGCGCAAATCAAATATGGAGCTTCAATAGCAGCGCTTGCATTAATGTGCCTTTAACGCCGGCCGTGCCTGACGGGACCGCGACGACCAATGCGTCCGGCGGTTATACGGTCAATATATCCGGCATCGTTTCAGGTGTTAATTATATATACGCGCGCGCAACCGACGAAGCAGGCAACATAAGCGCGTTCAGCGCCCCGGCGGTTTTGATCGCCCGGATTGGCGAAGTCATCACGCTGAGCCATGAATACATGACCGGGTGGAACCTTGTCGGTATTCCCCTGCAGCCTAATTCTGCGTCGCCGGCAACCGCTCTGCAGTTGGACAATGTGGAATTCTTCCAGCTTAAAAACGGAGTGTACGTATACAACGCCGGCCTCGACCGCGCGGCGCCCGGCGTGTGTTATTGGGCGTATTTCCCGGAAAATATGACGGCGGTCGCGCATGGCATTAATTCAACAACGAATACTGTTGCGCTGTCGCCCGGCTGGAATCTGGCCGCTCTGCCGTATACCAAGTCGGTTCCGTGGAACAATACTGTAAACGTGCAATCTTACGGGAACACTTATACTATAGGCAGCGAAGAAGCGAATGAGTTTGTGGAAAGCTCGATATATTTGTACAACGGCACGACGCCGCCATACGGCTACGTCGGCCCGAAAGATATTAATGCGGGCGTTATGCTCGAACCGTGGGTAGGTTTTCTGATAAGGGCGAAAAAGGCATGTTCGCTTGTGTTCCCGAGCCAGTATCAAGTCAATCCGTAGGCTTTTCGGGAGACAGGCGGAAAATGGCCGCCGACAAAGCGGCCGGGACGGGAAGTTAATGAAACCAGGCGTTAAAAGAACAACTTACGGCATGATCGCGCTTTTGTTGGCGTTCTTTTCGCTTGCGACGGCGTTCGGCGCCCGGCCGGCCTCGGCCGAAACAGACGAGGAAATTGCCGGCGCGTTTCTGAATTATTATGCGCCTCAAACGGAGACGCAGGAAGGCGCGTCGCGCGCCGCGTCGCAAACGTGGCTTGGCGAAAGGCGGGACGACGCGACATTCGCGCAGTTGCGGCTTCTTCGCAACTGGGACCGCCTGCAACCTGAAACCCGCGAAAAGCTTGCCGATGTGATTCAGTTTACGCCTGCTCGCGATGGAAAGAGATATGTGCTGGCGGGCCCGAGTTATACGACCTGCATGTCTCTTCTCGAAACGAGCGTCGTTAAAACCGAACAGACTGAACATTTCAAAGTATATTATACGCTTTCGGGCGTTCATGCTGTCGGCGGCACGATTACGAACGGTGTTCCGACATATATATCAGATGTTCTCACGATCCTTGAGCAGACGTGGAATCACGAGGTAAATGTTCTCGGACTGCCTGCGCCGCCGCTGCCTGCGGGAAACAGATATGATATTTATGTTTGCGATCTTTTCGGCGCGGTTCCCGGCGTGCTCGGCAGAACGAACACAACGGAGACCAATGGCTTGTCCGCGCAGTCATTTATTGAAATCGACAACGATTACACCAACACGAACCCGACGATTCATTTATATAACGGAATCACGATCATGCAACTGGTTGAAGTGATCGTGGCGCACGAGTTTTTCCACGCGATTCAGTTCGGAATGAACTGGAGTTCGCCGTCCTACTGGCTGATGGAAATGAGCGCGACGTGGATGGAGGACGAAGTATATCCCGACGTCAACGATTATGTGCCGCAGTATCTATCAGACCGATTTGCTAATACATACGTTTCGATTGATCACTTCAGCAACTACGACGTTTATGCATACGGCTCTTCCGCATTCTTAAAATATATCACTGAACATGTGGGCGGCAGGGCATTTGTGCCCACACTTTGGCTTGATTTGCAAACCGCGTGCACAAATACGCAGAACTATCCATGGTGCGCCGAGGCGGTGACGGAAATCCCGCTGATTTCCACGTCCTTGGCTGATTTATCGACAACCCTTCCGGCGGTATTCAGGGATTACTCAACCGCGATATTCACTAAAGATTTTGTTGACGGCCCGATTTATCCGGCGGTGACGACTCAATCGCTGGGCAGCAGTTATCCGATTCAGAGAAACGACAGCCTGGATCATCTGGCGGCGAGATATTACACGCTCACAGCGCCGGCTGGGACGCAGACGCACAGGCTTTCGCTGGGTTTCACAGGCTCATCGTCCGCTTCTTGGGAAGTGGCGGTAGTCACAATCGGGCAGGATGGCTCGAAAACCGTAAATAACATGACGCTCAATTCAGGAAGCGGGGCGATCACGCTTCCCGGCTTCGGGGCCTCATTCACTTCAACGGTTGTGATAGTAAACAATGTTCATGCGACGGCGAACGGCAAATCATATACATTGAACATAACGGCGCCGGTGGGATGCGGAATCGCGGAGACATCAGCGTCTATCTCAACAGGATGGCATCTCATATCGTTGCCTTTAATACCGGACAATACAAGCGTGGCGAGCGGCCTTAACCTTGGCGTCGGCGAATATCTTCTGGCATACGATTCCGGATCGCAGCAGTTGGTGGACAGCGTCAACAACAATCCGGCTTTTCCGGGCATTGGAGCTGCCGGTCGCGGTTTCTGGCTTAACCGCACTGTCGCGGGCGCCTTGACATCGTTGTCGTGTCCCAATCAGAACGCGGAGCAAACGATTCTGCTGAAAAGCGGCTGGAATATAATCGGGAATCCGTTCGGTTCTCAAGTCGCATGGGGCGACGCAAAAATCAGCGCCGCGCTTCCCAGCGCGCCGAACGACAGCTCAACGCTCGCTTCCGCTGAGGATAAAGGATGGCTTTCCGGCTCTTTATATGACTGGAATGGAGTCTCTTATAGCGTCTGGCAGCCAAACAACGGCTACAGCCTTGAGCCGTGGAAAGGCTATTGGCTGAAAGCGAAACAGGATGTGGTTTTGAAGATAGCGGCCCCCTGAATCATGGCCGGCGGGAGCGATTGAAAAATATATTTTTTAAAATTATTTTAGAAAGTGATGTTTATGGATATATATAAGTTGATACATACCCGCAAGTATTGTATAATTGGGTATACTTTCTTTGGTCAAACACGGAGCGCGACTCCGTAAATATGAAAAAGTTTTATAATACATAATAGGTGGTGGCGCAAATGAAAAAGACATTGTTGGTGACAGCGGCGGTTTTAGTTGCGATGATGTGCTGTTCGCGCGCATTCGCGGCGGGAACTGCAAGCAACTGGAATGTGAAGCTGACTTTTTCGACAGACAGCACGGCGGATGTTTATCCGCTCGTGATTGGCGAAGGGCAGGCGGCAGACGAACTTCTGAAGCCCCCGCCGCTTCCCGGCTCGAGCGTAACGGGCAATGTTAGCGATGCGGTTATAAACGCGTATGTGGTTTCCGCTTCAGCCGCGAGGCAGGCAGCGAAAAGCATAGGCGTTCCGGACACGGCGGTGCCAGGCCGCGTGTGGCCCGTCGAGGTTCAGGTCGAACAGGCCGGCGCGACGGTCAGCCTCGATGTGGATTTCACGGAATTCTATGATGGATATACTTTTACGGCCATCAATCCAGAAACGGGCGAATTCAAAGTGTTCAGCCGCTCCAACAGCAAACAGGCTGTTATGACCGCGGCGACCGCGGGAACAAAAACCCTGTACATCATGGCCGGCAAATCGGCGTCTTTTGCCGTGGCGACCCCCACAAACACATTCGGGGCAGTGCGCATAGCCGGGATGGGCATGAAACCCGGAATCAATGTTTATAAAGATGGAAGCCAAATCGCGACCACAAACGAAAGCGGCACTTTCAACGCAGCCGCGCTTTCTCTGGGAACGCACAAAATCAGAGTCGACGCGCCGCGCTTTGTCGGCATGGAGATGACGATTAATGTGACCGCCTCAGGTTCGAACATCGTTTTGCCCGACATCTATCCCGGCGACATCAATGATAACGGCATGATCAATCTTAACGACCTTACTATGATGAAAAGCACGTTCAATAAGACATCCACGCAAGAAGGGTACAATGCTCTCTGCGACATCAACGGCGACAATGTTGTAAATCTGTCAGACCTCGCGTTGATGAAATACGGATTCAACAAGATTGAAAGCTGGTATGGCCATTAAGCCATAGTCGCCCAAGCTTGACCGGTTAGATAGCCGCAACCTATTGGAATTTATATGACGATCAAAGGGGCCGTGTTAAAGCGGCCCCTTTTCTATTTGTGTGTGCCCGGCTCTAAAGGCGGATTCGGGATAATTCTTATGACCTAATGAAAGGGAGAAGTTCTTGACCGGGCGCTGTTGAGGTTATTTTGCGAAGTTGTCGCGAATGGTATCTGCGAGGCAAAAGCAGGCGGGGAGAACGTTGGCGATTTCCTCGCGCGGGTCGATCGGGTTGTACCAGTAGAATGGATTTACCCATGTTTCCGGGCGGACGGGCGAAACGCCGAGTTTACCGATTTCGATCAGAAAGGCGAGTATTCCGCACTCGTCGTACATCCAGTCGTTGATGCTTCCGTTTGTCGAATACATTTTATAGGATGGTTTAACCGTATAAGGCGCGTTCTGGCTTTTCGACATTTCCGAGCCGATATCCATGAACGCGTCATGGTCGCGGCACTTGTCCGGCGTGTGGTTGTAAGGGAAAAGAATGGCCGAACCGAAGCTGTGGAATGCGATGGAGGCCTTGAAGTTGCGGCTTAGAACGAAGTCGCGGAAAAGGCTGGATTCGCTTTCCGAGCAGGGCGCTTCGCCGCGATAATAAGGCGAGATTTTGACCGGGCTGCCAGCGAACAGAGAACGCGGGAAGTGGTAGAACGCGGTCGGGAAGTTGCGGTTGAGGTCCACGCCGCGCGAGTTGCCGCGCTTGAAACCGAGGCCGAGTCCGGCAGCCAGTTGTTTTTCAACCGCCGCGTATCCGTCCGGATTCAGAACAGGCAACACCCACGCGTTAATGAGATCCAAAGAATCCCGGCCGCCGCCCAGCGAATAGTGGCGAATCAGCGATAGCGCCGTCTCGGTTCCGATGAATTCCACCGCGTGCGTAAGCCCGAAAAATAAAACCTCCGGCTTGCGGAAATCGCCGTCCCCGAAACAGATTGCCTTGATAGGGCGGCCTTCGGTGGACCTCCCAAGCTCAACCGTTTCAACAGGAACGGACGATGCGGCTGCCAGTTCGGCGATCTCGCTTTCGAGACCGGCCAGCGTGTGGTAGTTTGTATTGCGTATGAAGCGAGTCATTCGTTCTCCGGCCGGGAAACGCCCGGCATGTTTCTGGATTTCCATTCTATTATATTACTTTTGTTTCGATCAAGCCATTTGCCCGCATTTTTCAAAACATAATTTGGTCGCAGCATGGTGCGCCCGCGCGCTGATTCCCGATTGTGATAACTGTAACGTCGTCTTAGTTGGTTTTGCCAAGAACAAGGCTCTCAGGTATAATGATCGCGAAAAAGAAATGAAAAGAAGACGATTCTATGGGCGCGGAACACGAAAGATATATGAAGCGGGCGCTTGAGCTGGCCGGGTTTGGACGCGGCCGGACGTCGCCGAATCCGATGGTCGGCTGCGTGATAGTGAAAGGCGGCGCCGTCATAGGCGAGGGCTGGCATCATGGAGCGGGGCTGCCGCATGCCGAGGTTGAGGCGTTGCGGGCGGCGGGCGAAGACGCGCGAGGCGCGACGCTCTACGTGAATCTCGAGCCATGCTCGCATCAGGGGCGCACGCCGCCCTGCGCGCCGGCGGTCGTCCGCGCGGGAGTCGCCGCGGTCGTGGCGGGCATGACCGATCCGAATCCTCAGGTCGCCGGCCGCGGGTTTGATTTGCTGCGAAGCAACGGAGTGAATGTTGTCTCCGGCGTTCTCGAATCCGAATGCCTTAAGCTTAACCGAGGGTTCGTGAAGGTTATGACAAAGGGGCTGCCGTTTGCGACGCTGAAATCGGCGATGACGCTTGACGGCAAGACGGCGTCGCAAACGGGAGATTCGAAATGGATATCGTCCGGGGAGAGCCGCGCGCGGGTTCACCGCATGAGGGGCGAGACAGACGCGGTTATAGTGGGCGCGACGACGATGCTGAAGGACGACCCGGCGCTGACGAGCCGGGTTCCGGACCCGGAAAAGATTAAAGATCCGTTTCGCGTTGTAATTGACGATCAGCTTCTGACGCCGCCCGGCTCGAATTTCGCGAGGCTCGCGGGTGACGGGAAAACTGTAATCATAACGACAGAGACGGCGCCGGCGGACCGGGAGGCGGAACTCGCCCGGCTCGGCTGCCGGGTTATAAGAGTCGCGTCTGACGCGGCGGGGCGGCCCGAGCCGGAGGCGGCGTTGCGAAAGCTCGTCGAGCTTGGAGCGCTCAATGTAATTATCGAGGGCGGCGGAACGCTGAATTTTTCCTTTTTAAGCGCCGGCCTGATAGACGATGTTATGATATTCATCGCGCCGCGGCTGCTCGGAGGCCGGGAAGCGGTCACTTTTCTCGAAGGGGCCGGGTTCGAGTCTGTCGCGGAATCGGTTTCGCTGAAAAACATAAGAGTTTCGCTGTCCGGGCCCGACATAGTTGTCGAAGCGGAAATAGACCGCGTTTAGATTTCCAAACAGCGCGGCGAAGCGTTTGACGCGCGACTTGTTCGGCGATATACTGGAAAGCGATTTTAATGCCGGATTCATAGGGGGCAAGCGTTTTGTATTTCGAAAAGCCTGGACCGAAAAACACGGACGAGACGCTGGAGCTGGCGCGCAGTGAGGCGGCGGCGCGCGGGATCGGGCATGTGCTGGTTGCGTCGACATACGGAGACACCGGGGTGAAGGCGGCGGCGTTGTTCGCCGGCGGCCCGGCGCGGGTGATAGTTGTCACGCACAACGCCGGGTTCAAGCAGGAAGGCGTGTGCGAACTCGATCCGGCGAAGGCGGAAGAGATAAGGAAGAACGGCGCGCTGATACTAACGGGAACGATGGTGACGCGAGGGCTCGGCTGCGCGATAAGGGAGCGGTGCGGGAATTACTCTGAAGAGGTAATTGTCGCTGATACGCTACGGATAATCGGCCAGGGGGTGAAGGTTTGCGTGGAGATGGCGGCGATGGCGTGCGACGCGGGGCTGATTCCGGCGGGCGACGTTATAGCGGTGGCCGGAACCGGGCGCGGAGCGGACACTTGCCTGCTGGTGAAGGCGAATTCGTCAAATAAATTTTTCGACATAAGAGTGAAAGAGATAATCGCCAAGCCGCTTGCTTGGTGAGCGAAGGAAAGCGGGCGGCGGGACCGCGGCCCGACAATAAAACAGCAGGGGAAGCGCGCAAATGGCAAAAGTAGCGAGAGCGTTAGTGTCGTTCATAGACGGTTCGTTCGTATACGTTGATCTGGCGAAGAAGATCGAGGGCAAGGATCAGTCGCTTTTCTGCCACAAGATCATAGGCGTTCCGGAAGGGACGCCGGCGGACAAGCCGACGATCGCGAATGCCGTTGTGCGGCAGTCGAAGGCCGGCGCTTGCCTCGAGATGATGATTCCGATGAACAGGATCAACGCGATTGCGATTCAGGAAGAATTTCTCGGGAAAGACATTCCGACGGATATGCAGGATTTATGGAAATGAGCGGGATGGCGCCTGAGCGATCGCGGCGATGACGTAAATGTTTGGCTTTAACAGGCATTAAAAAGGGCGGTTTTTAAACCGCCCTTTTTCATTTCAGTGGAATTAGCCGGAATAATGGAAAATCAATACATTCCGCGTTTTCGAAGCGAGCGCTGCCGGTCGAAGATGTATTTAACGATTTTGTCCTGTTCGCCGGGCCTGATTATCTCGTATCTGATCTGGCTTTCGTACGAGACCTGAGCGCCGGTTTTCACTTCGTTGCATGCAGTGACTTTTCCGACGAGAGTAACCTGAACGTCGCCGGGAAGGTTGTAGTTGATTTCAATGTAGTTGTCCGGCGTCAGCTTTGCGATGGTTGCGATAACGGCGTTGTCCTGACTGATGGAAACGGTGTCGCCTTTTTTGATATCCGAAATAGGGGTGACCGGATCGCGAAGAATCCTGTAGGTAAGCGGAAGTTTGTCTTTCAAGCCGACTGAGCCGGTGTCGGAAGTGATGCGGAACTGGTCTTCCGCTGGACGGTTGATCTGGACCGTGGGCGGTTCTCCGGGGTGGATGATAGAGACTTCGCCGGAGAACGAAATGTCCCTGTTTTCGGTGTGAATGGTGATATCGAGCGGAATGCCTTTTTTGAT
>Ga0172379_10009111_pt1 | contig 12306 bp, 7 predicted proteins | sample GrowelOW334metaG_FD_119756 | JGI IMG/M metagenome (GOLD analysis project Ga0172379, IMG submission 119756) | Groundwater microbial communities from an aquifer near a municipal landfill in Southern Ontario, Canada - Groundwater well OW334 metaG | ecosystem: Environmental > Aquatic > Deep... | reverse complement strand
GGACGATATTACCCAGCAAAATGCAGCTTTAGCCGAACAAGCGGCGGCGGGCAGTATCGCTATGAGCGAGCAGTCTACCAATATGACCAAGTTACTCAGTTTCTTTAAAGTAAGCTCGAAGAAAGGCGCTTCTGCACCGGCGAAAGCAATCGAGCCTAGTAAAGCGCCAGTCGCTCCAGTAGCGGCACCAAAGCCTGTAGCACCTGCTTCGTTTAGCAAGCCAAAACACGATGATAGCGAGTGGGAAGAGTTTTGACCTGACGCTAACTGAAATCGATGTTTTATGATGATGATTGGGAGGACAAGTGTGACAAAGATCGAGCAACTGGAAAGCGAACTAAATCAAAAAATAAATGAATTAAATGAAAGTTTGAATGTCCAATATTTGTTGCGTGAAAGACTGAAAAGCAACACTAAAACTATGGGAGAAGTTGAAAACCAGCTTAAGGTCGTAAAAACCTATTTAAAAGATTCAAACGAATATATTCATAGCTTAAAACAGGAAAACTGCGACCTTAAATTATCATGCGACGTATGGATGAAGCGAGCCATAAAGCTTGAGTTTGAGGTTTTAAACGCTCGTGATGCGGCAAAAAAATAGTTGTGCTCGGCGAAACAAAATCACAGTACTTGAGACGAATTTGAAATTCTTTGCCGATTCACCTCGTTCCCGCGTTAGAACGATAAAGATAAATGAAATCAATGGAATGAAAAAATGACTGCATACACGACTCATAAACCTAACCTTGCCGCAGTGGTGTTGCAAGAAAAGGAATGCGCACAGTTTAGCGACCTGATCTACCGCAGCGCCGGCATCAACATGTCGCCCGCCAAGAAGCCGCTGGTGACCAGTCGCTTGGCGAAGCGGCTAAAACACTACGAATTGTCGAGTTATGGCGAGTATTTTCAAATGATTACCTCAGCCAACGGAAAAGCGGAACTGCAAATGGCGGTGGATTTGCTCACCACCAACGAAACGCACTTCTTCCGTGAACCCAAACATTTCGATTTTCTGCGCCAGCGCATTTTACCGCAGCGAAAACCTGGCAAGACCTTGCGCATCTGGAGCGCCGCCTGTTCCACCGGTGAGGAACCCTACAGTATTGCGATGCAGCTGGATGAAGTATTGGGGGGCGCCCCGTGGGAAATCGTTGCCTCCGACCTTAGCACACGGGTGCTGGAAAAAGCGCGCGCCGGACTTTACCCTATGGCGCGTATGCCGGAAATCCCCAAGTATTATTTGTCAAACTACTGTCTTAAAGGCACCGGCACTCAGGAAGGAATGTTACTGATCGAGCGCAAACTGCGCGAGCGCGTACAGTTCATGCAACATAATCTCACCGAAGCGCCGCCGAAACTGGGCGAATTCGATGTGATATTCCTGCGCAACGTCATGATCTATTTCGACCAGGACACCAAACGCCAGGTTGTATCGCGCCTGCTGTCTCTGCTGCGCCCCGGAGGACATTTTTTTGTCGGCCATTCCGAGACGCTAAATGGCATAAACGAAGACATGCGGCTGGTGCAGCCGTCCGTTTACCTGAAGCCCTGAAATGATAAGGCCCTTGCATCCGGTAGAGATATTTCTGCAGCCCGGCGATCATTACTTCGCTGACCGGGACACCCGCATCCGCACCGTGCTGGGTTCATGCGTTTCGATGACCTTTTGGCACCCGCAACTGCTGGTAGGGGGAATGTGTCACTACATGTTGCCGGAGCGCGGCAGCGAACGCCGTGAAGGTGATTGGCCTGCGCCGGACGGGCGTTATGCCGATGAGGCTATTGGACTGCTGCTGGAGAAAATGGATGTTGTCGGCGCGCGCCATAAGGAATATCACGTCAAGTTATTTGGCGGCGGCAATATGTTTCCCGAAACGAATAAAAATATGAATATGATGTCCCAGATCGGTACCCGGAATGTGCAAGCTGCGCGACAACTTATAGAACAACATGGCTTTACTTGCGTGGCCGAGCATCTGGGTGGTATCGGGCATCGCAATGTGATTTTTGAAGTGTGGAGCGGCGAGGTTTGGCTTAGGCACTGCGATATGTTGTCCATAGCCGAGGAAGCAATAGACAGGAGCCTGAGGTGACTCAGATTAAGGTGCTGATAGTGGATGACTCCGCTGTAGTACGGCAAGTATTGACAGCAAATCTGTCGCAGGATCCGGGCATTAAGGTGATAGGCGCCGCTTCCGACCCGGTATTCGCCATGGCGCGAATGCAGACGCAATGGCCTGATGTGATTGTGCTGGACGTGGAAATGCCGCGCATGGACGGAATCACGTTTTTGAAAAAGCTGATGGCCGAACGCCCCACGCCGGTAGTCATTTGCTCCACGCTGACCGAGAAAGGCGCTGAAACCACCATGCAGGCGTTGGCGGCGGGGGCGGTGAGTATCGTCACCAAGCCTAAGGTAGGGCTCAAGCAATTTCTGCAGGAAGATTCGGAAAGTCTGGTTACCGCAGTCAAAGCCGCCGCCCGCGCCAACCTGCGTCGATTGGCTGCATTGACTGCCGTCGTGCCGGTGCAGGCTAAATTAACGGCAGACGCTATTCTCCCGGCTACTTTCCACGCCATGGCCGAAACGACTGACCGGGTCGTCGCCATAGGCACCTCTACCGGCGGTACGCAGGCGCTGGAAGTGGTGTTGACCGCCTTGCCGCGCGTTTGTCCCGGCATCGTTATCGTGCAGCATATGCCGGAAAAATTTACCGGGGCTTTTGCCGATCGTTTGAACAACCTGTGCCGGATTGAGGTGCGCGAAGCCGTCAATGGCGACCGGGTGTTGCCGGGACGAGCACTGATCGCACAAGGAGGGAGGCACATGCTGCTTAAGCGCAGCGGAGCGCACTACCATGTTGAGATCGTGGACGGGCCGCCTGTCACTCGTCATCGTCCGTCGGTTGATGTGTTGTTCCGCTCGGTCGCCAAGTGCGCGGGCAAGAATGCACTGGGCATCATCATGACCGGCATGGGCGATGACGGTGCCAAGGGCTTGAAAGAAATGCACGACATGGGCGCGCGTACCGTAGGGCAGGATGAGGATAGCTGTGTGGTGTACGGCATGCCGAAAGAGGCGGTCAAACTGGGCGCGGTGCACAGGGAGTTGCCGCTGGACCGGATCGCTTATGAGATTGTGGCGTATGGCGCTGTGAAGCAGAATGTCGAAATACCGTAGTTCTACTTTGTCAGATTATACGCAAGCTCGTCATCCTCGCCGGGAGCGGGGATCCAGTGCCATGGATGGTAAGCAAAATCCATCCCTGAAGCCTGGATTCGCTTCGCGGTCTACGGCTCCGGCACAAATCTGTCTGGAACAGATTTGCATTTACCCGAAGGGCGTCAGGCAGGATAGCCTGACATGAATCCCTGCCGGAATGACGATTCTGGATTGTGCGTTCATTGAATCTGACAATGTAGAAGTAGTGACTGAATAATGAAACTTGGTAAACCCACAAAATTCCCACCGGAGAGCAGCATTGGGCTTGCGCAGGAAATAGGCCCGGTCGGCACCCTGCAATCCGAACTCTATCGGCACATGGCGGAGGACATGTCCGCCCCGGCCGTTTTCGTGGCCGACCCCGGTGATGGCTACCGGCTGCTCCATGCCAGCGCAACTTGCCGGCATTTCGGTAATAGCTGCGAAACTCTGCAGGGCACGCCTCTGCCGGAATATATCCCGACGCTCACCCAGGCCAAGTTGAAACAGTTATGGCGGGAGGTCGGCGAATATAACACGACATCCATGGAGACCGATTACCGCTTGGCATCGGGCTCGCGTATCGCCGTCGAGATCACTTTCAGCCTGCTTGAGCATGACGGACGTGAACTGATGGTCGGTTATATCTGCGACATCAGTGAGCGCCGTGTACTGGAGGCCGAACGCCTGCGCCTGGCTGAAGAGGTTGCCGGACAGGAAGCCGAGTTTCGATATCGGGAGATATTTGAAAACGTCACTGACGGCATTTCCCTGCTGGACGTGGTGGATGGAGAGCGCTTCTGTTATGCAGGCATCAACCCGGCACTGGCGCGCATGACCGGCCTTGTACCGAAGAATATTCTCGGTCGGTTTATCGAAGCGACTTTGCCTGAAGATGTCGCCCGTAAAATGATCGCTAATTACCGCCGTTGCGTGGAAGCAGGCAATCCCATCGAGTACGAAGTGGAGTTGGAACGGCCGGGCGGGAGAAAAACCTTTAAATCGACGCTGATCCCGGTGCGCGACGGCTTAGGTTATATCCATCGCATTATCAGTCTAACCAGCGACATCACCGAGCGCAAGCAATACGAGACCGCGCTGTTGGCGCGTGCAGAGCTGGAACGGCGCCAGTCGCAATATTTCGCCATGGCTCCGGGCCTGTTTGCCACCATATTGTTGAAGGCAGATGGCAGCTATGCCATGCCGTTTGTCAGCGATGGCATACGCGATGTGTTCGGTATCGAGCCCGAAGCTGTCATGCAGGACATCGGGGCGCTGGCTGCGGTAGGTCATCCGGATGACATCGCGATGACGTTTCGCAAGGCTGAGGAATCGGCGCGAAACCTCACGCCCTACTATGTCGAGTACCGCATCAATCACCCGCAAAAAGGGGTGCGCTGGATCGAAGTGCGATCCCAGCCTCAAGCCATGCCGGACGGCAGTGTGCGCTGGGATGGTTTTTACCACGACATCACCGAGCGTAAGCGCATGGAGGCCGAGCTTATCAGGCAGACGAATTTACAGCGAACCCTGTTAAACGCCATGTACGATGTTGGAATGCAGTTGATGGTGGTCGAGAATGGCAGAATCATCCATGTCGGCAATCGCAAACTTGCCTATCAGTTTGGCTACACGGATGCGGAACTCGGTGCGCATCCCGCGCTCATCGACATCATTCATCCTGACGACCGGGCGCGAGTGATGGATTACCACGTTCGCCGGGTGGACGGCGAAGCGGTTCCAACCAGCTATGAGCTTGGGCTGCTCATGCGCGACGGAGAGCGGCGCGAATACGAGGTTTCCGTCGCTATCATGCCGGACACAGCCCCCATCCGCATCATCACTGTCGGCAAAGACATCACCGAGCAAGTCCGCCTGCGGGAAGCCCTTGCCGCCAGTGAGAGGGAGTTCCGCACACTCGCACAGAATCTGCCTGACGTGATGGTGCGTTACGACAGCGCGGGGCGTTTCGTTTACGTCAACGCCTTGTTCGAGCAATTGATAGGTGCGCGGCTGGACGAGATATGCGGAAAAACGCCGACGCAAGCAGGTTTGCTGGAGGCCGAATTTTTCGAGGCGTTGACCAGGCAAGTGGTGCAGTCCGGCGTCGCGCAGGAATTCGATCATTCCATGCTGACTGCCGATGGCAGTGTGCTTTATGGTCATATCCGCGTCGTCCCCGAGTTCGACGTGGACGGGCAGGTGCAATATGTCCAGATCGTGACCCGCGATATCACCGAGCGCAAACGGCAAGAAATGCTCATCCAGCAGCAACTGGAATTCGAGCGTCGGGTTTCGTACATGGCTGACCATATTGCAGGTTTCCTCTACACTTTCCGCATGCCGCCGGAAGGCCCGCCCAGCTTCCCCTATGTCAGCGCGGGGTTCCGTGACATATATGGCATGAAGCCGGAGGATGTGGCCGACGACATGGCGCCGCTGCATGCCATGGCGCACCCGGATGACCGGGAGCGCATCGAGGCTGGGCTGGAAGCGGCAGCCGAAACATTGACGCCGTTCCATCTCGAATGCCGCATCAACCACCCAGTTAATGGCGAGCGTTGGCTTGAATTCAATTCCACGCCGGTGCTGGATGTGGATGGCAGCGTGCTGTTCCACGGCTCGGCGTTCGACGTCACCGAGCGCAAGCGTATGGAAGGCGTGCTGCGCTTTATTGCCCAGCGCGGCTGGCATGATAATGGCGAAACTTTCCTGGCCGGTTTGGCGAGCTATTTGGGTCATGTGCTGGGCATGGATTATGTGATTATCGACAAGATTGCCGATGATCCTGCCAACGCTGAAACCGTCGCCCTCTACGCCAATGGTGAAGTGCTGCCCAATATGCAGTACACCCTAAAAGGCACGCCGTGCGACAACGTGATGGAAGGGACGTTGTGCTGCCACCCGGAAAATATCCAGCAACTGTTCCCTGAAGACCTCCTGCTGGTGGATATGCAGGCGGAATGCTATGCCGGTATTCCGCTGCTGGATTCCGCAGGCAAGGTCATCGGCCTGATTGCCGTACTGGACGGCAAACCGATGGAAAATACGGCATACGTCACGTCGTTGCTGCAAATGGTGGCAACCCGTGTGGCGGCGGAACTGGAGCGCGAACAGTCTGAGCGCGCGCTGGCGGAATCCAAGCAGTTCCTCAACCGGATCATCGATACCATCCCCGACCCGGTATTCGTCAAGGACAGGGAGCACCGCTGGGTTCACCTCAATCAGGCGTTTTGCCAATTTATCGGCCATCCGCTGGAGGCCCTGCTGGGCAAATCCGATTATGACTTTTTCCCCGCGCAAGAAGCCGATGTATTCTGGACCAAGGATGAAGCCGTGTTCGAGAGCGGCGAGGAGAATGTCAACGAGGAGGAGTTCACCGACCACGACGGCAACACACATTTTATCATCACCAAGAAAGTCTGCTGCACCGATGACTGTGGGCAGCAGATTCTGGTCGGCAGCATTATGGACATCACCGAGCGCAAGCGCATGGAAGATTTGCTCGCCCTGCGCGAGCAGGAGTTCCGTAGCCTGGCGGAAAACTCGCCCAACTCCATTATTCGCTACGACTGCGCTGGCCGCATCCGCTACCTCAATAGTGTGCTGGCCGGCACGTTGGGGGTTATCGACAATGAAGTGATAGGCAAGTCGCCCAGCGAAGTTTGGCCGGACGGTCGCTACGCGGAACTCCAGCGGGCCGCCGCTCAAGCGGTGGAGGCGGAGACTGATGTCACGATCGAACTTCACGAACACCTCCCGGGTGGCAAGGAGATATTCCACCAGATTCATATTGTCCCCGAGCGGGATGTGGCCGGGCAGGTGATAGGCACCATTGCTTTTGGCTGGGACATTACCGACCTCAAGCACTATACGCGGTCGCTGCTGGAGCAGGCCAGGCTGGAACAACAGCTCTCCGGCGTCGCAGCCAGCGTGCCGGGCTTCATCTTTACTCTCCGCCGCGAAACGGACGGTCGCAACTATTTCCCGTTTGCCAGTGCCGGTGTCGAGGAGCTGTTCGGCTTGCGCCCCAAGGATATCCGCGACGATGCAGCCGTGCTACGCGCGCGCTATCACCCGGAAGACCTGCCGCGCGTGTTTGCCATCTGGGGCGAAAGCGAGCAGTCGTTGTCGCCGTTCCGCATCGAACTTCGCATTTTCCATCCCGAACACGGCATGCGCTGGGTCGAAATCCGCTCCACGCCGCAACGGCAGGCGGATGGCAGTACCGAATGGCATGGTTTAATGATAGACATCACCGAGCGCAAGCTGGTTCAGGCGGCGATACAACGCAGCCAGCTGGCGCTGGAAGAGGCGCAACGCATTGCCCTCATCGGTAGCTGGGACTGGGATGTCGTCAGGAATAGCGTGGAATGGTCGGATATGGCATACGAAATCTACACGCCCGACGAACGACCGGCTGCGCCCGATTTTGAAGAATTCAAGCAATCCGTCCACCCGGACGACCTGGAAATGGTGGTTGAGGCGGTCACGGCGGCATTAGAGCAAGACACGCCGTTTGATATCGAACACCGGGTGGTTTCCCGCGGCAAAGGGGTGCGTACTGTTTATGCCCAGGCGAAAGTGTTCCGGGATGCGCATGGCAAGCCCCTTCGCATGGTGGGCACAGTCCAGGACATCACCGAGCGTCGGTGCGAGCAAATCATGGAAGCTGAACGCCAGCACGTGTTCGAGTTGATTTCCCACGGTGGTGAGCTGAACGAGATTCTCAATCAGGTGGCCCGCTACGTAGAAGCTGCCAAGCCTGGATGGCACTGCTGCGTCTTGCTGCTGGACGAACAGCAGAATCGCTTGGTCAGTGCCGCGTCACCAACGCTCCCCGTTCCATGCAGTTCAAGCATTGATGGTGTCGAGGTGTGCGAAGAAAGTGGCTGTTGTGGTGCTGCGGCCTTGCGTGGAGAGCGGATAGTTATTGAGGACATCAGTCATCATGTCTGCCCGAAACACTGCCAGGATTTTGCGAGTGCAAACAACCTTATGGCATGTTGGTCGGAACCGGTTGTTGATGCGTTAGGCAATACGCTTGGTGTTGTCCTCGTTTACCTAGAACATGCGGCCAAAGCGGGCGACTATGGCTTAGCCTTGCTGAGGCATGCCAGTTATTTGTGTTCGATTGCCATCGAGCGCAAACGCCTGGAAACGCAAATGCAGCACCAGGCCAGCTACGATCCCTTGACCGGACTGCCTAACCGGCGACTACTCGGCGACCGGCTGCGTGAGGAAATCGCCAAGGCCGAACGCGGCGGCTATCGTGTAGCGGTGCTGTTTATCGACCTGGATCGGTTCAAGGAAGTCAATGACACGCTGGGCCATGTGGCTGGTGACGGTCTGCTGGTAGAAGCGGCGCAACGCATTCGTGCGTGCGTGCGGGAGTCGGACACCGTGGCGCGTCTGGCAGGCGATGAATTTGTCGTCATTTTACCGGAAGTCGGCGAAATCGTACCCCAGAATCGGGTGGCGCAGTGTATCGTTGAAAGCATGGCGCGGTCGTTCCTGCTCGGTGAGCATAATGTCTATGTTTCGGCCAGCGTCGGCATCGCCGTTTACCCGCAAGATGCGGACAACGCCGAAACCTTGATCAGCTGCGCCGACCAAGCTATGTATACCGCCAAGGAAACAGGCCGCAACAGCTTTAGCTTCTTTACCTGCGGCATGCTGGAACTGGCCCAGCAGCGTCTGCAACTGGCGAGCGACCTGCGAGAAGCGCTCGGCAAAGGTCAACTGGAGGTTTATTACCAGCCGATAATCGACGTTGTCAGCGGTCAGGCGGTCAAGGCCGAAGCGCTGCTGCGCTGGCAGCACCCGCAGCACGGCATGGTAAGTCCTGATATGTTTATTCCCCTTGCCGAGGAAACCGGTGCGATACATGAAATCGGCGACTGGGTTTTCCGACAGGCCGCCGGGATGGCGTTGCAGTGGCAAACGTTGTGCGCCATGGGCAATGACAGCCCTGCGCTTTGTCAAATCAGTGTTAACATGTCGCCGCGCCAATTCATCCGTGGTAACCCGGATGTCGCCTGGATCGAACATTTGCAAGCTATCGGTTTGAATCCCGAGGCGATAGTGATTGAAATCACCGAAGGCCTGTTACTCGAGGACCAGTCCGATGTGCTAAATAAATTGCAGCGCTTTCACCAATCCGGCATGCAGTTGGCGCTGGACGATTTCGGCACCGGTTATTCGGCGATGGCCTATCTGAAAAAATTCAACATCGATTACCTCAAGATCGACCGCTCCTTTGTCCGCGATCTGGAAACCGATCCCGGCGACCGGGCGATAGCGGAAGCGATTGTGGCGATGGCGCACCGGTTGGGCTTGAAGGTGATAGCGGAAGGCGTGGAAACCGAAGGGCAGTGCGCAATTCTGACCGCGGCAGGCTGCGAATACGTACAGGGTTATCTCCATGCCAAATCGATGCCCACCGAGGTATTTTTAGAGTATGTCGTGGGGCAAAGCGGTTGAGTTAATCCTGCGCTCTGGCATACGGTTATCCGATTAACTTGCTCGTCCAAATCTTCCCGTTCGCTGCCACACAGGCAGCTTAGAGGTGTTTGTTCAATACCAAGCTGATAAGATGGTCTATTGTGTCAACATGTATCAGCTTTAGGGTTGACCGTCTCCGGCGCGAACTTTGTCCAGCAGTCTGGAGTCCTTGAATGCGCAGGGCACACAAACCGAGCTGGGAGCCAGCGGAACCAATATTGATCTTTCTGTCTAACTTTTCTGACCGAGTTCCACTGAGTAGGCAGGGATGCCTTATCCGATTTCAAGACAGCAAGGGGGGGGCAGGCAGATGTCCTCCTTGCCTTCCCTCTTCGGCCATCCAGATATGTCGAGCGACCTCATTCAACCAATTGCATTTTAGCATGGCAATTGTGACAATACTGGCCACCCACGAAGAGTTACAAAATTAACTCATGGTTTGAAAATGAATTCGTGATGTTAGCGCGTTTCGAGTGAATGTTGGCTAACAGAGAATTTACCGGTTCTAATTGATACCGTCTCGCCAATACGTCATGATAAATAACACTTCAACCCAAGGAAGACCCAATAATGTTCACTTTACCTTCCACATGGACCTGATTATCTCCACCATCGTGTTCTTCATGGCAGCCAGCTATCTCCGCCGTTATTTGGATGGGGAGGGACTAGCCAAGGGCATGACACGCGGGCATGCTGGTATTTACACTCGCCTCCTTGGCGTCATGGGGTTCAGGAGAGATGGTCGATTTTACGCAAGAAAAAATAGTGGGTCCACAACCGATAGTGCAAACCTCGGACGATCTGTCGCAACTGCTGAAAGCGATCGGACAGACGCAACCGCTACCGCAAAATTAAAGAAGCCAAGTCATTGCGGTGGGTTGCTTAACGACGAACCACCTAAGCCATGTCGAAATCAGGTCGTGGGCCAATGATCAGCAAAGTCAAACGAGAGTTGCCGGTGATGTTTGATCGACAGCAGGTAAACGGTCTCATCGTAGTGTGCATACAGCACCAAGTAATCGGGTAGTAGATACTCACGCAACTCTCCATCGCGTAACTTTGCTTGCAATGCCGTTACGGCATTAAGCACTTCGATAGACCTAGTCGGGCGCTCTATGAATGACCGTCCCATGTCTGGAAATCGCTCAAGATTAGGGATAACGGTAAAGAGCAACTCATCCAGCAGCGCATCGTAGGCACGCGGTGCTTCGGCTTCAGTAAGAAATGTTTCAATACTTTCGAGGTTGCATTTGAAGTTGGCAGTGAGCTTTACGATGATTTTCTTTGTCACGCTAAATCCCAGCTTTCAGGGTTAAGCGTTACGGCGGGTCTTTAACTGCCTGATGGATTCGCGTGCGTCTTTTACACGGCCAGACGAAATATCATCTAGCCCTTTGCTGGCTTCATCGACCAGCAGTAGATGGATGCGTTCACGTTCCAGTTGGTGATAATAGTCAAGACGTTCGGCGTCGATCAATGCGATATAGCTTTCGCCATTCTTGGTAATAATCTTCTCGGCACCGGCTTTGACTTGATCAGCTAGCTCAGAAAGATTGGCGCGTGCCTGAGAGAACGGCACCACGTCGCTTGCTGAAATTCCCATAACTACCTCCTTTATTGCACGAATCGTGCAGAACTTTGTACATTATATGACAAACAATAGCAGAGGAAAATTATTATTTCGAGTAATGCCGATACCAGAAGCTTTGGCCCTAAGAGTCTATCTCAAAATAGCGAAGTTGAATCGATTGCTCAAAATCTGTACACATCTTTAATCCGTCTTAAAGAAAGTAACTGGAATAGCAACTAACGACCATAAACTGCCTGTCGTGACTGACAGCTTTATGACGATGAATATGGCAGAATAAAGTACGGTAAAGCTTGGGCGAAAACCTTTACTTTCGGAGGATAGGCGAAAGTCCGGATGCCTATATATGATAAAAAACATTATCCTCTGTACATGACAAAAATAAAATCTTATAAACAGATTCAATATAATTGCGATATAAAATCCAATATTTCAAACTATTGGTATTGGTAAGATATTGATATTACTAGGAGACATTTTTTTGAAACAGTCCTTTTATGACCTAAATTATTCTGATTTAGAAATAGTTATAAATCAGAATAATTTAAACTACTCAGCAGCGGCAGTTCTTTTTAATTGGCATTATAAGAAAAAAGAAAATACTCAATGCTATGATAAAATTGCCAAATGTTCATTAGCCTTTTTTCAAAATAATTTCGACTTTTCTCTACCCGAAATCGATACGGTTCATGAGTCAAAAAAAGATCGAACAGTAAAGTTTCTTTTTAAGCTTAAAGACAATCATAAAATTGAAACTGTCCTTATTCCGTTTCATAACAAATATTCTATTTGTCTTTCATCGCAGGTTGGCTGTGCAATGAATTGTTCTTTTTGCTTTACCGGAAAACAAGGACTTAAAAGAAATTTGACTACAAGTGAAATTGTTGGTCAGTTTCTACAGGCTTGGCGTTGGTTAGCGAAAAATAGGCCTGGAGAAGAGAGAATTTTAAATATTGTTTTTATGGGACAAGGCGAACCTTTACATAATTTTGATGCCGTCAAAAAAGCGTGC
>Ga0172379_10009110_pt1 | contig 12307 bp, 8 predicted proteins | sample GrowelOW334metaG_FD_119756 | JGI IMG/M metagenome (GOLD analysis project Ga0172379, IMG submission 119756) | Groundwater microbial communities from an aquifer near a municipal landfill in Southern Ontario, Canada - Groundwater well OW334 metaG | ecosystem: Environmental > Aquatic > Deep... | reverse complement strand
GACGTCGCCGGGCGGATTCTCACGTCCGAGAGTCTCGTCGCCTTTCGCCCAGGCCGTCCGCGCTTCCGCGGGTTGCTGTGGTTCGGTCGGCGGCGGCGTGCCCGGTTGACTCGGTTCGATCGTTGCGACGACCTGCTCGATTTCCTCGTCGCGTCTGTCCTTTTTGCCCGCTGGCGGCGGGGTGAAGAAGGCCGGAAGTTGAGAGTGTCGCATCTTCTCGGTCGGCTTCGATCTGTCGCTCGATGGCGGTGCCGGCACGACGGTGTCCGGAGCTTCCGGCTCGGCGGTCGCAGGCGGCGGCGACTCGATCGTGTCCGTCGTGACTTTGTCCGTCTTCGGCTCCGGCATCTCGACGAGTCCGAGCTTCAGCGCGAGCTTATCGACGAGCAGGAGCAGGTCGGAGAGCTCGATGCGTTCGACGACCAGTTCGATCGTGAGCGCGGCGAGCAGACCGTCTTCGCCGATCGTATTTCCGCCCGCGGTCATCTCGTGAGCACGGATCAGCCAATTGCCCAGATCGACCTTCTTGAGGGCCCCGGCCAGCGCGTCCGAACCGCGGAATTCCTTCCCGTCTCGCGTGTGCGCCACGAAGTTCTCGAAGAACCAGGTTCCGTCAAAGAGCCCGTAGTCCCGGTTCGCGGACTTGAGCAGATGCAAGACCGAGGCCTTGCAATGCCGGCCCGAACGGTAGAAACCCCACCATTCCCCGAGCGGGATGCGGCTCACGAGAAGCCCTGGTCCGATCGAGCGGGCGAACACCTCGCTGTCCAGGTCTCCGGCGCGGAAGGCGTCGTGGACGATCTCGGCGATTTTCTCCGCGTCGTAGCCGAGTGCCATCCTTTTTCCGCAGAGGTGCCAGCTGTAGACTAGCTCCGCGCGCTCCGCGGACGTCAGGTACAGGAAGACCCTGTCCTCGTATCCGTCGTCGCCCTTCAGAGGAAAGAAGCGGTTTCGCATGTCCTCGGGCGCGAGGACCGCAAGATCTCCGCTCCAGCGCCAGGACTCGTCTGTTGCGAGACAGAATCCGACTAGCGGATTCTCCCGATCGTTGCCCTTGGTCGGCACTGTATTTCGCATTGTCAAACCCACCTCCATCTCCTGACGAGCGGGACCGTCCCGCTCGAATCAGGCCCTTTTTCATATCACCACGCGGCCGGAATGTCAATATAGGTGGGCTTCCGCGAGACATGCCTTTCTGTTATGATTCGTCCGTAATCAAGCTTCCATGAGTAAGAAAAAACGCGGCCGGGAGAAAGGGGAGAGCGCGCCCGAGTTTTACGTCTCGCCGGAGACCCGACGGGGGATCGGCGTCGTGTTCCTTTACGCGATAGCGGTGCTGTCGGCGCTCGCGATTTTCGGCGTCGCGGGCTCTTTTGGCCATCTGTTGGATCGGGGCCTCACCGGGCTCCTCGGTTGGGATCGCGTGATCTTCCCGATCATCGTCGCCGTCTTCGCTACCAAGATCCTAGTGCCTGAACGGATCCAGCTCCGTACCGTCGGTTCGCTCGGTCTCGTCCTGCTCGCACTCGTCGTGAACGGGACGATCGAGCTTTGCGCCCTGCAATTCGTGCCGGAGACCCTGCCGTGGAGTCAGGGCGGAGGATATCTCGGACTCTTTTTCGCCGCGCCGCTTTTTTCGGTGATGGGTTTCTACGCCGGGCTGGTCGTACTCGTGGCGCTCATGTTCGTCTCGCTCCTGCTCACCTTCAACACTTCGCTTCATCACATCGCCGGTTCGAGTTCGGTCTTCGCGACGCCGCTCCGTTGGTTCTTCGGACTGTTCGGCTCGGCTCCGAAGTCCGCGCCGCAGATCCACGGCCTTGAAGGCAAGGAAGACGACGGCGGCGAGACGGAAGACGCGCCGGAGTTCGAGAGCCGGGCGGTCGAAGTCCATCTGCCGAAACCGCCTCCACCGCCGATCGACGACGGACGCGAGCCGGGACCTTCGGCCGAGCCCGAGACTCTGGTCAAGAATCCGCGTCGTCGCATCGAAGTGCCGCTCGACTTGCTGACGCTCAAAGCCGGCAAACCGGCGGCCGGCGACATCCAAGCCAATATCGAACGCATCCGCCGCACGCTCGAACGCTTCGGTATCCCGGTCGAGATGGGCGACGTCTCGGTGGGGCCGACCGTGACCCAATACACGTTGCGGCCGGCCGAAGGGATCAAGCTTTCGCGCATCACCGGCCTCGGCAACGATTTGGCGATGTCTCTCGCCGCGCACCCGATCCGTATCGAAGCGCCGATCCCGGGCAAGTCGTTGGTCGGCATCGAAGTCCCGAACGCCACGATTTCGCTCGTGCCGCTCCGCGAGGTCATCGAATCGCCGGAGTTCCGGGCCAGGAAGAACACGCTCGAGGTCGCGCTCGGCAAGGACGTCTCCGGCAAGTCCTGGACCGCGAACATCGCCAAGATGCCGCACATGCTCGTCGCCGGCGCCACCGGTTCGGGCAAGTCGGTCTGCTTGAACACGATCATCATCTCGCTCTTGTATCAGAACGGACCCGACGACCTGCGTTTCATCATGGTCGACCCGAAACGCGTGGAACTCCAGGTCTACAACGGCATCCCGCATCTCGTGACGCCAGTCATCACCGACGTGCCGAAGACCGTGAACGCGCTAAAGTGGACGATGGGCGAGATGGAACGGCGTTTCGACCTCCTGTCCAAAGCCGGTTTCCGCGACATCGCGAGCTACAACGCCGCGAGCCCGGAAAAACTGCCGTATCTCGTTCTCGTGATAGATGAACTTGCCGATCTCATGGTCGCCGCCGCGGCCGAGGTCGAAAGCTCGATCATCCGTCTGGCGCAGATGGCGCGCGCGGTCGGCATCCACTTGATCCTTGCGACCCAGCGGCCGTCCGTCGACGTCATCACTGGTCTCATCAAAGCGAACATCACGACGCGCATCGCCTTCTCGGTCGCGTCCGGCACCGATTCGCGCACCATCTTGGATTCGCTCGGCGCGGAAAAGCTGCTCGGTCGCGGCGACATGCTCTACACCTCGGCGGACTTGTCCAAACCGAAACGCTTGCAGGGTTGTCTCGTGGTGGACGAGGAGATCAGGAAAGTCGTCGATTACGTCAAAGACACCTCCGGACCGCCGAATTACCTTAACGAGGTCACGGAAAAGGGTAAGAACGGCCCTGGCTCCTCCTCCGTCTTCGATGATTCCGATTCCGACTCGTTGCTCGGTGAAGCGCAAGAGACGGTTATCCGCGCCGGCAAGGCTTCGGCGAGCCTGCTTCAGCGTCGTCTCAAGGTCGGTTATGCCCGCGCGGCCCGTCTCCTGGATTTGCTCGAAGAACGCGGCGTGATCGGCCCGGGCGATGGCGCGAAGCCGCGCGAGATCCTGGTCTCGAGAGAGGGTATTGACATGTTGCCGGACGAGGGGCAGGAGGTTCCCGAGGAGTACGATGACCAGGAGGCCGCATGAGCGATATGGAGGGTTTCAGGAGCAAGACCGCCGGCGGGGAAAGCCTGGGTCAGGTCTTGCGCCGCGGCCGCGAGTCTTTCGGAGTCGGGATCGCGGACCTGGCGGAGAGGACCAGGATCCAAGAAAAATACCTGCTCGCGCTCGAGTCGGGCGATTACGGATCGTTGCCCGAGCCGATCTACCAAAGGCTCTTCATCAAGACGTTGAGCAAGACGTTCGGTCTCGATGAATCGGACCTGCTCCTGCGTCACGAACAGGAACTGTCCGGACGTCTCGGCCTCAAACCGGTCGCCACCAGACCGCCGACCAGCAAGTCGGCGCTCGGGTTCATGGTCGCGCCGCGGATCGCGAGCGCCGCGGCCGTCATCTGTCTCGTCTTGCTGTCGCTCGCGGTGCTCGGATTCGAGGTCTATCGGATCGTCGTGGCGCCGGACGTCATGCTGGCCTCGCCGACGGACGGCGAATCGGTACAGACCGCGACGATCGAGGTCCAGGGCAAGACCGAACGCGGCGTCGAACTGCGCGTGAACGGCGAACTGGTGTATCTCGCGCCCGACGGCGCCTTCGACGAGACGGTGAACTTGCATAGCGGAGTGAACGTCATTAAGATATCGGCCAAGAAGACTCACAGCGACGAACGGGTGCTGTACCGCCGCGTGCTCTGGAATTCCCCGGAGCAGGTCGGCGGGGGAGGTGCGGTATCGTCGTCGACGGCGGGCCAGTAGCGAGTAGCCAGTCGCGAGTAGGTCCGACACGCGGATCCGCTCCGACGTCTACTGGCCACTGACTACTCGCTACTGGCTAATCACACCCCCATATGGCGAAGCGGAAGGAAGACGATCAGAACGCCGGCAAGCGTCAGGCGGTTTCGGACGCCGTGAATCAGATCCGCGAGAAGTTCGGCGACGGCTCCATCATGCGTCTCGGCGAAGCGCGCAAGACGAACGTCGAGAGCATCCCGACCGGTTGCTTGTCCCTGGATCTCGCGCTCGGCGTCGGCGGCGTGCCGCGCGGGCGCATCATCGAGATTTTCGGTCCGGAATCCTCGGGCAAGACGACGCTTGCCCAACACGTCGTGGCCGAGGTCCAGCGCATCGGCGGCGTGGCCGCGTTCGTCGACGCCGAACACGCGCTCGATCCGGATTACGCGCAAAAGATCGGCGTCAAGATCGATGAGCTGCTCATCTCCCAGCCCGATACCGGCGAACAGGCGCTCGACATCGTCGAGACGCTCGTCCGCTCGAACGCCGTCGATCTCATCGTCATCGACTCGGTGGCCGCGCTCGTGCCGAAGGCCGAAATCGAGGGTGAGATGGGCGAACAGCACATGGGTCTTCATGCCCGTCTCATGAGTCAAGCGCTCCGGAAGCTGACGGGCATCGTCTCGAAATCGCGGACTACGGTCATCTTCATCAACCAGACGCGCATGAAGATCGGGATCGTCTTCGGCAACCCGGAGACCACGACCGGCGGCATGGCGCTCAAGTTTTACAGCTCGCTCCGGATCGAGGTCCGGCGCGCGGCGCAAATCAAGCTCGGTGACAAGATCATCGGTAACCGCGTGAAAGCCAAAGTGGTGAAGAACAAGGTGGCGCCGCCGTTCCGGGCTTGCGAGTTCGACATCATGTACAACGAAGGCATCTCGATTTCTGGCGATACGCTCGACACCGGCACGCTCGAAGGCGTGGTCAAGAAGAACGGCAATTCCTACTCTTTCGGCGAAGAGAAACTGGGTGTCGGACGCGAAGCGTCCAAGGCTTATCTCCGCGCGAATCCGGAGCTCCTCGCGAACATCCGGGCGCAGGTCTTCGCCGCCGTCTTGGCCAGGGACACGAGGGAGAACGCGGGTCCTGACGTCTTGCCGTCCGTGCCGCCACTCGCGGACGACGAACCGCCGCTCGAGGAGATGGCGTGACGAAAATCGTAGGGGTCGGCCTTGTGCCCACCCGAACGGACAAGAAAACCCCGTGGGATGACCGCGGGGTTTTCGTCAGGATTTCGATGAACTCGGGAGCGATATTGCGTTAAATGTATCAAGTGTTAGTATTGATGTTAAATATATGGAAACAACGATCGCTTATCTCCTTTGTGCGGGACGAGTAATCCAGGATGAGAACACTCATAAGATAAGTGCTATTGATATTTTTCAAATCATTCGGATACCAGAAAATTTAAATCAGGTATTACAGTATTTTACTGTTCTTGGGAAGATAGTGTATGTAGATGCGGCTGACACGGGTGCTGCGGAAATATCCATCATCGACCCCGATGGCAAGAATCTACAAACAGTCACGTTGTCAGGTAGTAGACGTCAAGGTGAGTTAAATATCATAGCTAGATTCGATAGTGTCGTAATCAGTAAGGTGGGTAATCACACGCTGAAGCTGAAACTTGATGGCGAAGAATTGGACGGTGGCGGGAGATTCTACTTTACTGTCATAAAATAGTAGGTGTGAAACAAGTTGAACAAGCCAATTCGCAAGCACACTCTGGTGAGCTGATACTTGGATCTTCGGGGTACTTAACCAACAACTTTGGCGGCGATCAGAGTACATTGCAGAAGCTGGCGGAGGATATCTCGAACTCGAAGAAAGATATAACCGAAACCAGGACCATGACTGTGGTTGGTTTGTACATATTGATATTTATGACTGCGGCGATGGTCGTAGCGGTGGTGGCTTTGTTTATAGGGGATGTCCACGAAAAAACCGCGTCGTATAACGCTCTGTTAGAGAGGGTCATTTACCTCCAGGGTAAGTCGATTTGCACAGATAGGTAGCAAGAAAACCCCGCGGATCATCCGCGGGGTTTTCTTGTCTCTCATGCGAGCTGCAAAGCGGTGCCAAGCGATTTCTTCGGACCGAATGGTCGATAGCTACGCCATCACCGCGAACGGTGGCGGCGCGAGGAGAGAGATTGCTACCGGCTCTCCGATTCGTCAGAAGGCTTACACCACTTCGCAGCCCGCATGCGCGACCTCTACGCACATTATTTCCACGAGACATGCTTCGAGTCAAGGCTCGTTGCCGTGGACAAGCTCCTTTTCGGACGGTCTCGCGCACGAGATCGGCCGGAAAAGAGGAGGGAAGCGCCTTCCCTCAAAGATCGATCGGCCTGCCGCGTCGCCTGCCGCCGGCGGCGATGTGCTCGATCGCGTTAGCGGCTTCGCTGTCGCTCATGGCACCCTCGTCGCAAGCGGAGAGGATCGAGACGATGACCCCGATCTCATCCTGGCAGGCGCTTTCGACCTCGATCCGCGGATCGATGGCGTCTTTCGTGACGGCCGTTCCGAGACAACGGAGCACTGCGTCGTGTGCCTGTGGACAGACGTGGCCCGAGAAGACTTCGTTCCCACTGGCCCGACTGACGGTCTGGACTTCACCGTCGTCGTCCAACAGTAACGACGCGACGATGGCCGACAGCGAAAGCAACAGCAGTACGACCGCCGCCACGACGATCAGAGTCGTGACGGCGCACTCCCGCAATTCCTTCAAAGACATCGAACCTCCTATCAGGTGACGGTCTAGACTAGTCCGAGTGACGGATTCTGTAAAGGGTCAGGTCCGAAAAAGAAAAGCGCCGGCAGGTGAGAGCGAGACTCTCGAACCTGCCGGCGTCGCGGCTCGATCGTGCGGACGCTGGCGCGTCCCGAGCCGAGGCCTCCCGCGCGGAGACCTAGCGGCGCCGCCCCATCAGCTTGAGGATGAGCGCCTCGTCCTTCGCGCGCTTGATCGCGAACGCTTCCGCCGCACCCGGTACCACCTTCCGACGGTGCGCGGCGAAGACTTGGGCAGCCTCCGAATTATTGTGTGAAGACTGCATGATCGGATTACCGTCCCGATCGAGGGCCGGATGCGGTTCCTCCTCCTGTTTCTCATCCGACCCATCTTCCTTTTTCGGTTGCACATTCTTGGGCTCTTCGTCGTCGGGCATGACCCTATCGTCTCCCGTGACTTGAGCCGAACATCGGCCGTGCGCTCTTTGTGTACCGCGCCCGCAAGCCGTCCGGCAGAAGCGACCCGTTGCCTGTGCGAATCGCCCAGTCAGCGAGTTGTTTCGCAAGGTCCGGCTTAGGTGCGGTTTCGACGCCGTTTTCCGACTGGCGTCGCGCACTTTGTGGTACGGCCATTATCACTTCTCCGACTCATCGGTTCTGGACAAGCCCGACTTCTCCGCGCATCGGATCAGCCAGGCCGGTCGGTCAAAGGACATGGGGCCGTTGCAGCCCCGGCGCTAGACGCCGAGCACCGTTTTCCGGTGGTTCGCAAGCAGGAGAAGCGCCGTGAACGCTTCGCTCGCGACGTCGAAGTCGAGAGTCTTGCCAGTGAGGATCTCGCGGGCCATCTTCTCGAACTCGTCCCAGCGGACGTTCGACGGTTCGGCGTTGCCGTTGAGCGTGATTCGGAGTTGCTCCGTCGTGAACCCCGCCATGTGCGGCTCCAGGGTCTCGCGGAGGAAGGTGCGTGCCGCTCTGCGCGCCTCCTTCGAATCCATCCTACCAGAGGGAGGCCAGGCTGCCGAGACCGGTTTCGGCTGACGCGGTTTCGGAGCCGGGGTGGGTTGCTGGCGCGGTTCGTGCTGGATCCGCGCCGTCTCGACCGCTCGCTCGATATCGGCGCGAGCCCTGTCGAGCGAGACGTAGACGGAGATGCGTGGAAATTCCGTGTACTCCTTCTCCGCCGTCGCGATCGCTGTCTTGTCGCCGGTCCGGTACGCATCGCGTCTGTTCGCGAAGAGCTCGGGGAGCCGGCGAAAACTCCAGACGGCGCCACGGTAGTGGTCTCGGCAGATGAAGTATGGGATCGTCCCACTCGCGAGAACCACCGCCGCGACCTTCTTCGGATCGAGCGAATGAGTGAAGCCTGCCCATTTCGTACAACCGTTGACCGAGCAGGTGTGACTTCCGTCCGGTCGATCCGGTTTCTGTTCGAACGGGCCAGCGACGATCTCCTCGAACGCCTTTTGGTCCTCCTTCGAGTAGTCTCGCTGCGGTTTGTGATCGTGGGGTCGATCGACCCGTGTCGCCTGCTCGAGCGTCGCGACACGACGACCGATCGGCGGGGTTTGCGGACTCGGGGCCCGCGCGTCCGTCTTGGCGACGGGCTGGCTCGACGGCGTAGCCGGAGCCGAAGTGTGGGTAGGTGTACGAGCCGTTGTCTTTGCGTCCATTGTAATCTCCTCCATACCCAGGTTTCCCCAGGCGCCATCGCTGCCGCACGAGTCCGATTTGACCCATGCATCCGCGTCGCGAGACGGAAATTATGTAGCCCTTCCACGCGGGTCAGGGAATGAGAACAATTCCCTGAGCCTGTCGAAGGGTTACCGTTTTGTCCCAAGACGCGGACGCATGGTTTCGGTTTTCAACGATCGATATTGAAAAGGCCTGAAAGATGGATAACCACCCCCAGGCCCAGTTCCTCCTCGCGGAGGGGTCGTGAAGTCGCGATCACGCGGCACCACGATCCGTGCGTGAATTTTCCGCACCCCGTCTCTGGAGGGAGAAAGGCGATTTGTCCCTTGCGGGATCGCCTGGCCCAACCTCGGCGTGAGGAGTTTTCGAGGGTAAGCCCGAGAATCCTGTACCGAGATCTTTCCCCGCATCCGCGGGGCCCTCTCCTCCATGGACGGGGAGCGGACATTGTTTTCGTTTCTGACTTCGTAAGTCGCCAGACCGGGTCGCGACGCGTTTCGCGTCTCGTACCGGTTAAGCGGGGGAGGAGCACGGCTCGACTCCCCGAGGTCGCGTGACGCGCTGTCACGCTATCTGTCTGGGCCACGTCATCAGCTCTCACGTTCCTTTCTGCTCGGCGCCTTGGTTTGATGGCGCTCCGCGGAAACAGGTTCGACTGAACTTCGTCGCTCTCGTCAGGGCGGGTGCCCGTGACTACTCATTGATCCTCCTTGTGCTCGTGTTCGGTTGCGGATCGTTGACGGCTTCTCTGTCGTCGTCTCCTTCCCGGCCGCTCGGGGGGAGACTGACATCGGTTAGTCGAACAAATGTCACGCGATCATTATTCGGATCTCGTGTGAGATCCATGGGCACCTCCTTTGGGCCCATCCTGCCGATCGGACCTGTAGATATCCGCGTCAGGGATGTGGAGATGAATCCTGGTGTGCGCCGAAGCGCTCCTTGGATGATGGATCTCGATCGCCAGCGGATTGAGCTTCAGCCCCCGCCGCGGCGTTCCGACCCTACGTCGCGCTCACCGTTTCCGGCGCTACGACGTCCTCCTCCACATCTCTAGCGTGGATTTCTTGATTCGATAGGTGATCTTCGACTCGGCTCAGGTTGTTTGCCCAGCAAACAAAAAGACCGTGCTGATGACGAATTCCTAGCTCACGAGGTTATCGACGTTCCTCCTGGAACGATACGGTAATGCCTGCTTCGCTGACCCCTACTTGAAAGTTGATTTCTGGGGCCTATGTCTTTCATCATCAAGACGGTCTGTTCGCGTCTCGATTTTCGTTTTCCGTCCTTCAGCCTGTCTCTCGCAGGCGTACCCTTTCGGGGAACGGTCTATCTCCTCGTGATAGTGATTTGTAATGATCTGGCCTCTTATGAGGGGACGACCTGGGTCATCCGCTCGTAAAAGGGGACTAGGGAAGATGCGAGCGCGTTCTTCCTTCGTCCCAGACGGGTGTCGGGGTGCGTTGCGGCGCGTGTCCAGCGAGGCTGGGGCCCGCGGTGCGATCCGACGAGTAGGCGCTGTCACGATCCACGCTCGCGCGGGACTTCTTGCACGAGGCAAGAGTGGCCAGCAAGGCGGTTCGGAGTCGCGATGCCTCTATCCCGTCCTCTCAAGAGACGCATGGCGCATCCTGGGAGGACGGATCGAGGTTCTGTAAGGTTCAGCCTCTTATGAGGGGACAACCTGTGTCATCCGCTCGTAAAGGGCGGGGTGAGCAAGAAGCGGACTTCTGGTCACCCCACGATGTTTTCGCCAGTTCGGCGAGCGATCCTTCTTTGGACCGCGGCCCGGCCTATCGGCGAACGGGCCTATGTGAACGCAGGGTCGAAACCCCGCGATTGCTTACGTCCGCGTCCGAGAATCCAGTTGCCTGGAGAAACGGCGACGGTCACGCGAGTGCCAGCTGGGGGCGGCTTGCATCTCGAGCATGACCGGGCATCATAGCAGAACCCCAGGATTCTGTCAAGAGGGCGTGACAGCCTCGACTAGAAAACCACGATTTTCTTGGGGAAAGTACCGATATTTCCTGTCGTAAAGTTTCTACACCAGGGCTGTTCGTAATTTCTCTTGACGTCCGGCGCGAGTCGAGTTATGGGCTTGACATTGTGGACAATTTTCGATAGACTCAAAAGGCATTTCACTCTTTGGGAACCTCCGAGGCCCGTTTTCTGCAAGGTTGACGGCTTTTACGGGGATTGACCAATGCGCGGAAACACACTTCCCGTATCTTAAGACCCTAGCTCCTCATACCCCGTCGGGGGGTGGGGAAGTTTTTGTGTCTAGGGGGAATACAGGCGCCGGAGTCGATGCCGGCGGAATATAACGCAATCAGGTCGGTGCAGACGTCCGGGGACGACGTGAAATAGGGCTCCCCGAGACCGTCTCACCGCTAAACGCCCCTCGTTGCTATGCGCTTCAAGCGTCAGACCGCGACCACGTCGGAACGGGTACGCTATTCGCGATCACAGGAAGCCATGGACCTCCCGGACCTGATCGAGGTCCAGAAGGATTCATACGCCTGGTTCGTCAAGACCGGACTCAAGGAGCTGTTCTCCGAGATTTCGCCTATCCGCGACTTCATCGGACGCGATCTCGAACTTCATTTCAACGACTACTACATCGACGAGCCGAAGTTCGACGAGAACACCTCGAAGGCCAAGAACATCACCTACGAGGCGCCGCTCCGGGTCAAGGCGACCCTCTCGAACAAGCGCACCGGCGAGGTCAAATCGCAGGAGATCTACCTGGGCGACCTGCCGGTCATGACCGACCGCGGCACCTTCATCGTTAACGGCATCGAGCGCGTGGTCGTTTCGCAGCTCGTGCGTTCGGCCGGCGTCTTCTTCACTTCCGAGTTCAATCGCGGCCGCAAGTACTACGGCGCCAAGATCATCCCGAACCGCGGCGCCTGGCTCGAGATGGAGACCGATCTCGCGAACGTGATCTGGGTCAAGATCGACCGCAAGCGCAAGGTGGCGGTGACCTCGCTCTTGCGCGTCTTCGGTTACGGCACCGACGAGGAGATCAAGGCGCTCTTCTCGGACGTCGATACCCATCCGACGATCCGCTACATCGAAGCCACGCTCGCGAAGGATGTCGCGCATAGCCAAGACGACGGCTTCACCGAAGTCTACAAACGCATCCGCCCCGGCGATCTCGCCACGGTCGACAACGCCCGTTCGCTCATCCAGTCGATGTTCTTCAACTTCGACCGTTACGATTTGGGTCGCGTCGGCCGTTACAAGTTCGCCCAGCGCTTCGGCCAGAAGGCGACCGAGGCGCAGATCGACGATCCGGCTAACCGCATCCTCACCAAAGAGGACCTCGCGCTCATCATCAAGGAGATCATCAGGCTCTCGATCACGCAGGAAGAGGCGGACGACGTCGACCACTTGGGCAACCGCCGCGTGCGCGCCGTCGGCGAACTCGTGCAGAACCGTTTCCGAGTCGGTCTCGCCCGCATGGAGCGCATCGTCAAGGATCGCATGTCGACGATGGACATCGACTCGCTCACGTCGGGCAAGCTCGTGAACGCGCGACCGGTGATCAGCGCCGTGCGCGAGTTCTTCATGAGCTCGCAACTTTCGCAATTCATGGACCAGACGAACCCGCTCTCCGAGCTCGAACACAAGCGCCGGCTCTCGGCCATGGGTCCCGGCGGCCTCTCCCGCGAGCGCGCCGG